>Ga0209211_10012577_pt1 | contig 10627 bp, 10 predicted proteins | sample RifGroA2_FD_183992 | JGI IMG/M metagenome (GOLD analysis project Ga0209211, IMG submission 183992) | Groundwater microbial communities from Rifle, Colorado, USA - Groundwater A2 (SPAdes) (version 2) | ecosystem: Environmental > Aquatic > Deep subsurface > Groundwater | place: Rifle, Colorado...
TTGGTGTCATTAACGAGTATTACCTCACCGGTAAAAGAGACGTGAGTGGCCTCAAGGTAGCAAACAACCATCTGGTAATACCAGTTAAAGGAGAAACAAGCAAATCTCAAAACACAAAGAGTAAAGAAAAGACCCCGCCTTTTTCCCCCCCTTCGCAAGGGGGTGACAGGGGGGGGAAAGAATCAATCTCCGATATAAAACTCATCAAACAAACGCGCATGATTATGGGTACCTTTGCCGAGGTGTCAATATACTCGAGTGATGAGAAAACCGCCGGCAAGGCCATTGAGGGTGCGCTAGACGAGATGGAACGCATGGATCGCATCATGAGCAACTACAAAAATGACAGCGAACTCTCTAAAGTAAACAAAAAGGCCGCAAAGTCGCCAGTTCCGTGCAATGCAGAACTCCTTGATGTAATTGAGCAATCACAGTATTACAGCGAATTGAGCGGCGGTGCCTTTGATATCACCATTTCTCCCATTGTTGCGCTCTGGGGATTTTTTCGTGAAAAAGGGCATGTGCCGCCCGATAAAGAAATAGAAAAGCTTTTACCCGCTGTCTCGTATAAGAACATTGTAATAAATAAAAGTAACGATACTAAAAAACCAGCGACCATTTTTTTAAAAAATACTCAAACCCAAATCGATCTGGGTGCAATAGGGAAGGGCTATGCAGTAGATAAGGCGTTGGAAAATATTAAGAAATGCGGTATCGATAATGGCTGTATCAATCTCGGCGGAAATATTTATGTCCTTGGTACACCACCTGGTAAAAATGCGTGGAAGATTGGCGTGCAGCATCCACGGAACGTGAATGAAATCTTAGGCTATCTTGAACTCAAAAACGAGGCTACGGCCACATCAGGGGATTACGAACGATTCTTTGAGTTTAATGGAAAACGGTATTCCCACATCATAAACCCGCAGACGGGAACGCCGGTGAGCGGTACCATTGCAACAACGATTGTAGCCCCCACAGGCACGGAGGTTGATGCTCTGTCGACCATCGTCTTTGTTTTAGGTCATGAAAAAGGCATGGAACTTATTAAAAAAATTCCCAATGCGGAAGCCATGATTGCGTATGAAGATAAGGATGGGAAAATAGCAATAGACATGACAGAAGGGTTTAAGGATAAGTTCAAAAAAACCAATGAATAGTGGAAACCACAGATTACGCAGATTCCACAGATGAAAAATGCGAATTGTCTATGGAATCTGGGTTTGTCTTTAGAATTTTAGTAACAGTTCAGTACTCCCCACCTGACCTCCCCCATCGAGGGGGAGGAAACGTTTTTCCCCCGCCCCTGGTGGGAGGGGTTAGGGGAGGGGGGAACTGATACGAATGTTATTTATTTGGTAAAGATAATTATCAATAAGTATTTTTGTAGGAGAAAACAATGTCAAGCGGCATGTGGTCACTCCCAATCAGCAATAAGATTTTTTTCACTTTTTTTTTATCCATTATGACAGTAGCCATTGGACTAGGCTTCCTGAATTATTATGAGAGGACAGGCTTTTCTCCGCAAAAGACCGTTCGCTATTACTGCGGCGACGAAGAGGAAGATTTAAACAGACCAGTATCTGAAGAAGAAAACAGGGCGAGGCTGGAAGAAGGGCTTGCCTTCCCAAAATCTTATCGGGAGCTTTTAGAGGTAACCCACACCCACATATTTTCAATCCCCATCGTTGTGTTCATACTCTCACGTATTCTTGCAATGACGCATTCGCGCGAGGGATTAAAGATTACGATTTACGGCGTCTCTTTTATGGGTATTATCCTGAACCTGGCAGCCCCGTGGCTCATCAGGTATGTGTGCCCTCACTTTGTGATCACCTTTACCATTTCCAACATCCTCCTCATCCTGAGTTTCGGGGCATACATCTTCATCCCCCTTTATGAAATGTGGTTCAGAAAAGATCACGATGGTTTAGCAGATTAAAAGTAAATTCTTTTTTACCAACAGGATAACGTTTGTATCCTGTTTTATGTTTTTTTTCAAGCATGTTGATATTCACTTGTTTTATAGCATCCTTCAATGCTTTCCGGGTGAAAGCAGAGCGTGTTGTCTTCAGTTTTTTAACAACCCTGTCAACAGAAGCTACTAAGTTGTCGTCTAAAGTCATTTGAATTGTTCTCATAAGATCCTCCAAATAATGTGGATAAATGTCGCTATAATAATCCACATTACTCCCGAAGTCAAAAAATAATGCTCTCGATATTTACGAGAAAATTTATTTTTAAATAACTATTGGTTTGAGGATAGTGCGAAGAAAATCTATTCACTTGCAATGAATCTGCGAATTTGCTATAAGACAAGCATATTTGGCCATACAAAAAGCCCTTCTACGGATGTTATAAAAACGTAATAATTCAGTTAAAGAAATTTGTCTTATTTGAGACTATTCGCGTCCATTCGTGGCTAATAGTTTTTTTAAAAACGGTTTTCGATTCGTTGGGTTTTAACGTACAATTTATTTAAAGTGAAAATTGTGTACTAATGGCTCAACGGATAATTGATAAGATACGTAACGCAGTCAAATCGGGTAACTATGATATGACACACCATGCTACCGAAGAAATGGCGGAGGATGAGCTTGGAATTTATGATATTGAATGTGCCATTTTAAAGGGTAAAATTATCAAAAAAGAAACAGATGATCCGCGTGGTGTCAAATTTGTAATTAAAGGAGTTGGTGTTGATATATCTACATCTATAGGAATAGTCGGTCGATTCAAGGAAACAGGAGTGTTTCTGATTATAACAGTTTATAAAATCACTTAATTTTGGAGAAAAGGAATGTATGGCTATACGTGTGAATATTGTGATGGTGTTGTAAAGGAAAAATTGGTAAAAAAGGAAGTATTTAAGCATAAAACTGGTTTTATTATGCTTGAAAATGTACCTGTTGGTGTTTGCGAAAAATGTGGTTATCGATATTATCATTCTACGATATTGCAGAGAGTCGAAGAAATTGCCAATGGGAAACGGCTTCCCGAAAGGACAGAAATTATTCCGGTTGCTCAATTAGGATAAAAAAAGAGCATATTGTTTAGCGCCAGGATTCCGGAGACACCATACTTAATTATTGACTCAGTGTTGAAAAGCGGCTAAGATTCCCAAAATTAAGTATGGGGTCCCCGGAATTAGCACTGCTACCATCAAACTAACAGACAAAAAATGAACAGACCAAACCAACCATTCGCAAAAATAAATGAGGCACAAACTATATGATAGGACTAATAATAATTCTAATTCCGTTATTGATTTATGTAGTTGGTGCATTATCAGTTGCACGTAAGGACTTGACCCACCCTGACGACTTCTTTGTCGCTTTTAAAAAGGTTGGTGTTACAGCATTTTCAAGCTCTTCAATAGCTTATGCTTTTCAAGTAAGCACGATTTATCCTTTTCTGCTTTGGGGAGCTTCGGGCTCTTATTTTGTGCCAGCAGTAAACACAATTTGTTGGGGACTTGGAATTTTTATTTTCTATTTATGCTACAACAAATACAAACAATATATTGGCAAGGATTTAACACTTCATGGCTTCTTAGGGGAAACATATGGTTCAAGTATTCGCGTTGTCGCTTCATACTTAACAATTATCGCTTTTCTTGGATGTGCCATTGCTGAAACCTACTTCGGTTCAAAGGTTCTCCTTTCGATTGTTGACAATAAGAATGTATTTTATTTAATAGTTGCAGTTGCTTTACTTTTTGTTTACGGCTATATAGCTTACGGTGGACAAGTAAGTTCGATAAGGACTGACCAGCTTCAATTGATTATTTCTTATGTTGGAGTTTTTGGACTAATGTTATATTTCATTTACTTGATAATTAAAAATGGCATTAGTATTTCTCCCATTTTGTCGTGGAGTTTCTTAACCCTCTCTTTATATATAACTGCAGTTTTCTATTTCCGTAAATTGAAGTTCATCAAATTCAGCGAACAAGATTCAAATTCAGACAAGTATCTAAATAAGTTTTTAAATTTTTTGGTTATTGCCGTTTTTGGCTTAGTAGCAATCTTTTCCTTGGTTGCATTCACTTCGGCAAAAACAACACTAGCAGAAACCAAATTTTTTAATATTAAAGGCTTTGGTATTCCTGGGCTTCTTTCTCTTATTATTTTACCATTAAGTTTCCAATTTATTGATTTAAGTAATTGGCAACGTCTTTTGTCTGTAAAGCCTGACACGACTTCTGAATCCGAAAGTTTAAATAAAAATATCCGTAAAGGACTTTTAACCTACGCAATAGAATCACCATTTACTTGGGTAATATTTATCTTTTTCGGTTTACTAACAATTACTTCTTTGCCTCAGTTTACTTTTCAAGACCTCTTAATTGACATTCCTAAGCAACTAATCCAATCAAACAATCATTTACAAGAGATTTTAGGTTATACTTTTATTGTAAGTGTTCTTGCAATAATGCTCTCAACGGTTGATTCATTTATTATGGGTATAATATTCACGTTTGTTTACGATTCGTATCCAAAGACAAGGAAATTGCTTGACAGTAAAAATACTAATGAAATTGAAAAAGGCTATAGTAACATTACCAACACAGGCAGAATATTTGGTCTAATAGCTATCATTTGTGGAGTAATCATTTTTGTAATTTTGGACATTAAAGTTCCAAATGGAGGCGAGTTATTTATCAACTTGCTTTTAGCTTTTTATGCTGCCCAACTTGCTTTTTTCCCACACGTTTTTGGTATTCTGTTTTTAAAAAATCATCCTTCAACATTTTGGGCAAACGCAAGCATGATAATAGGCGCTTTATGCGGTGTTGGCATTGGCTTTTATGCCGTTCTTGCGAAACACGAGTGGGCATGGTATCCTATTCTTATTTGTTTCGGACTGAGTTCAATAATTTATATAATTGGCTACTTTTTAAAAAGGGATAGCTTAGGACAAAAAATATTAATTTATTGCAAGAAAATATTAATTAATTTCAGGGAGGAGACGTTTTCCTATGTCATATGGATACCTATTGCGTTGTGTATCATTATTGGTTCAATTTATTTTCTTTCTTTTAAAAACGATTTTCACAATGGAGTCCGAGTATGGGAATCGGCTTCATATTTTGGAACACTACTAGACACTATTTGGTTTTGGTATTTCAGTAAAAATGGGGAAGCCATACTATTGAATATGAGCGAAAAGAAACCACTAATATCCTTTAAAGGTATTGGTCCAGCTATATCTCTACTTTCGTTAATTACAGTAATTCATTTTTTCTTGATTTCGGGCTGTATCGGGCCAGATAAATTTATAAATTTAAATTTAAAATATATATCCAATATTTCTGTAAATGTCACACTTTTGCTTATAGTTTCCGTTTACTGGCTTTTTAAACACATTATAACTCTTGTAGAAAAAAACTGCTCACCTAATAAATTGACGAAAGAACTCATAACTACATACAATTTCACGGACAAACCTACTTTATACGTTTTTTTCACACTTTTTGTTTATTCACTGTATGTGAATTGGACTGGCAACCTTCAATCAATGGAAATATTCTTTAGTGGAGCAATTGCTTTTGAATTAATTTTATCAGGTTTTATTTGGACTCAAACAGAGGTAGCATAATTTAATAACTAAAAAAAATATAAAAAATGTTTTGTGGATTTAATGAAAAAATATTGAAAGGGGGAAAAAATGTTTTGTGGATTTAACGAAAAAATGTTGAAAGGCTTAAATGAATTCAACGAAGGATTAGTCGAACATGGTTTAATGTTCAACTCTAAAAAGAACAATGAATCAATCGAACAAGCTATCAGAAGGGAGATTTCTGATATGACGAGACTTCTCACAGAAACGCATCGAATTGACGATAGTTCAAAACGTCTAATGACCGAAGGTCTTGTTCAATACGTTATGTATTTTTTTATGCTCATGAGAAAAAAGAATGTAAAGGAATATAAAGATGTGGTAAAAAACATTGGTGAATATTTCAAAAAAATGGATGATAAGTATTATTCTGATTTTAATGGTAAGCCAGAAGATATGAGAGCGATTGTTGAGTTTCTTAATGAGATTAAACTTTAGCCAACGTATTTGCAGTCACATTTGCTTTTTTTCAACGCACTGACCAACGCCAGAAAAGCAAAAGAGCCAGCAAGCTAACGCACCAAGACAGCGACACTATTGACGCCACAACACGATCGAAAAAGAAGAACGAATCGCTAACAGGGGGTTTAGAGAAATGGCGGGTTTCGTAGTAGTATCAAGTGTAGTGCTTTTAATAAACTTTAGTGGTAGGTTGGCAGTTTTTTGCTTCTAAATCCGCCACTTCTTAAACCCCAGAAACGTTACCTGCAACCCTAAATGACGACAGTGCAAACCCAAATTGACAACGGAAAATTAAACATATGGAATTAGAAAAAATCATTCAAGACCTAAACCAACTTAACTTCACAGCCATTGACTTTGAGACAGCCAATGAGCAACGAAACAGTATTTGTTCAGTTGGACTTGTTGTAGTTAGACAAGGAAAAATTACCGACAAACAAAATTATTTAGTTAAGCCGAAAGTACTTCGCTTTACAGACATAAATAAACGAATTCACGGAATATCTGAAGAAGATGTTTTCAATGCACCAGAATTCAATTCCGTTTGGGAACAAATTCAACGTCTAATAGACAAACAAATTGTATTGGCTCATAATGCGGACTTTGACGTTGATGTTTTAAAACAAACTTTGAATACATACAAATTACCACATCCGACCAGCAAATACATTTGCACACAAAAGTTAGCACAAGAAACTTTTTCTGAACTAAAATATTATCGACTGACAGATGTTGCAATTCATTTAGGACTTAATCTTACTCATCACGACAGCGTTTCGGATGCTACTGTTTCAGCAGAAATTGGACTAAAAGCAATTCCTCTTTACGACAAGAAATATTATAATTACTCACACGAAGAACTTACTTATTACATCAACAAGAAAAATTCAGCAAAGAAAAAAGACAATTATACTTCAGGTTTTAGCCAAAAGACAATTGACAGCAATCTTTTAAAACCAAACCTTGACATTGCAAATACCAATAATCCATTTTATAACAAGAAAGTTGTTTTTACAGGCGACTTGCAAAAAATCGGTAGACAAGAAGCTGCGACAAAAATTCAAAATTTTGGTGCAGACATTAATACAAGCATAAGTAAAAAAACAGAAATTGTAATAGTTGGCAATGCAGCAGGACCTTCAAAAATGAAAAAGATAGAAGAATTAAATTCGCAAGGTTGCAATATTCGACTTATTTACGAAGAGGAATTTCTATCACTAATCAAGTAAACTATGACCGACAATGCAATGTGGAAGGGAATAACGGCAGGTAACAGCACATTGGTGCAAGTGGGGTTTAAGTGGTTAATTGAACATTCTACCTCGTATCAACATTTGTGCTTGGTTGACAGTTTATCGCTTCGATTTCTCCACCTGCACCAATCTGCAAAACGTTGGCAGCAAGGCTAACGAAACTACAAACAGACAACATCATACTATATGATAACTAAACACGACAAAGAAGGGGCAATGGCAATGGGATAACATCTGGACAGGCTGTCCGAGAATGTAAAATTCAAAAATCAGACGCATCTAAATATTTGTTTTTATTTTCCTTCTTTGATTTTTTCTTTTCATTTTTCTTGCATAATGTTGTACGGTATTTGTGTTAATTTTGTGCTAAAATCAATCTAAAAGATAGAATTAATTGAAGTAAATAGAATTGATATAATGCCACCTATCCCTTAATTTTCAAGGTAAAACAGGAAACCAGCCCAATATCGAGGACTTAAGAATTTTTAATATTTCACATTTGTAACCTGAACTCCTCATTTGGAAAAACCTGAAGACTTGCGACTTGACATTATTTCTTCGAACCCAAAGTAAAAAAGAGAATTGATAGTGGTTCTAAAAGGTGGGTTCAAGTTGCAACCTTGAACCCGCGAAGGGGCATCATTCCATTCTGAATTGCAACTCTATAGAACGATTTTGATGGGTTCGCATTCGCCTGCCTGTGCGTGACCGCACGCAGACAGGCTTAACCCATCCTACCTGCCTGGGCTGGTTCAATCTTGCAGACTTCGTCGTGAGTGCTCAGTCGAACGATTGAACCACACGGTTTAACAGGACTATGGGTCTTGAACCAACACAAACCGTGAACAATGCCAAACATTTCGGTTACGAATGAACCAGCCGAAGATAGATACAAGAAATACAGATATCACCCAAAAGGTGCGTATCTGATTTTGTTTAAGTCTTTGAAATATCTGCGCAAATCTGTGTCCAACTGCATTTTTTGGGTTTCATATCAAAACCTTTCCCTTGCTTTTTTATGGTCGCGGTATAAAATAACGATAGTTCACCGCAAAGTTCGCGGAGACTTCGTCGTGAGCTCAGTCGAACGAACGCAGATAAAAGCGGAAACATAACCACAAAGACACAGAGGTCACGAGGATAAGGAGAAAGGGAGAAACGGGGAAGGCTGAAGAAGGAAGCCAGAGGTATGAGGCAAGAGGCTGGAATGCAGAGGAGAAGGGGGGACTGAGAGGCAAGGTAGAAAATGCCCCACAAAACCTTCACTTGCCATTCGTTAAGTGATGATGAACGTTTTTTTATACCTTGATAATCTGTGTTCATCTGGTTCCAGTAATTCTTATTAAAGCTTGACTCATCCCCGTTTTTACGAGGACAAGTTTGTGAAGATAAATCGCAGATAAAGTATTTAAAGGAGAGAAGGGAAATGAGGATGAAAAGAAAGTTATTCGATCGTATTACCGTAAATCCCAAAGTCTGCATGGGACAGCCTACAATACGGGGAATGCGCATTACAGTTGCATTTGTGCTTAAATTACTTGCTTCAGGTATGAGCCATGAAGAAGTCATGAAGGCGTATCCAGAACTGGAAGAGAAAGACATCCTTCAGGCTATAGAGTATGCATCATGGCTTGCTGGGGAGTATTATTTCCATCTGCCTGTTTCTATTGAATAATAACTATGAACGTAAAGTTTATAGCAGACATACATATTTCACCTCTTACCGTCAGTAAATTACAAAAAGCAGGTTATGCTATTGTTCGTGTTACAGACAAACTCCCTTCTGCATCTGCTGATAGTGAAATTATTCAGTTGGCGCTTAAAGAAAAGGCTGTAATTATTACTCAGGATATGGATTTCTCTGCAATTGTTGCTCAAAGTGGACTTAACGGCCCAAGTGTTGTCTCATTGCGAGTGGCTAATGCCAGACCAGATATTATTACAGAAATTTTAGTAACGGTACTTCCCTCAATTGAAGCTTATATTTCAGAAGGTGCAATTGTGTCAATAGATGAATATGGGTATCGTGTAAGAATACTTCCTGTGGAAGATTGATTATCGTAAAAAAGGCAGGCATAATAATACTGATAGAGGAGGCATGTTATGAAGGCAGTTGTTTTTCATGAGAATGGCGGCGTAGACAAATTAACTTACACAGATGTCGAGAAACCAAAGGTTTCTCCGTATGAAGTGCTGGTAAAGGTGAAGGCGTGTGCCCTAAACCATCTGGATATCTGGGTAAGACAGGGATTGCCTGGCATCGAAATTCCTATGCCGCATATCCCGGGCAGTGATATTGTAGGCGAGGTGGCCGAGGTGGGGATGGAGGTGAAGAAATTCAGGGTGGGTGACAGGGTAATCGTTGCCCCCGGCGTTCGCTGCAGGAAGTGTGTGCATTGCATTACGAACAACGACAGCATGTGTAGCAGTTTTAAACTTATGGGATTCCAGGTACAGGGCGGTTATGCCGAGTATGCAAAGGCGCACGTGGACAATATCATTCCTATCTCTAACAGGTATTCGTTTGAAGAGTGGGCGGCTATTCCTCTGGTGTTTTTAACAGCATGGCACATGCTCATTACGCGGGGACAACTCAAACCCGGTGAGAATGTATTAATCCACGCTGCTGGCAGTGGCATCGGAAGCGCCGCTATTCAAATTGCCCGCCTGGCTGGCGCACGTGTGATTACCACGGCACGAGGGAATGAAAAACTGAAAAAAGCAAAACAATTAGGCGCTGATGAGGTTATAGATTATTCAAAAGAAGATTATGGAGAAAAGGTAAGAAGTTTGACGGATAACAAGGGGGTTGACCTTATCTTCGAACATATTGGTCCGGATACGTGGGAAAAGAATCTGCACTGTCTTGCGAAGGGCGGGCGGATGGTGGTGTGTGGCGCAACAAGCGGCCCTTCAACGACATTAGACATTCGATCCTTGTTCATGAAACAACATGCCATTATCGGCTGTTACTTAGGCAGCAAAAAGGAACTTCTGGACGTTCTGAATCTGGTAGAATTTGGAAGATTGAAACCTGTGGTAGACAGTGTATTCCCGTTGAAAGAGGCCGCAGCAGCCCAGCAGAAGATGCTGAACAGGGAGAATTTTGGAAAGATTGTTTTGAAAATATAGCGAAACAAACCTCAGATCAATAAAACTTGTCCTCATGAAAATGGGGAACCATTTTAAACCTGACTGATAAACACATCTCAATCATATCCCCCAAAAAGCCTTGCATATTGTGTCTGGATTGATATAATTTATTTTTTATATTTGGCGTTACTGAAATC
>Ga0209211_10012578_pt1 | contig 10626 bp, 12 predicted proteins | sample RifGroA2_FD_183992 | JGI IMG/M metagenome (GOLD analysis project Ga0209211, IMG submission 183992) | Groundwater microbial communities from Rifle, Colorado, USA - Groundwater A2 (SPAdes) (version 2) | ecosystem: Environmental > Aquatic > Deep subsurface > Groundwater | place: Rifle, Colorado...
AGATCAGCCGCGTCTACACCGGCATCACGGGCAGCCACATCCGCGGCATCAACAGCAGCGGCATGGTGGCGGTGAAAGACCGCGAGGTGACGCAGGCTGATGTCGCCCGCGTGGTGGAAACCGCCAAGGCCATCAACATCTCCACCGACCAGCGCCTGCTGCTGGTGGAGCCGCAGGAATTCATCATCGACGGCCAGGATGTGCGCGAGCCCATCGGCATGAGCGGCATCCGGCTGGAAGCGAAGGTGCACATCGTGACCGGTGCGCAAAGTGCGGCCGAGAACATCATCAAATGCGTGCGTCGCTGCGGCCTGGAAGTAGAGCAGCTGATGCTGAACCCGCTGGCCAGCAGCCTGTCGGTGCTGACCGAAGACGAGCGCGAACTGGGTGTGGCGCTGGTGGACATTGGCGCCGGCACCACGGACGTGGCCATCTTCACCAATGGCGCGATTCGCCACACCGCGGTGATTCCGATTGCCGGTGACTTGATCACCAGCGACATCGCTATGGCTTTGCGCACGCCCACAAAGGATGCCGAAGAAATCAAGGTCGAGAGTGGTCACGCCAAACAGCTGCTGGTAGACCCTGAGGTGCAAGTGGAAGTGCCGGGCCTGGGCGACCGCGGCCCGCGCATGCTGAGCCGCCAGGCGTTGGCCGGGGTGATCGAGCCGCGCATCGAAGAAATCTTCAGCCTGGTGAACCAGGTGATGCGCGAGTCGGGCTACGAGGAAGTGCTGTCTTCGGGCATCGTGCTCACGGGGGGCAGCTGCATCATGCCGGGCATGGTCGAGCTGGGTGAGGACATCTTCCTCAAGCCCGTGCGCCGCGGCATTCCCAAATACAACAGCGCGTTGGCCGACATGGTGGCGCAGCCCCGGGCGGCCACTGTCATGGGCCTGCTCGAAGAAGCCCGCCTGGCGCGCATGCGCGGCTACAAGGTGGCGCAAAAAGCCGGCTCGATGAAAACCGCATTCGGTTCTGTCAAGGACTGGTTCGTGGGGAACTTCTGACCATGAAACACAGAACACTCTACGTCACAGGGCCGCCACGGTGCGTGCACGCCCTGTGGCTTGCACGGGGGAGTCCGCCTTCATAAATGAACACGTACCTCCAAACCCCCACCCAGTTTTCACCAGTTTTATTCATTCAAATAGTTTTTCAGGAGTAACAACATGCCAATCGAAATGATCGAAGAAGAAGCGTTTAACCAAGGCACCCAAATCAAGGTCATCGGCGTGGGCGGTGGCGGCGGCAACGCGGTCGAGCACATGATCCAGACCGCTGTGGGCGGCGTGGAATTCATCTGCGCCAATACCGACGCACAGGCCCTTTCCCGCAGCAGCGCACACAAGACCATCCAGCTGGGTGGCAGCGGTCTGGGCGCCGGCAGCAAACCCGATAAGGGGCGTGAGGCAGCCGACCAGGCCGAGGCAGACATTCGCATCGCCATCGAAGGTGCGCACATGTTGTTCATCACCGCCGGCATGGGCGGTGGCACCGGCACCGGTGCCGCCCCCGTGATTGCGCGTGTGGCCAAAGAGATGGGCATCCTGACGGTGGGCGTGGTGACCAAACCTTTCGACTTTGAAGGTGGCCGCCGCATGACCAATGCCGACGCCGGCCTGGCTGAACTCGAAGCCAATGTGGATTCGTTGATCGTGGTGCTGAATGAAAAGCTGCTGGAAGTGCTGGGCGACGACGTGAGCCAGGACGAAGCCTTTGCCCATGCCAACGACGTGCTGAAAAACGCAGTCGGTGGCATTGCCGAAATCATCAATGTGCCCGGCCATGTGAACGTCGACTTTGAAGACGTGCGCACCGTGATGGGTGAGCCCGGCAAGGCCATGATGGGCACCGCCGTGGCCAAGGGCCCGGACCGCGCCCGCATTGCGGCCGAACAGGCGGTGGCTTGCCCGTTGCTCGAAGGCATCGACCTGTCGGGCGCCAAAGGCGTGCTGGTGCTGATCACCGCGGCCAAGGGTTCTTTGAAACTGTCGGAGTCCAAGCTGGCAATGAACACCATCCGCGCCTACGCATCGCCCGATGCACACGTGATCTACGGCACTGCGTACGACGACTCGCTGGGTGAAGAAATTCGCGTGACCGTGGTCGCCACGGGCTTGTCCCGCCAGGGCGCACGCCGCACCGCCCCTCCGCTGCAAGTGCTGCGCACCGGCACCGACAACGTGCCTTTCCACGTGCCTACGCTCAACACCATTGCCTCGCCCTCCGGTGCGGCAGCAGCCTTGGGTGGCACTGGTCACACGGCCAGCCAGCCCGACTACGGCAGCATGGCCACGCCCAGCGTGTGGCGTACCAACCGCACGCAGGCCGCGGCCAAGGTGGACGCGCTGTCCAGCGGTGGCATGGATGACTACGAAATCCCTGCGTTCCTGCGCAAGCAAGCGGACTGATCGGGCTCACCCCCCGGCTACGCGCACTGCGTGTCGCTACGCTTTCCCCCTTGCATGGGGCAACACCCGTGGCCCGGCCTAGCCGGCTCCACGGTGTTTCTGGCCTAAGGCACGTGCTTCGGAGGCCTTTTGCGCTACTTTTACAATAGACCCGTGCTGAAACAACGAACTCTCAAATCCCTGACCCGCGCCGTAGGCGTGGGCCTGCACAGCGGCCAGCGTGTGGAAATCACGCTGCGCCCGGCTGCGCCGGATACGGGCATTGTGTTTCGCCGGGTAGATTTGCCGAATGCGCCGGACATTGTGGTCTCGGCCGAGTCGGTGACCGACACACGCCTTGCGTCCACGCTGTCCTGCGGCAATGCCAAAGTGCACACGGTGGAACACCTGATGTCGGCCTGCGCCGGCCTGGGGGTGGACAACCTGTTCGTGGACATCACGGCCGAGGAAATCCCCATCCTCGACGGTTCCGCAGCCTCGTTTGTGTTCCTGCTGCAAAGCGCAGGCATTGAGATGCAGAACGCGCCACGTCGTTTTATTCGCCTCACCAAGCCGGTGGAGGTGCGCGAAGGCGAGGGTGCCAACGAGAAGTGGGCGCGCCTGGACCCGTACCACGGCTACAAGCTGAGCTTCGAGATCGACTTCAACCATCCGGCCGTGGACTCCACCGGTCAGCGCGTGGAGTTTGACCTGAGCACCGGCTCTTACTCGCGTGACATTGCGCGCGCACGTACCTTTGGTTTCACCAAAGACGTGGAAATGATGCGCTCCAACGGCCTGGCCCTGGGCGGCGGTCTGGACAACGCCATCGTGATGGACGACTACAAGGTGCTCAATGCCGACGGACTGCGCTACGACGACGAGTTCGTCAAGCACAAGATCCTGGACGCCATGGGCGACCTCTACATCATCGGCAAGCCCCTGCTGGCCGCCTACAGCGCGCGCCGCTCCGGCCATGCGCTGAACAACAAGCTGCTGCGCGAACTGCAGGCCCACCCTGAGTGCTGGGAAGTAGTCACCTTCGAAGACGTGAAGCAGGCCCCGGTGGGTTTTGCCCAGCCCGTGCGGGCCTGGTAAGTAGGCGTCGGCCATGCTGCTGTTTCGCTGGCTGATCCTTTTGTGTTTGCTGGGCGCAGCCGTGTGTTTCGCTTTCTACGTGGGCACCGGAAACCCGCGCTTCAAACACTATGGTTGGGTCACTTTGAAATGGACCCTGCTGGCCGCAGGGGGATTTTTCACGGTGCTTATTTTGGAGCGGGTTGCATAATAGGCACTGCCACCTCTGGCCCTGCCGCGAAAGGATTGCCCCATGAACTCCTTGTCTTCCATTGCTCTCTCTGGCATGAACGCGGCCCAAACCAAGCTCGACACCACCGCCCACAATGTGGCCAACTTGGCGACTCAAGGCTTTACCCGCCAGGAAACGGTGCAGACCGAGCAGTCGGGTGGCGGCGTGACGGCGGCGGTGCGCCGGGCCGACACTGCGGGCAATGCGCTGGAAACCGATGTGGTGAGCCAGCTTCAGGCCAAACACAGTTTTATCGCCAATCTGGCGGTGTTCAAGACCAGCAACCAGATGGCCGGAGCCCTGCTGGACACCAAGGCCTAAGGCGTCGGTTCGTAGTTTTTGACGATGGCGTCCAGGCGCCCCTCGGCACGGAGTTTGTCCACCGCCTGCTGTAGTTTTGTGACCAGCGCCGGGTTGCTGCGCACGTTCAGCGCAAAGTAGTAGGCACCGTCGTCGCTGAGCTTCATCAACTTGGTCACGCTGCCGATGGGGCGACCCACACTGCGCAGGTTCCAGGCCATGCCCACCTCGGTGTCCACCATGGCCTGCACCAAATCCCCCATCAGCATGCGAAACACCGCATCGTTGGTGCTTTCTTCCACCAAGGCACTAGCCGGTACACCGGCTGCCAACAGGTCCTGCTGGGCGGCTTCTTCACGCACCACACCAATGCGCAGTTGCGCGAGTTCTTTGGCTTCGCGCAGGGGCGTTCCCGGGATGTTGCGGGTGTAGACCCAGGTGGTGCGCGGCAGCAAGGGGCCGACCCAGAGGAAGTGGTCTTCGCGCGCCGGCTTGCGCGCGGTGGTGTAGAGCACGGTGTCGGGGGTGTTGCGCACCAGCTTGTAGCCGCGCGCCCAAGGCACCACCTGGAAACTGCAGCGCAGTTGCGCCTGCTCGCAGGCGGCACGCAGTACATCGGTGGCAATGCCTTGCACCTTGCCATTCTCGGCAAAGTTGTAGGGCGGCCACTGTTCGGTGTAGGCCACCAGGCTGTTCCCTGTACCTGTGCGGGGGTTGGCGAGTGCGCTGGCTGACAGAATGCTCGCAAGAAGGGCGAAAAGGCAGTGGTGAACCAGGGAGTGGGACATGGACCGGGGAGAAAAATGCATTGGGTCCATACTAGCTGCGATTTATTGAAGGAGCCTGACGCGCATCAAAAGGGTGCATTCAGCGCTGCCGTCCAGCGCGGTACGACACCTTGCCATTGCCACCCACACCGTCAGCCGCCGCCAGCCGGGCCATGGCCTTGCCGGCATGGGCGTGGGTGATGGCCAAGCCCAGTGCATCGGCCGCGTCCGGCCCCGGCAGGCCGGGCAGACTCAGCAGGCGTTTCACCATCTCCTGGATCTGGTCTTTGTGCGCGCGGCCATGGCCGGCGACGGCCTGTTTCATCTGTAGCGCGGTGTACTCCGCCACCGGCAGCCCGGCGGTGACCAGTGCCGTGATCAGCGCGCCGCGCGCCTGGCCCAGCAGCAGCGTGGACTGCGGGTTGACGTTGACGAACACGATCTCAATCGACGCGCAAGTGGGCTGGTAACGCTGTACCACCTCGCCCATGCCGTCAAACAGCACTTTCAGCCGTTCGGGCAGGGCGCGCGTGTCCAGGTGCTGGGTGCCGATGGTGCCGCTGGCCACGTAGCGCACGTCGGCGCCCACTACGTCTACCACGCCGAAGCCGGTGGTGCGCAGGCCGGGGTCAATGCCGAGGATTCGCATGCTATGGTTTTAGGAGCTGCTTGCGCAGGTTCTACGGGCGCTAGAGGCCAAAATACCACTTGGCTGAGTGGAAGAAAACAGGCGCGGCAAAGCACAGTGCATCGACCCGGTCCAGCAGGCCGCCGGCACCGGTGACGCCGGTGCCTTCGTTCCCCCAGCTCGGAATGCCGCGGTCGCGTTTGAGGGCTTTCATCACAAAGTGCCCCATGGAGCCCGCCAGGCAGGCAATGAAGCTGAACGCAAATGCGGTGCCCGGGACCCAGGGCGTGATGCCGGCCAGCAGCGCGCCAAATACGCTGGCCACGCCAATGCCGATCCACCAGCTGGGCCAGTTGAAGCTCTGGCTGATGGCCGGCGCTACCGGTGCGCGCTGCAGTTTGCGCGAGACCAGGTGCTGCGTGGCCATGCAGGTCTGTACCACCAGCACCAGGAAGAACACCATGAAGGCGTTTTTGTTGTCGTAACCGGGGAAATTCAGCATCAGCAGAGCGGGCACATGGCTCATGCCGTAGATACAGACCATGATGCCCCACTGCAGCTTGGCATTACGCTCCAAAAAACGCAGTGGGTCGTTGGCCAGCGCGCTGGTCAGCGGCAACGCCAGAAACACGTAGACCGGGATGAACACCGCAAACATGTCAAAGTGTTCGGTACCCACCAGCCAGTACTGGATGGGTAGCACCACAAAAAAGGCCAGCACCAAGCTGCGGTGGTCGCCACGGCGGGTAGGGGAGAGCGTCAGAAACTCACGCAAGGCGAAGAAGGACACCAGGCCAAACAGCGTGAGCGCCACCCAGTCCCCCGCCACCCAGCCCACCCAGAACACAAACATCATGAGCCAGCTGGTACGAATCACACCGTCCAGGCTTTTGAGCTCCTTGCGGCGCAGGTCGCCTGCTGCATCGTCGCCGTATTCGCGCAGCGACAGCACAAAGGCCACGATGCTGGAGAGCAGGAGCAGCCCGAACACGATGATGAACAGCGCGCCGATCTGCTGCGTGGCGTTGAGGTTCTTGAGATAAAAGTACATGGAGGCCCCTTACACGTCGCGCAGGGCGATGACGGCATTGCGTGCGCGGGTCAGGAAGCTGCGGTGGTCCTCCCCCGCCTGCACCTGCATGGGCGCGCCAAAGGTGACCGAGCACAACACCGGCACGGGCACCACTTCGCCCTTGGGCAACACGTGCTGCACGTTGTTGATCCATGCGGGCACCAGCACGACGTGGGGGAACTTGGTGGCCAGGTTGTAGAGCCCGGCCTTGAAGGCCTGCGGTTCCTCAAAATGGCCGCGTGTACCTTCGGGGAAAAGGATGATGGAGTCACCGTTGGTGAGGGCGTCCATCAGCGGCTCTAGCGGATCTTCGTCGGCCGTGCGGTCGCGCGAGACATAGATGACGTTGAACACTTCGGTGGTCAGCCATTTCTTGAAGGGTGTCTTGGTCCAGTAGTCTTTGGCGGCAATGGCGCGGGTGATGTGGCGCAGCTCTTTGGGCAGGGCGGCCCAGATCATCACCAAGTCGGCGTGGCTTTGGTGGTTGGCAAAATAAATGCGCTGTTCGGCCTTGGGCGGGCAGCCGTGCCAGCGCGCTTGCGCACCGGTCAGTACCCGGATCAAACCGAGCAAAAAGTAACTCATCAACTTGGCTAGCATGGCGGGGATGATACATAGGGGAAACATTCAGTTCGGAAGTGTTTCAGAGAGTTGTGTGCTGACAAGCTGGGATACCATTCTTTAAATCCAATTGGCACGCAATTTCGATTGCAATGGACTTGACTTTGACTCTTTGATGAAGAGGCTTCCCATGTTGATCACAAATATCAAACTTAAAAATTGGCGCAACTTCAGAGCGCTGGATGTGCCGTTGCGTGACGTTTCCTATGTTTTGGGTCCAAACGCTGCTGGGAAGTCCAACTTATTGGATGCGTTGCGGTTTTTGCGCGACATCAGTAAACCCAAAGGAGGTGGTCTGCAAACCGCCGTAGCTGAACGTGGTGGTATTTCAAAGGTTAGATGTCTGCATGCACGTCAAGATCCTGAAGTTCTTATTGAGATTGAGCTGAGCGAAAGTGTTGATGAGCCGGCGATGTGGCGTTATTTGCTCGCCTTTAAACCTGAGGGCAAGGGTGCCCAGCGGTTGCTGGTCTCGCGTGAAGAGGTTTGGAGAGGAGGCCGGCAAGTTTTAAGTCGCCCGAATAAGGATGATTTAAAGGATGTCGTATTGCGGACTCAGACGCATCTAGAGCAAATACAAACTAATACCAAGTTCAGAGATCTGGTGGATTTTCTCGGTGACATCACTTACTTGCATTTGGTCCCTCAGCTGCTCAAGTTCAGTGAAAAAATTGGGGGCCATCGATTGGCGGATGATCCGTTTGGGCAGGGCTTTTTGGAGCGTTTATCTAGAACACCGGAGAAAACCCGTAATTCACGATTGGCCAAAATTTCTAAGGCCCTTTCATTAGCTGTGCCGCAGTTCCAAGATTTACGGTTCGGCAAGGATGTGATGGGGCACCCGCATTTGGAGGCTCGATACGCACACCATCGCCCCAATGCGGGATGGCAATCTGAGGAGCATTTCTCTGATGGAACGTTGCGACTGCTCGGATTGCTGTGGGCGTTGCTTGAAGGAAACTCAATGCTCCTTTTGGAGGAGCCCGAAATTTCATTGAACGATGCGATCGTCACGGAGATCCCGATGATCGTGGACCGCTTGCAGCGAGAGCGAAAAACTAAACGCCAGATTGTGTTAACTACGCATAGTGACGCGCTGTTGAGCAACCCAGGGATAGATGGTCGTGGTGTCGTGGTTTTGGAAACTAGCCCCCAAGGAACTACTGGGCGAGCGCTTGAGAGTATTGAACAATCTGCACTAGATGCTGGGCTTACAGTGGCAGAGGTGATTCTGCCCAAAACGCGCCCTGCAAAGGTGAGTCAGCTTGGTTTGTGGCAATGATTCCGATTGCGCTGGCTACCGAGGATGTGCTGAGCGAAGCCATTGGACTTCGCTTGATTGCCGAAATCCCAATTGCCCATTCACCACCGATGAGGTTGAGGAGAGGTGGTTCGGGCTATCTGCGTTCAAAAATGGATAGCTGGAGACAAATGGCTCAACATCAACTGATGGTGGTTCTGACAGACCTAGATAGAGCGAATTGTCTGATCGAGTTTCGGAATCAGTGGCTCGGACCGCGGCTTGTTCCTGAAAATCTCTTGTTCAGAATAGCTGTTCGGGAAGTTGAAGCTTGGATACTGGCGGACCATGTGGCAATGCGAGCCCTAGTTGGTACAAAGGGGGTTCTTCCTACTGAACCTGATCTGATTTTGGATCCGAAGCAGCACCTACTTCAATTGGCCAAGCGTGCGCCGAGAGATGTGCGCGATGATTTGATTCGTGCCGAAGGTGCAAATGCCATCCAAGGATTGGGCTACAACTCTCGTCTGGCAGCTTGGATAGATACACGTTGGAATCCGGAGAGAGCATCGAGACTTTCTCCGAGCTTGAGGCGCACTCGCATACGCTTGCGGGAAGCTGCGGAAGCATGGGTTACCCAGGCTCGGTAGTAATCTAAGGCAGCTGCGCGTCCGACATGCGCGCCACAATCGTCCCCGCGCGGTTGGCCAGGTAGCCAGAGTTAGGCACCTTCTCAAAGTATTTGGGCCGCGGCAACATCACCGCCAGACGCGCGGCCTCGTAGGCGCTGAGCTTGCTGGCGGGTTTACGGAAATAGTGTTGGGCCGCAGCCTCGGCACCAAACACCCCTTCGCCCCATTCCACGCTGTTGAGGTAAATCTCCAGAATGCGCTGCTTGCTCAGCAACTGCTCCAGCAACAGCGTCAATACAAACTCTTGGCCCTTGCGCATCAGCGTGCGCTCGCCCGAGAGAAACAGGTTCTTGGCCAACTGCTGCGTAATGGTGGAGCCGCCCACAATCTTGGGGGGCTTGGTGGCCTTCTTCTGTTCAGCACGCTGCTCCGCCTTGGCATTTTTGGCCCACGCCTTCTCCAACGCCTCCCAGTCCACGCCATCGTGCTGGCTGAAACCGTCGTCTTCTGATGCGATCACCGCGCGCTTCAAGTGGTCGGAGATTTGCGCGTAGTCCACCCACTGCTGGCGCCAGCGCAGATCGCCCTTTTCGGTGGTCACACGCCAGGCTTCGGAGCGCTCAAAGGCTGTGCTTTGCGGCGCCACCACGGCCATGGCGGCAATACGGCCTACAAAATAGAGCTGCAGCGCCAACACAGCCAGCGCGCACAACCAAATCCAACGCCACAGGCTCTTCATTGCGAGGCGGAAACCTTGGCTTCCAGGGTCTCGTCACGGGTGAATTTAAAACGCGAGACCACCAGAATCTGGTCGGCCTGGCGGCGCATGGCGGAGCTGAAGGTGCCGAACGGCCCAGCGGTGCGTGCAATCGCTTCTGCGCGTTTGTCCAGTACGGTGTTGCCGGAGCTTTGCACCACATCGGTGTCGATCACGCGGCCGTCATGGTTGACCGTGACGATCATGGTCAGCTCGCCATAGAGCTTCTTGCCGCCGCTTTGCGGAAAGTTCTCGGTGCCACGGTCTTCAATCGCACGGCGCAGGCCGTCGTAGTACACCGCATACACTTCCTCGCGCACGGCCGGGCTGATGTAACGCTTCTTGGGCCGCGCGTTCTCCATGTTGATGCGCCGCTCGATCTCGGCCAGCAGCTTGATGAGCTGGCGACGCTTTTCTTCTCGCTCGGCGTGCTCGGTCTTGCTGGCCGACTGGCTGGGGTCTGGCGGGGGCAGGGCGGCCAGCTGGTTTTTCACCTGGGCCAGCAGCAGGTTTTGTTGTTCCTGCAGGGTTTGCAGCTTGCGCGCACTTTCTTCTTCCAGTGCATCGCCCACATCGGTCAGCAGGGACGGCGGCAGCGGGCTGGTGGCACGGCCTTTGTCTGCATCGCCACCCCCGGCCAGCGAGGTTTGGGCAATGGCCGTGGCCTTGTCGGGTTTCTCGTTGCTTTTGGCGTTGACCAGAATCACTTCCAGCGGCTGGTCCTCAAACACGCGGTTGAAGGCCTCGGGGTCCACAAAACGGACGGTCAACAGCACCGCGTGGACCGCGATGGAGGCGCCCAGCGCCCATTGGAGGGTGGTGATGTTGTGCAGCTTCACGAGGCAGAATTATCGCTGGCGCCTTCGGGTGCTTCGTTCACGTCCACGGCAATCGCAATCGGGACGGC
>Ga0209211_10012579_pt1 | contig 10626 bp, 8 predicted proteins | sample RifGroA2_FD_183992 | JGI IMG/M metagenome (GOLD analysis project Ga0209211, IMG submission 183992) | Groundwater microbial communities from Rifle, Colorado, USA - Groundwater A2 (SPAdes) (version 2) | ecosystem: Environmental > Aquatic > Deep subsurface > Groundwater | place: Rifle, Colorado...
GGGGGGGAGCCGATACCGATCGTGCATTGTTCGAGTTGCGCCGCGAAAAACAAAGAATTGCGTTCAAAAATAAAATTATCATTGAATTTTCGGCAGAACAAAGTTTGGAAAAGAATAATGAACGGTATTAAAACCGTTGAATCAAGAGCGTTGAATCCCGAGGAGTCGGAAAGATATTTTGGAAATGTTCAAATCGGCGATTTGATTTTGGGCGTTAATAAAAATAACGATCAAGAGTTGGTTTTAAGAGTGAAAAATCAGAAAACATACAAATCACTGGCTGAATTTTTTAAAGACAAAGAAACGCTGGCGGAAACTTTTGAAGAGAACTTTAAATCAGCAGCTGAATTGGAAGTTGCTTATAATAAATTGTCATCGGGTTTGGCTGATAAGGCGAATAAAAACGGTTTGATCGTCTGGAAAATTGAAATAATAAACGAGGCAGTGCCGCTCGGCGAAAAAGATTTACCGCTTAAACTGCCAATGGTGAAAAAGTACGAACCGACTGACACCGGCGAGTCTCCTTTGGCGGCCATGATTGATTGGGTAGAAACAAAATGTCCTGTTTGCGGCGGAGAAGCGAAGCGCGAAACCGACACCATGCCGAATTGGGCGGGCAGTTCATGGTATTTTCTGCGCTACCTTGATCCGAAAAACAAAGAGAAATTCGCTGACGCTGATAAATTAAAATATTGGCTGCCGGTTGATCTTTATAATGGCGGCATGGAACATACGACTTTGCATTTGCTGTATTCCAGATTTTGGCACAAATTTTTGTATGACATTGGCGCGGTGCCGACACTGGAACCATACAAAAAACGTGTTTCGCACGGAATGATCCTGGCCGAAGACGGGCAGAAGATGTCCAAATCCCGCGGTAATGTGATTAATCCTGATTCGGTGGTGGAAGATTATGGCGCCGATGCTTTACGCGTTTATGAAATGTTCGTTGGACCATATGATCAGACGGTCGCGTGGAATGTAAACGGATTGATCGGCGTTCGGAGATTTCTGGAAAAAGTTTATTCATTCAATAAGTTTGTTGATTCAGAGACAAACGAAGTTTTGTCATTATTGCATCAAACCATCAAGAAAGTTACTGAAGATATTGACAACCTGCGTTTTAATACAGCAGTCTCATGCATGATGATTTTTATGAATAAAATTCAAACTGAGGGTTGTACGCGAGAATCGTTCAAAAAATTTTTAATGTTGTTAAGTCCGTTCGCACCGCATTTAGCGGAAGAAATTTGGCAAGGACTTGGTGAAAGAGAAAGTGTTTGTTCCGTTGAATGGCCGGAGTTTGATGAAAAATTAATCGCGCGCGAAAGTGTTGAAGTGCCGGTGCAAATCAATGGCAAGGTGCGCGAAAAACTGCAAGTTGATCCGAATATTTCCGAAGAAGAGATTAAAGAATTGGCGTTAGCAAACGAAAAAGTAAAAAAGCATTTGGCCGGAGTTGAGTTGAAAAAATTTATTTACGTAAAAGGACGGATGATTAGCATAGTAATTTGATTCATGTAGTGTAGAGACGCGATTTATCGCGTCTCTACACTACATGAAAATTATTTACAATTTAAAATAAGATAGGGGCGGATTTGTCCGTCCCTATTTTGTTTGCGGAGGCATGTTAACCCCTAATTACCACCACGATTATCGGCGGTGTGTTTGATCGGTCATCAGCAAGAAGCGCGCGCTGTTCCTTGCTGACGTGAACATTGATTTCCGGGTCAGTGCAAAGACCGCTTGGACCAAGCCCGCCATGACCGAGTCCTGCTCTTGTGAGAACATAGTTTTGAAACAGGGACAGAAAGATAAGTCCCTGTAAATTCTTCTCACTCATTAAACTCAACGTGTTCATCATTACTGCCTCCAATTTGGCCACCGTGGCCATAAAAGAACATACAATGTATATTTTAATTATAAACTTGTTTTATGATAAATAAAATTTTGTTTGTGCACAACTTTGTGTCAGAACCGTCAATGATTTTCAACATTTTTGCCATTAAACGTCAAAGCGCTATATGAAAATGATGTTAATAACTGTTAACATTTATATTTTTGATTGTGATATAATTGATTTGTAATAAATTGATTGTCCTAAACTATGGCGCTTGTTCAAGAACTATTGTCCGTTGGATTGACCGATAAGGAAGCGGAAGTTTATCTCGCGGCGCTTCAGCTCGGCTATGCTTCGGTACAGGAAATAGCGGCCAAAGCGAATATCAATCGCACGACCGCCTATACGCACATAAAAAATTTGATTTCACGGGGACTGATCAACGCGATTGAAAAAAACACCAAGGTTTATTATTTGGCGGAGCGACCTGAAAAGCTGAAATATCTGCAAGAACAGCAAGAGAAGGAGATTGAACGGCGCCGCGAGCTGCTCGATAAAATAATGCCCAAGCTGGAATCAATCTACAACTTGGCGAAAGACAAACCGAGCGTGCGTTATTACAGTTATGAAAATAAAAGCGATCTTGAATTAGTACGAAATGAAATTGCGGAATTGCGTTGCGATGAGATGTATAATATTTTCAATCATGAGCTTTATGGAGATTATCTGAACCGCGATCACGTCAAGCGTTTGGTTGATTCCGTCCAAAAGTTCAAAGCGCTGTATATTTCAAAAAACAAAGTTTTGGATCATCGGTTGCATTCATTCATGGACAATGAAAAATTCAAGTTGAAATTTTTGCCGGAAGCCAAATTCAGTTTTTTGTGCGAAGTGCTCATTGCCGAAAACAATGTTTATATCGCCGGCAAAGGAGATTGGCTGGTTATTACCGATAAATTGTTCGCTCAAACGCTTGGTTTATTGTTTCACGCCTTGTGGGGGATAGCCGAGGACATGAGATTTGAGTAGAATTTGTAGCAGTATGCTAGAAAGAGAATTACAAAATTTCGGTCTAAGCGAGAAAGAAGCGAAGGTTTATCTCGCCGCTCTTGAACTTGGAACTGCCACCATACAGGAGTTGTCAAAAAAATCGTGCGTCAATCGCGCCACGACCTATATTCAAGTTGAATCATTGATTCAGCGGGGGCTAGTCAGCAGTACCGACCGTCAAAAAAAGAGTTTGTTCATTGCGGAGAAACCGCAACGATTGATCGAGATTTTGACTGACAAAAAAACCAAAGTTGAAGAATTGGAAAACAAGTTTACCGGCTTAATGCCGGATTTTGAAGCGATTTATAATGTTCATGCCGATCGGCCGCGAGTGCGTTTTTTGGCCGGTGAAGTCGGGCTTAATTTTTGGCGTAATGAGGTTTACAAAAATAAACCGAAAGAACTTTATCTGATCTTACCGAGAGAGGTTCCCGGCACGGAAAAAGTTAAAGAAGATACTGTTTTTATTAAACTCGCCAAATCAGCGGCCACGATCAAAATGTTGTATTTGACCGAGAAAAATTTTGTTAACAATTTCACTTCTTTCAGAAATGTGCTGACCAGAGTTTTTTTTATGAAAGATTTTGAATTGGACGTGGCTATGTTTAATAATAAAATTTTTTTGAATAAACCGATCGGCTTTGACGCAAGCATGGGGGTAATGATCGAGGATAAAATGTTTTATAAAAGTTTCGTGGCTATTATTGAGACGCTCTGGCAATTGGCCCAACCACTCGGATTGGGTATTAACATCGCTACTGACGCACCTCGGAGTTGATTACGAGTAAATGTAAAACAAATTAAGGACGATAAAACCGGACGATGTTGTCCGGTTTTTTTGAATTTTTACTCTTAGAAGCGCATCTCGGGGGTGTTGTAGCTTGCTCGTTCCTCGGTTTGGTCAAGGATATCATTATACGTTGAAAAACCATTGCCTCCGCCGGCGAATGGATTGCAGCGTGCTGGTCTGGTACGTTCCGCTTTGGCTGTTATTTTGACGGTTGTCTGCCTCTTCTTTTCCGTGCATTTGCGCATTGTTAACTGCCTCCTGTTAACGGGACCATCCCGTTGTAACCAGATAGTATAGCAGTAATACAAAACATTGTCAAGTTGAGCCTAAGTCAATTATCTGAATTGTCCAGATAAATTGATATAAATTTTGTGCGTGGTTTATAACTAAAATTAGACAAAATATTAGTATCAATATAGTTTTATGTCAACTGCTATTGACAAAATTAATAATTTCATATATACTGGTTTGAAGTTACTTTTGGCTGACGTGCTTGTCGAGCTAAACTTAACACAGTCCGCCTACGTTAAAGCGCCTACAGACCGTCAATAGGCAAGGAGGAGAGAATGAATAAGTTGTATCGGAAGGTGGTTCGATTCGATCGAGAAAAGTTTTTTCGAGCGGTCAGCCGCAGAGTGAACGGCGCAGTTCCCGCGAGTAGAGCGCATTCCACGAAAAAGGGTAAACGCGGTTATGATCGCAAGAAGAGCAAGAACATACATCAACGAGCATTGAACGGAGAATAAATGCGATTAAACAAAAATCAGCTGTTTATAAACAGCTGATTTTAAATTTTAAAGTTTATGGTTTTACGGTACCGTCACCACTTGCGTTGGTGTCAAGTTCGAGCGCGGTGGTCAAAATACTTTTTGTTCTGGTGATAAGTTCGTCCGTGGAAACGTCTCTAGCGGTAAGCGTAGTATTTCCGGTCAACTTGAGCAGTGTGCCAATTTCGCTTGTTTGCGGAGTGAAAGCAAGGCTGAAATTTGCGTGCGCTTCTTTGACTCCGTCTGGCAAGCGGTTGATTTTCCAGGTAAGCGCGCGGCTGGTATCATTGAAAATCATTTCTCCGGTTGAGACGTTTTTTTCATTTATCCAGTTTATATTTTGAGGCAGGACGGTGGTTGCGGACAAATTGTTCAATTCATGGATATCGTTGGACAAATCCCAAAAAACTTTCAGTTTGGTGGTTTGTCCCGCACGCGGCGGCCAAGGTCCAGTGCCGACCGGCGTTCCGTCGGTGTAATAATACAATGCCTTGGTTCCGATGTTGACGTTCGAGTTTAATTGTAGAATTACCGAGCTGCTCGCGACCGCGGGTGATTGGGCGTCAAGGATAATTTGCGAACTTATGGCAATTGAAGACTGATTCAATGAAGTCAGATCAATGTTTGCCAGGTCGGAAACTGATTTTAGAGGCAGAGTGATATTAATGGTTAAATCTTTTCCGGGCAGAAAGGCTTTGAGGTCGCTCAGTTGTTTTGATTCCCAGGTGATTTCTTTGGTTTCGTTGAGCTTTTGTATTTTGCCAAAATGTTCGTCCTTGATTTTATTCCAGTTGATAATTTCAGCCGTCGAGCCGGTAATCAGAATTTTCATTTTCAAGTTTTGATAGGTAATCGTTCCATTGTTCTTCGCGATGGCGGAAATTGTCAGTTCGTCCCCGAGGTTCATGGTTTTGTTTTCCGTTGAACCATTGACAATGAGATAAGTGTTCAGCGCCTGATCAATAATTTTGACGGAATATTTTTTTTCACCGACCACGACATACTGCGCGTCTTTGCCGGGCAGGAGCAGTTGCAATGTAAACAGTTGTTCTCGTTCAGCGTCGTTGTCAAAAGAGAGATCAGTCGGAAAAGAACCCTCAATGTCAATGGTTTTACTTTCTTCTTGTTCTTTTAATTCCGCGATCAGCCATTCATTATTGTCTTCATAAGCCTTGGGCGTTGAGTTTAGAAAAGTGAATTTGTTCGGATAATAATATTGCAGCTTGATATTGTTGAAATCAATGGCGCTCTTGTTTTGTAATTTAGTCCGCAGGGTAATCTTTTGGCCGGGCGTGAGATTGGCCGGAAAAACGTTGATAAAATCAATTTGAGGCGCTACGAGCGTAACATAGTAGGCTGTTTCTTGGTTGAATTCAGAGCGGAAATTGTCCGGTTCAAAGGTGATGTTAGCGACCAGCTTTTGTTCGCTTAAAAGAGTATCAATGATTTTTCCGGTAAGCAAAATTTTGCCCGTTTGGCCGGATGAGAGAGCGCCCAGTTCCCATTTATGATTGTTTACTTCAGGCTCGGATTTAATCAAAATAAAACCTTTGGGATATTGAACGGAAACTCGACTGGTCAGAAAGTCAGCGCTACTTTGATTTCGATAATTGATGGTGTAACTGAACTCCTCGTTGATTTGAATTTTGTCGGGCGCTTCAATAGTTAGACTGACATCTTCGGCGACCGGCCGATGGCCGCTGCTGAAATAAAAAAAACCAGCGAGCGCCGTGCCGGCCAGGATCAGAAAGCCGGTCAGCGAGAGAGCAAGAATTCTTTTCCTTCGGTGTTGACGTTTTTCATTGATCAGTTCCTTCAGATAATGTTCGTCTTTCAGTTTATTGATTCGGTTTTCATCTTTGACGTCCAGAACCGTTGGTAGAGCGCCATTCAGTTCTTTTTCTTCTTCCGCGTAAAGGTCAATCAGATCTTGAATCGGATCTTCTTTTTTGTATTTGATTTTTTTTCTTTTAAATTTAAAAAAATTAGATTTTTCTTTGTCCATAATAAAACAGTGCTGTTGTTAGCGGTTTTGTTTGAGGGTTAAGGCAAATAATTGGTCAGTGGCAAATGAAGAAGTGATTTCGATGGGACTGGCGCTTTCAGCTGATTTTGTCGGATAAAGCCAGCCGGCGGAGACGCCTTCAGGCAAATTCAAGCGAACGCTAAAATCGGTTCGCTGGCTACCGGCTTGTTTTTGCATGAATAAAGAATAGAAGGCCTTAGTGTCGTTTGCGTTTAGTCCAAAGAAGCCGGATGTTTTGTTCAGTTTTACTTGAAAGGGAAGTTTGTATTTGACAACAACCATTGATTCTTCGCCGGCATCAACTTGGATCCAGTTGGCGAAAACGGTTTTGTTGAATTCATTGTTGATTTTCGTAAGGCTGGCCGGATCGGTTTTGATTGAACCTTGGACTTTGATTAAAAGCTCATCTTCCGACCACGCACTGCTCGGCGTTTCGAAAAGTTCTGCAGGCACTTCGCTGAAGCCTTCAGCTGAAATAAAGCGACTGCCGAGTGGCGTATAAATTCTTGAGTAAATCAAGTTGGAGTTTTCACCGGCTTTATCGGTCGGACGGGCATTATTTTTTCTGGTAATAGTGAGGGTGTTGAAGACAACGCCGGCTTGATCAATGGTTGATTCAAGTTTTAATTTTTGTTCAATAAAGTAATCAGACTTGTTCCCGCCGATATTGGCGTTGTTGACAGAGAGATAGTCCTTTGAGCTTTCCAGTATTTCTCCGGTCCAGCCATACGAAGAGAATATATTTTGAAAGGTTTCGTTAGAAAAGTACAATTGAATGTCCTTTTTGGCCAGGCCGTCGCGAAAAGCATTGGAAAGTTTCAAAAGTTTTTCGCCTTGGCTGTTGAATATTTTGTTAAGCAGTTCCGGCGCGATGGCCGAAAGTATTTTTTTCGGTTTATTATCTTTAACGGTTTGATTTTCCCGGTCAATGGTATTTTGCAATTCGGTTGTGAAATTCGCGGCCGTAAAAGAGCGTCCGTCCGGCAAAGAAATATTGCCGGTAATTTTCAGAAGTTCCGGAATAAGAGAGGCATTGATGGCGATAACGCCGTCTACGCTGGGGCCGCCGGCGTTTTCATAAAACCATTTTATTTTCTGGGCGGAAGTTGGAAAATCAGGAAACCAATTGGCGTCTTGCATTTCCCAGAGCGGATTGATCAAGTGAAGCGGTTCCGGCGAGATGATTTTTTTTAGCAATGAACCTTGCAGGTCATATGTTCCTCCGGCCGGGATCTCAATATTTTTTATTTCGCCGCGATCAATGTCCACCAGCGCGTAACTGCCCATAAATCCGCCGGTTGGTCTGATTTCATTGTTGTTTTGGAAAATAAAGAGATAGCGTTGTTTGTAATCAGAACCAAGGATTTGGCGAATGGTCGAAGACAGTCCGTTTAGTTCTTGAAGATCGCTCTCGAGGGTCAATAAATAGTTTTTAATTTGATTAAAATCACTCATTTTGTCGGACGGAATTGCCTCCGGTCGAATTTTGGCTAAATAATTGTTGATCAACTTCAGCTTCGGCGTGATGGTGAACAGTTTATCTTCGATTTGCATCAGCCGATCGGTCAATTCAGTAGAATCGTTTTTTTTGAAGTCAATCATAATGTCACCAACCGAGCTGCCGATTTGCGCGGCCGCTCGTCCGGCTTCAAGTAAATATTCCGCGTCAGCCAAATTGGCCGAATCAGTCGGCAGAATTTTCAAAATGGCTTTTATCAGAGGATCAAGGCGTTCAATTTCAGCGCTGGCCTCGTTGAGGGCCGAGCTGGCGAGACTAAAACTGGTGACTGCGCCCTCGGTGTTATTTTCGGATAATTTTTGACCAGCGATTTTCATGTCAGCGTAGGCATTCGTAGCATAATTAACGATTTGATCTCTTGATTTTTGAATTTTTTGATAATGACCGAAAACCTTGATCGGAGCAATGATCAACAGCGCGACAACGACAAACGAGACCACTGAGCGGTGCCAATTGATCGGTAAATTGAAGTGATAAAATATTGGGACGGGAGTCAGCTGTTTGAATAATTCGTCGCTATCCGGATATTCGTCCGGCGTAGCCGGTTCCGCTGGAGCGACGGCTTCTTCAAAAATTATTTTCGGCGGTTCAGCCAGGCTGGATTCAGTTCGCTTGCAAGTTGTCGCTACTTGAGAAATTAAAGGAGCATGGTTCTTTTTGAAGAATGAATGGATTCGTGATTTGTGCTCTTCAATTGCTTTCTTTTTTTCAACCAAGCCGGTTAAATCCAAAACATATGGGGAGTGGTGGTTTGCTCCGGAAGTACTTTTTACGATTAAATTGGTATGATGGTGAATTTCTTTCGTGGCCAAGATTTCTTCAGCCGGTATTAATCTGGCCAGCTCATGCATAATGGCTGACTCAAGCTTTTTTTCCGGTTTGTTTATTGATTGGTTCTCCATGATTGCGTCAATTTCATGTTGGAGCAGACCGATGGTCAGCGGCGTAGAAGTCGTTGCCGCTGGCGTTTTTTCAACCTTAAAAGTTGCGCTTTTTGAAGCGGTTTTATTTGATCGCTTGATTGCTTTTTTGTTCCTAGGTTTCATTGTTTAGATGCTTCGATAGATCGCCAATGTTTGCTCCGCGCATTTTTTCCAACTGAACCGTTTTACGTTTTCCAGTCCTTTTTTTATAAGCTCTTGTTTTATTGTGTTGTTTGATAAAACGGAATGAATTTGCTCGGCAATTTTTTCGTTATTATGCGGGTCGAAGAACAGGGCGGAATCTCCCAGGATTTCAGGTAAAGAAGAGGTGCTTGTACTGACTACGGGACAACCGCAACTTTGCGCTTCGATGGCGATGAGGCCAAAGCCTTCAATAAAGGAAGGTAGGACAAAGACCGCGGCGCTATTGTAAAGCAATGGTAATTCTTCATCGCTGATATAACCGGTTGTAATAATGTCGTTTTTGAATGGAGAATTATTAATCATTTCCCGCACTTTGGTGTCGTGCAGATCTTCTCGCCCACCGAGAACAAGTTGATGCGGTAAAGAGCGCTTTCTTTTCAGTAAATTAAACGCTTCTACCAGCCCGGTAATGTTTTTGTGATCACGCCAGACTCCAACATAAAAGATGAAGGGCTGATCGATTTTGAATTTGTTTTTGACTTGACTTATTATATCACGATTTTCAAAAATTTTAAAACGTTCGTCCACACCTTCGTGGGTAACAACGGTTTTTTCCGGATTAACCTTGAAATGCTCGATAACTTCATGTTTGGTGCTCTCGGAGACAGCGATTATTTTGGCTGCTTTTCTGACGGTTGCAATAAAAACAGCGCGATAACCCAATCGTCTAATCATTGAGTTCATTTTATGTCCGGGAAACGACAGTGGCGTTAGATCATGAATAGTGCAAATTGATTTTCCTGGAAATAGAATAGGCGAGTTGAAATGAGGATAGTGAATTAAATCAAACTTCTCCTTCAAAAATTGGAGCGGCAGTATAAATTGTTCTGAATAGGTGTACCAGCGCGGCGTTACTTTTACTTTTTTAACGCGTTCATTCGGCGGAGTGAACCATGAAAAGGCCGGCTCGCGTAAAAACAAAATATATTCGTTTTCAGAATCTATTTGAAACAAATTGTCAGTTAAATTTTTTATGTATGTGCCGATGCCGGTGCACTCTTCGTTACCGTACATGCGAGCATCAATAGCAATCTTCATAGAGAAAAAAAGCCATTGGTTTGTTTACTTATTGTAAGTCGTGTCGGAACGTCTTTCTATTGTTAATATCGTGATAACGGTTTCGCGTTTACGAAAGATGATTCTTAGATTAACTTGACGAATTCTGTAGATGTCATTGCGACCTTTGAGTTTTTGTATGTCAATATTGCTAAAATCTCCGCTTATAATTTTCTTTAGCAGGATTTTAACTTTGATTTTTTCTTTGGCGCTAAGTTTTTTTAGCGTTTTTGAAATTTTATCCATGTTACAAGCGTTTTAGAATCTCTTGTATTTCAACCCCGCCTTTTCTGATTTTCGTAAAATCAATAACTTCTTCCCATGCGTCAGCCTCCACCGGTGAAACCTTGAATATCGGTTCCGAGCGCCGAATGACGATAAACGATTCGCCGGCGTTTATTCTTTTTCTGTAGGTTTCCAGATTTTCTCTGAAAGATTTTAATTTAATGAT
>Ga0209211_10012582_pt1 | contig 10625 bp, 10 predicted proteins | sample RifGroA2_FD_183992 | JGI IMG/M metagenome (GOLD analysis project Ga0209211, IMG submission 183992) | Groundwater microbial communities from Rifle, Colorado, USA - Groundwater A2 (SPAdes) (version 2) | ecosystem: Environmental > Aquatic > Deep subsurface > Groundwater | place: Rifle, Colorado...
TGATGGTTGCAGATTATAATGTTAAATCGGCAGAAATGGGAATTGTTTTTATTGATGAGTTAGATAAAATTGCACGAAAAAGCGACAATCCGTCTATTACCAGAGATGTTTCGGGTGAAGGAGTACAACAAGGATTATTAAAATTATTAGAAGGCTCTGTTGTAAATGTTCCACCACAAGGCGGAAGAAAACATCCTGAGCAAAAGATGATTGCAGTGGATACAACAAATATTCTATTTATTTGTGGTGGAGCTTTCGATGGTATTGAGAAAAAAATAGGTCAGCGTTTAAATACCAAATTAATCGGATTTGATGCTACTAAAAAAAGAGATTTTGTAAACAAAGATAACTTATTACAATATATAAATCCACTTGATTTAAAGTCGTTTGGATTAATACCTGAAATTATTGGACGTCTTCCGATTCTTACACATTTAAATCCACTCGAAAAAGAAACTTTACGCAGAATATTAACTGAACCAAAAAATTCGATTATTAAACAATATATCAAGCTTTTCGAATATGATGGAATTGCACTTTCGTTCGACGAAGATGTTTATGATTTTATTGTTGATAAAGCAATCGAATTTAAGCTTGGAGCAAGAGGATTACGTGCTATCTGCGAATCAATTATGCTTGACTTAATGTTTGACCTTCCATCTAAAAAAGAAAAAACGGTTAATATTACCCTAGAGTTAGCTATAGAAAAAGCTGAAAGGCTGAATTTCAGTAATTTAAAAGTTGCATAAGGAGCTGTAATTAAATAACATGGTTATGCGAGTCTCCTGAAAGGGACTCTGCGACAATCAATAACGCAGAGTCCTGTAAACAGAGACTCTGCTTGGACTTAAACAATTGATTAAGATAATTCATTACAATTCCTAAAACTATAAACTATAATAAATATCCTGTTACTGATTTTCTTGAAATTTATCCATCGAATCAAAAAGATAAAAATTACTGGAAATTGATATTTATCCGAAATTACTAAACCTGTTAAAACTTTGATTGATAAACTAAAATTAGATATTACGTAAAATAGTAGCGGAGTTAAATTTAAATACCAAATCTTAAAATTATTCTAATTATACGATACTTTAACGTATTAAATTTGTGTAGGAATCCTTTTTTCAACATCATTAAATAAATTAATTTATTTAATCGGCTTTCTTTATAATTATCTGTTACGACTGAATTTATACTGAATTTTATTATTTTATCAATTTTTTTATCTATAAGCTCAATATTATATTTTTCAGGATATTTTAATTCAAAAAATATTGCCATTAAAAAAATTGAGGCGTAAAATGGTCTTTCAATATTCAATACTCTACATTTGTTTTCATAATAATCCCAGTCATTTAAAGTCCATTTTTCAACAATTGTATATAAGTCTGATAACCACAAGAGTTTGTACCAACTATGTATTGCACCGTGAACTAATAAAAAAATATAATTCCATTCATCATCCAGCGTTAGAAAATTGTATCCTGCAATGTCTATTTTTTTTGCTTTTTGCCAAATTTCTGGGTAATATTTTTTATTAATAAAATTATCTCTTGATAAGCCCCAATGAACTTCAATTAGTTGATTTGAATCCAACTTCTTGAACATGAAGTGGTAGTAAAAATATTTATAAAAAGATAAGCTCCAAAATGTATTTTTTAATTCAATATTTTTATAAAAATTTGATTTTAAAATCAGGGTAGTTTTTTTTAAATCTTTAGATTTAATAAATATATCTATATCACCAATTGAACGAAAAGAAATATCATCATATAAAATTTTAGATAAAGAAATACCCTTTAAATGAATTACATCAATGTTTTTTTTAATTAGAAGCGTATCAATATCAATTACTTCCTTGATGTTAGCAAAATTTCTTGAAACGCTTTTTTTTAAATATTCTTGAACAGATTGAGATATTTCCAATAATTGATTTTCGATAAGAAAATGTACAATTTTATGTTTTGAAATTATATCAAATAATTTTTCGGAACACTCTGCTTTTTTCTTATTCTTAAAAGAAACCGAAATGTCAGCATATTCTTTAGGTAGTAATTGATAATATTTATTTAATTTCTCCATTCTCAAACATATACTGAAATACTAAAAAGTTTAAAACAGTCATAAATTTAGACATTTTAATCTTTCCTTTATTGTTTTTTCTATGCTTTAAATTTGAGTGCCATTGTAGCATTTCATCATAGTTTATATAATGTGTTTTTAAATTATTTTTACAACTTATAATAAATTCCGTAATCTTTTCATAATCTTTTAAATAAGAATATTGAACAGATGGTATTGTAGCTCCGCTTTTATCGTTTCTAGTTCGAATTTTTTTAGGTACTATATCTATTATTGCCTGCCTGAATAAGTGTCTGGTCTCTAGTGGACTGGATTTAATTTCAGAAGGTATTGAATAATAATATTGAATTAAATCAATATCTACTAAAGGAAAAACGTAGTTAACGCCTTGTAATAATGAATATTCAGAACATGCTTCTATTCGTAAGTTAAGCAAAGGATTTGAAATTTTATCTGCCAATACTTTATTTAATGTTTTCTTATTAACAATTTTTTTAGACTTATAAATTAAGTATCTAAGATTCTTAGGGCTATTGTTTTTATTAATCAAGCTTGTTTCCGAATATTTTTTAAATAATAATTTGTTTAAATTCAAAAGTCCAACAAGGTACATATTTGTGAACAAGGAAAATATTCCTTTAATCGTATTAAAACTATTATGCTCACAATATAACTTAAAATATTTTCTTACATTTTTAAACTTGAAAGCTCTAATCAATTCTCTTATATATATGTATCCCTGATAACTTACAAATTCATCTCCTCCAAACCCCGATAAAAGAATATCGCTTTTATTTTTTTTGGAAAGCCTTACAGGTTCAATAATATATTTTATAAAATTATTTTCAGGAACATATCCCAAATCTAAAACTATTTGTCGCATTAATTCCAGTAAACTAACTTCTTTTAAATCAATGTAGATATGGCTGACATTTGAATATTTATCAGCTACTAATTTACTAAATTCCCGCTCATCTTTAAAAGGAAATATTTTTTCTAAAGCCTCATCTGGCAATGTGTGCGAAAAAGCAAAAATATGACTATCCGTTTTTTGTTTAAATTGAGCTGTAATACAGGTTAATGCAGACGAATCTAGTCCGCCACTAAGCTCACATGATACATTTGTATGAGATTTTATTCTTTTTTCAACAGATTCAATTAAAAGATTTTGAAAAGAGGTTTTATAATCTAAATTTTCAGATTTATTTATTTCTACATCTTCAATTTTGTAATATTGGATTAAATCTGAGTTTTTATCAGAAATTTTCAGATAATGACCAGATGGAAGTCGGAAGATATTTTTATAATTTGTAATTTGCTTGTCATTGTACAAATATGTTAAGCTATTGATAAACCATCTGTAGTCAATTTCAAGGGGATTTTCAAAATGCTTTATTAATGTTTTAATATGAGTACTGAAAGTATATGAATTGTTGCTTTTAAAATAATAAAAAGGCATACAGCCCATTTGGTCTCTGCAAACTAAAATGCTATTATCAAACTTGTTTAAAACTATGATAATAAACTCACCGTTAATTGTTTTAAAAATGGAGTTATCATTATAATTTTGTAAAATATAGTCACTTATTTTTTCATCATAAGACTCAAATTTATTATCTCCTATATTATATATTTTTCCAATTAGTATAATACTATGGTTTTCATTTTCAGAAATATAACAGGGGACGGAATTTTCGTTATTATGAATACTTAATTTATTTCCAATATTTTTGTTAAAAGAAAAACAACTTGAAAGCTTTTCTTTTTCATTAATACTATTTCCGTAATGAACAATGAGCATGATAAAAAAGATTATAGAAAGATTTGTAAAACTAACAAAAGTTTGAATATATCCTTAAATCCGTAAGCTTATCTTTAAGTACTTGCAGGTGAAAACACCTGCAAGAGGCAGGGTGCGTCAGTCAGGTGTTTTCACCTGACTGGTAAACAACAAATTAACTTATAATCTGCGGATTTTAGGTATATATAAAGAACTTTAATATTAGTTTAATGGTTGTTAATTAGAAATAAAATAGGTTTATATTTTTCTTATAATCAGATAAAATAAAAACTTAAAAATTATGTGTTGTCGTTTTATCCTTTTAGGTTCATTTATTAGCCGGTATAACCATTCTAAACCTAATATGATAAAAAGTCGTGGAGCTCGTTTTCGTTTTCCCGAATATACATCAAAGCTTCCACCAATACATTGATATACTGCTTTGTGAATCATAGACAGTTCGTTAGCAAAATATTCTTGTTTTGGCGAACCCATAGCAATAAATATTATATCTGGTTTTTTTTCTATAATATCATTTTTCAATAATTGTTTATCTTCATCATTACTAATGAATCCATTTCTATAATTTACAATATTGATATGTGGAAAGTTTTGTTTGAGTTTTTCAACCGTCTTTTGTATCACATTATCGGTAGAACCAATAAGATAAAAGCTTTTTTTGCTTTCAAATTTTGATATAATATCAAGCCATAATTCTACGCCAGGGATTTTAATTGTATTTTTATATCCTTTAATTTTTAAAGCCCACACAGCACCAATTCCATCTGCATGTCCAATATTATTATTAATTATTTGCTGTAATTTTGTGTCTTTATTAAGAATTGTTTCTGCATTAATTGAAATCAGTATTTTTTTCTCAACAATTGCTTCTTGAATTAAATCTATTTTGGAAGAAAATGAATAGCAGTAAATATCTTTTAATTTAACAGGGTTTAAATTCATTCTCAATTCAATGTTTTTTCTGATATATCTTGCAAAAATAAAACAAGGTTGCAAAAAAATATACATATTATCAAATATCTGTATATTTGTCAGGATTTCAGATTGACGATTTTAAATTTTAGATTGAAAAATCAGACAAATTAACATTTATGTTTTTCAATTTAGGGGATTTGAAAAAATTAAATACAATTTTTGATATTCAACCCATTCTGGGTTATTTTCAGCTTTGATTTTCACCTCCGATTGCATCGGGGTTATTCAAATTCAAGCCTTTCAGGTTTAACTTAATGACATTGCCCCTTACCTATATGTAACATGCAGGAAATCTATAAATCTTAAATCCTAAATCGTAAATTGTTGTATATTTGCCAAAAAAAAATTGAAAAGCATTAAGGAATATTATTATAAAGCATTTGGTCTTACATGGAAATCGGAGTTTCAAATTCCAGAATTTGTAACAATTAATTCGATAGTAAAAGAACCTGATATTATTATCAATATTGGAAAAGTACCTCAAAATTTAACTGGAAATGTTACAACCGGAATAAAACATCAACTTTCAGAGAATAAATTTTTACTTAATATGGATAAAATCGCAAGATTTTATGTTTCAAATGGAAAAAAAATTACGATTGAACCAGTATCAAGAGTGTCAAAAAAAGATATTAGGTCTATTTTAATTACTACTATTCTTGGCGTTGTTTTAAATCAAAGAAATTTATTTCCTATTCATGGAAGTGCAGTTGAAATAGATAATAAAGCAATTTTATTCTCAGGACAACCCGGAGCCGGAAAATCAACAATTGCAACCGCATTATCGCTAAAAGGTTATAAAATAATTACCGATGATATTTCTGCAATACAACGAATCGAAAACAAACCTTATGTAATACCTTCTTTTCCAAGTATAAGACTTTGGACTGATTCTGTTGAGAACCTTAATTTGAATAATTATAATTTTATCAGAATCAGAAAAGGTGTTGAAAAAAAAAGAGTTATAGCAAAAAATTGGTTTAGCAAGAATTTAGCACCGCTTACACATATATTTATAATAAATACTTCGAACTTTACATTATTTAAAATAGAAGAAATTAAGGGTATTAATAAATTCAATTATCTTAAAAACAATACATATAGAGTAAAATTTATTAATGGCGATGAGAACAAAGTATCGTTCTTTAAGCATCTTACAATGATTGCAGAATCAGCAAAGGTTTTTGAAATAACTCGCCCTCAGTCGCCATTTAATGTAGAATCATTAATTCAATTAGTTGAAAAACATTTGTAATTATTACTCAGTGACTTTTTCGTGAAATTTAGTGCTTTGGTGCTTTAGTGGCAAAAATATGAAAAATAAAAAACTAGTTTGGCTTGCCTCTTACCCAAAATCAGGAAACACCTGGCTGCGAATTTTCCTTTCAAACTATTTTAATAACGAAAATTCGCCAATAGATATTAATAATCTTGATAAAAGCCCTATTTTTGGCAGCCGAGTAGTTTTCGACGAATATTCGCCTCTATTTTCATCTGATTTACGTCCCGACGAAATAGATATAATTCGATACGATGTTTTTCGACAAATTGCAAATGAATTAAAAGAACTACAGTTTTTTAAAATTCACGATTCATACCATAAAATAAAAAACTGCAAATATATTTTCCCATCTGAAAATACTTATGGAGCTGTTTATATTATTCGAAATCCGCTCGATGTAGCGGTATCTTATGCATATCATTCTAATATATCTATGCAGAAATCTTGTGAATTTTTATGTAATCATAAAGCATCATTTGCAAAAAGTAATATTAAAATGGACAGGCAACTTTATCAAATTCTTAATTCCTGGTCTGACCATGTGGTAAGCTGGACAGAAAAAACAGATTTTCCGGTATTACTTGTTAAATACGAAGATTTAAAAAATAAGCCTGAATATAATTTTCATCATTCGACGAATTAAAAAAACAGGAAAATGAAAAGGGCTTTAAAGAAAAACCAATAAATGCGGAAACTTTTTTTCGCAAAGGACAGTCTAATTCTTGGAAATTCGAATTATCAGAAGCCCAAATTGATTTAATTATAAAATCAAATTTTGAAATAATGAAAAAATATTCCTACATTTAAGGTTTTATTATTATAGATAATAATGACATTATCACCGGCTAACATAATCGAAATAAAAAAAGGCATTGTAACTTCTCAAATTGATGGCGAAACAGTTATGATGAGCCTCGAAAACAGCGAATATTATGGTCTAAATTCTACTGCAAGCCGAATTTTCGCTTTAGTAGAGAAACCCATTAGTATTCAGATTATTTGTAACCAATTAATCTCGGAATACAATATTGATTTTGATACATGCTACTTACAAGTAATTAATATCTTAGAAGATTTTAATAAAAAAGGCTTAATTGAGATTAAATAATAAAGTGAAGAAAATTAGACACAGATTTGTTCCGATAATTATGATTAATAAAATGATTAAATTGCGATGCACTGCGATGCACTGAGTTTAGTCGAAGTGAGCAATAGTCGAAGTATTACATTGATAAATGGTTAGTTTGGTGCAATTTAGTGTCTTTGTGGCAAAGAAGAAAAAAAATTAATAATGAAACTCCTAAAATTTATAAATATTCCCTTTAAAGAAAAATTAATGCTTACGGAAGCTTTTTTGCTTTTTATTGTGTCTAATATGTTAGTTACTTTATTTCCTTTAAAATTCTATTCTAAATTTATTGGTAATTATATGGAAGAAACTAATTTTGCTGATAATGATAATAATTGTTCCGATATGATTTTTTTAGCTATTAGAAGAGCAAAAAAAGCATTACCTTTCAAACCAAAATGCCTTGTAAATTCAATCGTTACAAAAAAAATGCTTGACCGAAGAAATATTAAAAACATGCTTTATCTTGGACTTAATAAAAATATTTCTAATAACCTTATTGCACACGCTTGGGTACGTGTATTTGGAAACAACGAAAACTTATTACAACAAGAACAACAAACTCTTACTCCCTCTCCAAGTGGAGAGGGCAGGGGTGAGGCTAACAACAACCAATTTAAAGTAATCGCTTTTTTCTCCTAATAATTATGAAAAATTTAATACGATTTGATTGGGCAGTAAAACGACTTTTGAGAAACAAAGCCAACTTTAAAGTTATTGAAGGATTTTTGAGCGAATTGTTACATGATGATATCAAAATTCAAAACATACTTGAAAGCGAAAGCAATCAAAGATATTACGACGATAAATATAATCGCTTCGATATGCTTGTTGAAAATTCAAAACAAGAACTAATAGCAATCGAAATACAAAACAATTCCGAACACGATTATTTTCAACGAATGATTTACGGAACCTCAAAACTTATGATTGACCATCTGTTTATGGGCGATAAGTATGAAAAACTTAAAAAAATTATTTCAATAAATATTGTTTACTTCGACTTAGGGCAGGGCGAAGATTACGTTTATTACGGAAAAACAAATTTTCAAGGTTTACATAAAAACGATACATTACAATTATCCGAAAAACAAAAAGAACTATTTATTAAAAAAGAAGTTGCAGAAATCTTCCCTGAATATTACATAATAAAGGTAAACAGCTTTGACGAATCAGCTAAAGATACCCTTGACGAATGGATTTATTATTTTAAAACAAATAAAATAGAAGAAAACTTCTCTGCCAAAGGATTAAAAGAAGCAAAAGAAATATTAAAAGAAGATAATTTACCAGAAAAAGAAATACCAGACTATAAGCGATACCTCGAAGACCTACGCTATCAGGCAAGTATGACATGGTCGATGAAAATTGATGCAGAAGATTATTTAAAAAAGAAAACAATTCTTGAAATTGCAAAAAAATGCAAACTAAAAGGGATGAATAATGAGGAAATTGTCGAATTAACAGGACTTTCAAAAAATGAAATTGAAAAAATTTAATATAAAACAAACGAAAACCAAACTCTTTCTCCATCTCCAAAAGGAGAGGGTTGGGGTGAGGCTAACAACAACAATTTAAAGTAATTGCTTTTTTCTCCTAATAATTATGAAAAATTTAATACGATTTGATTGGGCTTTAAAACGATTGCTTCGCAACAAAGCAAACTTTGTAGTACTGGAAGGTTTTTTGAGCGAATTGCTAAAAATCAACATTATTATTTCAGAAATTATAGATAGTGAAAGTAATTCGCAAACTTCTGATGATAAATTCAATAGAGTTGATATTATTGCCAAAACAAATAATAAAGAAATAATAATAGTTGAATTGCAAATCAATAGTGAGTTGGATTATTTTCACCGAATGTTATTTGGTGCAAGTAAATCGTTAATTGAGCATATTAAATTAAGAGAAAAATATAAATCGTTATATAAAATTTATTCGGTCAATATAGTTTACTTCGAGTTAGGGCAAGGTAAAGATTATGTATATCATGGAACAACCGACTTTTTAGGAATCCATAATGGTGATAAGTTAGAATTAACACAAAAGCAAAAACAGGGGCTATCAATTCAAAAAATTTGCGAAATATTTCCAGAATATTATGTGCTGAAAGTTAATGAATTTAATCAGGTTGCAAAAGATAATCTTGACGAATGGATTTATTTTTTAAAGAATAATGAAATCCCCGATAACTTTAGGGCTAAAGGATTAAAAGAAGCAAAAGAAGTACTTGACGAAGATAAAATGAGTAAAGGTGATAAAAATTTATATAAAGAACATCTCGAAAACCTGCGATATACCGACAGCATGATATGGAGTTCAAAAATTGAAGGAAGGCTTGAGGGAATGTTTGAAGGGGAAAAAAAGGGGAAGATTGAAGGAAAAATTGAAAGCAAACTTGAAATCGCAAAAAACCTTATTAATGCAGGTGTTGAATTAGATATTATTATTAAATCAACAGGACTTTCAAAAAATGAAATTGAAAAAATTAAATAACAATATTATGGAACGAAACAGTAATCTAAATACAGATAAGTTTGAAAGAAAAGAGTGGGAAATACCTACTATCGAAATTCTAAATTTTAAACAAACTCAAGGTGGATCACCAGGAACTCCTGCAGAGGATACATACAACACTTGCCCATCATGTTGATAAAATTATGAAAAGACTATTAATATTTTTTATTGCAATATTTATTTTTAATAATCTGTATTGTCAGTATTGGCAATGGGCAAATCAAGGCACAAGTGCAAGTACAGTATTAAATAGTAGAAGAATTTTTGTTGACAATACAGATAATGTATATGTATATGGAGATTATAACAATACATTAGTAATAGGAGCTACAACTTTAACTACATATTCAGCCGGAACAAGAGATATATTTTTATGTAAATACAATAGTTCCGGTGCATTACAATGGGCAGTAAGAGCAGGCAGTACAACAGGCGAAAATCCTTATGGTATGTCAGTTGACAATGCAGGAAATGTTTACATATCAGGGAGTACAGCAGGAATCGCAGGATGCACATTTGAGGATGCCTTACTTAATACAATTGTTGTAACATCAACCAATGCAAACGATATATATCTTGCAAAATACAATTCAGCAGGAATCATACAATGGGCATACAATGTAGGTCAAGTAACGGGAAATGGATTTTCGTATGCATTAACAATAGACGACGACCAAAATATAATAATAGGAGGACAATTTCCAGCAAATAATTTAACAATAGGTTATGTAGGCGATCCAGGTCAGCAAGTCTTAGCAACTGCAAATACAAGAAACCTTTATTTGGCAAAATTTGACCCTACTGGTTCAATAATTTGGGCAAAACAGTACAAT
>Ga0209211_10012584_pt1 | contig 10624 bp, 11 predicted proteins | sample RifGroA2_FD_183992 | JGI IMG/M metagenome (GOLD analysis project Ga0209211, IMG submission 183992) | Groundwater microbial communities from Rifle, Colorado, USA - Groundwater A2 (SPAdes) (version 2) | ecosystem: Environmental > Aquatic > Deep subsurface > Groundwater | place: Rifle, Colorado...
GAGGTCGATACCTTGCACGTCCACTGCGAGGCGCGGCGGGTTGGGCACAAAGCTCTGGTTGAAGCTCAAGCGCGCGTCGGATTCGATGGTGACGCGCGAGTAGTCGGGGGCTGGCCAGACGCGCACCGCCACGATGCTGGCGCCACGGGCCAGATGCTGCGCGCCCAGCAACAGCACCAGCGTGCCCGACTGCAACAGATGGCGACGTTTCATGGGTCCACTTTGTTCGGGCTGGCGGCATCGAGGCAACGCAGCAGGCAGGCCCCCAGCTTTGTTTGGGCCGTCAGGTACACCTGGCGCGATGCGTCATCCTGCACGTCGAGCTGCAGTACCAGGTCCGCCAGCGGCACGCAGTCGGCGGCCTTTTCAGGCCATTCGGCAATTTTCAAGCCGGGGCTGGCAAAGATGTCGCGAAAGCCGGCATCTATCCATTCGCGCGGGTCGTTGAAGCGGTAAAAGTCAAAGTGCCAGACGTTGAAGTTGGGCAATTCATAGGGCTCCACCACGGCGTACGTGGGGCTTTTGATGCGTCCCTGCACCCCCATGGCCCGCAGCAGATGCCGCACCAGCGTGGTCTTGCCCGCACCCAGATCGCCTTGTAATTCAATGTAGGCCAGTCGCACTTCGGGCAACGCCGCAAGTGCGCGGGCAAAGCGTTCGGTGGCGGCTTCATCGCGCCAAAGCAGGCTTTTTACAATAGGCAGGTGATCAACACCATGCAGCAACTCAACAGCAGTCAATGGGTCTCCAGAATTCAGGAATGGGGGCGGGCATTGGGATTTTCACAAATTGGCGTGGCGGGTGTCGATTTAACCGCCGCAGAACCCGGATTATCGGCATGGCTGGCCGCCGGTTGCCATGGTGACATGTTTTACATGGCGGCTCATGGCCTCAGACGTGCGCGACCGGCCGAGCTGGTGCCGGGTACCGTGCGTGTGATCACGGCGCGCATGGACTATTTGCCCGCCAGCACGCCCGAAGGTTGGCAGGCGTTGGAGTTTGCGCGGCTTGAAAAACCGGCAGAGGGCATTATTTCGGTCTATGCCCGCGGTCGCGACTACCACAAGGTCATGCGCAGTCGCTTGCAAAAATTGAGCGATCAGATTGCTGCTGCGCTGGGGCCGTTGGGCTATCGGGTGTTCACCGACTCGGCCCCGGTACTCGAGGCCGAACTGGCCAGTTTGAGCGGACTCGGTTGGCGCGGCAAACACACGTTGCTGCTGAGTCGTGAGGCGGGGTCGACGTTTTTTCTGGGTGAGATCTTTGTCGACATGGCTTTGCCGGTGACTGATCCTGTGGCCGGTCACTGCGGCAGTTGCAGCGCCTGCATCGACATTTGCCCGACCCGGGCCATCATCGCCCCGTACCGCCTTGATGCCCGGCGTTGTATCTCGTACCTGACGATCGAACACGCCGGGCAGATCCCGTTGGAACTGCGGCCCTTGATGGGCAACCGCATTTACGGTTGTGATGATTGTCAGCTGATTTGCCCCTGGAACAAGTTTGCCAAGCGCAGTGCCTTGCCCGACTTTGATGCCCGTGCTGGGTTGGTGGGCGGTCAACTCGTTGCGCTGTTTGGCTGGAGCGAAGAAACATTTTTGCGCTTGTGTGAGGGCAGCCCAATCCGGCGCATTGGCCATGAACGCTGGCTGCGCAACATTGCGGTGGCACTCGGTAATGCGTTGCGTGCAGCCGATGCGGATTTAGCCGGGTCACTGGTCACTGTGCTGGCATCGCGTTCTGCACATCCCAGTTCCTTGGTGCGCGAACACGTGGCTTGGGCTTTGGAACAGAAAAATTAATTGGATTCTGACCCCAATTAACGCCAGTTAACGCTCAATTGTTTGACAGGCTGCTTACACGCACGGCACGGCGACTGGGTCATGCGCATGCGGTTTTGGAGCGAAATCACGCGCGAAGCTGCCAGATCGTACGCAGAATGCATTTTGCGCGCGCCTTTCGTTCCAAAGCCCGGTCACATGACCCAATCACCATACCTCAAGGTCGTTGAGCAACACATTAATTTGAATCCCACCCGTCAAGTGCCAATCCCAAAATACACCTGCATTTGTCTTTGAAAAAAATTACCGCACATCAATGTGGTTTGATGGTGTGTTGACTAAATTGACCAAACTGATTAAACAAACGACCTCAAAACCCCCAGCGCCAGCGGCAAACTCAGCATACCGAGCACGGTAGACACCGTCACCAGCGCCGCCACATAGGGTCCGTCATACCCCATGCGTGCTGCCAAAACATAAGCGCTTGAAGCGGTCGGCAGGGCCGAGAACATCAGCAAAATGGTAGCTTGCACTTGATTCAGGCCAAACATCAGGCACAAGGCCAGCGCCCACAGCGGCATCAACAAATGGCGAATTAACAGCACCGCCAACCCCAGCAGCTTGGCATGGTTCAGGGCGCTGAGTTGCATGCCAGCACCAGCAGCCATCAGACCGAGCGTCAAAGATGCGCCACCAATCCGTGTCACCGTGGGCTCGGCCCAGCCCGGGATGGAAAAGCCGGCCAGGTTGGCAGCAAGGCCGCTGGCGGTGCCAATGATCAGCGGGTTGCGTACCAATTCGCCCAAAAAACCGCGTTGGGCATGCCGCGCCATCGGCCACACCGCACCAATGTTCATCAGCGGCACACTGATGCCAATCAGCAACGCAATCACCAGCAGGCCCGGTGGCCCGGCCAGCCGGTCGGCCAGTGCCAGACCAATGAAAGAGTTGAACCTGAACGCAATTTGTGCACTGGCGGCGTGTTGGCGCGCAGCGACATGCGCTTTAAGACCCGGCCAGTAGGGCACCGAGTAGGCCATGGCAATACCGCCAAGCCCCAGCGCCCAGCCAGCCCCCACCAGGTTGCCTGCGGCGCTGAGGTCGAGCGGGCTTTTCAGGATGGAGTGAAACAGCAGCACCGGAAAGAACAAAAAGTACACCAGTTGTTCCACCTGCGTCCACACGGCCCGGTTCAAAGGCGTGAAGCGGCAGATCAGGTAGCCGATCAAAATCAGCGAGAAATCAGGAAAGAGGAGTTGAGCGTAGTTCACGCCTTGAGAATAGCAGGCCATGCCGCTCGCAGAGCTTACTTGAGACGAGTGTGATTCAAACTGAACGAACTTGAGGCATGGTGATTGGGTCATGTGACCGGGCTTTGGAGCGAAAGGCGCGCGCAGAAAACACTTTGCATACGATCCCGGCCACCTCGCGCGTGATTTCGCTTCAAAACCGCACGCGCATGACCCAGTCGCCGTGCCGTGCGTGTGAGCCGCCTGTCAACACCCCAAAATCGGCCACCGCCGGTCCAACACGTTGAATCGCACACGTTTGGCGTAAACCAATGACAGCCCATCATAAGATGGACCTATTTTTTTGATTGTCGCCAAGCCCATGACCCAAACGCCACCTGTTGCCTACTTCGTTGCCCAAGGCGCCAAAAAAACGGCGGAACCGGTGATCGACACCTTCATCGATGCCCTGTGGCTCGAAGAGGGCTTGTCCAGCAACACCTTGGCGGCTTACCGGCGTGACTTGACGCTGTTTGGCGCCTGGCTCGCAGCGCAAGGCGGCAGTCTGCTGGGCGGTACCGAGCTGCTGCTCAACAGTTATTTTGCCGACCAGCATGGCAGCACCAAAGCTACCACCGCTAACCGCCGTCTGACGGTGTTCAAACGTTTCTACCGTTGGGCTTTGCGTGAGCGCATGCTGGGCACAGACCCCACACTCAAGCTGCAGGCCGCCAAACAGCCGCTGCGTATGCCCAAAACGCTGACCGAAGCGCAGGTAGAGGCTTTGTTGAACGCCCCGGACACCTCAGAAGCCTTAGGGTTGCGTGACCGCACCATGCTGGAGCTGGTGTACGCCAGCGGCCTGCGGGTGAGTGAGCTGGTGGGCCTGAAAGTGCTGAACGTGAGCCTGAACGACAACGTGCTGCGGGTGTTCGGCAAGGGCAACAAAGAGCGCCTGGTACCGTTTGGCGAGGTCGCCAGCCTGTGGCTGAAACGTTATCTGGCGCAGCCCAGGGCCGAGTTGTTGGCCGGTCATGCCAGTGACGCCCTGTTTGTGACACAACGCGGCAGCACGCCGGGCACCGCCATGAGCCGGGTCATGTTCTGGATGCTGGTCAAAAAATACGCACAGCTGGCAGGCATCACCGCGCCAATGTCACCCCACACGCTGCGCCATGCCTTTGCCACGCATTTGCTCAACCATGGTGCCGACCTGCGGGCCGTGCAACTGTTGCTGGGTCATGTGGACATTTCCACTACCACCATCTACACCCATGTGGCCCGGGAGCGCCTGAAAGCCCTGCATGCCCAGCACCATCCGCGTGGCTGAGCGCGTGCATGGATTCACCCGGTGGTGACTTCGGTTGGCACCTGCAGGGCTGAGAGTTCGGCCTCAGAAAAGCCCGCAGCGCGACGCGCCACCAGGTTGAAGGGGCCTTTGAGTATGGGCGCCTGATAACGTTGTGCCAGCGCCGCATAGGTGGTGATGGGGTCGATTTGGCGCGCAGCGCAGAGGTAACGGTACCAGCGGTTGCCAATGGCCACATGGCCGATTTCGTCGCGCAGGATGATGTCCAAAATTTTGGCAGCGCCCAAGTCGCCCACCGACACCAGCCGGTTGCGCACGGCGGGTGTGGCATCCAGCCCGCGCGCTTCCAACGTGCGCGGCACCAGCGCCAGACGCGCCAGGATGTCGCTATGGGTGCGCTCTGCCATGTCCCACAAGCCGTCATGCGCGGGAAAGTCGCCATAGGTAAAGCCCATCTGCTTCAGGTGGGCGTTGAGCAATTCAAAATGCAGCGCTTCCTCCTGCGCCACCCGCCACCAATCCCGGTAAAAGTCGGTCGGCATACCGGCAAAGCGCCACGCGATGTCAAGCGCCAGATTGATGGCATTGGCCTCAATGTGGGTGAGGGCATGGATCAAGCCGGCGCGGCCTTGCAGGGTGCCCACGGCGCGGGTTCTGAGCTGTGAGGGGTGCACCAGCAGCGGGCGTTCGGGTCGGCCGGGCAGTTGGCTTGGCGCGATCAAGGTTTCAGTCGTATCCAGCGTGCACTGGGCGACATTGAGCCGTTGCACCTGGGCCGCCTTGTCGTCTGGGGAATTGATTTGCAGCAGGCGCAGGCACTCGGCGCGCAAGGCCTTTGCGGGCTGGAGGTGGGTTGGACGGATGGGGGAAATGGTGTCAGTGGAGATCATGCGGTGCTGGCTTTCCCTACAATTCTAGATAAATGAAATCAAAGGAACGCAATGGCCATCTATGAACTTGAAGGTGTGTCACCGCAAATTGCTGAGTCTGCCTGGGTGGCTGATAGCGCCGAGGTGATGGGTGATGTGGTGCTGGGTGACGAGGTCGGCATTTGGTTTGGCGTGGTGGTGCGGGGCGATACGGCCGTCATCCGCGTGGGTGCGCAGACCAATATCCAGGACCTGAGCGTGCTGCACGCCGATGTCGGCATGCCTTTGACGATTGGCTCGGGTGTGACTGTCGGCCACAAGGCCATGCTGCACGGTTGCACCATCGGTGATGACAGCTTGATCGGCATTGGTGCGGTGGTGCTCAATGGCGCCAAAATTGGCAAGGGCTGCCTGGTCGGTGCCGGCTCGCTGGTAACCGAGGGCAAGGAATTTCCAGATGGTTCCATGATCATGGGCACACCGGCCAAAGTGGTGCGGCAACTCACGCCAGAGCAGTTGCAGGGGCTGCGTGACAGCGCCCGGCATTACGTGGCCAATGCGCAGCGCTTCAAAGCCAGCTTGCACAAGGTTTTTTAATCAGTTGGGGTCAGAGCACGTCGCTATGCGAGTGGTCTGACCCACAAGGTTTTCCAATCAGTTGGGGTCAGCGCACGTCGCTGTGCGAGTGGTCTGACCCGCAAAATTATTTATATGTCTGAAATTCACAAATTTATTTTCGACAGCCTGCCGGTGCGCGGTGCGGTGGTGCGTCTGACCGATGCCTGGGTTGAGATATTGCGTCGCCGCGCCAGCAACACCACCCATGGTGCTTACCCGCCGCCAGTACAGGCGCTGCTGGGTGAAATGACGGCGGCTGCTGTGTTGATGCAGTCCAACATCAAGTTCAACGGTTCGCTGATCGTGCAGGTGTTTGGTGATGGTCCGGTGAAGTTGGCGGTGGTCGAGGTGCAAAGCGACTTTTCCCTGCGCGCCACTGCCACTGTCAACGGCGCGCTCAGTCCGGACGCCACGCTGAGCCAGATGGTCAATGTCGGCAACGAGGGTCGCTGTGCCATCACGCTCGACCCCAAGGACCGCCAGCCCGGTCAGCAGCCCTACCAGGGCGTGGTGCCGCTGTTTGGTGACGCCCGTGAAAAGCTCGAAAAATTCAGCGATGTGCTACAGCACTACATGTTGCAAAGTGAACAATTGGACACCACGCTGGTGCTGGCCGCTGATGACCGGGTGGCCGCTGGACTGCTGATCCAGCGCTTGCCGATGGCGGGCCAGGGCAACCTGGCTGGGCATGCGCAAACCTCAGACGAAGACCAGATTGGCGTCAATGAAGATTACAAGCGCATCGCCATGCTGGCATCCAGTCTGAAACGCGAAGAGTTGTTGACGTTGGACGTTGAGACCATCCTGCACCGCTTGTTCTGGGAAGAACAATTGCTGCGATTCGAGCCTTTGCAGGGCGAATCTGGCCCCCACTTTTCTTGCTCCTGCAGCCGCGAGCGGGTGTCCCGGATGTTGCTGAGTCTGGGGCAACCGGAGGTGGACAGCATTCTGCAGGAGCGAGAGATGATTGAGGTAGGCTGTGATTTTTGTGGCCTGCAATACCGCTTTGATGCAGTGGATGCCGCCCAGATATTTTTGCAGCCGCACCTCCAGGTGCCGCCGACACCCTTGCAGTAAGCCGGGTGGTGAGACGCCGTTCTGGGAAATACCTTGAGGCATGGTGATTGGGCCATGCAACCGGGCTTTGGAACGAAAGGCGCGCGCAGAAAATTCTGTGCAGACGATCCGGCTACCTCGCGCGTGATTTCGCTCGGCTTTGTAGTTGGGTCCGTTCAATGAACGCCTGCTGCAGAGTAAATCCGCAAACCAGTTTCATCAAGGTGTTGCCAGAACTCTGGCAAAACGAACTGGATTTCAGACCTAACCTTTGGAGTTTTTTATGGCAGTTACTATGCGCGAAATGCTGGAAGCCGGCGTCCACTTTGGTCACCAAACCCGCTTCTGGAATCCCAAGATGGCCCCCTTCATCTTTGGTCATCGCAACAAAATCCACATCATCAACCTGGAAAAATCGCTGCCGATGTTCCAGGACGCTGCCAAGTTTGCACGCCAAATTTCGGCCAAGCGCGGTACCGTGCTGATGGTCGGCACCAAGCGTCAGGCGCGTGAAACCGTGGCCACCGAAGCGCAGCGCGCCGGTGTTCCCTACGTTGACGCACGTTGGTTGGGTGGCATGTTGACCAACTTCAAAACCGTCAAGACCTCGATCAAGCGCCTCAAGGACATGAAAATCCAGCAGGAAGCCGGCCTTGATAGCATGAGCAAAAAAGAGCAACTGATGTTCGCCCGTGAGCTCGAAAAGCTGGAAAAAGACATTGGTGGCATCCAGGATATGACCACCTTGCCAGACGCCATTTTTGTGATTGATGTGGGTTACCACAAGATTGCCATTGCCGAAGCCCGCAAGCTTGGCATCCCTCTGATTGCCGTGGTGGACACCAATCATTCGCCAGAAGGCATCGACTATGTGATTCCTGGTAACGATGACTCTTCCAAGGCAGTGGAGTTGTATGCCCGTGGCATTGCCGATGCCATCCTCGAAGGTCGCGCCAATGCCATGGACGATGTGGTTAAGGCCGTTGCTGAAGAAAGTGCCGACGAATTCGTTGAGGTCAATGAGGCTGTTGCCTGATCTGTTGGCGACCCCAATCCAAAGGGGGGCTCGTGTGCCCCCTTTTTTTAATTTCAATTGATAAACTGAACTGATTTCCGGAGAAAAAAATGGCTGTAATTACTGCAAGCATGGTGGCTGAACTGCGTGGCAAAACCGATGCCCCCATGATGGAATGCAAGCGCGCCCTGACCGAGGCCGAGGGCGACATGGTCAAGGCTGAAGAACTGCTGCGTGTCAAATTGGGCAGCAAGGCCGGCAAGGCGGCTGGTCGCATCACGGCCGAAGGCGTGGTGGTCTACAGTGCGGACGCGGGTGTGGGCGCGTTGCTCGAAGTGAACTGTGAAACCGACTTTGTGACCAAGAACGACAGTTTCCTGGGTTTGGCCAACGCTGCTGCCGCCTTGATCGCCAAGCACAATCCGGCCGATGTGGCTGCTTTGGGTGCCCTGGCGTATTCGCAGGACGGTTTTGGCCCAACGCTTGAAGACGTGCGCAAGGGTTTGATTGGCAAGATTGGCGAGAATATGAGCTTTCGCCGTTTCAAGCGTTTCGCCAGTGGCAACAAGCTGGCTTCTTACCTGCACGGCACCCGCATTGGTGTGGTGGTTGAGTTTGAAGGTGATGACGTCGCCGCCAAAGATGTGGCGATGCACATTGCCGCCATGAAGCCCGTGGCCTTGTCGAGTAACGATGTGCCCGCTGAGTTGGTGGCGCGCGAGCGCTCGGTAGCAGCTGCCAAGGCGGCCGAAGACGCTGCTGTAGCCACGGCTGCCGGCAAGCCCGTGCAGTCCGCAGAAATTGTGACCAAGCGCATTGAAGGTGGCGTGCAGAAATACCTCAAGGAAGTTTCTTTGCTGAACCAGACCTTTGTCAAGAACGACAAGCAAACGGTTGAACAAATGCTCAAGGCCGCAGCCACCACGGTCAAGGCGTTTACTCTCTATGTTGTGGGTGAGGGCATTGAGAAAAAAGTTGACGACTTCGCCGCCGAAGTGGCAGCTCAGGTGGCTGCTGCGCAACAGGCCGCCTGATCGGCCATTGCTGCTTTTTTTAAATTTCCCAAGACCCCAGGAGTCACCCATGTCAGATGCCAAGCCGGCTTACAAGAGAATTTTGCTCAAATTGTCGGGTGAAGCGCTGATGGGGGACGACCAATTTGGCATCAACCGTGACACCATCGTGCGCATGGTTGACGAGATCGTGGGTGTCACAGCCCTGGGTGTGCAAGTGGCTGTGGTCATTGGGGGTGGCAATATTTTCCGTGGTGTGGCGGGCGGTTCGGTGGGTATGGACCGTGCCACGGCCGACTACATGGGCATGCTGGCCACCGTCATGAATTCGTTGGCGCTGGGTGACACCATGAACAAGGCCGGCTTGATTGCGCGCGTGATGTCGGCCATTGCCATTGAGCAGGTGGTCGAGCCTTATGTGCGTCCCAAGGCCCTCCAGTACCTGGAAGAAGGCAAGGTGGTGATTTTTGCTGCCGGTACTGGGAACCCATTTTTTACCACCGACACCGCAGCTGCTTTGCGCGGTGCCGAGATTGGCGCCGAGATCGTGCTCAAAGCCACCAAGGTCGATGGCGTTTACAGCGCAGATCCCAAAAAAGATCCAAGCGCCACACGTTACAGCAAGATTTCCTTTGACGAAGCCATTTCGCAAAATCTGGGCATCATGGATGCGACCGCTTTTGCCTTGTGCCGTGATCAAAAATTACCGGTCAAGGTATTCTCGATTTTCAAGCACGGCGCGCTCAAGCGTGTGGTGCTGGGCGAAGATGAGGGTACCCTGGTGTACGCCTGAGCGTACCCATTTTGACCGCAGTCAATCGTTTTTTTATTTTGAACCCTGAGTGAGGAAAGACCCATGTCAGTCGCCGAAATTAAAAATATCGCAGAAACCAAGATGGACCAATCCATTGAGGCTTTCAAACATAATTTAACCAAGATCCGCACCGGACGCGCTAGCCCTGCGATCCTGGACACCGTCCATGTCGACTACTACGGTTCTCTGGTGCCAATCAGCCAGGTGGCCAATGTGTCGCTGCTGGATTCGCGTACGGTCAGTGTGCAACCCTGGGAAAAGGGTATGGGCGCCAAAATTGAAAAAGCCATTCGCGACAGCGACCTTGGTTTGAATCCGTCGTCCATGGGCGACCTGATCCGGGTACCGATGCCGCCCATGTCGGAAGAGCGCCGCAAAGAGTTGACCAAACTGGTGCGCAACGAAGGTGAGGGCGCCAAGGTGGCCGTGCGCAACCTGCGCCGTGATGCCAATGAGGGTGTCAAGAAACTGGTCAAGGACAAGCTGGCGTCCGAAGATGATCAAAAGCGCTGCGAAACCGACATTCAAAAAGTGACCGACAGGCACATTGGTGCCATTGATCAATTGGTGGCAGCCAAAGAACACGACATCATGGCGGTTTGAACGGGCATGACGAACAAGTCAACGCCCCTCCACGTGGCCATTGTCATGGACGGCAACGGGCGTTGGGCGTCCAAGCGCTTTTTGCCCCGTATTGCTGGCCACAAGCAAGGGGTGGATTCCCTTAAACGTTGCGCGCGGGCCTGTGATGCACGTGGCATCAAGGTGCTCACGGTGTTTGCCTTTTCCTCTGAAAATTGGCAACGCCCACAAGAGGAAGTCTCGGGCCTGATGGACTTGTTTGCACTGGCCCTGGGCCGGGAGGTGCCGCAGCTCAAGGCCGATGGCGTGCAATTGCGGTTTATTGGCGAGCGTCAGGG
>Ga0209211_10012585_pt1 | contig 10624 bp, 10 predicted proteins | sample RifGroA2_FD_183992 | JGI IMG/M metagenome (GOLD analysis project Ga0209211, IMG submission 183992) | Groundwater microbial communities from Rifle, Colorado, USA - Groundwater A2 (SPAdes) (version 2) | ecosystem: Environmental > Aquatic > Deep subsurface > Groundwater | place: Rifle, Colorado...
CATATGAAAGGCAGATGTTACAAGAATTATTCGGTGACTTTCAACCCCAGGAAAACGACCATCAAGTATACGTTTAATCTCAATTCCACTCTCATAAGTATTTCTTGATGATTTTTCTATCCAAAACTTTTCTTCAGGAATGCCCATAGATATAGCCTGGTTCATTGCAAGTTCAGCCTCTACAGAAACAGGATCAAACGGATCACCACTGCCACCGCTATAAAGAATTGGTATTTTGCCTTTGAATTCTTTATATAGCTCAATCCCGTGCCATAACCTTCTCCAGCTGTTTCCGCTCAATTCATGATAAGGACGGTGGCCGCCCTTCTTATCTACACCGCCAGCGAGAACAACAATTGCCTCTACATCCAATGTTTCATGCCCAATTTTCCCAATAGCTATATGATTTTCAAGACTTTTTGCAAGCAAATAAGCAACCGGTTCAATGGATAGTAAGTAATAAGTTGCTAATGTTAAGAGCAAAAGAGCTTTGCCCAATCTTTGTCTTTTACGGAGAAGGAGAAGGAAACTTGCTGCCATTCCAACGGCAATCAGTGTTGGGGGCAGTAGAAATGGCTTTATCAGCTTCAACAGTATAAACATGAAATCACAAAATATATAGAAGCCACATCAAAATCTTTGTGTAAAGCTTTTACATACCATTTGTAATTGTTGTATATTTTATACTCTTTATGCTCCTATCCGCAAACACATCAATCCTTATCCGTACAAGGTTTTTATCAAGAAAGATAGCAACTTACTCAAAATGATGAGGCTCATCCGGCTCCTGCCAAGGGAACAACGAAACTAACCCAATAAAACTGACATATAATGTATTGTAGGTTCAAAAATGTTTTGAATTAATTTCTTCGATTATTTCCATATATAATTTTGCTGCTGTGCAAAGGTTATATTTTGTATCTATAGCTCTTCTTGCATTTTCTGACATAGCTTCTAAACTCTCATAATCATTATAAAGAGTTATTATAGTATTTTTTAAATCCTCAACATCTCTTGTCTTGACAACAATGCCGCACTTTTCTTCAACAAAAATCCTTGCAATTTCTGAAAATGGTGACATTATTCCAATCACAGGAATACCTGCTGCCATAAGTCCAAATGTTTTTGAAGGAACAGACAGCCCCTCCTGCCCCTCGGATAAAGACACAAGACCTATATTAGCACAGGATAGCATATTGCCCAAATCTTTCCTTTCAACATATGGATGAAATTGACAATTAGTGAGATTGTATTTTTTTGCAAATTCCATCATCCATGACTTTTTGTATCCTTCACCAACAAAAAGAAAAACAATATCCTTGTAACTTGCCATACTATTCTTAGCAACTTCCATTATAGTTTCCATGTCATGGAAACGACCCATATTGCCCGAATAAAGAACAACAAATTTATCCTTTAAATTCCACTTTTCGATGTATGGATTTTTATCTTTTGCAATTTTTCTGATAATTTTATCATCGCTCCATATATGAATCATTTGTATTTTATCCTTAAAATCAATTCCGTATTTATTCACCTTAGAGTCAATAATATCTTTCATACATCTACCAATTACAATAATTTTTGATGCATATTTAAAACTGACTTTATTAATCAGTTCCCACAGTCTTGATAAGAAGCTTTTCTCTTTAAGAATCCCTACATTTATTGCTGTATCAGGATAGACATCAAAAATAAGGTAGATGTATGGATTCCCAATTTTAAATTTACGAAGCAATGCACAGAAAAAGGCTAAAAATGGAGGGTTTGTTAAGACAAGTATAGGTCTTCTGGTTCTGTCAAATAAAAGGTAGAAAAAAACAGACCCAGCATAAGTAATTTGATTAACAACTCTTCCTATAAAATTTAATTTGGGAAAATTGGTTGCCCATACCCGTTTTATACAAATGCCTTTGTGTTCTAAATATTTTGGAACTTTTTCTCTTGGATTAACAATAGAAGGAGGAGCGCATACAACCTCTATATCTAACCCCATATCAACCAATTCTTCGCAGAGCTCAGTAAGAGTTTGACCCGTTGAAACCAATTCGGGATAGAAAAGCTGACAGAGGACTAAAAGTTGAAGATTTGTACTCACTTGTATTCTTTTATCTTCCAATATTTGTTAGTTTTACCCGATGTTTATTAAATTCAACAGCCCTTTAAATGCCGTTGTCGGATTCGCTGTTCTAAAGGCAATCCTGTTTCTACATACTGTAATAATGGATATTAAAACCAACTTAAAAATCTTTTAAAGTCATTCCATAACATTTGAGGACTGCCAATGTAAAGATTAGATCGCGACTTGGCCCTTTTAAGCAATCTTATAACTCCCTTATTATATTTGTGAAAGGCATCTTTAATTTCATATTCAAGTCTTTCAAATTCCTCATTGCTCATTGTGTCAATTCTATTGTTCATATCTTTTACATAATAATACTTGGGAGAGATATTATAAAAGTCTTCTAAAGTTCTATCCTTTTGCACGCGTCCTTTCTCTATTCCCAAATTAAACAATTCAGTGCCAGGAAAAGGTTCATAAACACTAAAAGATGCATAATCGGGTTTGAGTTCCTTCATAAACTTAAGCATCTGGTAGACATCTTCCTTTGTCTCTGAAGGGAATCCCATCATAAAATATATATATTGTCCCCTAATATAAGACATGCACAGTCACTGCCGATAAATTTTTCTCCCAAAATAAAGGCTTCAGCCAGGCCATTTGGGAGGGGTTGCTCTTTATACTGGAAATTCATACCAAGATGTGAACCATCGCCGAAAATGTCCTGGAACCTCGGAAGGTCCTGCGGTGTTGATATAATAAGAATGTCCCTGATGCCTGCAAGCATAAGCACCGACAAAGCATACTAAATCATCGGCTTGTCATAAACATGCGAAAGCTGTTTACATACAGCAGTAGTCACCGGATAAAGGCTTGTACCGCTGCCACTTGCAAGTATAATCCCTTTTATTGATTTTTCCATGTACATTAACGCTCACATCAAAAAGAATTTTTCATTAACCATCAGCAACGTCAATTTACTTGCAAATTCCCCAATACTTTCAGCAAGAGTTTTCTGATTTTATTAAACCTGTGTTCAACATTCCCAATTGGGATATTTATCCTGATTCTTTTATTGCAATGTGGGCAACCGGTAATAAAAGATGGAATAAATTCTTTCTCTCCTATAAGAGGCTGCAACGTTTTGTAAATGGGATGTCTAAAACTTACTAAAAATAGAACTGCACCTTTTGCTATTATCTTCGGAATATTATATTTATTAGCACTAAGTCCCACAATACGTCTCAGGAAAGCACTAAGAAATAACCGGGTATTACTATTCTTAGTATCCATAGCAGAACCTACATTGTCAGTTAATAGCTCTCGATAATAACTTTCTTTTTTACAATGGGTACACATTGCCCTTATTTTGTAAATTGCCTTATTATAATATAAGGCTATTGGATCATTCATGGCTTCCATATCTTTTATGCAATAAGACGCATTTGTAGATTTCACAAATTGGAAAAATTTCCATAAATATATCGCCAAATACGTCCATGGAAACCATAATCTATTAGGCATTGTGGTCATATTAAAAACTTGTTCATCTATGTGTTCATAATATTCCAGTTTGTCATGAATAATACCTCTTTTCAGGCAATCTTCAAACAATTTGCTGCCCGGATAAGGCGAAATGGCGCCGCAATATATATGCGCATTCAAGCAATATCGAGAAAAGAAACTCATGGATTCGCTAATCGTCTCCTCTATTTCTACAACATCTCCAAAAATAAAAGAGGCATAAAAACCTATCCCAAGAGAGCCACCAATTTCAATGGCCTCGGCTACCTGGGACGGCTTTGTTTTTTTATTCATACTTGCAAGAACTCGTGGACTTGCACTCTCTAATCCATAGGTAAAACAGTAACAGCCGGCTTTTCTCGCCATTCCTAGAACTTCACGGTCCAACGATGAGTTTGCATGGGTTTGGAATATCCAGTCAAAATCCCAACCAAACTTTTCTCGCGCATCAAGAAGGGCGATGCAGAAATCTCGAAGTCTATCCTTTTTTGCCACGAATAATTCATCCAAAATTATTAAAACGTTGAACTGGTATCGCTCATACAACTCTTTAATTTCCTGCATAATGTTTTCTATGGAGCGCGATCTGTACTTGCCATCCTTTTTATGAATGCAGAATGTACATGAATAGGGGCATCCTCTTGCACTCACAATTGGCATAGGTCGAGGATTTGGCCTCGTATACCGGTATACATACCGTGTCGCCATTGCGTAATCATCCAGCATCGTTTTAATCCCAAAAGGTTCATAATCAGGAAATGACCTTTTATCAATATCAATATAATTAAAATTTCGTTTTGTGAATTTGGCCGTTTCATTATGCCAATATCCCAAATTTGGGATTTCCTCATAATCTTTTTTGCCGTTTTCAAGCATATTTACCAATTGAACCAAGATTTCCTCACCTTCTCCGATTATGCAGAAATCAGGATGAAATGTGGAAAAAATAAATTCAGCATCACAATTTATTATTCCTCCACCACATACTATTGGAACATCGGGAGTTAACTTTCTAATAATTTGTATTGCATCATTAATAAATTTAAAATCTGTGCTTAATCCTCCTAACCCAATCAAATCGGGCTTGTTATTTTGAAGCGACTGAAATATCTTGTCATATACCATTTCATAAGCAGATTTATAGCTGACATCATTATTGGGATTAAGACCAAATACCTCGTGTCCTACGTTGCGGAGTGCCGATGCTATGTAAGCAAACCCAGTAGGGAAATCGGCACTTGAAAAAAACGATGGATAACCGTGTTTATAACCCGACGTAGGGAGTATAAGCAATACCTTCATACTGTTACCTCTTAGTACGCCCAATAATAATTTTTCTAACAATAAACATTTTCAAAATCAACATACATCAAATCTCCATATACACTATCAACCTTCTTTTTTTGCATCTCAGCAACAATCATTGAGACAAATTCTATTATTGATATAAAAATCAGCAGCATTTAATATACCGACAATGTCACCAGAAGCCAGATTTAAACCCTTGTTCATTGAATCATATATTCCCTTATCAGGCTCACTCACCATATGAGAAATTTTATTTCTATGTTTTTCTATAACACTAAGAGTTCCATCAGTAGAACCGCCATCTATAATTATATGTTCGATGGGTGAGTATGTTTGATCATAAATACTTCGCAAACATTCTTCTATTGTCTGAACCGCATTAAATACCACCGTTATAATAGATACCTTCGTGTTTTTCTACAGCCAGCTTAAAAACTTCTTAAAATCTTCAAACAACGTTTTAGGGCTATGTCTATAGAGGCTGCTTCTTGATTTCACCCTTTTGAGAAGTCTTGGTAGCCCTTTGTTATAATTATGGAAAAAGTTTTTCATTTCACGTTCGATCTTTACAAATTCCTCGTTACTTATAGTATCAATTCTGTGGTTTACATCTTTAATATAATAATATCTTGGCGAGATTTGAAAAAAGTCCTCTATCATCCTGTCTTTCTGAACAAGACCCCTCTCAATTCCAATATTAAACAACTCGGTTCCCGGAAAAGGCTCATAAACACCAAGAGAAGCATAATCGGGCTTAAGCTTTTTCATAAATTTAAGGGTTTGATAAATTTCGTCTTTTGTCTCAGAGGGAATGCCCATCATAAAATAACCAGTCCAATGAATATCAACCTTCCTAAATAATTTGGCTGCCTGCCTGCATTGCTCCAGAGTAATGTTTTTATTCATTAACTTTAGAATCCTCTCGCTTCCAGTCTCTATACCAACCTTTATGCTGTTGCATCCTGCTTTTTTCATTTTCTTTAATAATTCTTCATCAACTAAGTTTACTCTGGTATTACAATCCCAATTAATTTCAATGTTTTCTTTGATCAGCCTCTCACAAAATTCTAAAACTCTTTTTTTATTAACTGTAAAAGAATCGTCTTTAAAGGTAAATTGACGAGTTCCATATTTATCTGTAACAAATTTTATCTCTTCTATAACATTATCAATTGAACGATAGCGTGTCTTCCTCTCCCATATACTTGTAGCGCAGTAAGAACAATTATATGGGCATCCTCTGCTGGTCATTAAAAGCCCCATATCCTCTGAATTATAGGACTTCTTATTAATTAATAAATCTCTTGAGGGAAAAGGTATGGAATCCAAATCTTGAATAAATTCTCTCGTCGGATTATGTAATATCCCTCCATTCCACCTATATGAAATCCCCTTAATGGCTGAAAGCTCATGGCTGATAGCTGATAGTCCGGTAGCCTTAGCTTTCAATGCCTTAACCAGTTCAACAAAAGTTTTTTCTCCCTCCCCTCTAATCAAAAAGTCAACATCAGGACATATTTTCGCCACCTCGTCATATTTTATGGTTATGTGAGGACCTCCCATTACTACCGGAATGTTTCTATCGTACTCCTTACAAATAGAAGCAATCTTAAAGGCAGATGCGGCAAATGTAGTCCAGACACTAATTCCAATTATATCCGGCTTAAAGTTATGGATTGTTTTCTTCATCTCTTGCCAGATAGGATCGTTATTATCCTTTAGCGACTTAAGATAAAAAGGGTAACTATCTTCTAATCGGGTAAAGTCCATCTTTGAAGGATTCACATTGCAATCTGCATCATAGATGAGCACTTCATGCCAATTTTCTCGCAACACTGCCGCCAGATAGGCTAATCCCAGCGGAAAATAGCGATTGTAATAACCAATGAAACGGTAGAAGGGCGGGTCTATTAAAAGAATTTTCACTATATTTTTACCTTCCAGCCCTATAAACTTCCTCAAAAACTGATAGATGCTCTCTTGCTGACTTTTCCCATGAGAACTGCCTAACTCTATTAAAACCATTATTAATTAATTTATTTCTTAAGCTTTCATCTGACAGAACTTGATTCATTTTGTCAGCAATGTCTTCTGGATTTGCTGGATCAAAGTAAACTGCAGCATCGCTACATATTTCCGGCATTACACTAATATTAGAGGTAACAACTGGTATACCACATGCCATCGCCTCAATCTGAGTCATACCAAATGTTTCACAATATGATGGGAATACATACAGATTAGCACCCGAATATAAAGGATATGTTTCGTGATGAGGAATTCCGCCTACAAGAATTACCTCGTCGTTTAGACGTAGTTCATCTATAACCCTGAGAATCTGGAGGTGATAATCTGCTTCAATAAATTTCCCCACGATAACCAATTGACAATCTTGATTATATAGCTCTCTTAAAATTTTAAAACCTCTGATAAGATTCACATAATTCTTAAACTTATACACTGAAGATATAGAGAGAATATAATCCTTCTTGATACCAAACTCTTTTTTAGTCTCACTTTTAGATGAGAGATTAGGATGAGTATCAACTCCATGATAAATAGGCACAATTTTTGCGGACGGGATGTCCAAGTATTTAATTAATTCACTTTTAGTAGTTTTTGAAACAGTTATAATCTTATGAGCTATTTTAGAACTCAACCTTATCATAGCTCTTAAATAATATAACCTCATATTTGAAGGAAACATCTCTGGAACTGCGAAAGGTTGAATTGTCTGAATTGCTATCACTGTTTTGCAGTGTGCAAACAAAATATCTATGTTACCTGAGGAGAAAAGAACGTCTATTTTGTCTTTTTTTAAAATAACGGGTAAAAAAAATTGCTCCCATATTATGCGGTAATAGGGGATGGATAGTTTAGAAGAGAACTCGATAAATTTGAAATTATGCTGCTCCACCTCAAACTGCCCTCTTTTTTTTTTACTAATAAAGACCTCATATTGATTCTCTTTATCAATCAAGGCAAGATTCTTTATTAAATTGATAACATATATCTCAGCACCACCGGTGCTTATTGACAATAAATTTATCCCTATTCTCATCTTTTCCAAATTATCCCCTCAAATTTACTTCTCTCCCTTTCCAATTTTTATATCCTATAGTTTTAAAAAAGCTACTAAAATAATATCTCCATGAAATTCCATAAATAGGAGTCCTCGTAGGCCAGAAGGAGATAATATCAACTTTTGCCTGACTGGCGAGTTTTATAGCTTCTAAAATCATTTGTTTTTCATCATTCCAATTAAAGAGTACGTACTTCCATTCTATTAAAGGTTTATATAGATTTCTGGCATTTCTATAATCTACAAGGGCTTTCATATTGTTATAGGATTTTTCAAAACTTCCTTTTTTTTGATATTTCTGGAGTGTTTTATTTGATATTCCATCTATTGAGAAAATAATCGTATCAAGCATCAGGGCTGCTACTCTTGCTTTATCATTATCTAATAAAGTTCCATTGGTAGATACTGTAATTGTCAAATCAGGGTTGTCATCTCTTAATATTTTTAACTCGTCATATATATTTGGAGAAAGAAAAGGTTCACCTAAACTAAAAAAACAAAGTGATTTTATATTGCACCTTTTTATTTCCATAGAAACTTTCTTTATTTCTTCCAGTGTTAAACTCTTTTTCTTTCTAATAGATGTAACCTCTTTTCGTGCACATTGTGTACAATTTAAATTACAACATATTGTGTTTTCTAACATTATTCCTTCAGGTAAAGCATAATGCTGTTCAAAGTGTTGAGCATTATTTTTATCTATCAGGTGTAATTCGTTACAAGTGGTACAGGTTAGAATAGGCAATCTACCATATGCGAGCTTTTTCCTAAATTCCTTTGCAATGATACCACTAAAGACATCTGAAAAACTTTGAGATGAAAAATCTCCAATATGTCCAGTACCATCATAATCTCTACAGTTACAAGATACCGTTAAGTCGGAATTTATACATATATTATAAGTAGACATTCCACTTAACGCTTTACAATAAAAGCTTTTGCTTGATAAGCTGGCTTTAAATTCAATTAATTTACGTAGTATTCTCTTTATATTACTTATAAAAAGAAAATTAAAAGAATTAACATTCATAGCATAGAATTCTCTTTTTTTATAATGATTGGTGAACTTCCAAGCAGACCAGCAGTCCAAGGAGTATTATTTGCCATAAAAAAGATTTTTAAAAATCAGTAATATTTGATTTCGCTGCCGTATTCCCCTGCTTATTAAAGATTTGATTCTGAAATTGCCCAGTGTATGGTAAACGTAACCAAAAATTTGAAGCAATCTTAACACCCTATAGTTTATATGTTTATATCTGAGCGGGTTTTCATTTTGCTTGTTGAATTCGTCCCACCTAATTTTTCGAGTAGGTTTAACATAGCCATTCTCGCCTTTGTAAACCATTTCAGATACTTTTGTATTTGGAAATGGAATCATTATTCCGATGGAAATTGAATCTGTGTTAAGTTTCTTCGCAAAGCTAATTGTTTTTAAAGCAGTTTTGTATGTTTCATTCGGAAGTCCCAAAATAAAATAGGCGCTTGTTTGCAAACCTGCTTCTTTAGCCATGTTAACAGCATTAGCTACTTTCTCCGTTGTAATTGACTTTCCTATATTTTTAAGCACATCATCACTGCCACTTTCAACTCCAAATCCAACAGAAGTGAATCCAGCAGTCTTCATTTTTTTAAACAACTGAGGACTTACGAGATTGACATGAGTATGGCCATCGAATGTGAGCTTTTTATTCAAGCCCCGATCCATAATACCATCTAAAATTTCCATAAACTTACTCTTTACGCCTCCCAACGATTCGTCATAAAAAACAAAATGGTCATTTTTATAAGTAGTGTGCACATATTCAATTTCTTCGATAACTCTTTGAGGCGATCTTGTTCTCGTTGTACTTCCATACGGACGCATACAAAATACGCATCTATAAGGGCAACCTCGCGCGCTCATAATCGGATAAGCTTTTGCATTAAGCGCAAAGCTCCAGTCAGGTATTGGCAAAGAGTCCAAATCCATTACTAAATCTGCGGCAGCGGAGGAAACAGCAGCCCCCTGGGCATCTCTATAAATTACTCCTTTAATTTCTTGAGGAAGTTTACCTTGCAGAACTTCTTTTAAAAGGGTGTAGAGAGTAATTTCACCTTCACCCAAAACTGCATAGTCAAATTCTTTAAATTCCTCTAAAACCTGCCCTTTTATCGCCCAAACATGAACACCGCCTATACAGGTAATCAAGTTTTTATTTACGCTCTTCATTGCCCTGGCAATAAAAGCTGCATCATAAATTTCCTGCGTAAATGAAGTTATACCCAAGAAATCGGGTTTTGCACTCTCAACTTTATCAATCAAATCTTTTTGATTCAAATTTTCATATTTGCCATCAATTACAAGCAGATTGATATTCTCCATATACCTTCTTAGATAGGAAGCCAAATAACCAAGACCTATATGAGGTATTCCCACTCCATGGAATTCGACAATTTTTTGGGGAGTTGGGTTAACTAAGCAGATGTTCATTCTAAAATATCCTCCCGGAGTATTCCGTTTACGCTACTTATAAAGACTTTAGGCGCTGCTGGTTATATTATTGAACTTTGCAAAAGTAATAGGAATCATATTATTCCCATGGCAGTTTTGTGGCTCGGACGCATGACAAAAGCAACCGCTTGGAGCGTTTAAGCCTTTGAGCCGATTG
>Ga0209211_10012586_pt1 | contig 10624 bp, 10 predicted proteins | sample RifGroA2_FD_183992 | JGI IMG/M metagenome (GOLD analysis project Ga0209211, IMG submission 183992) | Groundwater microbial communities from Rifle, Colorado, USA - Groundwater A2 (SPAdes) (version 2) | ecosystem: Environmental > Aquatic > Deep subsurface > Groundwater | place: Rifle, Colorado...
AGCACTAGTGGCCTACCCAAATCTGAGATGGGACGAACCCGGGCGTTTGGATATCCGCCAATACTTCTCAAACGGCCACATCGATCCGGAATTCCAACCAGGAGAAAATCCAGTACAACTCGCACTGAATGTTAATGGGAGCCCCGTCCGATTGTTGCGCCTTTTTGTGCAACCATCGAATGGAACTAACAAGATTTTAACCCTTGGGTTAATCCACGAGGATAACCCTAGAAATCAAGATTGTGTCGTCGCGCGCTTCACGATGGATGGCATTCTTGATCCGACTTTCAACAATAATGGATACACCGTGTTAGAAAGACCTGATGGACCTGAATCCTGCGAGGATTTAATCCTTGAAGACCAAAGATTGATTGTCATTGGAAGCAGCCCCAGCGCTGGGATAATCCTATTCGGCCTCAACCAAAATGGCCAAGTTGATGACTTTTTCAGAGGACATCGCATGTCTATGCCACGTATCCGGTCTTTCACCTGGGGCTATGATGCCTTTGTCAAGAATTATGAAAATGTCCCTTACATCATTCTTATCGGAGGTGACTACAATGGGACAAGACCTGGGACAGCCAGTGTGATCCGCTATCATCTTCGTGAACAGGATGACGGTCCTGGTAATTTCGCTGTAGAGCCACCAGCAAATGCAGCTCAAAACCGTAATAGTGGCCATTCATACAACACCCTCGGCAAGAGCAAACCTAAGAAATCTCCGTCTGGAAAGGACGAAAAGCAAGATTCTAAGAAAAAGAACACGGGTAATGTCCTAAGACGATTGGGCCAATGATTAAAATGAAAAAAGATCCATCAACTCTGCCAATGATTGGAGGGAATAAGTGGGAATGAACCCATCTGGGTTAGGCCCTAAAAAGCCGTAATCTGCATAGGCCATATCAATACCCCCCGCTGCCTGGCAGGTTTGCCAATCAATTAAGCTATCCCCCACAAACAAAGCTTCGGAAGGCGGCACATCATACTCTTTAAGAAGTCTTAAAACACCTGTAGGATCAGGTTTTTTAGGGGCATCATCTCCGCCGCACACAATTGATTTAAAAAAATGAATTCCCCCGAGTTTTTTCAAAATAGGGTCGGTAAAAAGTCTTGGTTTGTTAGTTGCCAAAGTCAGAATCACTTGTTGATCGATTCTTTGGAGAGTTTCTTTAGCCCCCGGGTACCATTTTGTATATTCACAATAATGACGGGAATAAAATTCATTAAAAAGGGTCACAATCTCTTCTGTGGAAGGTTGTATTGCCTGCAAATAATCAAAGGCCGCCGCCATCAATTGCCGAACTCCTGACCCAATAAATCGCGTAATCGTGTCCATGCCCAGGGCCGGCAAACCATAGTGTTGCAAAACATGGTTTGTGGCATTGGCAATATCGGCCCTGGAATCAATAAGGGTACCATCCAAATCAAAAATGAGAAGTTTGGGGTTCATGTCTGACGCGTCTGACTTTTCAGACAGGTCAGACAAAACCACGAAAGAAAAACCAGCCCCAGAAAAAATCCGCCAACCACATCTGAAAACCAATGGACCCCCAAAGCCATGCGTGAAAAACCGATTGCGGCAATCAAAAAAAACAAAATTGTGTTTCCAGTTTTTTTCACCTTTAAAGACTTGGCGTAAAAAGAAAAAAGGACCATGGTCATTCCATAAAAAACGACAGCCCCCACCATATGCCCGCTAGGATAAGCAAAAGAAGAAAGGATTTCCCCCTCAAAGGGAATGGGCCTGTCACGATGAAAAAAAAATTTCAGCCCCCTGTTGACCAAAAGAGCCGTGGGCGTTAAACCCCCATAAACAAAGGCCCTGAAAAACTCCCTCTTTTTAACAAAAAACAGGATGCCAAGCACCGACAACCCATACAAAACTTCCGAACTCCCCAGACGAGAAATGACATCATTCAATGTAAGAAAAAACGGGGAATGGATTTTTGAAAAAAAATGGTAAACAGATTCATCCCATGCAGGAAAAACAGGGAATAAAAACACCAAGCTTATGGTGACAAAAAAGCCGACTGTACCAAGGTACAGACATTTTCTGGAAAGGCTCATTTTTGAAAAGTATGGGTGGCTTTATTCACTCGACGGAAAAAATCAAACTGGAACAAAGACAATATCGCCAAATAAATAATTGGATCTCCCCAATGCAAAAATTGACTTACGACACAGCCAAGCCCCAAAAACGTCAAACCAAGGGAACGTCTACGCTCCAAGGTTCTTAACATCCGGACAAAACCAACCATGGTTGAAAGTTTAAGCAGGCTTTTCCCTAAAATAATAAAATCCTGTGTGGCATTTTTAAGCGACTGGGCCAAGGGAAAATGAACCACCACACTGACATCGGCCTGGGCAAAAACATTGTTACCGTCCAGGACATACCCCACCATGCCTACAACCTCGCCCGCATCCTGCCTGTTCTTGATCTTTTTTATTTTTTCTTCCGGAAGACAGCGCGTATAAACCTGATCGAGCCCCTTGGCATAGGTAAGGTTGGTAATCATGTTATCTTGGTCGCCTGTGATCATGACAGAGCTTATCTTAAGCTTGTGCAAGGCTCCGAACAGGTCACGCGCATCCTCTTTTAATGTGTCTGAAAAACTCATGATGCCCTTGGCCTGCTTGTCCCAACCGCACAAAACAACGGTTTCCCCCATGGCCTCAAGCTCTTCAATTTTTTCCCTCATGGATCTGGAAATATAAAACTGGAATCTTTTAAGAAACCGCTGGTTTCCCACGACTACAAAACGGTTCGCGCCTCCCTTTTCGTAGACCTCGCCACAAATGCCCAAACCATGATGACTTTTAAAATCCTTAACCGAATAACGTTGTATTTCAAAATACCAGGGATGTGTTTTAACGCCTTGGGCGATTGGATGGGACGATGAAGCTTCCAATGAAAAAATCATCGAAAGAAAACTGCCCTGATTCACCCCTTTTTCCAGAAACACGTTTGAAAAATGAAATTCCCCACGCGTTAAAGTGCCTGTTTTATCAAAAAACAAGGTGTCCACTTCGCCCAAAGTTTTTATTTTTGAAGGGTGACTGACAATAATCCCCTTGGAGAACAATTCGGCAACGGCTTTTGCCCTCATTTTTTGCCGGTAAGAAGAGAGAAAAATAAAAGAGCCTAAAACCAAAAGGGAGCTTGTAAATAGGACCGCTTGATCCAGTGAAAACCAGGCGATTTCAAAACCCACCCAAGGAATAAAAAATAAAAAAAGAAACAACCATCTTTTCCATCCAAGGCTTTCCTTGCTTTTGATTTTGTCCAGGGCTTCGCCATACCGTGCTTTCACCTGACTTGTAAAAAAATCCGCTTCGGTTTTTTCAACTTGCACTGAAATGGTTCCGTCACGATTTAAAGTGCCGGCGCAAACAAGATCCCCCTTCATCATCAGCTGGGTTGTATCTTCCCGAGTAATTTGACTGGCTTCGATACTGGTGGCCCCTGACAAAATAACTCCATCACAGGGGACAATCTCCCCGGGCAATACCTTGACCACATCCCCTATAACCAAACTTGAAACATCCACCATGGTTTCCTGGTTCTTGACAATCTTGCGTGCCTGGGGAAGATGCCCTAAAAAAGACCCCCATTGGGCCTTGGAATTTGCATCTCCCAAAAATTTCTCATGGGCACCCAAAAATCCCATGACAATAATCTGGATGAGAAGAAAACCCACGCATCGTAAAAGACCGGGCAAACTCGGGGTATTTAAAAAAGTGTATACCCCCACATAGCCCCCAAGGGCCAAAAGGTTAAAAATGGAGAATCTCTTGTTTGAAGCGATAAATTTGATCACATGACCCATAAATTTTTAAAAACCACTTTCCTGTTAGGGCTATTGGGAATAGCCGGGTTAAGCTCATGGATTATCCTGGCTCCTTTTCCCAAACACCGTCTTGAACGTCTATTTTTTGGCGACATCCTTCCCCCCCTTCAAAATTTGAGGGGATTGAAACCAAAGTCGCAGACTGATTTATTTTCCCATGAAAAGCCAGCATCTTTAAGTCTTCTTCAAAAAACTTTCAACCTGGAAGAAAAAATAAAAAACACCCCCAACGATTTCGAAGATTTTGTGGAACTGATGCATTGGGTGCGAGACCAGTTTCCCCATGGCATCCCCCAACACAAACCCAACACTCAGGCCTTTGATGGACTGGCCCTGCTTGCCGGCAAAAACGACGAGAAATTCCTGTGTGGCACGGCAGCGCAACTCTTGGTTCAGGCCATTACCTCTGTAGGAGGCCATGCCCGACGCGTGGAACTCCGTTTTAGTTATCTGGATATGCATGCCGTTGTCGAAGCTTACAGCACTCATTATCAAAAATGGTTTGTGTTGGATCCTGACTACGATGTTTATTACACGCAGGATAATATCCCCCAAAATGCCCTCGAACTGCATACCCTTTGGACCAAAAATTGGCCCCAAGATGTCGTTATCCATTCCCGGGAAAGCCTCCACAACATATACAAGCCCGATCTCCCCTTAACAGATCCAACCCTCATCCGGGAGATTTTTGAAACAAAAAACTGGACTCGATGGGACGAGAAAATCAGCCAGACAAACCCTGTTTATTTTAAACAAGCCCGATTTTCAGTCAAACTCCTTAACTATTACACCCATCTTTCTTTTCCTTTAAGGACCGACTGGTTCTCACGTCCCCTGTCTTGGTGGCATCCAGAGGGAAACCACGTTCAAAACTCTGCGGTGCCGGATGTCCCTACCATGCGGCGGGATGAAGATTTCCTGGTTTGGATATCCCCCGACAAACTTTACGCGCCCCCAAAATAAAAAGGCTCCCCTTAACGGAGAGCCTTTTTGAAAAAAACATGATTTTTCTAACCAAGCTTATCTACGGGGACGCGTAATGGGCACCACGCAATCCACACGGTCACTGGTTCCTTTGTCCAATTCTTTGTAAGCCCAACCGACCACTTCCGTATTAAGACTATAGGTTTTACCGGGACGAGCTGAATTAATATCCGAGCTGTAAACAACGCGTTTGGCCCCTGTTTTTGGATTTAAGCATTCAACCGTCGCACCATCCAAAGAATCACGACGATTCCCGCTATTTGTTTTAACATCTTGGCTGATCAAACCCGAAACAACTTCCGTTTTATCACATTCCATACGGGACAAGTGTTGATGAGAACGTTCGGAAGGGGGCACCATGGTGTTTCCTGCTTTTACATTACGGCATAAAGCAGTAATGGCATCCACATGGTCTTGGTTGGGTAAATCGCTATAAGCTATTCCATGAACACGATACCCTTGAGGGCAGCAGCTTATGTGATAATGCCGGTCGTTGTTGTCACAATCACGACCGTATTCGATATTCCCCCCACAAGTATCTCTGGCGGAAGCCAAATTTGCCCATCCCATCATACAAACCATCAAATAAACTACTGCCAATATCTGTTTCATATTTTCTCCTTGGAGTTTCTTAAACACGAAAAGTGACAGATCACTAGTGATAAAATCACCAACGATTGAAAGTCACAATTTATATTTAAGTTCAAAAAAAATTATTTTTTCTTTTTTCCCGCTTTTGTCTCTGCATCGGACAACCGCAGGTACATACGTACCAGTTCATGTTTTGGATTTATACTCGACAATTTCATCCAGACTTTACGGGCCTCATGCTTGTTGTTTTGGGCATGAAGGGTAAGCCCCAATTGAATATAAGCATCAGAAAAGCTCGGCTTTTCCTTGATGATTTTTTGGAACTCACGAATAGCCTCGGCCTTTTTGCCTTCTTCCCTAAAACACACACCCAGTTTGTTGCGAATGTCATAATAATGGGGGGCAAACTCAAGTCCTTTTTTATATTCATCAATGGCTAAGTGATACAGGCCGATCCCACGATACAAATCGCCTGTTTCAGCATGTTTGTTGGCGACTTTGCCCTTAATGAAAGGATCAAGGGTGTCCTCCCCTTTTTTGGATTGCTGCTTGGATTCCTTAAGAAGCTGCTTGGATAATTTGTATTCTCCCAAGTCATTATAGAGCACGCTTAAATTAAGCATGGCCTCGGTATAGCGTGGATTGATTTTGAGGGCTTTTTGGAAATGGGTGATGGCTTTGCTGTATTGCCCCGTTTGATGGTAAATAACCCCCAACATATTGTAGACATCGGCAAACTCGCATTTATTGCCGATAATTTTCAAAAAAATCGTTTCGGCATTTTTATAGGCCTGGTTCTTGAAATAATTCTTCCCTTGATTGATGAGGTATTTGATATCTGCTTCCATAATGTTTATGTAGGGGCGCTTTTTGGTTGGTCACCGAGCGGAGTCGAGGTGAATCTCCCTTCGACTCCGCTCAGGGATCACTTTAATTAATTTTCGATTTGGCCTTGGCCAAAAATTTGCTACGGGGGTAACGCTCTTCAAACCGGGCCACCGCCTCCCGGGCCTTGTCCAGTTTTTTTGTCTTTACGTAAGAACTCACCAGATAATAAAAACTTTTTTCGTCATACCCCAAATAAGGGTAGTTGGTCACTATTTCTTCAAACCGGGGAGCCGCGGCCAGATATTCGTGATACTTGTAATAAAAACGTCCCACATAAAAATGAAGATGGGCCTGCTTGGATTTGGCTTGCGCCAGAGCTGCTTCAGAAACCTTGGCATAAGGAGACTGGGGAAAATAACGGGGAAGCACTTCCAGATTTTCAACCGCCAAATCAAGGTGCTCTTGGTCTTTATCGATGGAACGGGGAGTATCTTGAAGATAGGACAACCCGCTGCGGTAGTACGCATAATCTATTTTTGAATGGGATGGATAGGTCTTGATAAAGCTTTGATAGGTGTCAGCGGCCAATAAATAGTCTTTTTGACGGAAATAGGTGTCTCCAATAAGCAAATCAGCCTCTGCAGCACCGTCCTGGCCCGGATAACGGCTTTTAAAAACTTCGAGACAATCAACGGCTTCCTTGTATTTTTTTTGTGTTGAATATTTAAGACAGCGATTGAGTTCCTGGGATTGCCCCTTGGCCGGAGGAAGACGGGCCTGCTTGCCACCGCCACAGGCATTTAAGAGAACAAGCCCCAGAAATAAGTAGGATATTTTCTTCAATGAATAAACTTCTTTCAATTAAAGACCGAGTCATGGTTCGATTTAGACTCACCATGTCCAAATTAACTTTTGAAAAAATAAAGGACACCCTGAGCTACGTCGAAGGGTCACTCGCCATTTTATGAAAGTAGGTTCTAGTGGAATTTAAAAATGACTTCAAGATGTATTTCCGATTCACTTCCATGAACCGACAAAAGACAATCCATCCCGGGTAGCCCCTTTTTGGGAATGGAGTTTCGCTTGACCTGAAAGCCAGCAAAATGCTACCGATTCACTCCTTTATGGAAGAAATTGTTTCTCTAGCTAAACGCCGCGGGTTTGTTTTTCAATCCAGCGAAATTTATGGCGGAATCAACGGTTTTTGGGACTTTGGGCCCATGGGCGTTGCTTTGCGCAAAAACATCAAGGATTTCTGGTGGAAACGCATGGTGGAACTGCGTGATGACATGGTGGGAGTCGATACGTCCATTATTGCGCACCCTCAAACCTGGAAGGCCTCGGGGCATGTGGACTGTTTTTCCGACCCCATGGTCGACTGTAAAAAATGCAAGGGCCGTTTCCGTGCCGATCATATAAAAGATACCCCCTGCCCAGAAAAACCCTCCAAAAAAGTGGGGGAATGCGGTGGCGAACTCACCGAAGCCCGTGCTTTCAACCTGATGTTCCAGACTTTTGTGGGGGCCAATCAGGACAATGCTTCCATTGCCTATCTAAGGCCTGAAACCTGCCAATCCATTTTCACCCAATTTAAAAATGTTTTGACCACGTCACGGCAGAAAATCCCTTTTGGCATCGCTCAAATTGGCAAAAGTTTTCGTAACGAGATTACTCCGCGCAATTTCATCTTCCGCTCGCGCGAATTTGAACAGATGGAGATGGAATTTTTCATCCGTCCCACCAAGGAAGAAGGCCAAAAATGGTACGAATATTGGAAGGCCGAACGCCTGCAATGGTTTTATGATTTGGGAATCAAAAAAGAAAAATTGCGCATGCGTGAACATGAAAAGGACGAGCTGGCCCACTATGCCCAAGGCTGTGTGGATGTCGAATATGAGTTCCCCATGGGTTTTTCAGAACTTGAAGGAATCGCCAATCGCTCCAATTACGATCTTTCGCAACATATCAAATTTTCCAAAAAGGATTTAAGCGTGTTCGATGATGAAACCAAGGAAAAGTACGTTCCGGGCGTCGTTGAATGTTCCCTGGGTGTTGACCGCACCTTTCTGACACTGCTTTGCGATGCTTTTGCCAAGGACACGGCCGATGGAGAAGAACGCATTGTGCTGCGCTTTGCGCCCCACATGGCTCCCGTGAAAGCGGCCATTTTCCCCCTTTCCAAAAAATTGGAGGAGCCGGCCCGCAAACTAGAACATGCTCTTCGCAAAAAAATGACCACCGACTATGACGATTCCGGCAGCATCGGCAAACGTTATCGAAGGCACGACGAAATTGGCACACCCTTTTGTGTGACCTATGATTTTCAGTCGGAAGAAGACAAACAAGTCACCATCCGCGAACGCGACACGATGAAACAGGAACGCATTGCGATGGATCAGGTTGAAAGATATCTGGAGAAAAGAATAATTAAATAACCGGACCCTCTCGTTCCCACGCTCCTGCGTGGGAACGCCGTCTTTCGACGCTGGAGCGTCGACCTCTTGTGTTCCCACGCAGGAGCGTGGGAACAAGAGAATTTAATGCCGGTCACTGAGCGGAGCCGAAGTGAGCCGTCCCTTCGACTTCGCTCAGGGACCAGGCTTGATAAAATTATGGGTAAAAAGAACAAGAAATCATTCGCAAAAAAATCCGCCAAAATGGTTTATTTTTTCGGCAGCGGAAAAGCCGACGGCAAGGCCAGCATGAAAAATCTTTTGGGGGGCAAAGGCGCCAATTTGGCTGAAATGGTCAGCATGGGCATCCCTGTTCCCGCGGGCTTTACCATTACCACCGAAGTATGCACCGTCTACTATGACAACAACAGAAAATATCCTGCAGCACTTAAAAAACAGGTAGAAGAAAACCTGGCCAAGGTTGAAAAAGTAATGGGATCCACTTTTGGAGACCCCATCAATCCCCTTTTAGTCTCCGTGCGTTCAGGCGCCCGCGCCAGCATGCCCGGCATGATGGACACCATCTTAAACCTGGGCCTTAACGACCAAATCATTGAAGGCATCATTGTCAAATCAGGGAATGCCCGTTTTGCCTACGACACCTACCGTCGCTTTATACAAATGTATTCCAACGTCGTCATGGATATGGACGGCTCTCTTTTGGAAAAAGCATTGCATCACAAAAAGAACGAACGGAAAGTCAAACTGGATACCGAGCTTTCTGCAGACGACCTGAAAGAACTTGTGGGTATTTTCAAACAAAAAGTTCGCGAATACACGGGCAAGGAATTCCCCAATGACCCCATGGAACAATTATGGGGAGCCGTCGGCGCCGTGTTTACCTCGTGGATGAACAACCGCGCCATTGAATACCGCCGCATTTACAACATCCCCGGGCATTGGGGCACTGCGGTGAACGTACAAGCCATGGTCTATGGCAATATGGGAAATGATTGCGCCACCGGTGTGGCTTTTACGCGCGACCCCAACACCGGCGAAAAAATGTTTTTCGGGGAATACCTCATTAATGCCCAAGGGGAAGACGTGGTGGCCGGTATCCGCACCCCCCAGCCCATTAACGTGTTGGGCAAAAAGAAAAGCGGCGTTGACCTTCCTTCCATGGAAGAAACGCTGCCTGAATGCTATACCCAATTGGTCAAAATATACAAAAAGCTGGAAGTCCACTACCGCGACATGCAGGATATTGAATTTACCATTCAAAAAGAAAAGGTGTGGATGCTTCAAACGCGCAATGGCAAACGCACCGCCCAAGCCGCAGTCAAAATTGCCGTCGACATGGCCAGGGAAAAACTTATCTCTAAAAAGGAGGCCGTCCTTCGCTTGAATCCAAACCAACTTGACCAGTTATTGCATCCCCAGGTGGATCCCAAGGCCCCCAAAAATGTCCTTGCCAAGGGGTTACCCGCCTCTCCCGGGGCTGTGAATGGCCAGATCGTCTTTACAGCCGATGATGCCGTCACCTGGAGCGAACGCGGAGAAAAAGTGATTTTGGTGCGTGAAGAAACGTCTCCGGAAGATGAGACATAAGAAGAAGAACCGTTAACAACTGTTCCCGCACTGCATCCGGGTTGTGGATGCGGTGCGGGGTTCTGTTGTCGTACTTGCATTTGCGGGATTTTTTATCCACTTTTATCACAGTGAAAGTTTCATAAAAAAAATCAGTCGAGGTTTATTATGGCAGAAAATGAAGACAACAATAAAAGCAGTTTTCTCATCGGATTTCTTGCCGGCGGCGTTATCGGCGCCGTCATCGCTCTGTTGTATGCACCGAAGCCGGGGAAAGAACTTCGCGCCGACATCAAGACCAAAGCGGGTGAAGTGGCGGAGGATGCCGAGGAGTACGTGAGCACCGCGCGGAACAAAGCGGTGGATATCATCAACGAAGGGAAGAAGCGCTCC
>Ga0209211_10012587_pt1 | contig 10623 bp, 9 predicted proteins | sample RifGroA2_FD_183992 | JGI IMG/M metagenome (GOLD analysis project Ga0209211, IMG submission 183992) | Groundwater microbial communities from Rifle, Colorado, USA - Groundwater A2 (SPAdes) (version 2) | ecosystem: Environmental > Aquatic > Deep subsurface > Groundwater | place: Rifle, Colorado...
GCCCATGGCGAGAATCGGACTCGCGACCTCTCCCTTACCAAGGGAGTGCTCTACCACTGAGCCACATGGGCAAAAAGTCAAACTGGAGCGGGTGAAGGGAATCGAACCCTCGTCGTAAGTTTGGAAAACTTCTGCTCTACCATTGAGCTACACCCGCAGGCTTTCCCACCAAACAACGGCTCAAACAAGCGGTTTCCACAACACCAGCCAAGCCCACCAAAAGCCAAAATTTGGTGGAGGGGGAAGGATTCGAACCTTCGTACTCATAGAGGGCAGATTTACAGTCTGCTGCCTTTAACCACTCGGCCACCCCTCCAAACAGAACTTGCGATTATGTCAATAATCACCTCGACTGTCAAACGCACAGCCTTTCAATGTAAAAATAGGCACGAACTTGATTCCCCACAAGCATCATGCCGCTCTTTAATTGCGCTTGCGACTTAAAACCGCTAACCGCCTCCTTGACGGTGAGCAATGGCCGATCAACCCTTGAAGCTGTTGCTCAGCACGATAAGCTGATCCAGCCGCGCCTTCGCCGCACCGCTGGCAATCGCCTGATCGGCCTTTGCGACACCCTCCTTGAGCGTGGCGGCCAGCCCCGCCGTGTAAATTGCCGCACCGGCGTTCAGTTGCACGATATCGCGCGGCGCGCCGACTTCGTTGTTCAGCACGCCCAACAATTTTTCGCGCGCCTCGTCGGCATTGGCGACGCGCAGCATGTCGATGGGCGAGATGGGCAAGCCAAAATCGCCCGGATGTACGGTGTATTCGCTGACTTCACCGCCTTTCAACTCGGCGACATAAGTGCCTTCGCTGATAGAAATTTCGTCCATGCCATCCGCGCCATGCACCACCAGCACATGGCGGCTGCCGAGGCGTTGCAGCACCCGTGCCTGAATGCCGACCAGGTCTGGATGGAATACACCCATCACCTGATTGTCCGCCCCGGCAGGGTTGGTGAGCGGCCCCAGCACATTGAAAATGGTGCGCACCCCCAGTTCGCGGCGCACCGGTGCGGCATACTTCATCGCGCCGTGAAAATTGGGAGCGAACATGAAGCCGATGCCGATTTTGTCTATACACTGCCCAACCTGCTCCGGAGTCAGGTTGAGGTTGACGCCGAGCTTTTCCAGCACGTCCGCCGAACCGCAGGTCGAGGATACTGAACGCCCTCCATGCTTCGCCACATGCGCCCCTGCCGCCGCAGCGACCAGCGCGCTGGCGGTGGAGATATTGAAAGTGTGCGCCGCATCGCCGCCGGTGCCGCATGTGTCGACCAGATGCGCGCGGTTTGCGACCGGCACCTTGGCGGCGAACTCGCGCATCACGAATGCGGCTGCGGAAATTTCCCCTATGGTTTCCTTCTTGACCCGCAGGCCGACGAGAATGCCTGCAATCTGTGCCGGCGTAACTTCACCGCTCATGATCTGGCGCATCAACGACAGCATCTCATCGTAAAAAATTTCGCGTTGCTCGATCAGACGAACGAGGGCTTGTTGCGGTGTCATCATGATTGTTTTTCCCCTTCAGAAAATTACCCAGCATGTCATGCCCGTGTCCGGTAACGAAAACGGGGAACCCGCCAAGCCGGTTCCCCGCTGCTGCCATTGCCTGCAATCCTATTTCTTTTTATTCTCGATCATTTCGTGCAGGATCGGAGTCAGGATGATTTCCATCGCGTAGCTCATCTTGCCGCCGGGCACCACCAGAGTGTTGGCGCGCGACATGAAGGAGTCGTGGATCATGCTCAGAAAATAGGGAAAGTCCACGCCCTTTGGCTTGCTGAAACGGATCACCACAAAGCTTTCGTCCAGCGTCGGAATGTCGCGCGCGATGAACGGGTTGGAAGTATCCACCGTCGCGACACGCTGGAAGTTGATGTGGGTGCGCGAAAATTGCGGGGTAATGAATTTGACGTAGTCGGGCATACGACGCAGGATGGTGTCCACCGTCGCTTCCGCCGAATAGCCGCGTTCTGCCTTGTCGCGATGGATTTTCTGGATCCATTCAAGGTTGACCACCGGCACCACACCGATACCCAAATCCACATGCCTGGCGATGTCGATCTCGCCATCGGTAGCCATACCATGCAGGCCTTCGTAGAATAGCAGGTCGGTACCCGTTTCGATGTCTTCCCACGGTGTAAATACTCCCGGCTTCAGATCGGTCAAGCCAAAGTGATTGTTGTGCAGCGCGGCCTCGTCTTCGCTATGCACGTAGTAGCGGCGCTTGCACATACCGGTTTTGCCATAAATCTTGAACGTTTCCTCGATCTTGTCGAAATGGTTGGAACCGGGGCCGAAGTGGCTGAAAGAGTTGTTGCCTGCCTTGGCCGCTTCGGCAGCTGCGGCGCGAAACGCTATGCGATCCAGGCTATGCAGGCTGTCGCCCTCGATGACCGCAGCCTTGATTTTTTCGCGGCGAAAAATGTTTTCAAAGGCTTGCTTTACCGTGGTGGTACCCGCGCCGGAAGAACCGGTAACGGCAATAACAGGGTATTCGCGCGACATGGTGATTTCTCCTGAAACAATATGAATGAAAATTTTTGATAGGCAGCGATTTTATAACAAAGGACCCTGCACCACTACCGATAAAACACCCAGCCCGACCAAGTGCATCGCTGTAAAACCCGGACAATCCAACGGGCAACCCGGATTGATTGCCCTCTCAAGCTGAATTGCCTTTGAGCACGGCAAAGACGATATCGCTATAATGCCGCATTCAAAAATCCAGACTATAGCCTGCAAAATCATGCAACCAAATTACCATCCGGCATCCATCGAACAACAGGCGCAACAACACTGGGAAGACCGTCAGGCATTCCGCGCATCCGATCCGTCCGACAAGCAGCCGTCCGGCAAGCCCAAGTATTACTGCCTGTCGATGTTTCCCTATCCGTCCGGCAAGCTGCACATGGGGCATGTGCGCAACTACACCATCGGCGACGTGTTGAGCCGTTACCACCGCATGAAGGGTTATAACGTGATGCAGCCGATGGGCTGGGACGCGTTCGGCCTGCCCGCCGAGAACGCCGCGCTGGCGAACAACGTGCCGCCCGCCGCGTGGACCTATTCCAACATCGACTACATGAAAAAACAGTTGAAGTCGCTCGGGCTGGGCATCGACTGGTCGCGCGAGGTGACCACCTGCAAGCCCGAGTATTACCGCTGGGAACAATGGCTGTTCACCCGATTGTTCGAGAAGGGCATCATCTACAAGAAGACCGCCACGGTGAACTGGGATCCGGTGGATCAGACCGTGCTGGCCAACGAACAGGTCATCGACGGCTGCGGCTGGCGCTCCGGCGTGCCAGTGGAAAAACGCGACATCCCGATGTACTTCTTCCGCATCACCCAGTATGCCGACGAATTGCTGCAAGGGCTGGACACGCTGCCCGGCTGGCCGGAGCAGGTCAAGACCATGCAGGCCAACTGGATCGGCAAAAGCCACGGCTGCGAGATCCACTTCCCCTACGACATGGAAAGCGTAGGCGCGGCCGGCATACTCAAGGTCTATACCACCCGCCCCGATACGCTGATGGGTGCGACCTATGTGGCGGTGGCGGCGGAACATCCGCTGGCGGCGCGTGCGGCGGCGACATCCGAAAAACCCGAACTGGGCGCGTTTATCGCCGAATGCAAGCGCGGCGGCACAGCAGAAGCCGAAGTGGCGACCATGGAAAAAAAGGGCATGGATACCGGCATGTTCGTCAGGCATCCGGTCAGCGGCGAAAAACTGCCGGTGTGGGTCGCCAACTATGTGCTGATGGGTTACGGCGAAGGTGCGGTAATGGCGGTTCCGGCGCACGACGAACGGGATTTCGAATTTGCCGAAAAACATGGCTTGCCCGTCAAGCATGTCATCGCCAGCCCCGAGTTGCTGACCATCTGGAAAAAACTGGCGGCGCAGTTCGAAGCGGATGGCTATGAAATAAACCATGAAGACCTCGACTCGGTGGGGATGTTTGCCTATCTGGGCAATGTGCTGATGGATCTGCCTAAGCCGTCGGAAGCGCTCATCGATGCAGTCCATGAATTCGCCGCACAACTGCAACTCGAATCGCCCCGCACGGAATACGGGACGCTGGTTTGTTCCGGAAAATACAACGGCCTGGAATTCCAGGAGGCGTTCGACGCGATCTCCGCCGACCTGCTGGCCAGGGGCCTCGGGCAGAAACGCTCGCAGTTCCGCCTGCGCGACTGGGGCATCTCGCGGCAACGCTACTGGGGCTGCCCGATCCCCATCGTCCATTGTTTCACCTGCGGCGACGTGCCGGTACCGGACGAGCAATTGCCGGTGGTGCTGCCGGAAAACGTGGTGCCGGACGGCGCGGGTTCACCGCTGGCGAAGATGCCGGAATTCTATATGACACCCTGCCCGAAATGCGGCAAGGCGGCGAAGCGCGAGACCGACACCATGGACACCTTCGTCGAATCGTCCTGGTATTACGCGCGTTACGCGAGCCCGGATTGCGCGACCGGCATGGTGGACGAGCGCGCCAAGCACTGGCTGCCGGTGGATCAATACATCGGCGGCATCGAGCACGCCATCCTGCACCTGCTGTATGCGCGCTTCTTCCACAAGCTGATGCGCGACGAAGGCCTGGTGCAAGGCGATGAGCCATTCAAGAACCTGCTCACCCAGGGCATGGTGGTCGCGCCAACTTTCTACCGCGAGGATGCGCACGGCAGGAAACAATGGATCAACCCATCCGAAGTGGATGTCCAGACCGACGAGCGCGGCCGCCCGGTCGGCGCGACGCTCAAGACCGACGACCAGCCGGTGAACATCGGCGGCACCGAGAAGATGGCGAAGTCGAAAAACAACGGCGTCGATCCGCAGGCGATCATCGACGCATACGGCGCCGACACCGCGCGCCTGTTCATGATGTTCGCCGCACCGCCGGAACAGTCGCTGGAATGGTCTGACGCCGGTGTGGAGGGCGCGTTCCGCTTCCTCAAACGAGTGTGGAAGGCCGTCCACGACCATGTCGAACAGGGCAGCGTAACGGCCTACCAGAGCGGCGAATTGAGCGCGGCGGCAAAGGCGCTGCGCCTGCAATTGCACCAGACCATCACCAAGGTGGACGACGACATGGGTCGGCGCAAGACCTTCAATACCGCCATCGCGGCAAACATGGAACTGCTCAACGCGCTGGCGAAGTTCGACGAACCGACACCCGTCGCGCGCAGCGTGGCGCAAGAGGTGCTGGAAAGCATCGCACTGATGCTGAACCCGATCGTGCCGCATCTCTGCCAGGCGTTGTGGGCCGAGTTGCGCCCCGGTAGCGATATGCTGGATCAGCCGTTCCCCAAGGCCGACCCGGTCGCACTGGTGCAGGACGAAATCGAGATGGTGATCCAGGTGAACGGCAAGCTGCGCGGCAACCTGACTGTTGCCAAAACCGCAGACAAGGCGAAACTGGAGCGGTTGGCGCTCGCCCACCCCGCCGTCGAAAAACAACTGGCGGGCGCGGCGCCGAAGAAGATCGTGATCGTGCCGGGCCGCTTGATTAATATTGTCATGTAGGGCGGATGAGCCGAAGGCGTTATCCGCCGCATGAATCGCATACTGCGGATAACGCTACACTCATCCGCCATTTTTAGAACCCATACGGCGGAAGGCGCTACGCTTTTCCGCCCTACTTTGTTGCAAATTTTTCCGGTTTATTCGGTTTGAAAATATGGCTATGCGTACCTTATTGCTGTTGACCGTTTTGTTGCTGACTGCCTGCGGCTTCCATCTGCGCGGCCAGACGGGAATGCCGTTCCATACCTTATATCTGGATGCGGCCAACCCCGGCACGCCTTTTATCGCCGACCTGCGCCGCAACCTGGAAGCCAACAAGGTAAGGCTGGTAAGCAGCGCCAATGAAGCCGATGTGGTACTCAACATCGTTCTGGAAATGCCGGAGAAGCAGATTCTGACACTGGGCGGCAGCGGGCGCGTGAACGAATTCCAGTTGCGCTACCGCGTCTCCCTGCGCGCTTACGACCTCAAGCAGCAGGACTGGATACCCGCCGAGGAAATGGTGCTGCGCCGCGACTATATATATGACGACACCCAGGTTCTTGCCAAGGAAGCCGAGGAAGCCCTGCTCTATCAGGGCATGCGTTCCGACATGGTGCAGCAGATCGTGCGCCGCCTGAGCCGCGCCAAACCGCAGCCGCAATAGACCATGCCCATCTCCAGCGAAGACCTGCCGCGCCACCTCGCCTCGGGCCTCAAGCCGCTGTATGTAGTGTACGGCGACGCGCTGCTGCTGGCGGTCGAAGCGGCAGACAACATCCGTGCGGCGGCACGCACAACCGGATACAGCGAGCGCGAGACCTTTATCGCCGAACAGCATTTCAAATGGAGCGAACTGCGCAACAGCGCGCAAAGCCTGTCGCTGTTCGCCGAGCGCAAGATCATCGACCTGCGCATCCCGTCCGGCAAGCCTGGCACAGAAGGCGGTCAAGCGTTGCAGGACTACGTCGCCAACCTGAGTCCGGACATTCTCACGCTGATTTCCCTGCCCAAGCTGGACTGGAGTGCGCAGAAAAGCCAGTGGTTCGGCGCGCTGGAGCGGCACGGCGTGATGGTTTCCGCCGACGACATCCCGCGCCCGGCGTTGCCGCGCTGGATCGCAACCCGGCTGAAGCGGCAGGAGCAGACTGCCGACGAGCCCACGCTGGAATTTCTCGCCGACCGTTGCGAAGGCAACCTGCTCGCGGCGTTCCAGGAAATTCAGAAGCTCGCACTGCTATTCCCCGCCGGGCAACTGTCTTTCGAGCAGGTAAAGGACGCGGTAATGGACGTGGCGCGCTACGACATCTTCAAGCTCTCCGAAGCCATGCTGAGCGGCGACGCGGCGCGTTTCGCGCGCATCCTCGACGGTTTGCGCGCCGAGGGAACCGCCACCGTGCTGGTGCTATGGGCGGTCAGCGAAGACATCCGCACGCTCGGCAAGGTGCTGCAAGCGGTACAGCGTGGCGGCAATCTCGGCAATGCCCTGCGCGACCTGCGCGTGCGCCGCGACCGGCAACCCCTGATCGAACATGCGGCGCGGCGCCTGAAGTTTCCGCTGATCGAGCGCGCCCTGTTTCAGGCCGCGCGCCTGGACAAGACCATCAAGGGTCTGCGCCAGGGCGATGTGTGGGACGAATTGCTGCAACTCGGACTGCGCTTCGCCAAATGAACCTGAAAAACGTGGCTGATGGCTCCGTAGGTGTGAATTCATTCGCACATAGCCTGGTATTCATGCGAATGAATTCGCACCTACGAAAACAACACATTACCCTGAACGAAAACAATATTCATCACCAGATACGGCTTCCAGAATGAGCGGCATATTATTGGTCATCACCAACCTGCCGGACGCGCAAGCCGCAGGGCAACTGGCGCAGCGGCTGATCGAGGAGCGGGTTGCAGCTTGCGTGAACCAGCTCGCGCCCTGCACTTCGACCTACCGCTGGCAGGACAGCATCGAAACCGCCACCGAAGTGCCGCTGCTGATCAAGACCACGCGCGCCGCTTATCCGCGCCTTGAAGCCTTGATCCGAGAACACCACCCCTACGAACTTCCCGAAATCGTCGCTGTCCCTGTAACGACCGGTTTGCCTGCTTACCTGGATTGGGTAAACCGGGAAACCAACACTCTCAAGGAATAATCCATGCGTTTCGTATTACTGATGAAACTACTAGCCATTCGACTAGGCCATCAAAAGACAATGGCCAAGTCGCTGGTTATGCTGTTATGTCTCATGGCATCCGCCGCAAATGCAGGCCTGCTGGATCAGCTCGGCGGCACCAAGCAACCCACCTTCCTGCCGCCAGATCAGGCCTTCGGGCTGCAAGTCGTAGTGCGTGACGCGCATACCCTGCTGGCCAGCTTCAACGTAACGCCGGGCTACTACCTGTATCGCGACAAAATCAAGTTCGAGACCGGCGATGGCGCGGCCAAAACCCTGGCGGTGAATCTGCCGCGCGGCGAAATGAAGCAGGATCCCTCTTTCGGCAACATCGAAGTGTTCCATCGCTCGTTCCAGGCCGAGATCACTCTGGAGCGCACCGGCGATGTCGCAGCCGGCATGACATTGAACGCCACCTATATGGGGTGCAGCGACGAAGGCTTATGCTACCCGCCGATCAAGAAGGCGATAGCGCTAGACCTGCCGGATGCCAAGACCGGCCAGCGCGCGCCGCCCGCCCCGGCGATGACCGAAGCGCCGCCGCCCTCAGCCATCGCGCCGCTGCCGGTCGCACCGGCTTCGGCAGGCTTGGCGGACAACGAAAATACCCGCATCGCACAACTGTTCAAGGGCGGCAGTTTTTGGCTGATCGTTTCCTTCTTTTTTGGCGCGGGGCTGTTGCTCGCGCTGACGCCCTGCGTGTTCCCGATGATCCCGATCCTGTCCGGCATCATCGTCGGGCGCGGGCACAAGCTCACCAAGACCCACGCCTTCATCCTGTCGCTGGCCTATGTAATGGGCATGGCCATCACTTATGCCGCCGCCGGAGTAGCGGCGGGGCTTTCCGGCAGTCTGCTTTCCAATGCACTGCAAACACCCTGGGTGCTGGGCAGTTTCTCCGCACTGTTCGTGCTGCTGTCGTTGTCCATGTTCGGCTTTTATGAATTGCAACTGCCCAGTTCCTGGCAGAGCAAGCTGACCGGCGCCAGCAACCATCTGCACGGCGGCCACCTGTCCGGCGTATTCGCGATGGGCGCGCTGTCCGCCATCATCGTGGGGCCGTGCGTGGCCGCGCCGCTGGCCGGTGCGCTGCTGTATATCGGCCAGACGCACGATGCGGTGCTGGGCGGAGTCGCCCTGTTCGCGCTGGCGCTGGGCATGGGCGCGCCGCTGCTGCTGATCGGCACCTCGGCAGGCGTATTGCTGCCCAAGGCCGGCGCGTGGATGGAGTCGGTCAAGAAATTCTTCGGCGTAATGCTGCTGGCCCTGGCGATCTGGATCGTCCAGCCGCTATTGCCGATCAGTGTGCAAATGCTGCTGTGGGCGGCGCTGCTGATCTTCTCCGGCGTCTACCTGCGCGCGCTGGACGCGCTGCCGCACAACGGCGGCGGCTGGCACAGGCTGTTCAAGGGCATCGGCCTGATCGCGCTGCTGCTCGGCGTGGCTTACCTGATCGGCGCATTGTCCGGGGCGCGCGACCTGCTGCGACCGCTCGGCAACATCGGCCGCGCCGAAACGCAAGTAGCGGAGACCGTGCAATTCTCCCGCGTCATGGATGTCGCGGAACTCGACCGGCGCATCGCCCAGGCGCGCGGCCAGGCGGTAATGCTAGATTTTTACGCCGACTGGTGCGTCTCCTGCAAGGAAATGGAGCGCTTCACTTTCGCCGATCCCGCCGTGCAGAGCAAACTCAAGTCCATGCTGTTGCTGCAGGCGGACGTGACCGCCAACAGCGAGGCCGACCAGTCCCTGCTCAAACGCTTTGGCCTGTATGGTCCGCCCGGCATCTTGTTTTTCGATGCCCAAGGCAAGGAAATGGGCGATTTCCGCGTGATTGGTTACCAGAATGCCGCGCAGTTCCTGAAGACGCTACAAAACACCGGGCTTTGAAGTTCTTGGTCTATCTTTGTAAAAAAGATAGACAAATTACACTAATTTACGGCAAACTGCGCGCATGAAAAACATCTTGGTGTTGCATGGGCCCAACCTGAATCTGCTCGGCAGTCGCGAGCCGGATGTGTACGGGCGCGTCACATTAGACGAAATTAACGCACGTTTAATCGCATTAGCCGGCAAGAATGGCGCAAACCTGTTTTGCTTCCAGAAGGAATCGTTCTTTTCCGCCCTCGCCGTTGGCGTGATCAGCGGCTTGGGCGCGGCAGGCTACGAATATGCAGTGCAATACGCATTAAACAACAAAAACTAGAATTCCAAGGAGGGCATCATGGATTTACGTAAACTAAAGACACTGATCGACTTGGTGGAAGGTTCCGGCATTGCCGAACTGGAAATCAGCGAAGGCGAAGAACGCGTGCGTATCACGCGCACCGTGATCGCCGCCCCGCAGCAGGCTTATGCGCCGGCTCCGCAACCCGCCGCCGTTGCGGCACCTGCCGCCCCGCAATCCGCCGCTCCGGCAGCGGAACCCGCCAAACCCGCCGCACCCGAAGGCCATGTGGTGAAATCGCCGATGGTCGGCACCTTCTACCGTTCCGCCTCGCCGGGCTCCAAGCCTTTCGTGGACGTCGGCCAGAATGTAAACAGCGGCGATACCCTGTGCATCATCGAAGCGATGAAGCTGCTCAACGAGATCGACGCAGATCAGACCGGGGTCATCAAGGCTATCCTGGTGGAAAACGGCCAGCCGGTGGAGTTTGGCCAGCCGCTGTTTGTCATTGGGTGAAATGTGAAACGTGAAATGTGAAACGTAACCCTCCCTGCAGGGAGGGTCGCGCGAGGGGCGCGGGGTGGGCATCACCTTTCACGTTTCACCTTTCACACAAAAGGTGAAATCATGTTCGAGAAAATCCTGATTGCCAACCGCGGAGAGATCGCTCTCCGCATCCAGCGCGCCTGCCGCGAACTGGGCATCAAAACCGTGGTGGTGCATTCCGAGGCGGATGCCGACGCCAAATATGTCAAGCTGGCCGACGAATCGGTGTGTATCGGC
>Ga0209211_10012589_pt1 | contig 10623 bp, 13 predicted proteins | sample RifGroA2_FD_183992 | JGI IMG/M metagenome (GOLD analysis project Ga0209211, IMG submission 183992) | Groundwater microbial communities from Rifle, Colorado, USA - Groundwater A2 (SPAdes) (version 2) | ecosystem: Environmental > Aquatic > Deep subsurface > Groundwater | place: Rifle, Colorado...
AAAAAGCCGCAGCAAATATTCAGCCTTGTTAAAGAGCAATTGGAGAAAAACATAACAATCATTGACTACAGGGCATTAGAGCCTTACCAGAAAGACCATTGTATGTTTATTTGCAAGAGAAAATAGCACTGCCGAGCAAACTCACCAAAAAACGCTATTGCGGAGCCAACAGACAGCCAAAATTCGGCGTTTATAACGGCAGAGCTAATGGGCAAAATAATTCCGAATTTTGGCTAAAAAAATAATTATTTACCATTGATATGTCAGAAATCGAAGATTTCTGAGCACAGTCAAAAATCTTTGATTTTTGATGAAAAATAAATAAAGCAACTAGGTTAAATCAGCACCTTTTCTTTAAAAAAGAAAACCTGCCCAAAAGAAAACAAATTTCAATAACATTTATAAATCACTAAAGAATTCTTTTCACTTCAAAATGGAGAAAATAGAGAAAGGAACATTTGCGCTGAAAAAAGGCCTTGCTGAGATGCTGAAAGGCGGCGTTATCATGGATGTTGTTACAGCAGAGCACGCCAAAATAGCAGAAAAAGCAGGCGCAGTTGCTGTGATGGCATTAGAAAGAGTGCCGTCTGACATCAGGGCAGAAGGCGGCGTAGCCAGAATGTCAGACCCAAAATTAATCAAGGAAATAATGGAGTCTGTTACAGTCCCGGTCATGGCAAAATGCAGGATAGGCCATTTTGCTGAAGCGCAGATACTGGAAGCTTTAAATGTTGATTATATTGATGAGTCAGAAGTATTAACCCCTGCTGATGAAAAAAGCCATATTGACAAGCGCAATTTTAAAGTCCCCTTTGTCTGCGGCGCTAAAGATTTAGGAGAAGCTTTGAGGAGAATAGCGGAAGGCGCAGCAATGATAAGGACAAAAGGCGAGGCAGGAACTGGAAATGTTGTGGAAGCAGTCAGGCATATAAAAACAATGAATGAGCAGATTAAAGAGTTGCAAAGCATGAATGAAAAGCAATTGCAGTTAAAAGCAAAGGAATTTAAAGCTCCTTTGGAGCTGTTAAAGCAGGCAGCTAAGATGCAAAGATTGCCTGTTGTGAATTTTGCAGCCGGCGGAATAGCAACGCCTGCAGATGCAGCCCTGATGATGCAGCTTGGCTGTGATGGCATTTTTGTCGGCTCTGGAATCTTCAAAAGCTCAAATCCTTCTAAAATGGCAAAGGCAATAGTAGATGCCACTGCCCACTATAATGATCCAAAAATCGTTGCAAAAGTTTCAGAGGGCTTGGGAGAGCCAATGAAAGGCGAAGAAATCTCTAAATTAAGCCTGAGAATGCAGGAGAGGGGATGGTAGTTTTAAATAAACAGAATTTCTTAAGCTTAAAATGAAAATCGGCATCTTGGCATTGCAGGGCTCGGTAAGAGAGCATAAGGAAGCATTAAAAAAATGCGGCGTTGAGCCAGTAGAAGTAAGGCTGCCGGAAGACATGGATAATATCTATGGCTTAATTATACCTGGCGGCGAATCTACAACAATAGGCAAATTAATGCATGAATCAGGCCTTGACAGGGAGATAGTGAGAAGGCATGAGCTTGGAATGCCTATCTACGGAACATGCGCAGGAGCTATATTGCTGGCAAAAGATATTATCGGAAGCAAGCAGCCAAACTTAGGTTTAGCAGATATCTCTATCAAAAGGAATGAATATGGCAGGCAGATTGACTCTTTTGAAACATACCTGAGCATTGCGGGCTTTGAAAAGCCATTCAGGGGAATTTTTATAAGGGCGCCAGTAATTGACTCCCTCTATAATGGCGCTAAGATAATGGCAGAATTCATGAACAAGCCGGTTATGGTGCAGCAGGGCAATATACTAATCTCAACATTTCATCCTGAATTAACTGATGATATAAGAATCCATAATTATTTTATTGGCATGATAAATAATAATGTAAGATAATTCTTTACAGCTTAACCTTCTCAATCAGCTCTTTAACATGGCTTGCTGTTTCCTGGAATTGTTTTCTCTCCTCTTCATTCAGCTCCAGCTCAATTACTTCTTCAACGCCATTTTTTCCAAGCCTGGCAGGAACTCCAACAAAATAGCCTTTAACCCCATACTCGCCATCAAGGTAAGCTGCGCAGGGCAAAACCTTCTTTTTATCTTTTAATATTGAATCTATCATTTCAACAACAGAAGAAGCAGGAGCATAATATGCAGAGCCTGTTTTCAGTAAATTCACTATCTCAATTCCGCCATTTCTTGTTCTCTCAACTAAGGCATTTATTTTTTCCTTTGGCAACAGATTAGTTATTGGCTTTCCATTCGCCTTGGTAAATCTAACTAAAGGAACCATATCATCTCCATGCCCGCCTAAAACCATTGCCTCTACCTTATTAACAGAAACTCCAAGCTCAGCTGCTATAAAGCTTCTGAACCTTGTGCTGTCTAAAATCCCTGCCATGCCAATAACTTTATTCTTAGGAAACTTGCTTGCTTCAGAAGCAGCATAAACCATTGCATCAAGCGGATTGCTTACAATAATCAGAATGCAGTTTGGGTTATACTTAACTATCTGCTCTGTAACAGACTTAACTATCTTAGTGTTAATTTCCAATAAGTCATCCCTGCTCATTCCGGGCTTTCTTGCAATACCGGCAGTTATAACAACAATATCAGAATTTTTTGTGTCTTCATAATTATTAGTCCCGATAACCCTGCAGTCAAATCCTTCAACGGGCCCGCTTTCCAGTATATCAAGTGCCTTTCCTTGCGGCAGCCCTTCAACTATATCAATTAAAACAATATCCCCTAATTTTTTTAAAGCAGCTAAATGTGCTGTTGTTGCCCCAACATTTCCTGCTCCAACTACTGTTATTTTTGCCATGCTATCACCTAATCAATTTTTTATAATTATCTTCAGATTTTTTTAATATATCATTATGTAGGCTGTTCCCGTTTGCATCCATTGTCACTATTGCCGGAAAACCCTCAACTTCCAGCTCCCATATTGCTTCTGGAACCCCGAACTCATCAAGCATATAAACATTTTTCACTTTTTTTATTGACTTTGCTATTAACGCAGCTATCCCTCCTACTGCCGATAAATAAGCACACCCATATTTTTTCATAGCAGCCAGTGTTTTTTCACCCATTCCGCCTTTGCCTATAACTGCCCTAATCCCATAATTCTTAATCACATCTGCTTCATATGGCTCTTCCCTTATGCTTGTTGTAGGCCCTGCAGCAGCTATCTTCCATTCAGAGCCTTCTTTTTTCGCTATAGGCCCGCAATGAAATATAACAGAATTCTTTAACATGTCTCTAAATCTGTCTGGGTTTTCTATAAAATACTTATGCGCCATGTCCCTTGCAGTAAAAACCACTCCGCTAAGCTCTACCATATCCCCTATCTTTAATTTCCTTACTGCTTCTTCACTCAATGGCGTTTTTAGCTTAATCATATTTTACCGCATTGCCTCTTATTATTAAACTCCCTCTCCTGGCTGCCCAGCACATATAAGCAATTGAGACAAAAAATGAAGCAGGAATCCTGTCTACAGCCCCAATTTTAACGCTTAAAACAGTTGTTTTTCCTCCCAAACCCATCGGGCCAATGCCTAAAGAATTTAATTTTTTGCATAACTCGCCTTCAAGTTTTGCTAATACCTCATCTTTATTATAATCATTCAGCTTCCTAAACAGCTGCTCCTTTGCCAGTTTATAGCTGTTTGCCCTGTCACCGCCTATGCCAACGCCAATAATGCTAGGCGGGCAGCCAAGCCCTTGCGCTTTCTGCACAGCGTCAATAACGCATTTCTTAACACCATTCAGATCCCTGCCCGCATTTATTTTTTCATCTGGCAAAGAATATTGGCAGCTAACATTTTCAGACCCGCCTCCTTTAAGCATAAGCTCTATCTTTAAAAAATTATTGCCCCATTCTGCAAAATTAATAATGGGAATATTATTTCCAGCGCCATTCCCTGTATTTTTGCCCGTTATAGAATTAACTGCATTTGGCCTTAAATGCCCTTTCTCTGTTGCAATCTTGGTTGCGTCTATTATGCTTTTCTTAATCTTGGTTATTAAGCTTCCTTTTGGGTAATAAACATAAAAAGTTGGCATTCCTGTATCCTGGCACACAGCTGTTGAGCCGTTTTTTGCCGCTTCTGTATTTTTCAAAATAAGCCCTATAGCATTAAAAGCAGCAGAATCTTTATCCTCATTATTTTTGGCATTTTTCAAAGCTTCTATAACATCAGCAGGCAATTCCGTGGAAACTTTCCTGTATAATCCAGCAACAGCAGCAGTTAATTTATCCCCCATGAATTTTAAGAAATATTGCTAGTATTTAAGTTTTGCTTAAATCACTTTATGTATTCTTTCAATATTTTTCCATAGTGCCAAAATTAGGATAATATACGCAAAATAGCTTATCACTTCCAGTAAAGACGGATTGCCGTTATAGCCAAACAAATCCCCTAAAATTGAGCCAATAACCCCCTTTTCATGTAAAATTGGATAGCTGCCATCAGCCCTCACAGCAGGATTGATATCCCAAACATGCTCTATGGTTAGAGGCAAAACACTGGCTTCCTGGAGCTCGTGGATTCCATGAGCCATTAAGCCAGCTGCAAATAAAATTAGTAAGACAGAAGTTGCATTAAAGAATTTTTTAATATCAATTCTTTCTCCGATAACAAAGAGCAAATAGCCTAAGATAACTGCTGCTATCATGCCTGATGCAGCCCCTATAACATTACTATCTGCTGTTGCAGCAAAAGAAGCTGCCCCCAGGAAAATCACAGTTTCAATTCCTTCCCTTAAAACAGATATAAATATGACCAAAAACAATCCGGCCTTATGCTGCTCTTTAATCTCTGTGTCTACTTTTCTGTGCAGCTCAATAATAATATGCTTCTGCTTCATCATCCACAATATCATGAATGTGATTAAAAAAGCAGCAAACAGCATTGATATTCCTTCAAATATCTCCTCAGCCCTGCCTTCAAAGCCCCCAGCCAGGCTGTTAAACAATAAAGCGCCGATTATGCTGGCAGCAACAGCAGCTGCAATTCCTATATAAACAATATTATTGTACTTTGTCCTCTTTGTTTTGGCTAGATAAGCCAGTACAATGCCCACTATTAGCGCTGCCTCTAATGTTTCCCTGAATGTTATTATAAAGCTTGACAGCATTTATTCCACCTTTGGTATAGGTTTTCCGTGAGGGCAGAACCTTGGATTTTTCAATAATTTGTTTATGCTGCTTATCGCCTTGTCAGAAAAAGCATGCTCCAGATTATGGGCTTCTTCATGTGTTTCTTCAGGGCTTAATTTTAATATATCAGCTAAAAACATCTCAATGACCCTGTGCCTGTGTGTCATCTTTCTTGCTTCCTTCAGGCCCTTTGCCGTTAATATTATCTTCTCGTAAGAGCCAAATTTTATTAGCCTGCCCTTGACAAGCTTCCTTGCCATCTCTGAAACGCTTGGCTTTGAAATTTTTAAATACCCTGCTATCTCTATGGATTTTACCTCTTTTCTTTTTTCTTCTTCCTCTAGATGGTATATTGCCCTCAGATAATCTTCTTTCGTTGTCTCTTTTTTCATAAATCAATCAGCCCCTGCAAAACAGGTATAAAGTTTGGTATGCCTAACTTATATATAAATCTTGCTGTTTTATATTTTTCTTATGGCTTTCTCTATATCCAAAGCAACCTTCGGGCATTCTGCTACATTTGCCTTTAATTTTCTTATAAGCCCCTTAATCTGCTTTAATGTTCCAATAATCAAAACATCTGATTTAGCCACAGCGCAGTTAACGCATCCCTTGTTTTTAGCCACATCCCCGCCCAAAGCCAGCATCTCTTCCTTCATAATATTGGTAACAGCGTTCCTTATGTTGTATAATTTTATAAGCCTGAACCTTGTTTTGTCAGCCATGTATGGAATGCCTCTTTTGTCTACCCCAATTGCATTCATCTCTTTAATTGCATCTTTTTCCTTTACAAAATGAGGTTTTTTTATGATAATTCACCCGTTATGGCTTCACCAAACTTAACTGCAGCCCCTGGCCCATTGGCTGTTATAATCTTGCCATCCTTTGTTACATCATCTCCTGTATAAATTGCCCCCTTCATTTTTAAATTCTCCTGCTGGGATTCAAAACAGGTTGCCTTTTTTCCTTTCAAAATGCCGGCATTTGCCAGTATGCTTGGGGCAACGCAGATAGCAGCAATAACCTTGCATTTTTTATAAGCATCTCTTGCTAATTTTAATGCCATATCATCATCAAAATAAATAGCTGCTCCGGGCCCGCCAACAAAAACCACAGCATCATAGTCTTCTGCCGTAATCTCTTTTACCTCCTTATCAACATCAACTATAACCCCAAGCTTGCCTTTTGCTTTCTTAACACCTTTAGATGCAATAACAACATTTATTCCATTCTCCTCAAAAACCCTTTTCGGCTCCAATAATTCCTCATCCCTGAACCTTTCAGGCGCAATCACCATTAGTATACCTGCCATTATCCATGTTCATATCTAACTCTTCTTCTCTGTTTTTCTCTTAACTATAACATAAAAATAAATCCTGTTTGTTGCTATAATCAGATAAAAAACCGCTAATGATATGAACGAAAAAACAAAATTATATTTGTATGGGCTGACTTTTGCAATAGAAGTTATCAGCAGTCCAATAAGATAATAACTGACAAAGTATAAAACTAATATTGCTAAATCAAAAAAATAAATCCCGATATATGACGGGCTCCTGAATAAGAGGCCAAGGCTTTTCCTGATTAGTTTTTTAAATGAAAATTCCAGGGCAAACAATGAGTGGGCTATGCTGATAAAGCTGTAAAAGAGGAATAAGAATGCTAAAAATGCCAAAAAAAGGGGTATCTTGGCAAATTCCTTCTTGAAAATAAACAGGATAGCCATGCTTAAAATGATGAACAGCAGGAATGCAGATGCAGCAGCTGCGTAATTGAACAGATAAAATTTTGTTAGCCTGTTGAAATCCAGCTTTGCATTCTTAAAAAAAGCAGCTATATTATGCAGGATAATATATTTGAAAAGCGAATAAATAAATGCAATTAGCAATGAATAAACAAAAATGAAAGAAAAGACAAAAGCTGTAACTGCTCCGCGCGTCTTTAAAATATTTAGCATAATCATTGGCTCTTTTCCTAAAATAAAGCTGCTCAGGAAATTTAACAGGAAAACTGAGCCAATAAGCAGCAGGTCAAGAAGGACAATATAAGCCAAAAGTTTAGGCTTCTTCCTAACCATACTAAAAGCCTCAAAAACAAATGTTCCCTTTATCCTCTCTTTTATTCTTTTAAGCCCCATTTTCTTAACTTTTTAATTATTAAGCATCCGGATATTAAAAATATTGCTGTTAAAAGCCATTGCGTCATTGTCAAGCCAAAATACCTTGGGTCAATCCTAAGCAAATCAATAACAAATCTTCCGGTGCTGTAAGCAGCTAAATAAGCTAAAAACAATAATCCTTTGCTCTTTTTAAAAACCTTTCTATCCTTGGCCTTAATCAAAAAGGCAAATAACAATGCCAGAAAAATAAATTCATACAAAGCAGTTAAATGCCTTGCTTCCCCGTTCACCAAAGCTCCAAAAGGCATGCTGGTTAATTTGCCAATATGCCCTCCATCTCCCAGTATGCATCCAATTCTCCCAATGGCATGCCCCAAAACAATAGCTGGTGTGAATAAGTCAGCATATCTCCAAAAATTTAACTTTTTTATTTTAATATACGCATAAAATACAATCAAAGCCCCTATCAAGCCGCCAATAAAGCTTAATCCGCCTTCCCATATTTTAAAAATATCAATAAAGCTGTCAAAGTTATGCCAGTATTCTATAACATAGGCAATTCTAGCTCCAATAATGCTTGCAATTATAATATAGAATATTAAATCATAAATCTGTTCAGTACTAATATTTCTTTTCTTTGCTCCCTTAACAGCAAGAAATATGCCAGCCAAAAAAGCTATAGCAACAAACAAGCCATAACTATATATTGTTAAAGGGCCAAGTTTCCAGCTGATAAATGAATAATATGGTAAAGCCATTTTAATCAAACATACCTATTAACCAAACATCAATAAATCAGGTTTTATTATCAGCAATAATCCTAAAACAAGCATCATAAGCCCTGCTATGAATTTAAGCCATTTCCCCTGCTCTTTTGTTAATGGCCTTTTGCTGAAGAATATTAATGCAGCTCCCAACACAACCAAATCATCTAATTCATACATTATTATATAAAGCAGTATATACAGATAGTATTGGATGGAGGGCAGGTTATTCATTGTTAGCACTTTTGTGAATATTGCTGGAAATCCTGCTGTGCAGAGAAATTCAAAAAAATTGACTGTTAATGCAAGAGACGCTATCCCTACAAGTATAGATGGTATTGTTGCTTCATGGATTAGATAATGCATTTTCTTGACTAACCTTGCCTTGTGCTTGTCCGCAATTGTTAATGAAGGCCCTTTTTTGAAGAAAAACATCTCTTTTATGTTGATAATGCCAACAATTACTGCGCCCAAGCCAACCAAAATTCTCATCCATGAGAAAAACCCAACATAGAGGAAGAAATTAAGCCATGCTGTCATAAAAATGAAATAGCCTGCAGCAGACACAAAAATAAATAAGCCGCCAACAAAAAGCATCTTCTTTCTTGAGCCAGTATATATTAATAACGCCAATAGGAATAACAAAACCCACATTGAGCACGGGTTAAATCCGTCCAGCAAGCCAATCATTATTGTAAATATAGGCAGGGATATCTTTGTTGTGTCTATAGTGCCGAATATCGGCAAATTTACCTTTCTTTCCTCTTCCGCTGCAGGGCAGGAAGTCAGGTTCATGCCTAAATGATCCATTAAATCAACGCATCCCTCTTTGATGCATTTTTGAACCTGCTTTTCAATCTCCTTGCCTTTTCTCTCTGCGCTGTCAAAGCCGATTAACGGCTTATGCCCTATAAAGATTGTTGGAACAGCATTTACTTTTATGCCGCAGGCAGCGCTCATAGAAAAAAACAGCTCTAAATTGGACTTATTGCTCACAACCTCATAAGCCTTGACCTCTATCTCAGGATATTTTTCTTCTAAATCCCTGAGAAAAGGCTTTGCTGCAGCGCAATGGGGGCAATCCTCCCTGTAAAAAAAATAAACAGGCACTTTATGCGTTTCATTGTTTTGGGCAATAACAATACTGGACAGAAAAATAAAAAACAAGATTGAAAAAAATATTCCCTTGTTCATCATGCCCCTCTTTTAAGAAAATTATGAACAGCCACCACTGGCTGTTTCCCCTGTTGCGCTTAAAGTTTCACCGCATTCTTCGGGCGGATTATTAAAAGCGCTGCATATCAATGTTTTTATGCCTGCAGGAGACCTGTCTGCATCACCGAGATATACGCCATTAATTACTATTGAAGGCGAATATTGCAGTCTTAGGGCATCAGCGTCACTCTTGTCATTTTGATACAAAGCTTCTCCCTTCTCATCAACACAGCTGAATACCTTCTTTGAATCAATTCCTGCGCTGTTCATAAGCTTTGTTGACTTCTCTTTATCGCATTCTACGCCCCTTTCAGAAGCGCAGGCTTTATACACATTTTCCAGATATTGCGTGGCATAATCCCAGTATTTACTGCTGTCTACCTCCTGAATGCATTCCTGGATAATATTTTGCTGTTTTTCGTGTTCGCCATGCATATTGCTGAAGAATTTAACCTTAACATCTGCAGCATTTTTTAGCAATTTACCGGCTTCTGCAAAAGAATCCAATGTTGCAGTTCCAGCAGGGCAGTAAGAGAATATATACAGTTCTGCTTTAGGCCTGTCTGTTTTTTCTACTGTTGCAGCATCTTCTGATTCTGCCGGCTCAGCTGCCTTATTCAAATCAATAACAGTTGGAAATAACAAGCTGCCGTCTTTTGTTACACACGATTCATAGTCACTGCCGCCAATGCTCATTTTCATATAATAAATATCCCCTTTATCTTCAACGCCTTTTAAAGTCGCTTTCATTCCCGGCTGCATCATATTATTATTAATAAAAGTTATAGCTTTATCCGCTGCCTGTTGCGCACCTAAGCCGCCTTTTGCTGCCTTATTCAAACCGAAACCACTGGTAAAAACAGACACAACCAGCAATATTCCTAACACACCAGAAACAAGCTGCCATATAACTGATTTTTTTATCTTTTTATGCTCGTGATGTTCTTTATGCTCTTCTGCCATTCAAAACCACCCCTTTGTCAGGCTGTTAGGTTGTGGTTTGTTTATAAATATTTTGTATTATTTCGGCAGTTCACAGCCAGTTAGAAAGCTCAATCTTGATAAAGACTGCACACCCCTATAATCAGTTTCATTTATAATCCATGTCGGATAGCCATTAATTCCATTTTTAATGCACTCTCCTTCATTAAAATCACAGTTTATGTAATCAACATATTCAAATGAGCTGCCAAACATCTTTTTCTGCTCCTGGCAATGGGTACACCAGTCTGCGCCGTACATCTTAGCATCTTTTTCTGTCAGGCATTGTGCAAAAGAGTCGTAATTTTTCCCGCAGCCTGCTATAACTATCAAGATTAAAAGCAGGATAAATAT
>Ga0209211_10012592_pt1 | contig 10620 bp, 9 predicted proteins | sample RifGroA2_FD_183992 | JGI IMG/M metagenome (GOLD analysis project Ga0209211, IMG submission 183992) | Groundwater microbial communities from Rifle, Colorado, USA - Groundwater A2 (SPAdes) (version 2) | ecosystem: Environmental > Aquatic > Deep subsurface > Groundwater | place: Rifle, Colorado...
CCGGTCGGAGCGGTGCGGCTCAAGCGCGGCGGCGGGACGGGCGGCCACAACGGACTGCGCTCCCTGAAGGAACGCCTCGGGACCGCCGATTTCTTGAGGATCCGCGTGGGGATCGGGCGGCCCCCCGCGGGGGTCGACCCGGCGGACTACGTCCTGACCCCCCCGGCTCCCGAGCACCGGGGGGCGTTCGACGCGGCGGTCGCCGCCGCCGGCGAGGCGTTCGCCGACATCGTCCGGCTCGGTTTCGACAAGGCCATGACGCGCTGGAACGCGAAGGCGCGCGAGGATAACAAGAGTGGCAAGACCCCGCCGGACACCCCGGGGGGAAACATACTCCTTGCTCCCGGCGCATCGTCCGGGGGCTCGATCAGCCGAAAGGAGGCAAGATCGCAAGATGACACCGAAGAGGTATGAAACCGCCATCCTGTTCGACCCGGAACTCCCGGAGGACGCGAGGAAAGAGTTCCTCGTAAAGCTCACCGGGATCGTCGCCGCCTACAAGGGCGAGGTGCTGAAAACCGACGACTGGGGGAATCGCAAGCTCGCCTACCCGATCAAGAAGAAGTCCAACGCCTTCTACACCTTCCTCCTCTACACCGGGAACCGCGGCGTCGTCGAGGAGGTGGAGCGCAACATCAAGATCTTCGAGGGAATTCTCCGCCACCTGACCACGCTGCACACCGCGGAGTTGAAGCCTAAAGTCGAGGCGGCCGCGCCCCCCTCGTCCGATGCGCCCGCGGACTCCGGGACGCCCGCACCCGAAACGCCTGCACCCGAAACGCCCCAGACGCCCGCGGCTCCCGCGGAAGCCTGACGGGCGGGGAAAGGGAGGGTTCCGATGGTCACCTTCAACCGTGTCATCCTCGCAGGCAACCTCGTGCGGGATCCCGAGACGCGCTTTCTGCCTTCCGGGGTGGCCGTGACCAGCTTCAGCATCGCGGTGAATCGCCGCTACAAGTCGAACAACGAGGTCAAGGAAGAGGTTTCCTTCTTCGACATCTCGGTGTTCGGCAAGACGGGCGAGAACTGCGCCGAGTACCTTTCCAAGGGGCGGCCCGTGCTGGTCGAGGGACGCCTGCGGCAGCGCAGCTGGGAGACCGACGGCGTGAAGCGGAGCAAGATCGAGGTCGTGGCGGACAACGTCCAGTTCCTCGGCGGACCGCGCGGCGCGTCGGCGGAAGCCCCCGCATCGTCCGCTCCGGCGCCCGAATCGCAAGACGACGATATCCCGTTCTGAAAAAAATACGATCCGGATTCCAAGGAGGTAATACCCGATGAGCACCCCGTACAAGCCCCGCCCGTCGTCCGGTCCCCGGCGCGACGACCATCGCGGCCCGGCCGGAGGAGGGAAGAAGCGGTACATCCGCAAGAAGTTCTGCCGCTTCTGCGCGGAGAAAGAGCTCGCGATCGACTACAAGAACGCGTACATGATCAAGCAGTTCGTCTCCGAGCGGGGGAAGATCGTCCCCCGCCGCATCACGGGGAACTGCGCGAAGCACCAGCGGAAGCTGACGGTGGAGATCAAGAAGGCGCGGATCCTCGCGCTGATCGCCTTCACCGCCACGCAGGTCCGGTAGGGGCGCCCCGATGAAAATCATCCTGCGCGAGGACGTGGAAAAGCTGGGAAAGGCGGGCGAGGTCGTCAAGGTCAAGGACGGATACGGGCGGAACTTCCTGATTCCGCGGCAGCTCGCGGTCCTGGCGAACGTGCGGAACATGAAGGCCCTCGATCACGACCGGCGGACGATCGAGACGCGGGCGAAGAAGACGAAAAAGGCCGCCGAGGCGACGGCGGCGACGCTGTCGGCCGTCTCCCTCACCCTTCCCGCGAAGGCGGGGGAGGAGGGGAAGCTGTTCGGCGCCATCACCTCGCGGGACATCGCGGAGGCGCTCGGAAAGGCCGGCGTGACCGTCGACCGCAAGGCGATCCAGCTCGCCGACCCGATCAAGCAGGTGGGCGACTACAAGGTGAAGATCCGGGTGGCGGCCGACGTCCTCCCCGAGATCTCCGTCAGCGTGGTGCCGGAAGCCTAGCCCGCCGCATCACCAATCCACTCCGGAAGGGGGGCGTCGATGGACGAGACTCGCGGCACGACGCCGGGCGGCAAAGACGCCTCCCTCCGGGTTCCTCCCCACGACCTTCACGCGGAGCAGGCCGTCATCGCGTCGGTCCTGCTGAACAACGACCTGATCAACGGCGTGATGGAGGTCCTGCGCCCGGGCGATTTCTACCAGGGGGCCCACCGGATCCTCTACGAGGCGATGGTCGACCTCTACGACCGCGGGCGACCCATCGACCAGCTCACCCTGTCCGCGTCCCTGAAGGACCGGAACGCCGAACAGCAGGTCGGCGGGCTCGCCTACCTCTCCGAGATCGTCACCTCCGTCCCCATCTCCGACAACGTCGTGCACTACGCGCGCATCGTCAAGGAGAAGTCGATCCTCCGCAAGACGATCTCCGCGGCGCAGGAGATCTCCACCGCCGCCTTCCAGGGGGTCGCCGACATCGACGTCTTCCTCGACCGGACCGAGCAGGCGATCTTCGCCATCGCCGAGGAGAAGATCCGTCCCTCCTACTACGCGATGGGCGAGATGGCCCGCGAGGCGATGAAGGAGATCGAGGAGGCGTACGAGCGGAAGGAGCGGATCACCGGCGTCGCGTCCGGTTTCCGGGACCTGGACCAGGTCACCGCGGGGTTCCAGCGGTCCAACATGATCGTCGTGGCGGCCCGCCCGGGGATGGGGAAGACCTCGCTCTGCCTCAACATCGCCGTGAGCGCCGCAACGAAGCAGAAGCTGCCCGTCGCGATCTTCTCTCTTGAAATGAGCCGCCAGGAGCTGGCGATGCGGATGATCTGCTCCGAGGCGCGCGTCAACTTCCAGCGGCTTCGCACGGGGCACCTCGCCCAGGAGGAGGTCAACCGGCTGGTCGCCGCCGTGGGGAAGCTCTCCGAGGCGCCGATCTATACCGACGATTCCGGGACGCTGTCGGCCATGGAACTGCGGGCGAAGGCGCGGCGGCTGAAAAAAGAGCGCGGCATCGGGCTGATCATCGTCGACTACCTGCAGCTGATGCACGGCTCCAACACCCGGCAGAACACCGAAAACCGGGTGCAGGAAGTCTCCGAGATCTCGCGCTCCATGAAATCGCTGGCCAAGGAGCTGAATATCCCGGTGGTCGCGGTCTCCCAGCTCAGCCGCGGGGTGGAGAGCCGGAACGATAAACGCCCGCAGATGGCGGACTTACGTGAATCGGGGGCCATTGAACAGGATTCAGACCTGATATTGTTCGTCTACCGCGAGGAGATGTACGCCAAGGAGAAGACGCCGCAGGAGGCGAAGGGGATCGCCGAGATCATCATCGGGAAGAACCGCAGCGGCCCCATGCGCGACGTGAAGCTCGCCTTCCTCTCGCAGTTCACTCGCTTCGAGGACCTGGCGCAGGATCTCGAGTAAATATCCGCCGGGGTTACCCTGAAGAGAAGATAGATATTTCGTTCTTGGGCAAACCGATACGGGGCGGTTGTTGTTTGTGGTTTTCATGATACGAAAGAAGGCAGATGCAATCCGTCCTCTCCATCACCAACGTGCACACAGGCTAAAACAGCTTCATCGTGTTGCCTTCGGAACGAGGTTCCTTGTCCTTTTTCCGCGAGAAGCGGCGGGTTCCTGTCTGCCCCGGGGTCTCCTCGTCCGCAGATTGCTTAGTCCGCTCCCTTTCCTCCTGCCATGTTCGCAGAATCTCGTGAGCCCGGCGGATGACGCGATCCTTCAGTTCGAAGTCGTTGCCTTCTTTCGGAGCGTCTTCTCCGGCGCCCCCTGAATAGTCCGGAGTGGCTCCCAGATACTCCAATTCCTGGAAGACCTCCTTGGCGATACTGTCCGGGTCGCGGTAGAACCGGCTGCCGCGGATCCTGATGAACCTCCAGCCGAGCCGCTCCAGGATCGCCTGCCGCGCCATGTCCTCAGCGATCTTCTCGGGAGGATGGTGCTTATCCCCGTCGCACTCGACGGCGATCTTTCGCTTGTCGTTCTCTATGACGATGTCGATCCGATAGTGCCCGACCCACTTCTGCTGAGAGATCTTGTAGCCAGCACGAACGAGCCGCTGGGCGACCTCTTCCTCGAACACGGATTCCGAGTCCTTGGCAGCATGCTGGAGCGCGCGGATGACCTCGGAGGGATCCCGGGCGTACTTGATCAACCGGCGGCGAAGATCATCCTGCTTGAGGTCGGTATCCGGATCAAGCGAGTGGACGACCCACATCTGGTCCTTTGCGCGAGAAGCGGCGACGTTGTAACGCTGCTTGAACAGCTTCTGCTCCCGTTTCGACAGGGGCCCTTGCTCCTCGCCTTTGCAGTCAACCATCGACAAGAACATGACGTCCCGCTCATCGCCTTGAAAATTGGCCGAGTTGCCGCAGGAAATCCTCCGGCTGAGGAGTTCAGCCAGCGGCATGTGTCTCCTCAGAAGACGCTCGACGTGCAACGCCTGCTCCTCGCCGACCAGGGAGATCACCCCGAACGTCTTCTCCCTGTATTCGGGCATGTTCGTGCAAGCGATCAGGAGGGCCGCGACGTGGTCGGCTTCCTTCTCGTTCACCTTCCTGCTGACAAAGTCAGCCTCGACGCGGTAGTCCAGGACGTGCGGTTTCAACGCCACCCCGCTCGACTCCCTCAAGGGGAGAATCCTCCCGTCATACGAGAGGTGGTTGCTGAAGTGGATGATCTCCGGGACGGACCGGAAGTGTTCAACGAGGCACACTGTCCCACCGAATGCTTGCTGCCCGATGTTGTAGATGGACATCTGCCCGTCGTAGAGGTGGTGGTTCGGCACCCCTTCGAGATTGGACTTGATGAGCCTGACGATCTCGTCCAGGTTCTGTCCCACTCCCAGGGGACTGACCTGTTCGTCATCCCCGACGACGATGACCTTCTTCGCCATGTACAGGACGATGAGAGCCATGAGATCGCTCTGGCTGGCCTCGTCGATGATGACCAAGTCGAATTTCGCGGCCGCGGGATCGAAGTTCTCCACGACCCTGGTGAGGGGCATGACCCAGACGGGGACGCTCCCCTTGCACTTCGCCATCAATTTCTTCGCTTCCATTCGGTGGCTGTCGGCCATCCTCCCGTGCCCGCCCGCTATTCTCTTGATGGTTTGTTGCCATCCGACGAGCGCCATCTTCTGCTCGTGGCCGACGTTGTCGATCTGGTACGCCCAAGCCAGCCGCTCAATCATCTGGTTCGTCAGCTTGCGAATGCGGGAGTTGCACGATTCGATCTTTCGCTGGAGCTCTTGCAGGGAGACTCCGCCCCTTCGGTCGATCTCCCCGTTCAACTGCTTCCATGCCCACGTCACCACCGGGTCGCCGGGCGGTCGTCCCATTCCGTGATGACTGAATCGCTGTTTCACCGCGGCCGCCCAGGACGGGGCGACCTCTTCGATCTTCTTCAGGTACTTCATCCTTGCTTCAAGCACAGGCCGGAACTCGTGAAGCGTTACAATCCGCCCATGTGCCTCCGCGTATTCTTCCGAGTCGAGGTGGTCGACGGCGTTCAGCAACGACTTGACAACGTCGGCGGCCTCCGTACCTTCGAGGTAAGGAGCGAATCCGTCCCTTATCTGCTTACCCACCTCCTGAGACCATTCCCAGCGGACAGCGTCCGCTCGCGAGGCCAAGATGCCCTGTAGTGGACCCGAAACAGCGGCATGCAGCCTGAGGATCATCCCGTAGATAGACGGATCCGGAGGCTGCTCGTTCAGGAAGGCGTCCCAGGAGAAGTCGTATGCTTTCAGATCCTCGATGAGGGGGGAAAACACGTCTCGGTACCAGTTCAGCCGGTGATGTATCTGTTCCGTGTACTGAAGAAATAGTCTTTCCTTGCTTCCTTCTATCGCGGAAGAAGCCGGAGCGCCGAGAAACGCCATGGTGCGGTCCCAGACTCCGCACAAGTCCTCCAAGTGGACCGTCAGGGTAGCAAGGGTTGCAAGAACCCGGAAATGCTCCTGCGTCGAAGGCGGTTTGCCGGAAGACACCTTGGCGGAGTCCGCAAACCGAGCCCAATCCGAATGGAAGATGCGGGTAACCACTCCGAGCTTCCCGCTGCTCTGGAGATGATCGGCGATCTCGGTGGCCAACTTGGCTTGTTCGTCAGGTGGGATCCCTACAGCCAGCACGGGCCCGTGGTCCTGCAGGGCGACCTTCGCGCCCGCCGCCTCGCATGCCACTTCCCCGATCCTGGCGACCAGGTTTTCCCATGGCGCCCTGTGGACGTCTCCCTGGAATCCGGAGAGGTAAACCTCAATCTCCCAAGGCTTGGCGTCCGAAATGGGTTCCACCGCGGAAGCGAGCTGCATCGCAAGCGCTTCAAACTCCTCGGACTTCTCTTCGCCCAGAGGACGGCTCCACAGGTCTTCCCGAAGGGAAAGGTCCTTTCGGGAGAGCAGATGGCGGTTTCTCACATACTCCGCGAAGGACTCCGGCGATGGGATGCTTGACGGATTCGGTAAGACGAAGGACAGCTCGGATTCGTCCTCCGGGGCAAGGTGCACATTGGTCCGATAGAGGTCCTCGATCTCCGAGACCGACAAGGGAAGCGGGTCCCCGAGGCTGATGTCCCCGGGGATCCAGTCGTGCCTTCCGATCCCCGCCTTGACTCTCTTCCCCGCGTCGGAGGGGTCGACCGACTGACCGGCGAAGACGATGGGCCGATACTCGTCGCCGACGGCTTCCGCCAAGTCAACCTTGGCCTTCCGGGCGTTTTGCAGAACATTCCTTCTCTCTTGGTCGATCTTCGCGGCATCCGTCTTGAGACCGGAGGAATCAGAACTCGTGACCCGCCTTACGATTTCCTCCACGGAGCCTTTGAGCTGTCCCTGGCTTGCGGTATCGCTGTCCAGCACGCTGACGCACAGGGGACGAACGCTTTCATCCACATGGTCCCGTAACACCCTCAACGCCTTGCTCGTATGGGCGGTGACCAGAACGCTCTGCCCCTTCGCGAGCGTATGCCCAATCAGGTTGCCAATCGTATGAGTCTTGCCCGTCCCCGGAGGACCTTGGACGAGAACGGCTCTGTTCCTTTCCGTCTGACGGATGATTTGGGCCTGTTCCCTGTTCGAGGGCTTGCCGAAGAGGACGTCCTCCTGATCGTCGATCTCTCCGGTGACGGGATCGAACATCCCGGACGGGTCCGCGCCGTTCGGGGGAGCGGCGCCAACGATATTCAGCAGCGACTGAGGTATCTCGCCGCCGGCCGCGAGGTCCCTGAGGATGGCCTCGATGGCGCTGGCGAACCCGAGGTTCCGCTCCCTGAGGAATAGGACCGGGGATCTTCCCACCCGCAGGTACCTTGCTTCCCCGCCCGGGATCACGTTCCCCATATACTGCCCGCTTCCGCGGGGAGAGAGATTGGTCGTAGCCTTCCTAAGGAAGGCCGCCGTTTCCTCGCCGCCCAGCGGGCTGTAATCGTTCCGAAGAAGCTCCGTGGAGAGCGCGCCGATCGCACGAGCGTCGACATCGGGAAGAATGCGGAAGAGGGCGGTGTAGAGTTCCGGCGGATGTTCCGTTTCGACGACGCGGAACTCCGGGATCCCCGCGTCGAATTCCAGCTGCACTCTCTGAAGAAGGATCGGGTGGTGAACGTGGTCGCCTGGAAGAGCCAGATCGAGAATCCCGTCGCCTAGCACGAACTCCAGCTTTTCCCCCTCTCGCTCGATCTTCGACCGGATCTCGAACAGATTGTCGAACAGTTCGAGCGCTCTCTTGGAAAGCCGCTCCGTCTCCGCCCACGTTTCCCGGAGATCTCCCCATTCCTCCCAAGTTTTCACACGAGCCGGGTCGGCGTCGAACATGATCTTGGTCGAGGCCGACTGTCCCGGCGATGGCGGCGAGAGTAGGTATTCCCTCGCCTTCAGAGGATTGTCGGGATTCTCCCATCCCGGGAGAACCCATTCGGCAAGGGAGGCGGGAACAGCGGGAGGTTCCGTCGATTCCGGACGCTTCACTCGGAGGACGAAGTCGTCGACCACAGGAGCGGGCGCTCCATCCGATCCCTGCGGGATCGGTGAGAAGAACCCCTTATTGCCCCTCGTTACGCAGGAATGAATGGGAAGGTCCTGAAACCACTTGGACCAATGCTGGCTCCTGATGTGCCGCGTGACGGGATTTCTTAGCTGGTTGAAGGCGTCCAGATACCGGAAGACCTTCGTGATAAGTTGCCGTGCAGTGTCGTCGGAGGGGGGTTCTTGCATCAAGAAATCCTGTTATTGGTCTTCTGGTTCAGAGCAGAAAACTCCTCGCAAGCCATCGGTAATGAGCATCGTGCTTGTTTCACGCGGTCTTATTTTCCCTTGGTTTCAATGACTTCATATCGCTAGGCATAAGTTCCCCTGGCCGTGCCTATATCACTGAAATGCACATATCCATCGACATCCCGCGCTTGACCCGGAGGAACAGTCTCGTACACCCATGTCGTCGTTTCCCCGACGATCTCGCTCCTGCCGTCCACAAGCATATCTCGCATGATATTCCTTATCCTCGGATCTGTTAACGTATAACTCGCTGATCTATTCCGTATCTTTCCAACAAGCGGCACCGCATCGAGGATCATTTCGTTGACGTCACCGAAATGATCGAGATCGGCAAGGGGGGACAGCGGCCAATCAAAACCGGGCTGGGACGTGCGCAACGTCACCACCATCGTCGGCCTGCGCGCCTATTCCGCCCAGAGCAACATCCTGCCCGAACAAACCTTGGGGCGCGGCCTGCGCAAAATGTACCCCGGCGGCGTGGAAGAATACGTCAGCGTGGTCGGCACGAACGCCTTCATGGATTTCGTGGAATCCATCCAGGCGGAAGGCGTGGTGCTGGAGCGCAAGCCGATGGGCGAGGGCACGCAGGCGAAAACCCCGCTGGTGGTGGAGATTGACAGGGATAACGCGAAGAAAGACATCGACGCGCTGGATATTGAAATCCCGGTGCTGACGCCGCGCATCTACCGGGAATACAAGAACCTGAAGGATCTGCGGCTGGTCAGCGGCTACGATGTGCTGTACGGCAAGGTCAAGGCGTTTGTGCAAAATGAACTGTTCGACCGGCAGGTGGAACTGGAAAGCCCGAACACGTTACGCAACCTGTCGGAACCAGCGGCCACCAAAACCGTTCTCGAAACCTTCAAGAAGGCGATCAATGCGTTGACCGTGCAGGACAAGGGGGACGCCGAAATCCGCGACACCATCAAGCTGCGGCAAACTCGACCCTTCGTGGCAAAGGATCAGGGCTACCTCATCCCCAAAAAAAGCGTTTTTAACAAGATCATCGGCGACAAGGGGTTGGAACTGTCCTTTGCCCGCTTTCTGGAAGATTGCGACGATGTGGTTTCCTATGCCAAGAATTATATGGCGGTGCATTTCAAACTGGACTACGTGAACGCGGACGGGGATATTTCCAACTACTATCCGGATTTTCTGGTCAAGTTGTCCGCCAGGCGGATTTTCATCGTCGAAACCAAGGGCCTGGAAGACCTGGACGTGCCGCTCAAGATGCAACGGCTGCGCCAATGGTGCGAAGACATCAACCGGGTGCAGGCGGACGTGGTATACGACTTCGTATACGCGGACCAGGAAAGCTTTGAGAGATACAAACCTGCCTCCTTCAGGCAATTGGTGGATGGGTTCAGGGAATACAAAGAGAAATCACAATCCGACGTTGGCCAGGCATAGTTGATGTTGTAGCCCAAAAGAGCTACGATATGGACAAGAGTCAAGAGTTTGGAAAGGAGGTACGACATGGCCAAGTCAGCGACGATCCGGGCCAGGACGGACGAGGATCTGAAAGAGCGGGTGGAAGGCATCCTGCATGACCTCGGGATGACGACCACGGAAGTGGTCAACCTCCTCTTCCGCCAGATCGATCTCACTCGCGGGGTACCCTTCCCGGTGCGGCTTCCCAACGCCGAAACGCGAAAGACGCTGGATAAGTCGGCCCGCGGGGAAGACGTTATCAAGTGCAAGGATGAAAAAGATCTCTTCCGGAAGCTGGGCCTGTGACGCTTCGGCCGGAATTTACCGGGAAGTTCAGAAAGGAACTGAGACTGATGGAGAGGCGGGGGAAGGATCCCGCGAAGATCAGTGCGATCCTCCACAAGCTTCTCCATCAGGAACCGCTGGCTCCGAAACACCGGGACCACAACCTCGTCGGCAATTACGTCGGTTGCCGGGAATGCCACGTTGAGCCGGATTGGCTGCTGATCTACACGGTCGGCGGCGACTGGATCCGCTTCGAGCGAACCGGCACCCACGCCGATCTGTTCGACTGATCCACCCGAAAATCCTTACCCCTCCAGCATAAGGAGCCGTTGGAAGCGATAATTCGTAATTTACCTGGTGTGTTCTCCCAACAGTTGCTGGATCTTCGGAAGCGCGGCCTGGGCGGCCTTCTCCCCCTCCAGGATCGCCTCGTGGCGCTTCGTGAAGTCGCCGGAGGCGATGTATCCCACCTTCGGCTGGATGACCACGTCGGCCCGCGGCAGCTGGGCCGCGGCGATCTTCGCGTACATCACGCCGATCGACTGGAAGATCGTGTCCAGCGTGGTATCGGGGATGGCGCCGGAAAC
>Ga0209211_10012593_pt1 | contig 10620 bp, 10 predicted proteins | sample RifGroA2_FD_183992 | JGI IMG/M metagenome (GOLD analysis project Ga0209211, IMG submission 183992) | Groundwater microbial communities from Rifle, Colorado, USA - Groundwater A2 (SPAdes) (version 2) | ecosystem: Environmental > Aquatic > Deep subsurface > Groundwater | place: Rifle, Colorado...
CTTCAACATACTCCATTCTTGGAAGCGCCTCATTCATCGTTACATTAAAAGCCATTCTTGCCTGGCTTCCGCCATTCTTTATCATGCTTCTTTCAGATTTGCCTAAAACCATGCCTTGCTCAGCTTGGTTTCTATCAGTTACATTATCCGCAACATAAATTGAATTTTCAAGGCTGAACTCTTCTGGATTTCCTGCAACATATCTGGAGCCTATGATTGCGCCCCCGCGCTTTGTTTGTTCCATAACATCCCCAGTCCTTTCATCATAGATATGTTTTGTGGGGACATATATCCTTCTGTTGGGCGCTTTAACCTGTATGTCACCTATGGATCCAGTTAACGCAAGCTCCTGCACCTTTTCTTTAAAGACCTTTTCCGCGTATAGCAGCACTTTTGAAACATAATTGTTTTTATTAACATCAGGCATGAAATCATTTAAATTAATCCCGCGCAATTCCAGCCTTTTCTGCAAAGTATCATAGCTCAGGGGCAATGTAATGACAATATTCGTCTTATATGCCGTCCTCATTGGCGCTTCCGGGCCGCTGGAAGAGACATCCTCTAGCATTGCTTTCATTAATTTATCCTGCTTTGCAGCAGCTTCAAGCTTGCCCAAATCATCTATATCCTTTTGCATGGCAATAATTTTATCTTCCAGGCCATTGACAAAGTTAACCCTAACTCCGCCTGCTTCTGTAGACCCAAAAGCCCTTGGCCCGAGTTTTCTATTAAGCGAATTAAGAATTTCATACGCCTCTTTAGCAGGCCCATTTGTTGCTACTGCCAATCCCAAGTCAAAATCTGCCATTGTCGGGGTAAATCCGTGCAATACTTCCGGCATTTCACGAAAAAGCGCGTCCGTTATGGAGCTTCTGGCAGGCCCCATGCTGTCTAAGCCAACCCATATGCCTGTAGGCAAATCTTCAGTTGTAATCTGCCTTGATTGAACTAATCCAAGAAGAATGCTTTGCTCTTCCAAAGTCAGATTTTTGTATTCCATTATTTGCGAAACCAATAGAAAATGGCAAGAATTTATAAATTTTTATATTATAAATACAAAGCCTTAAATACCTGTATTATAATTCTATTGTTATACCTATTAAAAACTAATTTTTAGTATAAGATGTTTGTCATAGAAAAAGACAGGAACGAGATAAAATCCCTGCCAGCAAAAGAGATAAAATTCGCCAGTTTGAAAACCCTTGGCTCTGAATTAGCCCAAAGAATCCTCAAGTCCATTTCTGGCGAAGCAAAATACCCTGCAGACATAGCCAAAGAGCTAAAAGTCCATGAGCAGAAAGTCTATTACCACATAAGGAATCTTGAAAAAGCCGGCATTGTCAAAATAACAAAAAAAGAAACAAAGCATGGAGCGGTGGCAAATTACTACATTCTTACAGAGCCGTCATTTGTTGTTAAATTCAAGGAATTGCAGCAGACCCAGAAAATATCCCAATTCCGGAATGAATCTTCTTATCTTGAGCCTTTCATTAAAGGCGGGAAGCTGGACGCTTTAATAGTTGTCGGAAGCCCTGATCCTCACGGCCCGGATAAAGCCCGTTCCAGAGACGGCTATTATGGAATAGATTTAGCGCTGTTCCTTGGAACTTTCCTTAATTATGTGCCTCAGTTCAACGTAAAGCTTGATACAGACATGAGGGATTCTGATTTAGACAATAACCTTATCCTGCTTGGCGGCCCGATAACGAACAAAACAGTAGAAAGGTTTAATGATAAGCTCCCGATAAGGTTTGAGAATGGGAGCATAAAATCGGCATTAAGCAATGAATTGTATCCGCAGGACGAATGCGGCCTCATTGTAAAGGCAAGGAATCCCATAAACAAAGATAAAAGCCTGCTTATTGTCGCAGGAAAAAGGTTTTCCGGCACAAGGGCGGCAATAATCGCTTTTCTGAAGCACTTCAAGAGGATAGCTGCAGGAAACATTCATGACAGCCATACGCTGGCAAATGTCGTTGAGGGCGTCGATCTTGATTCTGACGGCATTGTGGATGATGTTGAGTTTAGAGAGTAGCCATTAATTCTCCTAATGCAAAAAATTTTCTTTAGCATTGCGCATATATTGCTAAATTTATGTATGCTATTATACATACCATTAAAAACAAAAAGTTTATATATGACTTAGTATAGATAATCGATATATGGACCAAGAAGAAGTGCTAAGGAAAATTGAAGGCCTGCAAACAATAGAAACCGTAGCAGAATCCCTGAATATTAAGAAGCAATCAGCTTTAAACTTAATAAGCAAATTAAAAAAACAGGGGTATGTGGCAACAAGCGGGGGAAGGCAGCAGAAAAGGCTCTATAAAATAACCGCAAGGAAGCAAAGGAAGCGCGATTTAGGGATGTTCGATATAATAAACAGGTACTCCCCGATGAAATTAGCCCCTTGGTATGACCATCAAGTACATGGGCATTATGGGCCGGAAGAAGCATTAATAGACGCAATACAAACCCAGAGCTTTAGAGTGATATTGGCAAGCTTGAGGCTTTTTAACCATATAACGGACTGGCCAAAACTATACAAATTAGCTAAGGAAAAAGAGTGCTGGCAGAAAGTAGGGGCTTTGTACGACGTTGCGAGGCTTTATTTTAGGATCAATACAATGCCATTAAGATATCAAAATCAAAAATTCATTAAAAAACAATACATCATTAAAAGATATAATACAACAGAGAAAATGTACAATTCAATTAAAAATAAATGGAACGTTGAAATCCCCTTACAAGCAGGCGATATAAGAAAGGTGAGTACATCGTGATAGCTTATGAAGACCAAATGGATTTATTTAGGCTGGTAAGCAGGAACATTAAGCGTGATTTGGAATGCTACGCGTTTGGCGGTACCGCGATGATGTTTTATGGCTACAAGGATGAGACTAAAGATATTGATTTATTGTTTGAGAAAGATGCAGATAGGGATGAATTCATTAACGCATTAAAGGCATTAGGCTTTTCTGAAACAACGCTGCAAAATGTATATATCCCTGAAAAATTAAGGGAAAAAGACATTCCCCGAATGTTCAAAAGGGATGACAGCAGGTTCGATATTTTCTCAAAGAGAATTTTCAAAACAGTAATAAGCCCAGGAATGAAGGAAGACATTTTTGCCATGCATGAATTTAAGCAAAAAAGGAATCTGAGGGTAAAAGTCCTGAGAAAAGAACATATTGTCCTTTTAAAGGCTGTAACAGAAAGAAAAAATGATTTTGATGATATAAGGGTGATAGTTGAAAAGGAAAAAAACTTTGGCTGGCAGTACTTAACAGATGAGGCTTTATGGCAGTATAGGAATGGCGACAGCTGGGTTTTATTGGATATGGAAAAAATGATTAGGGAATTAAGAAAGTACGTTTTTATTGAGGAAAAATACTTAAAGCAGCTTTATGCAGCGAAGAAATAAAATGCCAAAATACAAGCTAGTCTGCTTTGATGTTGACGGGACTTTGATAGACAATGTAAAATTCTCCTGGAATCTGTTCCATGACTACTTCCAGACAGACAAGCATAAGAGGGAAGACGCGAGGAATAAGTTCTTCAATGGGAATATAAGCTATCTGCAGTGGGCAGAGCATGACATAAATATGTGGAGAGAGAAAAATGCAAAGAAAAAAGACTTTTTAAAGGCGCTGGATAGCTTAAGCCTGATGAATGGCGCAATGGAAACGCTGCGGGAGCTTAAAAAAAACGGCATAAAGCTTGCAATAATTTCCGGCTCGTTAAATATTGTGCTTGAAAAGTTCATACCGAACCATAGCGAGTTCTTTGATGATGTTTTTTTGAGCAGGATTTACTTCGATTCAGAAGGCAGCATTGAGAAGGTAGAGGCAACAGAATTTGACATGGAAATGAAGGCAGAAGCGCTAAAGAGGATAGCAAAAAGGGAAAACATAAACCTCGAAGAATGCGTTTTTGTGGGAGATTACCTAAATGACACCCAAGTAATAGAAGAAGCAGGATTGGGCATAGCATTCAACTGCCAGGAAGAAAAACTGAAGCAAGCTGCTGACATCGTCATAGATAAAAAAGATTTAAGGGAAGTTTTGAGGCATATTTTGCAATGAGGCGTTTAATAACTTTCGATTATTATGATATCTGATGATTTTGTTTAATCTGATTTTGTCCGCCTTTTTATATTGCCGTATTGCCTCAATTAATAATGGAACCGCCCTTACAATGTTGTCAACAATTGTAATGGTTGCTTTTTGCGCTGACCTTGACATTGGATTTAAGTCAACAACAATAACTTTCTTGCCATTCTTAATAAGTGCCTCTGTCCTGTCGCCGTCCTCCAAAGGCACGAAAACAACATCTGCCCTGTGAATACCTCCTATATTCACATATTTCCTGTTGCTTTCAAGATAGCTTATTTTGCAGCTTTTTTGCGGCAATAAAACTTCTTTCGCCCCATTCCAGATTAGCTCCTTTTTTATTTTTAATTCTCTTTGTTTCGATGGATGAAATATATTCACTTCTAATTTTGCTGGTATTATTTTTGATAATTGCACCAGCTCTTTTGCAGCTAAAGCAGCAGCATTGCCATTGACGGAAATAACTGGATTTTTTGCAAGCAATAATAACACAGCAGCGGCCTCAATAGCTTTTTTCGCGCCCTCTGTCGTTTTTTCCCCGATTAGGTAATCAAATGCCTCTCCTCTTCCATGAGCAATCAGCCCGTGAATAGAGGTTATGCCCTTTTCCACCCCTGCCGCTATTTTTTCCCTTGTTATAAGGGAAGCATATCTTGGATGCGTTTTTGGTATCTTCATTTTTAGGATATCTTATCTTAAATACTTATTCTCAATAAGTATGTATTAAGTTACCTCAACAAAGTATTTTTCATTTATAAATAAAGCCGAAATTATAACACGCGCCTAAAATCATTTCCGTCGAGAGTTATTTTGTGGAACTGCCGAAAAACCCATTAAAATACAAATTACCCGTCGTAACTTAATACATACGCAGAATTTACCGATTAGTTATTATGGACTAGAGGTAAATAGAAAAATTTATATTCCAATATGCCTAAAATAGTAAAAACAGCAAAAAGAGGCATTATGAAAATCCAAATCGACACAAAAGAGGACTCCCATGAGGAAATACGCAAAGTAATCAGGATGCTTTCTTCATTGGTTGGAGAGCAGGAAGTTGTAAGCAATCAGGGCAATATTTTTGCTGATAATTCTCAGAATAATAGCGCAGAAAATCAAAGCGCAGACATATTTGGAATGCTTAACTCAGATGCAAATTCTGGGGCGAATGAAAGCACGTTAAGCAATGAAAAAAAAGATGAGAAAGATGATGATGTCAGCATAGATATTGAAGAGTATCTCTGAGTTTCTGCAATTTACGCCAGTTTCCACGATTTAAATCTCAATAATCTTCCCTTTCTTCCCAACATTGATTACCTTAGTATTCCCTATTTTTTCCTCTATCCCTTCTGCCTCATGCACATGGCTGCAAAGCAGTATGTCCGGCTTAAATGCCGATATTGCTTTCCTGACGCCAGAACTTCCGGGAAAGATGCTTGTGAACTTTTCCATCTTGCTTTCTGAAGGATGAACATGCGTTGCCATTATTTTTTTATTAAGATATCTGATTTTATCAAAGCCCTTTTTTAATAAGCCGTAAATCTCGTCTTCCTCGAGCTGGAACATGCCTATATTTGCCCCTCCGCATCCAAAAATGCCTACATCGCCATATTTTACAGAATACCCATGTATATTTTTAACGCCGTAAAGCTCTGCAAGAAAATCAGCAGTAGCAACAGTCTCGTGATTGCCCGGCAGAATCAAAACTTTTTCATTTCTTTTTTTAAACGGCCCTATAATGTTATCTGTGCTTTGCTCCATCATTGTCAAATCACCGCAAAGAATTACCAAATCACATTTTTCTTTCTCTGCCCTTTCAGCAAGCCGTTCAGCTAAACCTGTATCTCCATGTATGTCACCTGCTGCAAGTATCCTTAGTTTTTTGTGAATGTCTTGCTTTTCTTCTTTAGCAGTTTCTTTTGATTCCATAATGTTAAGATTAGAAATTGAATTTAAAAAGCTTTGCCATATCAAAACTACAAATTGCCCTTAACAAAAGCTTCCATAGCAGCCAATACCTCAGGATTAGAATCTTCCCGATTATGCCTCCAAAACAATTTATCCCATTTACTTTTAACAATCAACGCAGCGCCATCAGGCGCATTTTTTGCCAATATTCTGGCGTCTTCTTCTTCCAAGAAATTATCTCCATCTTTAGTCCCTATCACCAGCACAGGCTGCCTTATTTTTCTTATAGTTTTTGCAGGAACATTTTCAGAGGCTTTAAACCCGCCCATTTTTTCAGCAGCCTTTACTATAAGCTCCTTTTGAAAATCGCTGGGGCTTACTATATTCCTTGGGTATTTTTCAGGATTAGTGGATGCAGATAGCAAGTTAAGCCCGAAGTTGCCAAGCATGTTATTATAGTTCTTCTTTAAAAAATTCCTTAAGTCTGCAAATGTTTTTTCTACTATGAGCCCCTTTATCTGCATATTCTTTGGCATTAAATTTCCGTATTTTCCGACTGCGTTTATTATTGCCGCCCCGCCTATTGAATGTCCATATAAAATAACTTCATCGTAGCCATTATCCGAGAGATATTTAACTGCCCCTATTACATCAAAAGCCTCTTTTTCCCCAAAAGTGGTTCCTTTGAAAGGCGTGCTTGACTGGTGCACACCGTGATTTCTTAGGTCAATTGTAAGAAAATCTATGCCCCTCGTAGTGTTGCGCAGATAATTAATATATTGGATGTTAGCAGATGAGTTGTGGTCTTTGCCATGGATGAAAAGCACAGCTTTGGTTGTTGTTAAGGCTTCTTTGTTCTTAATCAGGAGCCCGTATGTCTGAATCCGATCATAGGAGCTAAAAACAACTTCGGTAGAGTAAGGCTGAAGGTGTTGGTAAGCGGTAGTCCCAGATGTCATATCATAATGGACAGTTAAAGGATTTAACTGCAGGCTTGTTAAATAAGCTGGCGCTGCTATATTAAACCCAAGGTAAAAAGCAGCTACATAAGCCAATGCTACCCTTCTTATTCTTTTGTTCCACTTTCTTGAATTTTTTGCTTTTTTAACACTATCCAAAAATCTGCTGCCAAAAATTCTCCCCACCGCATCTTCAATTCCAATCAGCTTTTCCAATGACCTTACTTCAATCCCAAGCGCGGCAAGCTCTTCCTTTGCAACACTATAAAAATTCTGTTTTTCTGAATCAATTAAACCTGTTACTTTGTCAAAATCTATGGTTTTAGCAGTTAAAGCGTTTTCAAGTATGGCAATCATGACATCAACATGATTCCGGGCAGAATTAATCAAATTGCTTACCCTCAGCCGTCGGTTATGCATTTCTTCAATCGAATTTTTAAGAGCGGCAAAGTGCTGCCTTTCCTCCAAGGATAGAATGCGGAATCTGCCAAGCGCCTTTTTGCCTATTTCAGAGAGAACTTTGCAAAAACGATATTTGGCAGTATTTTCATTTATTTTTATGTATACTTTCCATCAAAAACTAACCAAAAAGTGAATTATTCAAAGTTCTCCAGACTTAAGCTCTTCTGAGTTTGACACAATCTTTTGGTCTGATTCCAGCATTGAGCCTATAATCTGCCTAACTTCCTTCAGCAAAGACAGCAATCTATTAAGATAAATAATGAAAGCTTCATTCAGATTATTTTTGGAAAGAGATTTATCAAATTGGCTTTGTGTTCTGTTTCTAGATGCCTGAAAAAAATCAGCCATGAGCTTAAAGAATTGGGCAAGAATTTCCTTCTTCTGCAATTCATCTGAAGCGAGCTCTTCTGCCTCTTCAAGCAGCTCTGCAAGCCTGTCCCTTCTCCAATGAAAAAGCTTTTTTAACTGCATTTTTTATCATCCAATGCCTTATCATCTCTCATGCCCAGGATGCTCCTGCCCCAGAGTATGCCTCTCCCTAAGCTCCTTTATGTGCTGAAGCTTATGCTCCAGAATTTTATTCAGGCCATCATCAAATTTTTCTATTAATACAGAAACATAATTCCCGCCTAAAAAGTGAGGCATGACAACATAATCAGCGCCCGCATCATACAACTCCATGGCTTCCTGTATCTGGGAAGCTGTAACAAAAATTGTTATCTTATCATTTTGCTTTCTTGCAAAATCTATCAAAAGCAGGTTGTCAGATTTAGTCGGAACTGTGGAAATTGCTATTTTTGCTTTCTTGAAGTTCAGCCTCTCCAAAACCTCTATGTCCCCTATATCGCCGTAAATAGCAGGAGTATTCTCAGCAGATAAATTCCTTACAACCTCAGGATTAAAATCTACAACTAATATTCTTTTTTTCATTTTTTTAAGGGTTTTAACAATGCTAAATCCTATGCGATTGTAGCCGCATAATATCGCTTCATAATTTTTGTCTGCAGGCATGCCTTCGTTCTCCATATTTTTCCACGAAAGCCCGTCTAAAAAAGACAATGCCACGGAAATGCTTCTATAAAGCTCTTCCTCATATTTGATGAAATAAGTTGTCAATATTATAGTGGCTATTGCAAGCAAAACGGTCATGGAGAATATTTCCCGGCTTAGATGCCCCAAAGAAAGCCCAAGAGCCGCAAGTATCAAAGAAAACTCGGAAATCTGGGCAAGGGAGATTGCAGTCAAAAATGATGTCCTTTTCTTATAGCCAAAAAAGGATATAGTGATCATGGTGATTAGTGTTTTGCCTAAAACCGTCAGCAAAATAAAGGCAATAAGCGGCTTTAAGATAGAGCCAAATGTGCTTGGCATCAGCTGCATGCCAAGCGAAACAAAAAACATCACAGAAAAAAAGTCTCTCAGGGGCTTTATCCTGCCTATGATTTCAATATTGTAAGGCAGGTTTGCAAGGGAAATTCCCGCAACAAAAGCGCCAATTGCTATTGAAAAGCCAAGGTAGCTGAACAGTATTGGGTAAAGGAAGCTTAGCGAAACAGCAGAGATAAATAAAAGCTCTCTCGATTTGGCGGCAAAGCCGAAAATAAGAGGAAAAGCATACTTGCTTGCCACAAAGGATAATATCAAAACTATTATTCCCTGAAAAAACGAATACAAAAGCGCTCCGGCAGAAAAATTATCCATTGAGGCAATGACAGAAAGCGCAATTATCGCAACTATGTCCTGCAGCAATAAAATCCCTATTATTATTTTTCCATGCAGAGTGTCAACTTCTTTCCTGTCTGAAAGCAGCTTTACAACAACCATTGTGGAGCTGAAAGCGATTATTAAAGCAATATAGGCAGATTCAATTGCGAAAAATCCAAGAGCAAGTGAAGCGGCAAAAGCGATTGCAAACGTAAAAGCAATCTGAATTACGCCGCCTAAAGATGCAACTAAGCCTACATGCTTCAGCTTTCTTACATCAATTTCAAGCCCGACAATAAAAAGAAGGAATGCAATGCCTATTTCTGAGAGATTATTTATTATTTCTGCGTTGGTTATGATGCCAAGCAAAGGCCCCAGCAAAACGCCAGTAAGTATATATGCGGGAATCAATGGCTGCCTTAGAAATTTAGCGAAGTAGGCAAACACCGTAGCAATAATCATTATGCTCCCAATCTCAAAAAATATATTTGCCATTTTAATTGTTGGTTATAAAATCGTAGGGCGAATACCCACTGATTTATCTGTGGGATGAAGCCCGTCGCCTCCTTCTAGTATTTGTGCAAGAGGCAGAAGCTGTAAGAACATATTAATAAAGTTTTTTGTTCATTCTAAAGAAAAACTCTACTTTTTCTTAAATTCTTCAGCTGTAATGATAATGTCATATCCTCCAACATGTTCAACTTTATGTTTGTATATGCCTGTATAAGAGAGGCTTGCTTCTTCATATCTCTTGAACTTGAATACTGCATCATTCATCAAATTGCTGTTGAATACTCCCAAGCTAACTAACAACTCGAAATCGTCTACTTTTAATCCTGTAACTTTCTTGAAGAGGCTCGGCTCTAATTTGGTGATTATGTCTTTTAATGTCCTTTCTCTGAAATCTGTTAAATACATAAATATAGGAATCCTTGTTGCAAATTTGATAAGTTTTTTCTGTATCTCTTTTCTCTTGCTCATGTATTCTTTCTCTTCGTCTGACAATTTTTTTTTATCTTTCGGAGAAATGTTCTCTTCATTAGCTAATTTTTGTTTAGATTTTTTTACTGATTCTGACTTATTGATAATTATTTCAATGTCGCTATTTAGACTTCTAAATCCTTCAATACTCATTAGAGCTTCTAATGCTTTTGGATTGTTAAGGATCTTACTTAAAGTATGGTTATCTACATTTACAAGCAATGCACTTTCCCACCTTCTTGCAAGAAGTGATGCTGTTGTTCCGCTCATTGCCATTTCAATTATTCCAGAAGCATCAATCTGCTTCATAGTGCTGCCATCAAAAGCAAGAACCGGCAAGAAGTCAATAAATTCTCTGACTTTTTTTTCAGAGTCTGTTTCATCAGGATTTAGATTACAGCTATAATCTGCTATCTGCTTTAATGCCCTATTTGGGGCAAAATCAAAAATATAACATTCGCGCTTGATTATCTCTTCAGCATTTGGTGATTTTC
>Ga0209211_10012594_pt1 | contig 10620 bp, 2 predicted proteins | sample RifGroA2_FD_183992 | JGI IMG/M metagenome (GOLD analysis project Ga0209211, IMG submission 183992) | Groundwater microbial communities from Rifle, Colorado, USA - Groundwater A2 (SPAdes) (version 2) | ecosystem: Environmental > Aquatic > Deep subsurface > Groundwater | place: Rifle, Colorado...
TGAAATCGGAAGCAAATGCAATTTCTATGAGTGCCGATACAGTGAGGATTATACCTTCAGTTGGTGGGCAAGGACTATTCGATGTACAGGGCAATATTGTGGCAAGCGGTAATATTTCTTCCGATGCTATAACATCAAACAGCATTCAAACATCGCAACTAACAATTACCGACGGAACTTTTACAACTGATACAATTCATGCTAAAAAACAATTAACAGTAAATAATTCGTTAAAAATTGCAAAGGAAGATATTAACAGTTATGCAGAAGTCTCGACCAAAGACACAGCAATTACTCTTGTACTACAAAAAGAAGAAGCCGGACAAGTTGTTATAGGACCTGCGGAACCCTCACCTGTACAGTTGCCCGGACAACCAAAAGATAAACTAACCGTTATAGGAAATACTAATTTACAGGGAAGTGTGAATGTGAGCGGAAATGTTACAACAAATACCATTAATACTTTAAATATGAATGTTACAGGGCAAACGAGTTTTGATAGTTTGCATGTAGTGAATAAAATAAAGGTGGGTAATTCAATAGTAATAGGTGGTGGACTTGAAGGTGATGCTACCCTTCAAAATCATATTTATACTACACCATCAAGCGGAGATTTATATATACAGAGTAATCCGCATCAAAATCAGAATACGATTTTAAATAGTGGCGTAACTAGCGGTAATGTTGGTATTGGAACTACAGCTCCTCTAAAAAAACTTCATATTTTTAACGATAATAATGCTGAAGGTGCAACAATACGACTTCAATATGTTTATGGTGGTGTGGGAGCTTTACCAACAACATGGGATATGGAAGCAATCAACGGCAAATTGTTATTTAATACACCCGATTATAATTTACCACTTTTAGCATTAACAAAAACAGGCAAAGCAGGAGTAGGCACAGATAACCCACAAGCAAATTTTCATATTAAAGGGATAACAGATTTTAGTATAGAGCCAGAGCCATTGCCTGGTGATGAACAATCAGTTTTATCTGCTGTTCTTAGAATAGAAGATAACGTAATTAATAGTAGTAATAATAGAAATGTTTCTTGGGATTACACTGTAAGCGGGTTTCAGCAAAAAATGTTTATATCAAATAATATAAACGGTACTGTAATGACTTTTAAGGAAAACGGTGATTGTGGGATTGGAAATACTGCACCTGATGCTAAATTCCATATTGGAAATGCACAATACGCAAATCCAATTAATTTTCAATTACAAAATGATGAGGGTAAATTAGAAATAGGAATAGCAAAAAGTGCATGGGATTTTGCACCTAATTCACAACCAGGAAATGCAGTTTTTCGTGTTTCGGGAGACGAAAACAGCATGATATTTAATATAAATAATGATACTCCACAAGGATATATTTTATTTAACAGCTTATATGATAATAACATAATGAAAATACTTTGCAATGGAAATGTTGGTATTGGAACTCCTACACCGGGTGCAAAACTCGAAATTGCCGGTGATTTAAAAATTGGAAACCTTCCTGAATATTCTTCTGCAACAAATGTTATTGTTGATGATGGAACAGGAAAAATTGGTAAAAAAAGTATTTCATCTTTGGGCGATAATTTGGGAAGCCATACGGCAACTACTAACTTAAATATGGCAGGATATAATATCCTTAACGGATATGCAGGTAATTGTTTTTCAATTTTACAAAATACTTCTTCAAGCAACGGACCTTGCATTGAGATGTATGGAATAGATAATGCAGACCCAAATAGAAAAGGAGAAATGACATTTATTAGTTATGGGAATACTGGTGATTTTAATTTTTATAATTACAACAATAGCAATTGGCAACATAAATTTATAATAAAAGCCGATGGAAATGTTGGAATAGGAACATCGGACCCGCAATCGCTCCTTCATATAAGAAAACAAGGCTATCCCTCAACTTCCTTTCCCGGAAGCCAGGATGCTCTGTTTAAGGTTCAGCAATCATCAAATACAGATTGGGCAGCCGAAATATACAACAACGGTGGTGGTGGTAAAGGATTGCTGATAATTGCTGATGGAACAAGCAGTGGGGTTCCTGCTTTGAAAACACAAAATGTTGGTGGAGATATTGGATTAGTGGTCAATTCAGATGGAAATGTTGGGATTGGAACAAATTCACCAAGCAATAAGCTACATATTAAAGGAACGACAAATCAAGATGATTTACTCTTTTTAGAACCCGGTGAATGGAATTCTGAAGGTGATTATGCTCAACTAACAATTGGTGATGGTAACCATTATATACAAGGTGTTTGGGGAAAAGGAATGAAATTCCATGATTTTAATCAATTCTTTTTTGAGGGAGCAACTCCTAATACTGCTGAATTAAAAGTAGATGGTAATATCTGGGCTCAAAAAGTTGAAATTTTACAGGATGTAACTGCCGATTTTGTTTATAATAATGATTATAAACTAATGCCTTTAAATGAATTAGAAAATTATATTGATAGCTGTAAACATTTACCCGATATACCCTCTGCCGAAGAAATGAAAGGGAAATCAATGAATATTGGTAATTTCCAGATAAAACTATTGCAGAAAATCGAGGAAATTTCATTATATGTTATACAGCTTAAAAAAGAGAACAATTTACTTAAAGAAGAAATAACAAAGTTAAAAAGCGATTTACAAAAATAATTAAATTAATTTCTGAACAAAAAAAGCTAATATTATGAAAAGCCAATATAAAGCACTGCTAATAATTTTAATACTTGTTTTAGTTGAGTTATTTAAAGTTTACTCTCAAACTTATCCAAATTCAATTACTACTAGTTCAGATGAAAGTGGTTCTTCACCACAACGAATTGCCCGTGATAATGTATCATTACTTCCGGGTTTTAAATTTATACCAACAAGTACAACTCAATGGTTAGGCAAAACAGATGAGAATATTGTTAATGATGTCGTATATCAAACACCACCTGTATCACAAGATGAAAGAGATCTTGACTTATCTTTAACTGTAGGGACAGTTCCTAGTCAATTTGATGTAAGCCCTACAGGTGCTGCAACTTATTCGATACCAATTGATATTGCTACTGGGACTGCTGGTATGCAGCAAAATTTATCAGTTGTTTATAACAGCCAGAGCGGAAACGGAATATTGGGGTTAGGTTGGAATTTAACAGGTCTTTCATCTATAACTAGAACACCACAGAATAATTATTTTGACAATAAAGTTCAAGGTGTAAATTTTAGTTACTCAGATAAATTTGCCTTAAATGGAAGTAGGCTGATATTATTATCTGGTAACTATGGTTATAATAATGCCAAATATTCCACTGAAATTTATGACTATAGTGAAATTACTTCGTATGGGCAAACTGGTAATGGACCATCATACTTTATTTTAATCACAAAAGATGGTTTAATTTTAGAATTTGGAAATACACCAGATTCCAAAGTGTTTATGACAGGAAGCCAAACAATTGTGGGATGGAATATTAATAAAATAACTGATAGATTCCATAATTATATTGGTTTTATCTATAAAAATGAAGATTCAGAATGTGTTATTAAAGAAATTGTATATACTGGAAATACTGTTGAAAATTTAGCGCCTTATAATTCCATTACTTTTCATTATGACAACAGAACAATTGATGCAAATGTACTTTATCATTCTGGAAGTTATGTGAACATCAAAAAAATATTAAGAGAAATAGTTGTTAAATCAAATAATTCAACCGTTAAGAAATATAACTTTATATACCAAAATGACCAATTGTTCTCTAAATTATACAAAATAGAAGTTAGCGATAAAACAGGAAATAAGCTAAATTCAACTATAATAAATTATGGCTCAAATGATGCTCCATTTCACAATTACCCTTCTTCAATGCCCGATCCCCCTCATACTATGTCGTCTGCTAGTGAGTATTTTTCTGGAGATTTTAATGGTGATGGTAAATCGGATATTATCAGAGCTGATTTTGATTATATTAATAATGGAAATGGTAAATTTCACAAAACATTAAATTTATATACAAGAAATTCTGAACAAGTGGATTTTGCATATATTACTTATATCGATATTACTCACAATGGTGACGATTACAACTGGGTATCCCCAAGAGAAAAACCTACTCCTAAAAATGGTGCCGATTATATGGGATTTTTCTCAAGCGATTTTGATGGTGACGGAGCAGATGATTTACTTGCTGTTAATAGAAACCTTGTAGGTGGAGTTTTAGAAGTAACTGATTTTAAAATTTATGAATATAAAACAGGTCAAGGATTTGTTGTTCAAAATGTTGCAATGAATACAAGCACAAGTTCATTTAATAAAATTTCACCTAATGGTAATTTTCTAACAGAAGGTGATTTTGATGGTGATGGAAATGTGGACTTTATTACTTTTTTAAGTAATGGTACTTTTTTTATGGCAACTATTTATTTTCCTTCGAAAGGTACTTCATATCGCATTAATGATGATTTTACATATTTTTGGCCTGGTGCTATTGTTGAAGACAATCAAAAAATTATTCCCATTGATTATAACGGTGATGGGAAACAAGAATTAATGATTGTTTACAATGATTTCGTAGCACAACAAATAGGATTTTCTTGTGATATATTAGAATTCGGGGGGACCCTTATTAGTGGTAAAATGCCCTTTACACCAATTTATTATTCGGGATTTCCAACAGAGTGGCACGATATTGCAAATGTAGGGGACTTTAATGGTGATGGTAAAACAGATTTGTTTTTTAATGTTCCGGATAATAACCCAAATCAATGGTATATTGCTTATTCCAAAGGTAGTAGTTCAGGTTTTCAAGAAAGTACCTTTCCTTATCAATCTTATAGCACAACACTATTTAGTGTAGCTGATTTTAATGGCGATAAAAAAAGTGATGTTGCTTTTATTACACCTACTTCTTCTGGTTTAACTGGTAATCTATATTATTCAAGAGGTATTAATAGTTTCAAACATGAACAATATCAAGATAATAATTTCGTTAATTCTGGCACTGGCTTAATAATTGGCGATTTTAATGGAGATGGTAACTATGATTTACTAAATAGAGTTTATACTAATATTAACAATAATATATATTATTTTAATATTAAAAGCACACAAAACTTTGTTTCAAAAATAATTGATGGCTTTAATAATAAAGTTGAATTTATATATAAACCTATTACAGATAATAACGTTTATGAAAAGTGTTTCGATATTGAAAGTGTTTCACAATGCTTTTATCAGTTTCCATTTTGGGTTGTTTCTGAGTCACACACTTCTAATGCAATAAGCAATAACCCAGAAAACGATTACAATACTACTCTTTTTACTTATAAAGGAGCCAATTATTGTAAAGAGAAAAAAGCATTTTTAGGATTTATGCAATTTTTAAGTCAATCATCTGCTTTAAATAAAATAGTTGTTTCAAATTTTAATTCCTACAACAATAACTCAATGCTATTTCCTTATAATTCTGAAAAAATTGATATTTTATCTGGAATACCTATTTCTAAAAATACTTTTTATTATTATATTAAAGATATTATAAACCATATAATATTTCCTTATATTACAGAATCACATGATTATGACTACTTAACTGGTAATCAAAAATCTACATTTAATACATTAAATTATGATGGAAACCTCGAAAAACAAATTATTGAAATTGGTACTAATTCAGGAATTGATGTACAAACTGTTGCCAACTATACTTATGATGAAGCAGGATTAACTATTCCTTATAAAATTTCTACTTCAAATATTGCAACAACATATTATAGTGAAGTCCCATCACCACCACCATTTACACAAACCGAAACATTTGATTATTTACCTTCAACAGGTGCATTATCTCATCATTATAAAAATGATGTTATAACTACTTACGAAGAATATAATAATTTTGGTTTACCACAAAAAGTAACCGTTTCTTCAACAGGTTTGCAAAATAAAATTTCGCGGTTTGAATATGATATCACAGGACGATTTGTTATTAAAGAAACAAATCCTGCAAATTATATTATTACTTCTGAATACGACCCGGTAATGCTTACAAAAACACATGTAACTGATATTAACGGACAATCAACAAGTTACGAATACGATAATTTTGGTACCCTTAAAAGAATCATTTCACCAGAAGGAAATGAAACTAATATTTCATCACATTTCATTACCGAACTGCTAATACCCGATGCTTTATATTATTCGGAAGCTACTGCTACAAATTCGCCATACATTAAAACATATTTTGACCGTTTAAGTAGAGAAATATTGTCTGAAAGTACCAGTTTTAATGGCAATAAAGTGTTTGTTAAAACCGAATATAATAATATCGGACAAGTTATTGGTAAATCATTACCCTATTTTGAAGGAACTACACCTATATTGACTTCTTATGAATATTACAATGAAGGAAGAATAAAAAATGAGTTTAAACCTACAAACACAACTCATTATAATTATTCAGGCAACACAATAGAAACTACGATTAGTTCTTCAGGTAATCCGGACAAATTATTTTCAAAAACATTTAATGCGGCAGGTAATGTTATTTCTGCTACCGATGCAGGAGGTACTATAAATTTTACTTATTTCAGTTCCGGTCTTCCTCATACAGTTACTTCAAATGGAGCAACAACAACTATGGAATATGATTCGTATGGTCAACAAACATCTCTGCAAGAACCAAATTCTGGTACTACACAATATCATTATAATGCGTATGGCGAACTCGAATACCAAATTGATGCTAATACTAATCGTTTTGATATGACTTATGACATTTTAGGCAGACAAACCACTAAAATAGGACTCGATGGCACTTATACATATATTTACGATACCGAAACCAACGGTAAAGGGCTTATTGCTTCAATTACCGGACCTAACGGTGCGAGTAAGTCATATAAATACGATGCAATGAGCCGTTTAAAACAAATTAATGAAAGTTATTTGGGGCAGACTTTTACAACTAATTACCAATATGATAACTTTGGAAATATCTCTAAAATAATTTATCCTTCAAATTTTTCTGTAATACAGGAATATGACGGTAATGGTTTTTTAAAAGAAATCAAAGGCGGACAATATCTAAACAGTATCTGGAAACTCGAAAATGTTAATGCAATGGGACAAATTACAAGCTACCTGAATAATAATCATTTTTATACCACAAAAACTTATGACACATTTGGATTTCTGGAAAATATAACAACAGGTACTGTTCAAAATTTAGATTTTAACTTTAATACCGGTACAGGAAATCTTATGAGCAGAACTGATAATATTAAAAATTTGACTGAAAACTTTAATGTGGTTCCTTACGATAATCTCGACAGGTTACAATCAATGCAAGTTACCGGACAACAACTTTATTTCACTAATTATGAATCTAACGGTAATATTAATTCAAAAACTGATGCTGGTACTTATTCTTATGACCCAACACAAATACATGCAGTAACATCTATTACCGGACCTCAAAATATTTCCACTTTGCCACAGGTTATTACATACAACTCCTTTAATAGAGTATCAGAAATAAACGAAGATATAAATAAATTAAAATTTACTTATGGACCAGATGATTCGCGTATTATCACAAAACTTTACAATAGTAGTAACAATCAATTAATTAAACAAAAATACTTTGCCCAAAACTACGAAAAAGAACTTATTTCAGGACAAACCCGCGAATGGAACTACATTAACAGCCCCGATGGTTTGGTAGCAATTTACCGCACTGTAGGCGGTGCAGATGCTCTAAATTATGTTTGCAAAGACCATTTAGGTTCTATTTTTGCCTTGGTAAACCAAAACGGAACTATTGCCGAAGAATATAACTACGATGCTTGGGGAAGAAGAAGAGACCCGAATACTTGGCTTTATACAAATAACTTACCCACCCTTATTGACCGTGGCTATACAGGCCACGAACATTTAGACCAATTTAGTTTAATAAATATGAACGGCCGCTTATACGACCCTGTACTTGGGCGTATGCTTAGCCCTGATAACTACGTGCAAAATGCTACGGGTACGCAAGGGTTTAACAGGTATAGCTATGCTTTAAATAACCCGTTGGTTTATACCGACCCGGATGGGGAGTTTATTTGGATGCTTCCTGTTGTTGCAACTGCAGCTTTTTTTGGTGCATATACAGGATATAGAATCGCAGGTGCTAAAGGCTATGGTACAGAAGACGAGCAAACATACGAGTATATGTTAGGTGGTGCTATTATAGGTGGTGCTTCAGGGTATTTAGGGGCAACAATAGCAGCTAGTGGTGGACTTATGGCTAATACCTTTGCTACAGTTATTAGTTCATATACATATTCAACATCTATGAGTGCTTTAAGTAGTGGAATGATGCAACCCAGTATTAACTTTGGAGCCGCTTCATATAATTTGGGGAATAATGACTGGGATTATTTAGGTGAAAAAGGAAATAAATGGTATGCAGATTTAGGATATGGTTTAGGAGCATTTTCAAATTTAACTGATATTTGGGCAGGTATTAAAGGTGCATATAATTCAAATTCTTCTTTAGAACTGCAAACAGATTGGCATTCACAAATTTATGACCCAGAAAAAAACAAACTTTTTTCATGGGGGGCTATGGATGATAATGGTGAAAGGTATTTTTCTGAAAATGCAACATTTTTTGAAAGGTTGCCTTTTGCCCCTAAAGAATTAAATGCTGTTGTGGATTACGTTTCACCTGGTAACTTTCGTGAAGTAAATATTAACAGAGTAAATTTAATATCTTATAATAACTATATTGATAAGCTTCCAAAAACAGGACAATTTTATCGCTGGGCTTCATTGTTTCCAATAAAAGGGATGCATTGTACAATTGCTGCTTCAAGGGCATTATTAGCCGGAGGTGTATTTAATATTCCAATACTTCGGATGCCATGGTTATTGGATTTACAAATGAGAATTAGGGATTACACCTATATGAGTTACCAATTACAATATTTAAAGTAAAGCATACTATGAAGTACTTCATTTTACTTTTACTTTTACAAGTAATTTCACTAAAAGCAAATGCTCAACAATATTTACTTATTCAAAAAGGAAATGATTTAGGTATTGTAGATTATGACTCAAAGGAAAATTACAAAATATATTTTGGTTATTATTTTAAAAATGAAATAAAACTAATAGAAAATGACAGCCTTTATAATACACTAGTTGGATATACTATAACAAATGATACTTTAAATGTTTATTTTGAGAATGAAGGTAAAATAAGTTGTAAGCATTTTAGAAATGATATATTTAAAAATTCACCATTTCGTAAAAAATTTATTACAAATAACTTGATTGCAAAAAATGATATAAACTCAAAAAATCCTGTAATGTATAAATATAATGACATTAGCATTTTTGTTTATAACTGTAGAAAAAGTAAAATTATACGTAATGGTAATATTATTTTTGAATCAGATATAAATATAGAATCACCTCAGCTTTGCTCTGATGAAAATAACATTTTATTTATAATTTATCGAAAAGGTTCGTTTTTTAATATTTTCTCCTCAATTTATGAAATTAACATTAATTCAGGAACATTAAAAAGAATTACTAAAAAAGGCTATAATCCATCATATTCACCTGATGGCAATTATATATTGTATTATAAAGAACCTAACAACAGATTTATCAGATGTTATGATAAAAAAACTGGTAAAAAAGACTTTTACCCTTTTGCAGATAAAGCTTTTTGGTTATACAAATAAATGATACAATATTAATACATATTATTAATATCTTTTTAACGAAGCATAAGTTTAGCTAAATTATATTTGTAACATAAGTAGAATAAAGACATAAAAATCGCAAAATTTGTAAAAAAAAAAACCAGGATAACCAATTATGTAAATCAATATTATGAATATAAACACCAATAATTGCGGTTATATAAATATTATATCGCATTTTAAAAATACTTATACGAAGAGGCTACAATTAATCATTTTAATTCTCTTTTTTACAACCATTGCAAATGGTCAGGCAAAGAAATTATCAATTGGATTTGTATATTCGCCTGATAGATATAGCTATAAATTCGCTGACACATTAGATACTGCTGGGTTAGTATTCAACCTTGTGAAACCTAACACATATAAATACAAAGTAATAAAGAATTATAGTTTTGGAATAGACTTACAATACAATTTCAATAAAAGATTTGGTATTACAACTGAATTATGTTATTCAACAAAATCCTTTATTCAAAAATATATCTGGTTAATATCCCCTTATTACCCATATAACCCTGGAATACCCGAACACTCAATTATTAATGTTGCTTATTTAGATATACCTATAATTTTTAAATATTATTTTTTAATCGGAAATAAATTAACTGTACACGTATCAGCAGGAATTATAACGGGTTTTTTATTGAGTGAAGATGAAGAATTATTTAGAAGTAATAAATCAACAGCAAAAGAAGATTTTTTTACAAATCAAATTCATATCAAAGCAACCAAAACATTATCAGCTACTGAAATACTTGTAGGGGCAAATTTCAATATGGGCAAAAAGGTGTTTTTATCATTTGAACCATATTTCAGGTATGGAATTAATAAAATTTATGATAGTTCCTCAAGTACTTATCCT
>Ga0209211_10012595_pt1 | contig 10618 bp, 7 predicted proteins | sample RifGroA2_FD_183992 | JGI IMG/M metagenome (GOLD analysis project Ga0209211, IMG submission 183992) | Groundwater microbial communities from Rifle, Colorado, USA - Groundwater A2 (SPAdes) (version 2) | ecosystem: Environmental > Aquatic > Deep subsurface > Groundwater | place: Rifle, Colorado...
GCAAGCCCTTGATCACGCTCTTGAGCTGGGCAAGAGACGGTTCCTCATGGAGCTTCCAACAGGGACGGGCAAGACGGACGTCATGGCGTTGTACCTGAAGCGCCTTCTTGAGGCCGGCCGTGCTGAACGCGTACTCTTTCTTGTCGATCGGGAACAGCTTGCTACACAAGCTACCGGAGCTCTCCAGGATATTCTCACGACCCATCCGAGCTACTGGCTCAAGGCGGGTGCTGAACGACAGGAGAAGCAAATCACTGTCTGTCTCCTGCAAACGATGATTTCTCGCTATCCTGAATTCTCGAGCGGATATTTCGATGTCGTTATCGCCGACGAATCTCACCGCTCTATTTACGGATCCTGGCAAACAGCTCTCACCCATTTTGACGCAGTCCACATTGGACTGACAGCAACACCTTCAGCTTACATCGAGCGGAATACTTTCCAGTTTTATCAATGCAAGAACCAGGAACCCGACTTTTCCTATGACATCCGTGAGGCGTTCAAGGGAGAGTTTCTTGTTCCGTATAAGTTTGCCGAGGGAATCACCGTCATCATGGCCCAGGGAGCCGATGTGGATGAGGAGCACTATGATCCCGCGGAATTCGAGCGGAAATGGACGAACGAAAAAACCAACCGCTTGATGATGGAGGAATTCGACAAACTGGCCTGGTCAAACTACAATGCTCTTGCACCGGGACAGAAAACAGGTCCGGGAAAGGCCATCATCTTCGCAATCACAAAGAACCACGCAGCGAGATTGGCGGATCATTTGAACAAGTTACATCCCGAACTCAAGGGTCAGTACGCCCAGGTGATTACAAGTGATGTTCTGGATGCGGATAATATGATCCGAAAGTTCAAAGAAGAGACCTATCCCATGGTTGCTGTGAGCGTTGGGATGTTGGACACGGGCTTTGACTGCCGCGACGTGCTTCATCTGGTAATGTGCCGAAGGGTGCGGTCACCAATTCTTTATCAGCAAATGAGAGGAAGAGGAACCCGCACTTGCCCGCGCATTGAAAAACACAAATTCGTTATCTATGATTTCTTCGGGAATCATCAGTATTTCAATGATTCGGACACAGACATTTTCTCCGGTGCCGGCGGAGGGTACGCATCAACACAGACCAGGAAGCCACCAAAATCTCCCAGGGAGCTCATTGAACTTGGACTCGAAGATGAGTGGCTTTACGCAGTTGAATACGTTGAGGTCGGGCCGCAGGGAGAACGAGTTGACAAGAAGGAATACGTGTCAAAATGGGAGCAGGCAATTCGCGGAAGTGAGAATGACGATCCTCTCATCCAGAAGATCCGGAGACTCCACTCGTCGATCGACGATAAGGAACGAGCCATGTACGCGTTAACTCCGGAAGAGGAAGATGAGCTGTCGAAGAAGCTCAATAGCCCAAAGATGTACTTCAACGAAGACAACCTCCGGAAAGCCTACAAACATCCCGGTGGCACGCTCATCGACTTCATCAAGTACGCACTTGGACTCTCCAAGCAAAAGACACGGCAGCAGGAGGTCGTTGACAATTTTCAAGCCTGGCTTATTACCAAATCGTTCACTCCACCTCAAGCGCAGTATTTATCTTTGTTGAAGAATCGTGGACTTCTTCGCGGGAAGGTTGAAATGGACGACCTTTTTAAGCCACCGCTTTCGATCTTGAATGCCGCTGGGGTGGGGATTGAATTGTTTGGAGAAGGAGGACTGAAGAGTATTATTAGCGAGATGAACGAAGTAGTTTTTGAGAAAGTTGCATGATGATGTCAGTGGAACCAAAGAAAGAAGATCTGGCAGCATGAATCAAGTAATTCGAAGAAAGCTCGACCACATCACAAACATCCTGTGGGGCGGCGGCGTTACAAACCCCGTTACTTACATTGAACAGATTTCCTATCTGATCTATTTAAAATTGTTGGATGAAGAGGAGTCGAGCCGCGAGCTTCAGGGCAGGCTCGCGGGAAGAAATGGGAAAAGGCTCTTCCCAGGACAAGCAGAGCGGTTCCGATGGTCAAGATGGCGATTCAAAAGTGGGGCCGAGCTTGTGGAATTGCTGGGTGGGCAAGTGTTTGGATATATGGCTTCAATAACACGCGAGGAACCGCACATCGCACAGTATTTCCAGGATGCAAGACTGGAAATTCGGGAGCCGGAAGTATTGAAACAGGTAGTCGATGAGCTTGATTCCATCAGCTTTAGAAAACTTGGCCCCGACGAAAAGGGAGACATATTCGAATATCTTCTTACGCACCTTGGCCAGTCGGCGCTAAACGGCCAGTTTCGGACGCCGCGACAGATTCGCGCAATGATGGTGGAGTTGGTTGATCCGGATTTCGGCGATACGATATTCGATCCTGCCTGCGGGACAAGCGGATTTCTTATTGACGCATTGGAGCATATTCTCGCAAAGTACTCTGAGAAAAGCATCGAGGTTCCGATTTATGGAGAAGAATGGCTTCTTGATCGCTACAGGACAAAGAATCCTGGTATTGAAAAAGAAGAACAGGGAGGAAAGGACATCGAGCTTCCCAAGGGTTTTCTTGAAGAGACAAAGAAGGAAATGCCGAATCTTCAGACCTATCGAAAGGGCCCTGGAGATAAGGTACCCAATTGGGACTTGTTGGAAGCCTCGCTCTACGGCGTCGATGTCAGCCGTCAAATGATGCGGATTGCAACAATGAACATGGTGCTTCACGGAGTACCGAAGGCGAACATCAAGAGGGGGAACACTCTTTCGGAGATGAGCGGACTTACAGACGAAGATCTCCAACGCAAGTACAAGGTGATTCTCTCTAATCCACCTTTCGCGGGCGTTCTTCCGAAGGATTCAATTCGCAAGGACTTACCAACAAATTCGAAAAAAAGTGAGCTCCTTTTCTTGGGAGTGATAATGAGTGCTTTGGCTCCTGGTGGCCGATGTGCGGTTGTTGTTCCTGAGGGACTCTTGTTTGGCTCAACAGGTGCTCATGTTGAGATGAGAAAGAAACTGATTGAAGAGTTCGATCTTCTGGCGGTTATTTCCCTCCCCGCTGGCGTGTTTAAGCCTTATGCAGGTGTCAAGACAGGAGTTCTTGTATTCCGAAAACCGCAGAACCAGCAATCAAGGAATAAGAAGAGAGAAAGTGTATGGTTCTATGAAATTCAGAATGACGGATTCGATCCCGACAGGATTGTGGGTGGTGGGCGGCCAGAAACGCCAGAAAGGAATAATATCCCTGATCTATTGACAGAATGGAAGTCGTATAAGGCATCCGAATTCGAAACACCTCCGGGGATCGAGGCCGCGATTTTTCTCGAGATGGGAAGCGAGGAGCCAAGATGCTGGTGGGCAAGCATAAACCTAATTTCAGAGAACAACTACAGCCTTGCCTCAGGCAAATACAAGCCACATCAATCTCAGAAAGCACCAGAAGAAGAGCCCAACGATCTTATTAGAAAGTCGCTTGAAATTGAGAACAAGATTGTATCTGGACTTCAAGGTCTTCTCAAAGACATTGGGGGTGCACGTTGAGCCGGCCAACCAGGACGCTTGACAAACTACTAACCCTAGAGTATGGGAAGTCTCTCCCTGAAGCAAAGCGCGAGCATGGGGGATCGGTGCCTGTCTTGGGATCAAACGGTGTTGTGGGCTATCATTCGGAGGCGATTGTCAAGGGACCTGGAATCGTTGTTGGCAGGAAAGGTTCGGCGGGAAAAGTCACATGGTGTGACACTGATTTCTGGCCAATCGATACGACATACTTCGTAAACCTCAGCGAAGGAGTCGATTGGCGATGGGCATTCTACTTGCTTGAGCATCTGGATTTGGAACGACTCTCAATAGTAACTGGTGTGCCAGGTCTAAATAGGAATGATGCCTACAGACAGTCTGTGCCGGATGTTCCTCTCCCTGAACAACAGCGGATTGTCGAGATACTCGATCAAGCCGATGTGCTACGCAAGTTGCGCCGCGAGGCGGATGCCATTTCAGAGCTGATTCTTGCTGCGCTGTTCTACAAGATGTTTGGTGATCCGGTGAGGAACCTGAAGGGGTGGAGGAAGAAAAAGATTCAAGACATATGCGTGGTGGTTCGGGGTAGTTCACCACGACCGAAAGCAGACCCGAAATTCTACGGCGGGCCTGTACCGAGGTTGATGATTTCCGATTTGACAAGAGATGGGCTCTTCGTAAACCCAACAACGGATTCGTTAACTGAAGAAGGCGCCAAATTCAGTAGGCCGATGAAAAAGGGCGAGGTTGTCATGGCCGTGAGTGGGGCTGTGGGACTGCCGGCAATATTGAACAAAGACGCCTGCATTCATGATGGATTCGTTGGTTTCAGGGATCTCAATCACCAAGTCGACCGGGTCTATTTGGTCGTTTGGCTCAATATTCTAAAAACGTTTAATGCTTCCCAGGCAGTTGGTGCTATCTGGCAAAATCTGAACACAGATCAGATCAATAGATGGGAATTACCCATACCACCCAAGCCATTACAAGAGAAATTTCACGCGTTGGTCAAAGGCAATGAGGCTATCCGAGGCATGAAAACCGAAGCTGGTCATAGGTTAGATCGCCTCTTCAATTCGGTTCTTCACCGTGCCTTCACGGGCGAGTTGACGGCGAAGTGGAGGAAGGACAACAAGATCCTTTTTGAGCGTAAAGAGGTGTAACTATGAAGTCCATTGCAAAGAGTGTCCGCGGACAGATGGCTGAAATCCTGAGGTCGAAGGAATTCAAGGATTGGTTCTCGAGTGTGAAACCGACGAAGGAAGGTCACATTGTTTTCAACAACTCCTACCTCTTCCGCGAGAATATTAAGACTACAAAAAACCAATGGTATCTTTCACTTCCATTCGATCCCTCGAAAGGCTCTATGAGTGAAGCTGAACTCTGCGTTGTCAAAGGCATAAGTATCAATACAGACTTTCAATACTTCGCAAAGAATTCATTTAGTGCAGAAGAAGAGATTCCGCTGGACAAGGCAATCGGTGAGTTTCTGAAAAGGTTTGGCAAGGTGGGTTTCGTGCTTATTGGTACGATTGTAGATGATGTTAAACTGACCGTACCACTTGAGAATGGCGGCATTGATGAGCTCGTTCTTGATCCTACTCAGAAGGAAGAGGTGCATGTTAACACTAGGAGAATCACAATCAAAGAGTTATTTGACGATGAGACACTATGGCTGAAGCTTCAAGACAAAGCGAAGTCCCTTCCAGATTCGTTGGCCGCTCCCATAGCGAAAGCCCTGAATAATCTGAGAGAGCTAGCCTATGTCCGTCTGAGTATTCCGAATGATGTTTCAGAAGTGAAGTACACGATGCTGGACGAGATTGTTGAAGCTTTCGAAGGTGCTATCGCGGATTACAAATCATCCCTGGCTAAGTGCAAAGGCGATTCAGGAACAAGCGTCGATGAATTCAACAACCTTCTACGTGTCGCATATAATTTCGCAGGCGACGCAATGGATCTCCTTCGGTTGATTGTTCAGATATCGGACTTGAAGCCACTTGTATTGTTTTCAACTATCCATAATCAACTTTTGTTGTCGAATGCGTTCAAGGAACTGCCCTGGCCAAGGACAGAAAAGAAAGGGTCTCTGAAGCTTTATGACAAAACGGTCAAAGGGGCGAGAAATCGTGCTTTCCATCGGTTGTTTCCGTTCTCGAAGGCAATCGATGTGGATGTTGCGGGACTGTCATTCAAGGCTAAAAAACTCAGGCTATTTCCAGAATATGGTGCTCACAAATCAAATACGCTGGACTATGAGGATCGGGAATTGATCGAAATTATGACGCAGTTCACACGCACTACGGAGCACACGGTGACTCCAATATTTTGGCAAAAGAACCTCGCGGTTATGGAGAAGACGGTTGAATTGATGAAGCACCTGAAAACCGCCCTCGTTTCAATTCTCTCAGATCAGAACGCAAGCAAGTCATGATAAGCTCGCTCCATATAGGCAACTTCAAAGCGTTTGCAGACACGCAGCACATCCCCATCCGTCCGCTTACGCTCATATTTGGCGCGAACAGCGCAGGGAAGTCAAGCATTCTTCAGGGCTTATTGCTTGCAGCAGAGGGATTTGAGAAAAGAGACCTCGACATCTTCAAAACAACAATCGGAGGCGAATCGGTTGACCTCGGTGGCTTTCGGCAATATGTTCACCGGCGGAATCTCGACAACAGAGTTTCAATGGCTTTCGATCTTAATTCGACTTCTCTTGAGTCCCTGCGTGGCCTCGAACTAGGCGAAAAACAAATATCCGCTCTGTTCGAAATTGGCCTTTCCCAGAAGGAACGAATGGACCTGAAGCCGATATTGAACAAAAGGACAAACCAGTTCGAGTGGGTCGATGTGCCAACAGGCGAATACGAACCGGGGAATACACCGAAAATCCTGACGTACGAGGTCTCGACTTCCGATGGCTACCTTCTCAGGATGTCCCGACGACCTAACGATACGATGCAGGTCGATAATGTAAATGAAGAACATCCCTTGATCAGGCACATTTTCGAGAACATTGTTCTATCGTTCACTCTGGCAACCTCTGTCCGTCAAACAGACTGGGAAACGCTTGCAAAAGGCTTGTCTGAAATTGTCCCAACATTGTCGGGTCAAGGCGATGGACTTCTTCCCGACGGTTTTGATCTCAAAGGAAAAAGCGAGGAATCAAATCAGCCCAGACCTGTGATTGCTGTAGGGAAGGGTTCCAGGGAAGAGGATCTTCGGGAAGCAGTTAAGTTCTTCTTCCCACGGAGGCTTGATGCAATCTTGAAGGATATCAGCAATGAGCTTCAACGGAATTGGGAAAAACTTGTTTACCTCGGCCCGCTTCGATCATACCCAGAACGATACATGCTTTTTTCAAAAAACAGAGATCCCGATTGGAAATCTGGGGGCGGATACGCTTGGGACCTCGCTCTGAAGAACCAACCTGTTCGAGAGAAGATCAACGCCTGGCTTTCTGATCCTTCCAAACTAAGTACTCCCTACTCTCTCGAAGTTGGAAAGCTTTACGCATTGGGTGATGTTATTGATGCTTTCAAGAACGATTTTTCGGGTGACAGGCTTGAACGCCTTCGAGGTGAACTGGACAAACTGGAAAAGGAAGTGGGAGGAGAATATTTTGCCGACGAATTCATGACCATCCTGCGAAAGACATTTCCGAAGAAGAAGTGGGATAAGGAATTCTCTATTGATAAGGCGAGAGAAGTCTACGAACAGCTTCAGCCTATGATTCATAGTTTGAGCCTGGATTACTCAGCGAGCGATCTCATAGAAGATCATTTGCAGACCCTGGCCTCCATTCTTGAATCAGGTCTAGATTCGAGGGACTATCCCTATCTTTACGATCATTCCAAACGAACCATTGTTTCCCATCGGGATGTAGGAGTTGGCATTAGCCAAGCCCTGCCTGTGCTGGCGTATGCTTATGCAAATAAAGAGAAGCTGATAGCAATTGAACAGCCAGAGATACACTTACATCCGGCACTTCAGGCGGAGTTGGGGGATGTGTTCATTGAGTCAGCTCTGGGAGAGAGGAACAATACGCTCCTCCTTGAGACACACAGCGAACATCTCATATTGCGAGTAATGAGAAGAATGAGGGACACGGTTCGCGGGAAGAGAGGGGGAGAACCACCTGTCCGCCCAGCGGATGTAGCTCTTCTTTTTGTGACTCCCGATTCAAAAGGTTCAATCGTAAGGGAACTGAGATTGAAACCTGATGGCTCTCTTCTTGATGAATGGCCGGGGGGCTTCTTTGAGGACAATTTCAGGGAACTCTTCAGCTGAATGGTTCATCTCGTCTATTTCTCACCGGATGTTATTGGAGAGGACTTCTCCCAGGAAGCTCGCCAGTCGCTGTTGATCGGGACTCTTTTGTCCCTTCTGCAAAATTGCCTTTTGCTTGATTATATAGACTATAGATTTGATGCCGAGATCAGAGACCTTATTGGCAATCTGCCCTCAGACTGTCGCAAGCGAGTGCAAGTGATTTTGAGCTCTTTCGCCAAGAACAATAGGATTGTAAGGATACTCGAGGATGACTACAGTGGTAAATCGGATTTGGAGATTCTTGTGTCATGGGTATCGAGAGTTCCATTAGAACTTGTTATAGAGGATTCTCAGAAACGCTGGGATGCGGGAAAAAGCAAAGTTCCATCCGAGACAATCGAGACTTTTCCAATGAGTGACTTCGAAAGAGGAAGAAGTGCTAATGTAGTCAGAAGAGATTTGGCCAGCAATTCAATAACGGGCCAAGGTTTCATTGATCAATTTCTTGCGCCGGTTTTCCGGTATGCGGAGGAAATACATATTGTCGATTTTGCTTTGGGGGTACACTTCCATGATGATTTTGCTACAACTGTAGCGATGCTGTTAGCTTCAATAGCGAAGGAATCATATTTCAAGAAAACGCTGACTGTCACTTTTCATGTTGGAGTGGGGCTCGGTAGGATGTCGGACCACGTGAAACAGGTGATCGAAGAGGCGGCGGACAGAAATGGAATGAAGGGTCAGGTGGCAATCAAAATCTATCCAGATCGTTTGACCGGTAGCCCTCGTCCGCTGCCCCACGATCGATATCTATCATGTGAAATAGGAAGCGTCGACATTGGTCGAGGCTTTGATTTCATCGATACGCGCACCAAAATGATTAATAATACAAGCGTGAGCCTTTCAACTACGTCGCCAGTGGAGGTCCTTCGTCTATTATGAGGACCCGACAAGAATGACGAAGCGTGATCATAGACACCTGTGTTGCGCAAACTGCTTCGATAACGATGGCATCAGTTCCTTTATTCGCACTATAAGCACGCCCGCTAGCTGTCATTTCTGTGGAACTCTATCAGCAGATTGCGCGGACGTAAACGATGTTGGGCAGTACATTATGGAATGCTTCGAAAAGAAGTACGAGGATGCGGCCAACTCAGTTGGCTATAGTTCAGCCGATGGGGGCTATTTGCTACCGACACAAACAATTGGCGAAATTCTTATTGACGACGAAATGATCTTCAGCGATAAAGTGGGAGATCCCTATCCGCTACTGAACGGTCTTGTTAGTGAAGATGGCACCGCATACGTGCGAAAGGATCCGTACGGTCCTGTGGAACTCGAGTTAGGATACAGTTGGGAGAAGTTTAGAAGTTCCACGAGGGGAAGCCGTCGGTTCACCCTTCTTTCGGCCTACAAGTCCGAAAAGATCGACGAGGATCATCCGTCGCGGTTCTTCCAGGAATTGGTTAGCACCCTGAACGATGAACTCATAACCACCCTCGTAAAAGGGACCACGATATATCGCGGGAGGGAAATCAAGGGTGCTAAGTCCTTCCGACACAAAGATCTAACAAGTCCGCCAAAAGACAAGGCAATAAGTAACAGAATGAGTCCTAGAGGTGTCCCTCTTTTTTATGGCGCGTTGGAGAAAGCCACCTGCGTTTCTGAGAATAGGCCTTCGATTGGAAAGAGAATTGCACTTTCCAATTTCGAGGTCATGAAGGACCTCACAGTCATCGATCTCGGACATCATTTGCCTGTGAAGAGTATCTTTCATGAAGACTACGATTACGACCGCGATGAATTCCTGATGCCATTCTTAAGACGCTTTGTATCATCAATTGCGGCACCAATTGGAATCGCAGACGCAGAAACAGAATACCTGGCCACGCAGATGTTTGTAGAATTTCTTCGATTTCACCCTGACTATCGATTCGACGGACTGCTTTTCAAAAGTAGCCAGAATCCGGGGGGGATCAATGTGGTCCTCTTCAAAGAAGAGGGCATTTCGACCGAGGATCCGAATGATGCCGAGGCTTGCCTGCTGTTTCGAGGTTATGAAACGCTTATTGTTACCGATCTTTCCGCAGACTTTGAGCTGGTGAGGAGCCCGTGAAATTGCAGAAGAGTGATCGATGCCAGCAAAGAATGATGATCGAAATATCATGGAAAAGTCTCAGGTGAGGTGCGGCGGAACCGCTGCCTCCATCCATGAAGGCACGGCTATTCTCACGTTTCCATTCAATAATCGATTGATCCCACAATGGCTCGTTCACAATACCTATCTAGTCTTAATGCCGAACAAAGAACTCAACTAGAGCAAAAACTCCTGACTCGGCAGTCGGGAAAATGTTTTATATGCGATGAAGCGATTGATCTTGTTCTACACAAAGGTCAACTGGACATCGATCACATAGATCCATTAATCGAAGACGGCCTCGATGCAGAGAACAACTTTGCGCTTACTCATGCATCATGTAATCGGAGCAAGGGGGCGTCGAATCTCGCCATCGCCCGCAGACTTGCTGAGTTTGATAGATTGCAGGAGAAATCGCGAAAGGAAGGGCGTCGGGGGGCGAACCTCGGCGATGTTCTGAATCGACATGAAGGGGGAAAATCAAGGCTTCGCATTCGAAGAGAGGATGGATACGTCTCATTCAGTTTTCCCGATATCGGGGATAATAGTATTCAGCGGGTCCCAATATACCGCGACAAGTTAAGCAGTATGGATACATTCTTCGCTGTATTTCCTCTTGAGTATCTGCATCACGATGACCGAATTAATCCTCGCAGCATAGGCGCAAACATTCGTGACCTGATCGAGGAGTTTCTGAAGAAGCGTCCGCAACTCCATG
>Ga0209211_10012596_pt1 | contig 10618 bp, 7 predicted proteins | sample RifGroA2_FD_183992 | JGI IMG/M metagenome (GOLD analysis project Ga0209211, IMG submission 183992) | Groundwater microbial communities from Rifle, Colorado, USA - Groundwater A2 (SPAdes) (version 2) | ecosystem: Environmental > Aquatic > Deep subsurface > Groundwater | place: Rifle, Colorado...
TCTTCTTTTTATTCTTTCTTTTCGATTTCTTCATATGGCACGCAGAATTTCACGCAGGAAAAAGCCTTCAAAGGAGGATTTCGTTCTAAAGCCCGAGCGGAAGATAGAGAGCGAGGTTTTTGACCGTGACACACTTCTGGTTCTTTCAAAAATGATAAAAAAAGGGATTATCGCAAATGTGGATTATCCGATTTCAACTGGCAAGGAGGCGAATATTTTTCGTGCCACGACATCAAGCGGCGAGTTTGTAGCTGTTAAAATCTACAAGCTTGAAACTGCGCCATTTTTTCGTAAGGCAGAATATCTTGAAGGCGACCCTAGATTTATGGGGATTAAGGGCGGAGACCGGAATATTGTTCTTGCATTTGCAAGAAAAGAATTCAAGAACCTGAAGATTTGTGAGGCGACTGGAATTAATGCACCGCGACCTCTTTACATGCAAAGGCATGTTCTTGTAATGTCCTTTATCGGGGACACAACCGGATTGCCATTTCAGACAATGAACATGTGCGGTCCGCGCGGGGAAAGCGACATGAATTCTATTCTTGATAATATAAAAAAAATGTATCATGCCAGGCTTGTTCACGCGGACATAAGCGAATACAATATCATGATGAGTGCGCCGCCAACACTAATTGATTTCGGACAGGGCGTAATCCTTTCCCATCCGCGAGCAATGGAATTCCTCGAGCGGGACGTGCGGAATATTCTCAAATATTTTGAAAAACACGGAATAAAACTGGATTTCGGGAAGACGATGGGATGGATAAAAAAGTAGAAAAGATATTCTCGCCTCACATCCTTTCTGGCACATCAATTCCAAGAAGCCCAAGTCCGTTTCTCAAAATAATTCCGGTTGCCTCAACGATTCTTTTTCTCGCTGCCTTTGCGCTTTCGCTTTCCGCATTTGCAACTGGTGAAACATTATAGAATTTGCTGAACTCAGCAGCCACGTCTATAAGATAATTCGCAACCCTGTAAACTGCCAGATGCTCCGCACTATTTTCAACAACATCCGGGAATTCACAGAGTTTTTTGATTAGTTTGCGTTCAGAGTGAGTAATTTCATATTCCGATTTGGCCGGTCCGGTTTCCTTTCCTTTCCCAGCTTTTTTTCCTACCTTATCCAAAATCCCCCTTACCCTAACGCACGCATATTGGATATATGGTCCGGACTCTCCCTCAAGACTGAGTGCCTGGTTCCAGTCAAATACCATGACCTTGTTGCTTTCCCTGTTGAGCATGGAAAACTTTATTGCCGCAAGTGCTATCTTCAGGGATGTTTCATCCACATGTTTCTGTTCCCAGTCTTCGTGCCTTTTCATTACTTCTTCCTTGACCAGTTCAACAAGTTTGTTGCGAAGGTCTTCATACAGAACCATCGTTCCCTCGCGCGAGGACATCTTTCCTTCGGGAAGCATGACAAGTTCATAGATCAGATGATGCGATGCTTCTGCAGCCAGTGCCATATCTTTCATCCCTGCCAGCCCAGCCTTTTCAAACGTCCTGAAAAGCTGTTTGAAATAGAGTTCCTGTTCCTTTCCGACCACGTGGATGCTCCTATCCGGATTATGTTTTTTGAATTTTATTTTTGCAAGTCCAAGATCTTTTGCAGAATAAAGCGGGTATCCCTCCTTGGTAATCAGCACGAATACACCGAGACCCTCATCTTTCAAGTCCATTATGATTGCTCCCTGGTCCTTTTTGGCAACCCCTTTTTTGACTAATTCAAGTGCGGTTTCTTTTCCAATCTTCTCAGTCTGGCTTTCAAAATAAAGCTCGTCGAATTTCACTCCGAACTCCTTGTAAAATCTTTCAAAATCATCGAGGCACCATTGTCTTGTTTTTTTCCATATATCTACGATTTCCTTATCCCCTGAATAAATCTTCTGGTTGATTTCCTGGACTCCTGCCTCAAGCTCTGGATTGCCCGCAGTTTTTCCGGTTGCTTCCGAATAAACCTTTCCAAGCCATACCCCGCGGTTATCCTGGTTGTTGTCAGGTACTTTCCCATTGTAAATATTTAGAAATCCCCAGATGCATTTTGCGACATGCGGGCCAATATCTCCCTGGTAATTAAGCCTTACCACTTTATTTCCTGCCGCATCCAGCACCCTGCACAGCGCCTCGCCCGTGGTTATGTTCCTAATGTGCCCTATATGCACGCCTTTGTGGGTGTTTGCATGAAAAAATTCGACAGCCATTTTCTTCCCGGTCTTTTTTCCTTTTCCGAATTTCTCGCTTCCTTTTTTGATTTGTTTCAATGAATCCAGATAAAATTCGTTTGAAAAATGAAAATTAAGATAAGGGCCAGTTGATGAAATCTTTTCCACATATCCGAACGGCTTCAACTGCCGGGCAAGTGATGCAGCAATCTTAACAGGATTATCTTTTCTTTCCTTTGCCAGCACAAATGCGATTCGCGTGGTTAAATCCCCGAATTCGTCTTTTGGGGTTTCAAGGCTTGCGAATGCAATCTCCTTATCGATGCCCAACTCTTTAGAAAGTTGTTCCGCAATTTCTGTTTTTACTTTTTGAAGCATTAAATTTCACCTTTATCTACCAGAAGCTAGTAGCTACCTGCCAGGTGCTAGCAACTAGTAGCTGCCAGCCAATCCTCATCAATATCTCGGATTATTCCATGCGATTTTCAAATCCTCAATATCCTCGTTGATTATAGTCCTTTCATGCCCTTTTCTTATTATGAATCGTTTATCCCCGCGCACTCTTCCAATCTTTCCGAAAATCCTTCCGTGCATCAGTTTTTCAAAAGCCGCACAATGCTTTTCGTTTACGCTTACAACGAACCTGCCCGGGCTTTCGGAAAACAAAAGTGCATCTTCATTATCTGTCTCACGCTGAAGCTGTGAAAAATCCACATCTACTCCAATTCCGGTTGGGAATGCGCACTCAACAAGCGCGACCGCCAGTCCTCCATCAGATATATCATGCACTGATGAAACTAGTCCGCTTTCTATTGCCTCGGAAATTGCCTTATATGTTGGTATCGTTTCTTCAGGCCTTACCTTTGGCTGGTTGTTTCCTATATTCCCGAACAGTTTGAAGTATTCGCTTCCGCCCATTTCCGCACGTGTTTTTCCAAGAACGTAAATATAATCACCGGCTTGTTTGAATTCCGCGCTTACGGCTTTTTTCACATCATCCATTTTAGCGACAACAGTTATGAGTAGTGTGGGTGGTATTGAGTATTTCCTTTCACCGGAATAATAATCATTTTTCATACTATCTTTCCCGGAAATTATTGGAATTCCGTATGCGATTGCAAGGTCATGCAGTGCAATGCATGCGCGAACAAGCTCGGCCAATTTCGCTTCTCCGTCAGGTGTTTTTTCAGATTGAATCGGATCTGGCCATGAAAAGTTATCAAGGCAGGCCATATATCCGAATTTCGCTCCAACTGCAATTGCATTTCTAACTGCTTCGTCAAATGCGTTTGATGCCATATCATATGCATCTTGCATGATCTTCGGGCATATGCCATGTGCAATGACTAGTCCTTCGTCCGAATCCAGCAGAGGCTTTATGACTCCTGCGTCGTTAGGGCCTATCATCACAGGCTTTATCACGCTCATTCCCTTTACCTCGTGATCATACTGTCGCGTGACCGTTTCCTTTGTCGCGATATTTGGTGTTGAAAGCAGTCTCTTTAACACGTCTGAAAGGTCTGTTTCGATTATCTCAGGCTGTGGAAATTCCTTTGGCTTTCTCACTGCCTTTAATTTCATTTTGGGCAATCCTTCATGAAGGAATTCCATGTCCAGATACGCAACTGTTTGTTCTCCGTAAAACGCATGAAGTTTTCCGCTATTTGTGAATTTTCCAACCATGCTTACTTCTGTATCATGTTTTTTTGCAAGCTGTTCCAGTTGTTTCAATTTTTCCGGATGGATTGCAAGTGTCATTCTTTCCTGGGATTCTGAAACAAGAATTTCCCATGGATCAAGCCCTGGATATTTGAGAGGACATTTGTCAAGATAAATTTCGCAACCACCCGAGAGCTGTGCCAATTCTCCAATACTGGATGAAAGTCCACCAGCTCCATTATCTGTTATTGCGTCATAAAGTACCAAATCACGTGCCTCAAGAATCATATCCATCATTTTCTTTTGTGTTATCGGATCTCCTATCTGCACAACACTTTGAGGTGTATGCTCGTCTATTTGCTGTGAAGAAAAAGTCGCACCATGGATGCCATCCTTTCCGATTCTTCCACCAACCATTATTGCGAGATGCCCGGGTTTTATTGTTTTTTCGCTTGTTCTTTTGCCGTCTATTTGCGAGGGCAGTATTCCGATTGTTCCGCAATATACAAGTGGTCTTGTCGTATACCCCTCCTCATAGGTAATCGAACCATTCACGTTCGGTATGCCCATCTTATTTCCGCCATGTTCAACTCCTTTTGTGACTCCGTCATATATTCGCTTTGGGTGCAGAACACCCTTTGGAAGTTCGCTTTGTTTTATTCCGAGCGGTCCAAAACACAAAACATCTATATTCGCAATTGGTTTTGCTCCCATTCCAGTTCCGAGAATATCTCTTTGAACTCCGAGAACTCCTGTAAGCGCGCCTCCATATGGATCAAGGGCAGACGGCGCATTATGGGTTTCAACCTTTACTGCGATATCCCAATCCTGGTTGAATTTTATTATTCCTCCATTGTCTTTGAACACGCTGACGACATATGGCTTTTTTGCCATTTCCGTAGCCCCCTGAATAAATGTTTTGAATAAAGAATGTATTGCGTGGCTGTCTCCTTTGTCTGCATATGTTATCTGCGCGTTGAATATCTTGTGCTTGCAGTGCTCACTCCAGGTTTGCGCCAGCAATTCCAGTTCTACGTCTGTTATTTTTTCATCAAGTCCAACAGTTTCTCTTTCTGCAAGGAATTTTTCATCTTTAAAATGTGTTTTTATTATCTTGTTTAGTGCGAGTATTCTTTGCTTGGCAAGTGCTTCAAGTTTGTCCTCGTTTATTCTAAGGCTTATTCTTTCAACGTTTGGCCCATGCTTTAATTCCACACGCGGAATATATGGTGGTGTTGGTTGAAGCGGGGAATGTATTATCGCATGTTCCACAAGAGGATTATAAAACATCTGGGATATCCGGATGCACCTATCCTCATCAATATCGTCTCCGCCAAATGCGTACATGCGTGAATAGTATATGTCCACGTCCTTTCCAAGAGCATCCTTTACCCCCTCTCTTGCGCTTTTTCCTGTGTTGTCAGTTACTCCCGGAAGAAACCCGATTTCCACTTTCCATAGATGCTCAAATGCTGGCTTGTCGCAATGATACTTCTGGATTACTGCGTCTGTGAAAACTTCACTTCCCAATTTTTGCATTTCCTCGTCGCTCAGGTCGGCATCTATGTTGTATACTTCTATAAAATGCGAGAATGAAATTTTTATGCCAAGTTCTTTTTCTATTCGTTCCTTTGCGCGATCTCCGGTTACATCTTTTACAGAATCTTTAATGCTGACTTCGATAACAACGAAAGTAATGCGAAAGGGCAATTGTTTGACTCAGTCGTTGTTTGCTATGTAGCTAGACAAGAAAGTCTCGCAAGACTTTCTTGGATTGCTATAATGCGGAGAAGAAATAAAAAGGGTTCTATGCGCTTTCTTCAGCATGTCGCAAGTTGGTCCTATCCGTTCTTTTGTTCTATAATTTTGCTCTTTCCACTTGGAAGAATCTGCAACAATTCATCTGGATGTGCACCTAATTTCTTTGCAAGGATTTTTGCAAGTTCTCCCTTTTCCTTTCCAGAGGATAGCGGTGCAATAATTTCTTCTCGCTTTATTTTTGTTTTTGTGCATTGCGGAACAACAACTACAAAATCAATCAAGCCAATGCGCACTCCCAGCTGGGTTTTTCTGAACCATTCCCTGCTTCCGGTTATCGCAAACGCGCCCGTGGGTACATATCCTCCGGTCGCATGCTTTGAAAGCTGGTTCTTTTGCACAGCATAAACATCAACACTTGCATTTCCGTTTTTCCATGCATTTGAAAAACTCGCCGCGAATTGTGCAGCCTCCTTTTTTTCTTCTTCGTTTGCGTTTGTTCCGTCCTTTAATATTACCACGGTGCCGCCCTGTATATCTGCATGGAAGAAAAGGTCCGTGTCGTCCATATGTCTCGCAAAAACAAGGTCGTTTTGTTGCGCGTCCTTTCCGCCAATCACAAGTCGGTTTCCAGATGTATAAAACCAGTGGAATTTTTCGTACCATTCTTTTTCGCGCTTTATCTTCACAGATTCCTTTTTCCGTTCCGCTTGTTTTCCCTCCTCTTTTCGCGCTTTTTCAATTTCTTTTTTCGTTTCAGCAATCGCGGTTTCAAGTCCCTTTGCCTTTTCACGCATTTCCTTTGTCTTATCGTAGTAATGTGCTGCATTGTCGTGAACTGTTTTGTCTATGCAAAGACGGATTTTCATATGAAAGATAAATAAGGGAAAGAATAAAAATCAAGGAGAAAAAGAAAATCAGAAACAGAACCAGTTAATCAAAAAACAAAGAGAACGGAACAAAAAAACGAAAAGAAAACTAATTAAAAACAAAAAAAAACAGAATGAAAAAAGAACAAGGCGGAAAAAAGAAAATAAAGAAAAAATAGAAAATAAAAAAAAGAACACGTTTATCTCAGAATTTCGCAAGCACGTATTTTTGCTCAACGTTTACCATGCCACCGAATATTCCGGGATTTATTTCCGCGATTTTGTTCAGCACGGTGTTGAATACAACATAGCTCGCTGCAATCCCAAGTGCGAATAAAGCGCGTTCATAAGCAACAACCGGAATCAATGCCTGCCATTGCGCTGTAGTCATTGGAACGGTCCAAACCCAGAATGCGCCGCCAACTGCATGGGTTGTCATCGTTGCCCCAAGGCTTCGCAATATCAGGTGGTCTGGCAGGAATTTTGCAATTACCGGGATTGCCCAGTAAAGCGAAAAATACCAAACTTCTCTTCCAATCGGGTGAAGCATGAATGCCGCCATTGCCGCGATTGGAATCGCAATGCTCAACTTGTCATTCAGCAGTCTGTCCTTGTTCTTTGCGAAATAGTACGCACCAAACAACATAGGAGTTAATCTAAGCAGGTTCAATAGGTTCAGTTCTTTTCCAATAAACAGATAATTTACCAGTTGTGCGAGCAATACTGATGCTGCTCCAATTGTTGCACCCAGGAATCCACCCGCAATCGGTCCAAAGAACTGGAATAGCGTAAAGAATTGGTTCTCCGCTCCAACCAGCTTTGAGAAATTCACATTAAGCCCTATAAGCGAAACTATCGCGAACAGAGCCAAAAATATAGCTGCCTTCAGGTTAAAATTCAGTTTTTCCATTAACGCACCTCCAATTCAGTTTCCAGCATCCTGTTTCCAGTTCAGGATTTTCAGTTCTAGTTCTGGTATTTGGTTGCCGGTTATATTTAGAAACAGTTAATTCTAATCAACGATTCTGGTTTATATATGTTTCGCCAGTCTTTTTCCAAGTTCTTTGCATTTCTTCATTGCTTTTTTGTTTTTTTCCGCATCTCCGATCCGGTCAGCGGTAATCCGCGCGCTTCCAACAACTTTTATCTCATGAATCCGGCAGAATTCGCGAATAGTTCCCTCGCATTTCCTCAGTGAACTGTCTTTTTGCCCGCCAACCACGATAATCGCAGCTTTCTTTCCGGAAAGCCTTTTCTTTAATGCAAACGGATTCGTGCGGTCAAAAAAATTCTTCATCAATCCGCTCATGTTGTTGAAATAATTCGGAGTTGCGAAGAGGAAGCCGTCGGCTGAGAGAAGCTTCGGGTAAACCGTGCGTTTCATCTGGTCGTTTATCCTGCATTCTCCCTTGTAATAACATTCGTCCCATCCGCAGCATCCGGTGAAGCTCAGCGTGCGGAGCGGAACAAAATCAATAGTTCTATTTGCGCCGCTTTCGTTTGCCCCTTTAATCGCTTCTTCAATAAGTCTCTCGGCGTTTCCCTTTCGCGGAGAGCCAGATATAGCAAGGATTCTCATGTCGTATCCCTATCTATTTAACAAATTCCACATTTTCTACTCCTTTGAATTCCCGGTCTCCGGTAAGAAATTTAAGGTTGTTTTCCAGAGCGTATTGGTATCCTATAGCATCAACGTAAGAAATATTCATCTTCTTTTTCTGCTGGAACTCTAGCCTTTTTTTCATGGCATTTTTTAGCGTTTTCTCTGGAATTTCAACTTCCGCAGGTACGAATGTTTCATAATCCCGTTCAGCAGTTTCTTCATTGGAATCACGCAGGGATGCATAATATAATTCCATAAGATTGAATCGGCTTGTTGAAATGGCGCCGTCAATATATTTTTTGTATGCCAGGTTTCCTCGCAGGTATTCAATCATGGCGTATGTATCTAGAAAGTACATCAGTCCCACCCCTCGTCAATTTCGCGCATAATCATATCTGTGCTTTTTTTGAATTTGTGTGAGCCGAATGCATCTTTAATAGAAAATGTCTTTTTGATTTCGATATCAACCTCTTCGTCTTCATGGATATGCATCTTATCCGCGATTTCTTTAGGAATCGTTATACCGATAGAATTGCCCCATCTTCTTGTTCTTGCCCGTATACCCATTATACCACCAATCTAATTATACTCTAAATATAATTATAAACCTTTTCTTTCTTCAGTCTCCATTATTTCGCCAACATTTATAACGTTTCCCGCACATTATCCTATCAATGAAGTTCATCTCTATTTTTCAACGCGGTCCTATTCAAACGAAATGGTACAGATGGAAAGAAGGCGCTTCGCCAACGGAGTATATCCTTAATCCGCGTCGTTCTGTTTCTGCAAGGGATTTCGGACCAATTCGTTCGGATTATCTTGCACATGCGAATGATTCAGGTGCAGTAGTTGACTGCCTTCATAGAATGCACGGATATCTATTGAACACGACTGACGTACCGACTGCTCTGACTGCGCTTGGTCTTTTGGAAAAGCACGAACGCTTTGGAAGAATCGCAGACGTGGCGGAAAGAGGGAGGGATGACATTCGTCCCATGGCAGTGCATTATCTGATAAAGCATAGGAAATGGGAGCTTGCGGCAGATGCGATTATGAATTCAAATCCAAATGGTTTTATACTGAACCAAATAAGTAATACCGATTTTGAAATCTAGGTTTTACCCCGGTGGTTCAGTATAGATTGAGACAAAAACTTTTTTGTCTCAGGATATCGACGGTTTTATCAGAGCGTTTGAGAGTCATTTAGAAACGTTTATTTCTACGGGAAACCTTTCTGCCCTTAAGCTTATTGCGAAAATGTCAAAAGAACCGGTGTTACGGGAAACCGCTTCCTTGGCAACTGAAATCATTGAGCAAAAAGCAAGAGAGCAACTCAAGCCAGCGGATCATTGATTAGTCGCAAAAAGTTCCAAATTAGGCTGATTTTGGACGCAAACGCGACTATTTTTAAATATTTTGGTTAATATACATATCATGGATGATAATCTGAATTTTGAACAATTAAGATTGCTTTCATTATCCCTCGCTAAATCAGTTGATGGCTTGAAAAGACGTTCAATCGTGAAATCAATTGTCTCTTCCCTGGACTCTGGCTTAAGAATTAAAATTGTTCGCGGTTTTAGGGGGGTTGGGAAAACCACGGCAATGTTACACGCATTTGCAGAAGTGCCTGTCAAATCAGTTTATTTTTCTGTCGATAACCCGGCAATAAAAAGCAGGGGCGTATATAATTCTGGAATTGATGGAATAAAGCAGGGATACTTTTTGTTGTTCATAGATGAGGTGCATACCTATCCTAACTGGAGAGTAGAGATAAAAGCCCTTCATGACGCAAATCCAACCCTGAAGATTGTTGCCAGTGGAAGTGCACCCATTGCGCTGGTGCCAGAGCGAAGAGAGGAATTAGTTTGCATGCACCCTATGAATTTTAGTGAATTTATTAATCTAAAAAAAGGGGAGACGATCTCTTGTAGCGAGGAATGGAGGGATAAGGACGAGTCAATCACTTTTGTAGCTACTACTCCTGCGTTGGAAGGAGAATTTTACAAATACATCCGGGTTGGTGGTTTTCCCCTTTCAATCGGATTAGATGAAAACAAAGCCCTCGAAGCGATATATTATTCAATAAAAAAATCCATCAGAGACGATGCAGTTTTCTTTTTGAAGATGTCAAAAGAAAAGATATTTGCCATGGAAAACCTCATAATTTTTATCGCAACTTCAAAACCCGGTGAGCTTAGTCTAACCTCCCTTTCCTCAACGCTTCATGTTTCAAAAACAGTTGTGTATGAGATAATAGATGCCCTTGAAAGAATGGAAATCATCAGGGTTATTCGTCCCTTTGCCCGGGGAAGTGCACTCGTAAGATCAGAACCAAAAATACTTTTTTTCCATCCAAACATGCGGTTTGCGGTTTGCCAACAGCTTGGGGGTGTACCGGATAAAGGAGCAATAAGGGAAGAGCTTGCAGTTTTTGGATTTTCAGAGCGCGGTTGGACGGTTCATACAATAAAAGGAGAGAAAAAGTCCCCGGATTATGTTATAGAAAAGTCTGGGAAGCGTTTAGTAGTTGAAATCGGAGGAGAGAAAAAATCCAGAAAGCA
>Ga0209211_10012598_pt1 | contig 10616 bp, 10 predicted proteins | sample RifGroA2_FD_183992 | JGI IMG/M metagenome (GOLD analysis project Ga0209211, IMG submission 183992) | Groundwater microbial communities from Rifle, Colorado, USA - Groundwater A2 (SPAdes) (version 2) | ecosystem: Environmental > Aquatic > Deep subsurface > Groundwater | place: Rifle, Colorado...
CCGCGGCAAAGTCCTTGGCCATGGGGCCAAGGGCAAAGGAGCGATCACATCTTTTTAAAAACACGCGACTGCCGACGGCGGTTTCGGTGACCGCCGCGGCAAAGTCCTTGGCCATGGGGCCAAGGGCAAAGGAGCGATCACATCTTTTTAAAACCGGCGACCTTTCTGAACACGATAAGCGCCTCCCGCGAGAGCCTATCATTACCGCCAAGCAGCACCGGCTATTAGGAAATTAAAACTCTATGCCTGAAATTAAAATCATTGCCGTTGAGACCGCCACACCGAAGAACCGCTGGTCGCAGCAGGAAATCAGCGAGTGCGCGCTGGTCAGTTCCAAAGCACTGGGCCGCACCGCGATTTTTTACCAGCGCTTTCTTTCTGATCCGGGCATCAAAACCCGCTACTTCGGCTTGGATAACATCAACGCCGTGTATGAAGAAACAGCCGATGAATCCATCCACCGTTTTGAACGCGTGGCGGCAGAGATCGGCAGTACAGCGCTGAAGCGCTGCCTTCAAGCCGCCGACCTCGCGCCTTCCAAACTTGACGGGCTCATCGTGACAACGTGCACGGGTTATCTTTGCCCGGGGCTGACCTCTTACCTCAGTGAAAAAACGGGCCTGCGCGCAAATATTTTCTCGATGGATATGGCCGGCACCGGCTGCGGCGCAGCGTTGCCGGCGATGCGCGCTGCGGCGCAATTTTTAAAGTCGCATCCCAACTCGCGCGTCATGGTTGTTTGCGCGGAGGTGTGTTCGGCCGCTTTTGCCTGGGGCGATGAGATCGATTTGATTTTATCGAACGCGATTTTTGCCGACGGCGCCGCGGCCTGCCTGATGTCGAATCATCCCGCCGATTCCGCCGGGCTCCAATGGCAGGATTTTGAAGCCCTGCTTTGGCCGCAATACCGCGACGATCTTCGTTTTAAACATAAAGACGCGCGGCTTTGCAACGTCATCGGAAAAAAAGTTCCCGGGGTGGCGGCCGAAGCGGTCAATCAGCTTCATGATCATTTGAAAGTCCGCGCGGGCAAAGCGTTTGATCATTACGGCGTGCATCCCGGAGGCCGCCGGATTCTGGACGGAATTTCGGATCGTCTCGGATTTGAGGGGCACGAGCTCGTGCGTTCGCGCGAGGTGCTGCGCGACTACGGCAATATGTCTTCGCCCAGCATTTTGTTCGTGCTGAAAAAAATATGGCAGGAGGACCGGCCCGAGCCCGGCTCCTCCATCGCGCTCTTTGCCTTCGGAGCCGGCTTCAGCGCCTTCGGCGCCATTCTCCAGGTTGGCAGGGCGTAGGGAACAGGCATGCCTGTTCCCTACAAGAACAGCCTCAAATAGTCTGTGCGGTTTCCTGCGGGCATTCTCGCATTCTATTCTTTTTGGCAAAAAAAGAGCCTTGTGCTAAAATTCGCCCTTCCTTTCACAACCACTTTCCAGGCGGGATAGCTCAGTTGGTAGAGCAGAGGACTCATAAGCCTCGTGTCGGGAGTTCAATTCTCCCTCCCGCCATATTTTTTCGAAATAGCCATTGTTAGGCGGCGCACGCATGGTTCTTTGCAGACAGAAGAGAATTGAAGGGAGCGCCGATTATTGACGTGACAAATGTCACGTCAATGGCGCGGGCGGTGACCGAAGCCCGCAGGGCTGAGGCACCAATTCTCCCTCCCGCCACCAGCCTCATGGTTGGTGACCGCTGCATCGCGGTTCATAGAAAACCGCGTATGCAGACGGCCATTTTTCATAACCCTCCCGCATGCGTTTCTCGTAGGGGCAATTCATGAATTGCCCCTACCAAAAACCTGACGAGATTAGGCTGTTGCAGATGTGGTTTTTTATGTCATTCTGAGATGCCTGCGCCCTGCAAAGCAGGCGCAGGACAGCGAAGAATCTAGATCCTTCGCCGTCCCGCCATTGAATCAGTGGCGGGCGGCCCAGGATGACACACTTCCATCAGCGGCGAGTACAGGCATCACTCTGACACAGAGTAGTCGGTTTTCATTTTTTCTGATATCCTGCCCGCATGAAGACCCTGCCGAAGAAATCTGATTTATTTTCGCAAACATCCTTGCCCCGGCGATTCGAAAACCGGCTGAAAGCCGGCGGACTGATCCGGCCGAGCGACAAAGTGTTTGTTGCGTGTTCAGGCGGCTCCGATTCAACGGCGCTTTTTTATCTGTTCGTGGCCCTGCGGGAAAAGTGGAAGTTGAAACTGGGGCTTCTGCATTTTGATCATGGCCTGCGCCCGGGAGCTTCCGTGCGCGATGCGGAGTTTGTGCGCAAGCTCGCGAAAAAATTCAAAGTGCCCTTTTATTCAGCCCACAGCCGCGGGCTGAAAAAAGCGGCGCGGCAAAACCGCTTTTCGCTGGAAGAAGCCGCGCGTTTGGCGCGTTACAATTTTTTTGAAAAAGCCGCGAAGGAACACAAAATCCCCAAAGTCGCTTTGGCGCACACGCTGGATGACCAGGCTGAAACTGTGTTGATGCGGCTTGTGCGGGGGACGGGACTGCGCGGTCTTTCCGGAATCCGGCGCAGTTTGAAAGGGCGTCACACGGTTTTTGTGCGGCCGCTGCTGGAGTTTCAAAAAAAAGAACTTCTCGGCTGGATGAAGAAAGAGAAAATCTCTTTCCGTATCGATGCGACGAACCGGCAGACTCACCACGAGCGTAATAAAATCCGCTTATTTTTTTTACCGTGGCTCGCGCGGCAGATCAATCCGCGCGCGGCGCATGCATTGGCGCGTATTCCCGCCCTCGCTCAGGAAGAAAATGATTTGATCCTTCAACTCGAAGATAAAATCTGGCCGCAGGTTCTCCATTCCCGTCAGGAAGCGGAACGCATGGCGCTCAAAAAGATGGTTTTTATGAAAGCGCATCCCGCCCTTCAATTCCGATTGCTTGAGCGGGCCTTGCGGACATTGGACCGGCAAAGCGGGCTCGACCATGATGCCTGGCAGAAAGTGCGGCCTGGTTTAAGCCGGAAAGCCTGGTGTGTTTCCCTGCCGAAAGATATTGATCTCGCTGTAACCCATTCCAAAATCATCCTTTATAAGAAAAATAAATCCTGATACCGGCGCGCATTCCCCCTGATTAGAGTTTGCCAGCTCCTTGGGGCGCGTGATACACTACGCCCTTTATCGGATACCTTGTATATTACAGAGCCTGGCTGGACGCCCTCAAGGGTGTGAAAGGATCATGTTGTGAGTAAAGCAAACGGAAAAATTCCCGCAAAGAAACCCAAGAACGGCCGTAAAGTCCCCGGCAATCAGGGCGATCCCGAAAAACGCCGGCTCCTGGCATTTTTGCTGATCCCGCTCGCATTCATTCTGATTTTACAGCTTTTTGTGCTGCCGAATTTTGAAGTCAAGAACATGCCCTACTCGGAATTCTTCCAAATGGTTTCCAAGAATCACGAGAGCGGCCAGATTCTTTCGGCAAAAATCCTGGAAGGCACGATTCAGGGGCAGCTGCGTAACGGCGCTTACTTTCAGGTGAATGTTCCGGCCAATGATCCTGACCTTTTGCCGCTCTTACGGGGAAATATTCCTTCCCTTGAGATCGGTGCTTCGCAGGGATTTATGCGCAACCTGATTTATTCTGTTCTGCCGGTGCTGCTTCTCATTGCGTTCTTCTGGTTTTTTGTTTACCGCGGCGTTCAGCAGGGCGGCGGCCGGATTTTTTCTTTCGGAAAATCGCGCGCCAAGCAGCAGGATAACGCAATCAAAAAAATTACGTTCAAAAACGTGGCTGGGGTCGATGAGGCCAAAGATGATTTACAGGAAATTATTGAATTTCTCAGGGATCCTAAACGTTTCGAGAAACTGGGCGGGCGCATTCCCAAAGGGGTCTTGCTGATGGGGCCGCCGGGAACGGGAAAGACGCTGCTGGCCAAGGCGGTAGCGGGTGAAGCGGACGTGCCGTTTTTTTCGATCAGCGGTTCGGACTTTGTGGAAATGTTTGTGGGCGTTGGGGCTTCACGCGTGCGCGATCTTTTTGAGCAGGGCAAGCGCGCCGCCAAACAAAGCGGCCGCGGCGCGATTCTATTTATCGATGAAATTGACGCGGTAGGACGCCAGCGCTTCGCTGGCATCGGCGGCGGACACGATGAGCGCGAGCAGACGCTCAATGCGCTGCTGGTGGAAATGGATGGTTTTGATTCGCATGCGGGTGTGATTTTAATCGGTGCGACCAACCGGCCGGATGTGCTGGATCCGGCGTTGATGCGGCCGGGACGTTTTGACCGCCAGATTGTCGTCGACCGTCCCGACATTAAGGGCCGCGAAGAAATCCTCCGGGTGCACGTGACGGATGTGAAGCTGGACGCGTCCTGTGATTTGACACGCATCGCTCAGCAGACGCCCGGGTTTTCCGGCGCTGACCTGGCGAATCTCGTCAACGAGTCGGCCTTGTTGGCGGCGCGGCGGCGCAAAGACGCTGTAACACAACAGGAACTTGAAGAGTCCATTGAACGCGTGATGGTGGGGCCTGAGCGTAAAAGCCGCGTGATTTCCGAGAAAGAAAAGAAAGTCAAGGCCGTACACGAATCCGGTCACGCGCTCGTGGCGCTGATTTTGCCTAACGGGGATCCGGTGCATAAAATTTCGATCATTCCGCGGGGCATGGGGGTCGGCGGCTACACGCTGCAGCTGCCCACGGAAGACCGCAACCTGATCACGAAGCAGGAACTGCTGGACCGTATTACCGTTCTTTTGGGCGGACGCGTCGCCGAAGAACTTTATTTCAACGAAGTCACCTCCGGCGCCTCGGATGATCTGCAGAAGGCCACTCAGTTTGCCAAGATGATGGTCTGCGAACTCGGCATGTCCGAAAAAATGGGCAATCTGACTTTCGGCAAGCATCAACAGCAGATTTTTCTGGGCCGTGATTTTATGCATGAAAAAGATTATTCCGAACAGACCGCGGTTTTGATCGATCAGGAGCTGCGCCGCATTGTGGATGAATGCTACTTGCGTGCGCGCAAACTGCTCTCGGAACACCGGGACAAGCTCGAAAAACTTACTCAAATTCTTTTGGTGAAGGAAGTTCTTTACCAGCATGAAATCATTGAGTCTGCCGGATTGCCTCCGCGCCCTGCGTCCGAGACTGCTCTGGCCCCCAAAACGCCGGTGCTGTCTGCCGCTGCCGGTGCCGGACCTACGCTGCCGGGAGTTTAGTGCATGCGCTGGAGCATCCCGAGCGGCGTTCTGGATGTGTCACGCCCCCTCCTTGTGGGAATCCTCAACGTCACGCCGGACTCCTTTTCAGACGGCGGTCAATTTCAGGATGCGGCCCAAGCCGCAGACCAGGCGCTGCGCCTGATCCAGGAAGGCGCGGATATTCTTGATGTGGGCGCTGAGTCCACCCGCCCCGGGGCACAGGCTGTTTCGACGGATGAAGAATGCCGCCGCATTTTACCGGTTCTGAAAAAAATAAAAGCGGCAAGTGCCGCACCTGTTTCGATTGACACCACGAAGGCCGAAGTTGCGCGGGCATGTCTTGACGAAGGCGCGGACATCATCAACGATGTCAGCGGGCTGGCGGTTTCCGGGGATGCGATGGCGGCGCTTGTGCGGGACAGCGGCGCGGGTCTTATTCTGATGCATCGCCGGGGGAATCCCGTGACGATGCAGAGTCTGGCGGTTTATGAGGATGTGACCGGAGAAGTTTACCGCGAGCTTGCGGCAGCGTTTGAAACCGCCGTAAAATTCGGGGTTGCCCGCGAGCAGATCGTGCTTGACCCGGGGCTTGGGTTTGCCAAAAATGCCGGGCAGAATTTTCAACTGTTGTCTGAACTTGAGCGATTCGGCGATTTGGGCCGGCCGGTGCTGATCGGCCCGTCGCGCAAATCCTTTTTAGCGGTTACGCCGGGAGCGCTGCCCTCCGAGCGTGTATTTGGAACCGCGGCGGCAGTCACCATCGGTTATTTGAAAGGCGCCCGTCTTTTCAGGGTGCATGATGTCCGCGCGATGCGCGAAGTTCTTCAAATCTGTCAAGCCGTCGGAGGAGTGAATCATGTCGGGACATAATAAATGGGCCAGTATCAAGCATAAAAAAGCCATTGTGGATGCCAAACGCGGCAAAGTTTTTACCAAGATCATCAAGGAAATCACAGTCGCCGCGCGTATGGGCGGCGGCGACCCGGGAACAAATCCCCGTTTGCGAACAGCGATTCAAGCCGCCAAAGATGCCAACATGCCGGCCGACAATATCGACCGGGCCGTAAAAAAGGGAACCGGGGGCCTGGAGGGCGTGACGTATGAGGAACTGACCTATGAAGGCTACGGGCCGCAGGGCGTGGCCATTCTGGTGCAGTGCCTGACCGACAATAAAAACCGCAGCAGCGCGGAAATCCGCAGCATTTTTACCAAGCAAAACGGCACGATGGCCGGCGCGGGCTCGGTCGCCTGGATGTTTGAGAAACACGGTATGATTTACGTCGATGTGTCCAAAACCACGGAAGAGAAGTTGATGGAAGCCGCCCTTGCGGCCGGGGCGGAGGATTTGTCGGAGGAGGCCGGGAAGTTTCAGATTAAAACGGGTCCGGCGGATTTTATTACGGTGCGCGAGGCGATTGAAAAGGCGGGTATTCCGGTGGAGTCTTCCAGTCTTGGCATGATTCCAAAAAATGAAGTGACCGTGACGGCCGACTCGGCGCGCAGTGTGATGGCGCTGATTGATGCGCTCGAAGACCACGACGATGTGCAGAACGTTTACAACAACTGCGATATTCCCGACGAGGTGATGAAGGAGCTGGCGTAGTGGCGAGAATTCTGGGGGTCGACCCCGGAACCTGGCGCACCGGCGCCGGAATTTTAGATGTGACCGGCAGCCAGCACCGCCTCGTGCACGCCGGCGTGATTGCCGTGACGCAGGACCTGGCGGAGCCCCAGAGGCTTTTGATTATTTTCCGGTCGCTGCTCTTGTTGATTCGCGAGCACCGGCCGGATGTGCTGGCGCTTGAAAATGTTTTTTATCACAAGGATATTCGCGCCACGATCAAGATCGGTGAAGCGCGCGCGTGCGCCATGCTGGCGGCGGCCGAACAGGGTGTTCCGGTCGTGGAGTATCTGCCGACCCGTGTGAAACAGGCGGTGACCGGCAACGGGCGGGCGAGCAAAGAGCAGGTGGCGCAGATGGTCTGCCGCCTGCTGGCGATGAAAGATCCGGCGGCGCTGGATGCGACCGACGCGCTGGCTGTGGCCCTTTGTCATGCGCATCTTAAAGGCGCGGCTCCGGTGCGTGCGGGCAAGAGCGGGGAATCCGACTGGTACAAAAAACAGGTGAAGGCTGCGCTGGCGGCCGGTTTAAATAAAGCAAGCGGAAAAAAAACAAACGATGTATCACTCTCTGTCCGGAAAACTCGTTGAAAAAACCGCTGCGGGTGTCGTTCTGGACGTCCACGGTATCGGTTATGAAATTCACATTCCGGTTTCGTCCTTCGGCCGCCTACCGGCCCTCGGTGAAACCGCCAAACTCTTTATTCATTTTGTGGTGCGTGAAGACGCGCAGCTTCTCTACGGGTTTGCGACCGAAGCCGAACGGCGGCTGTTCCGGCACCTGATCGGCATTTCCGGCATCGGCCCGAAGACAGGGCTGACCGCGCTTTCCGGAGTGGAAACCGGCGCGTTAAAACGGGCGATTGTTCAGGGGCAGGTCGAAGTGCTGCAGCAAGTGCCGGGTATCGGTAAGAAAACGGCGGAGCGCATTGTCATTGAACTGCGTGAAAAGCTCGCCGCCGAGGGAATGAAGGGCGAGGCCGCGCTGACTTCCTCGTTGCCGTCCGGCGGCCCCGTCGACGACGCCGTCGACGCGCTGGTGGCGCTTGGGTATAAAAAAGCAGAGGCCCGTCAGGCGGTTGAAAAAAGCCTGAAGGGTTTGGGCGGCCGCAGTGCTTCGGTAGAAGATCTCGTCCGTCAATCTTTACAGCACGTTTAATGGATGGGAGAAAAAGCATGGCAGTGAAATCTTTGAATGCACGCAGTCATAAACGCCTTAGAGCGGCTTTTTTGGTGAAGTACGAAACCGGCCGTCTGGGCGAGTCCCCCCGGATCACGAATATCCGCGACCTGAGCGCCGGCGGTTTACGGTTTTTTACGCGGGAACTTCTGGAAGAGTCCTCGCGGATCAAACTGCAGGTACTTGTCCCTTCACTCGAGCGTTCACTCACCGCGCAGGCGAAAATTCTGCGTGTGCGCCGCGCCAATAGAAATTTCGTCTATTCCGTCGCGGTGCAGTTTGCCGATCTCAAGCCTGGCGACCGTGAAGATCTTGCGAAGTTTATCGAAACGCTGGATCAAAATCCGGAAACACGTATTTGCATTGACCAGGCCAATGTCGTTTTGAGGAATGGTTGAACATGGATGAGCGTTTTCTAAGCCAGACGCCTCTGCCGGAGGAAACCGACTTTGAGGTTTCCCTGCGGCCGTTGAAGCTTGATGACTTTTCCGGCCAGCCCAAAATCCGTGAAAACCTGGGGGTGTTTCTGGAAGCGGCGCGGCGCCGAAAAGAACCGCTCGATCATGTCCTGCTTTTCGGGCCGCCCGGGTTGGGCAAAACGACGCTGGCGCATATCATTGCCCGCGAAATGGGAGCCAACATTCACACCACCTCGGGGCCGGTTTTAGAACGGCCGGGTGATCTCGCGGGGGTTCTGACCAATTTGGCCGCGGGCGACGTGCTTTTTATCGATGAGATTCACCGCACTTCGCGCGTGGTGGAAGAATATCTTTACCCGGCGATGGAGGATTACTGCATCGATATCATGATCGACAAAGGTGCCAATGCGCGCTCGATTAAAATCGATGTGCCTCGTTTCACCTTGATTGGCGCGACGACGCGCAGCGGGCTTTTGTCCTCGCCCCTGCGTTCCCGTTTCGGGATTGTCGAGCATTTTAACTATTACGATGCCGAGACGCTTGCGAAGATCGTGATGCGTTCCAGCCAGCTGCTGAATATCGCGGTCGAAGCGTCGGGGGCTTTTGAAATTGCGCGCCGCTCGCGCGGCACCCCGCGCATTGCCAACCGGCTTTTAAAACGGGTGCGTGATTTTGCCGAAGTTAAAGCTTCGGGAAATGTGTCAGCGGAGGTGGCGGATCAGGCCCTGCGCATGCTGGAAGTGGATCAGGAAGGCCTGGATCTGATGGATAAGCGCATTCTGAGTTACATCATGAATGAATTCGACGGGGGGCCGGTCGGGCTTTCCTCGCTGGCCGTGGCGGTGGGGGAAGATGCCGAGACGCTTGAAGAAGTGTACGAGCCTTTCCTGATTCAACAGGGGTTTTTAAAGCGCACGCCTTCGGGCCGGGTGCTGACGCGCCGTGCGTATGCGCACTTTAACGTGAAGCCGCCCGCACGCCCCAATGAACTTTTCAACGATTAAATAGGGTTTTTATGGAACTTTTGCTCTCCCTCTGGCGTCCGGTGCTTGAAGTCCTGTTTATCTGGATGCTGGTCTACTCGCTCATCCGTTTTTTTCAGGGAACACGCGCCTTCCAGGTTTTGATGGGGCTTGTGATTCTCGCTGTCATTTTTAACATCGCCAAAATCCTCGGGTTGAATACGATCAACTGGGTTTTGACCAAACTCTTTGCGGTCGGTGTCTTGGCGTTTCTGATTATTTTTCAGCCGGAGCTGCGGCGCGCGCTGGCCCGCATCGGACAGAATACTTTTTTGAGCGGCTACCTGAAAAAGGGCGGTACCGTCGACGAATTGATCCAGGCCTGCGAATCCCTTTCGCGCAACCGCACGGGCGCCCTGATTGCCCTTGAGCGCGACATCGGCCTGCGCAATTACATTGAATCCGGCATGATTCTGGATGCGCGCGTGAGTCAGGAGCTTTTGCTGACCCTGTTTCATACGGGAACACCGACGCATGACGGCGGCGCCATTATCGTGGGAGACCGTATCGCTGCCTGCGGTGCCCTTTTTCCGCTCAGCCAGAATCAGGAAATTCCGCGCGCGCTCGGAACGCGGCACCGGGCCGCCATAGGACTTACCGAAGATACCGACGCTGTCTGTGTGATCGTCTCCGAAGAGACCGGCAATATTTCCGTGGCCGTACACGGCAAGCTGACGCGCGACCTGGATGCGGATGGCTTGAATAAAGTGCTGACCAACCTTTTTCGGGCGCCCGCGGCGGCCCGTTCGCCGGCGCTTGAGTTTATTGAAAAGAATTGGAAATTTTTTAAGGAAAAGAGCCGTTTATGATGCGCTGGCTGACCCGGCATTGGGGACTTAAAACTGTTTCGCTGATTCTGGCGGTGGGCCTTTGGTTTTATGCTGTCGGCGAAGAGGGCGTGGAGGTTGAACGTGTCATCCCGCTCCAGGTGAAAGTGGCCAATAAGCAAATGAGCATTCTGAAGGCTTCGACCCGCACGGTACGCGTGACGCTTTCGGCGCCGCGGGCGCTGATTTCTGAAATTATGGGCAAAGCCATGACGGCGGCGCATGTGATCGGGGCCGAAGTCAAAACAGCGGGGGATTATTCCTTCCGGGTGGAGCCGCGGGAAATCAAACTGCCGTCACCGCAAGTGCGCATTGTCAAAATTGAACCGGAGGCGGTTTCCGTCACGCTGGATGAATTGATTGTCCAGAAATTGCCGGTCAAGGCGACTCTGGT
>Ga0209211_10012600_pt1 | contig 10614 bp, 12 predicted proteins | sample RifGroA2_FD_183992 | JGI IMG/M metagenome (GOLD analysis project Ga0209211, IMG submission 183992) | Groundwater microbial communities from Rifle, Colorado, USA - Groundwater A2 (SPAdes) (version 2) | ecosystem: Environmental > Aquatic > Deep subsurface > Groundwater | place: Rifle, Colorado...
TATCAATCGATTCCGTTGGTGATTAAAAACATTCAACAGCAACAGATGAAAGAGATAAAAAAGGCTGCTTGATATGAAAAAAATGCAGAGCTGTCAGATAATTTCAACTAAAAATTTGACATCGCCCAATTGTGTTTGCCCATCATTTAGGGCGAACATATAGGGCGAACACCCTCCAAAGGCGGGCAGGCAAGGTTCGCCCGTACGGCGTACGGCGATATTACGGCATATTATGAATTCTTTTTTCCAAAATCTCGTTGGTTGCCGGCACTTCCCCATATACCTTGTTCCATACTGTTTTTGTTTCCATGCATAAATAATGGGGGGTTTTGGGGAAGTACTCTTCTACCAAAGCTTTAACATAAGAGTAAAGCTCTTCTCTTATACCGCGTAAATAGCGCATTTTGCCGTCGGGGGATGGATAGAGTTCTTGATAGAGTAATCTGCTTTTGGGCCAGCGGTCCATCATGGTTTCTTTAAGCCCCGGGGTAAAGCGCAGTGAGCCCATGGAAATCCAGGCAATCTCGTTTGGCTGGAATTGGTTTCTTAAATCAGACAAAAGATTTTTGTATTCCTGTTCCCAATCATCCAACGCCATTAAAGGATCCAAATGAAAGGCCACGGGGTACCCCTTGTCGGCCACGGTGCGTGCGGCTTTCAAACGTTCAGGGACGGGGGTGCATTTGTGTTCTTCCCATGCCGAATAAGCCGGTGGGTTGACCGACCACGAGAGGATGGTTTTTTTCTGGTGATCGAGATGGAGCAGGTTTTGAATCTGGTCTGTTTTTGTTTTCAATTCCAGAATCATGTTTTTTTGACGGGCTGCAAAAGGGACGAGTTCCTGGGTAAATTGGGTGATGCCATCTAACGCCAAAGAATCCGAAAGTTCTCCTGTGCCCACACGAAAAGATTGATTCGGATTTTTTTGAAGAAAAATTTCAACTTCGCTTAAAATTTCATCGAGGTTGGTAAAAATGGAAATGACGGGATTGTTTTTGAGGTAGTCTTGTAAAATGCAATAAGAACATTCCAGGTGGCAATTGGAAACAAGGGCCATGGTCAGGTAATTACAGCACACATAGCCCCCCATCCCCTGGCAGGCTTTCACCACTTTGCCGTGATAGCGTGTGAGCAGAAGTTTTTTTTTGGCGTCCGTCATGGAAATGGGTTTTTTGAGAATATCGGGATCGTCAATCAATTCTGTGGGAACCTGTGGAAAATGTTTGAGGATGCGCTTGGTTACCGTGAGTTCTTCAACTTTTTTATCAACATAGATGTGGGTGGGAAGAAAAGGGTGCATTTTTTAGTTGCTCGTTGCTCGTAATACGGGGAGTGGGGCGCGCCAAGGGACGCCCCTACGGGATCCAACGTACGGGCGCCGCTTGGCTAGCGCCCCTACAAAATTGTCAATTGAACTATCAGGGACAGGTGGTCGCTGGCAAGGGAAGAAAAACTGGAAATATTCTGCGCGGTAAAACCGGGGCCATGAAGAATATGATCTATTTTTTTAATCGGTTCCCAGCTTGGCATGGTGTAGAAGGGTTCTTCTTCGGCATTTTTTAGGGAAGTGTTGTTTAAAATCCATTCAAGGGCTTGTTTTCTTTCCTCCAAAATCCCCCTCTTTCCCCCTTTATTAAAGGGGGATGAAAGGGGGATTTTTACAAAAGACACGCTATTTAAATCACCGATCAATAAACTGTGTGTCAAATTTTCTTTTTGAATGTTTTGGCTTAAAGCCTGCGCCTGTTCCAGACAAGTTTTTGGATCAAAGGCTTCCAGATGAGCATGCCAGAGGGAAATATTTTTTTCTTTTATTTGTATGTTTAATTTTTGAACTTTTCGGTCCAAATAAAACCAGTTGTACCAAAAGGCATTCGAAGCCGGTTTTGGGTAGGCCAGAATATCTTGTTTGGTGATGGGATATCGGCTTAAAACAGCCTGTCCCGAGACCATGCGGCCATAGTGGATTTTAACAGGCCAATAGGGCCAGGGCAGATAGCGTTTATTCCAGGTGATGACATAGGCGGCGTAGGGAAGTTTGAGGGCCTGTTGCAAAAATTCCATTTGATTGATCCCGTGGGTTCTTTTGGAATCAAAATCAAGTTCCTGAAGGCCGATGATGTCGGCGTTTTCTTTTTTTAAATTTTGGGCGATTTCATTCAAGTTTTTTTCAATTTCTTCCCGGGGCCAGTGTATTGCCTGATTATTGGTGATTCCCGAGGCATAACCGATATTGTAGGTGATGATTTTCAAGCTTTGGGGTTGGGGAAGGGGGGCCTCGAATTCTTTTTCGGTAATCAGACCGCTTTCTTCAAAAGCAAGCCCGTTGGGGCTGGCTGCCCAAAAAATAGAGGCAGACAAAATACCGGTAAAAAATAAAAGGGTAAGAAAAATGGTTTGCATAAGAAGGCTTGAAGTGCGCCTGTAAAAATTGCCTTGCTTCTTGGCCAAGGTCAATTAATTTCCGATTATGAGAAATAAAATGATCCCTGGGGACATTCCCCCTCTTGTGATGAAGAAACTCCTCAAAATTCCAGAAGAGGATCGGAATTCCCTGCTGGAAGATTTATGGGCCCTTCCTGTAAACCAGAACAAGCTGGCGGAAATCGTGGATGCCCTTGTTGTGCTTTCTAAAAAGCGGAACTGTCCTGTTTTTCATGTCTGGATCGAATTGAAAGAAAAAGTCAAAAATGTGGGAGACAAAGGCCATGCCCTCGAAATGGTCCGGGATATTCTCCGCGGGTGGCGTTATCCCCGGCTTGTGGCCCAGGAAAAAGAGTTTACGGCCCATCTTAAAAAAATAGGGATCCCTTCCTTCATGTCGGTAAATCCATCCCCTTATTTTGAAGAGCCCTGGGTAGAGATGAAAATGCGGATTGAAAACATGGAGGATGTAAAACGCGCCGCCCAAATTTTCCAGAAAGAGGAATGGAAGGGGTTGTTTAAAATTTTGTAGGGGCAGGTTTGTAACCTGCCCTCATTAAGGGTGGGTCACAGACCCGCCCCTACGGCACAAATTTTTCTATCAAATCCAAACACGCCTCCGGGGCTTCCAAGGCAAGGGCATGCCCTGCGTTGGGAATGACATGAAGAGAAGAGCCGTGAATGGCTTGATGAAGCTGGGCCGAAAGGGAGGGCGGGGTCATCTTGTCATGTTCCCCCACCAAAATAAGCGTGGGGATGTTTATTCCTTGTACTTTGTTTTCAAGATTGTATTCGCTGCAGGCCTTGAAATCATTGACAAGCAGGCTGGGCTTGATCCGGAGCAATTCATCGCGTGCCGCATTGACAAGAGTTTCGGGAGCTTGTTTGGAGTACATGTGGCTTGCCATGAAACCGATGGCTTCCTGGGGTTTTGTTTTTAAATGATCCATAAATTGGGGATTCACCGGAAGTTTGGCCCCGGTGCCCATCAGGATGAGTTTTTTAAGCCAGGGTTTTTTTTGAATAGCCAAAGTCAGCGCAATGGCTCCTCCCATGGAAGAGCCGGCCAGGGTGACATGGGTGAGTGCCAATGTCTCGACAAAATTTTCGATGAATCGGGCATAAGCGCCAATGTCCGGCAAAGGGGACCCTACCGAAAGCCCGTGCCCGGGGAGATCAAGGGCATGGGTATTAACGCCCGGAATTTTTCGTAAAGCAGGAGCCCAGTGAGTATGGTTCCCTCCGGCTCCATGGATGAGAATGAGGTTGGTTTCGGCAAGATGATCCTTAAGGCCGTAATAGATTTTGTTGTTTTCTATTTGTGTGTAGGGCATGGGTTATCATTATGCCAGTTCAGCCCATTCTTGTCATTTGTCACGTGGCCCATGAGGGCCTGGGAAGCATGGAGCCCCTTTTCAAGAAAAAAGGAGTTTTGTTTGAATACCAAAGCCTGGCCACCGATGATTCCCTTTCCATCGATCATCAAAAATATTCAGCTCTTATTGTCATGGGGGGGCCCATGGGGGTTTATCAAACAGAACAGTATCCCTTTTTGGAAACGGAAGTGAAAATCATCCGGGCTTTTTTGGCGGAAGGAAAACCTTTTTTGGGTATTTGTTTGGGAGCCCAAGTTTTGGCCAAAGCCCTGGGAGCTTTTGTCGGTAAAAACAAACAGAAAGAAATAGGGTGGTACCCGCTAAACCTCACGGATCAGGCCAAGGATGACCCCTTGTTTAAAAAGATGAAGGTCACAGAAACCGTGTTTCAGTGGCATGGGGATACATTTCAAATTCCCCAAGGGGCTGTTTGTTTGGCCAGTTCCCCCTTGTGCACCCATCAGGCTTTTCGTTTTGGAAAGAATGTCTACGGGCTTCAATTCCATGTAGAAATGACCAAAGAACTTGTTGAAGAATGGTTATCAGTTGAGGGCAACAAAGAAGAACTTGAAAGCTTAAAAGGTCAGATTGATCCGCTTAAAATAAGCACGGAAACTCTTCTTAATTTGCCGCGCCTTCAGGAGATTTGCCAGGGTATGGTGGAGGAATGGTTGGGGTTTTTGCCCCCGTAGGGATCCCGTATCGCGGGGTCCCCACAGGATTATTATCGGGAATATTTATTCTTTCGGGCTTTTTTCACCTTTTTCTTTTTTTCATCCAGAATAACTTCGGTTGAAACACTCGCTGTATTTGACCCGACATGGGGGACGGGGGGGCTGGAGGCATTCACAATATAAGGAGTGATGAAAATAAGGAGCTCGGTGTCATCCCGTTTTTTGGACTTGTTTTTAAACAGCCAGCCCAAGAGGGGAACCGATGAAATAACGGGCACGCCGTTGGAAGTGGTTGACTTGGACACTTTCATGAGCCCACCGATGACCGTGGTATGTCCGTTTTTGACAAGCACGGTTGTTGAAGCATGATTATCCCGCACCGAAGGAATCCCATCGACCGTGTTTCCGAAATCAGCCTCGGATTCTTCGGCTTCGATGGTCATCTTGACCATGTCCCCCACTGATATCTGGGGAGTCACTGTCAGTTCAATCCCTGTATCAATTTCATCCAACCCGGAATCATTGCTGGTTGCTGAACCACCGGAGCCTCCCACACTAATGGAAGAAGTGGTTTTGACGAAAAGCTTCACGCCACTGCGTATTTTGGCCGGGGCGTTATTGATGGTGGTGACCGATGGTTGTGAAATAACCTTGGCTTCCCCATTGGTTTCTGCGGCGGTGATTTGGGCATCAATATTCATGTTGTTGGTGACATTGCCCAGTAAAATGCCAACCCCGCTTGTGGGGGCGACTGCGGGAAAATTGAAGTTAAGTGGATCCGCGGAAATAGGCGAGGTTCCGACAGTGGGTGCGCCAAAGCCCTGCACATTGCCCGAATCTTTGGTGAAACCCCACTGGATACCAAGGGCGCGTGAAAAATTGCGGGTGACGCCCACGATTTTGGCTTCAATTCGCACTTGCGTGTCAGCACGGTCAAGGGATTCAATAAGCGCATAAACATTATCTAAAACTGCCTGACTGTCTTTAATGATGAGTGTGTTTGTTCTTTCATCTGACGTGACAGACCCCTTGTCTGAAATCTGGCTTTTCACTGTGGCCAAAAGGTCTGCAGCTTTGGCATATTTCAGGGTGATGTAACGCGATTCATAATAAGCCCCGGCGACAAAGTCATCGATTTTGCCGACACGGACAATCTTGTTTTCTTCGGCGAATTCAAGTTTATTCACCCTTAAGATGGCGCCCAGGGCATTTTTAAGGAGAGTGTTTTGAAAAGCCACAGAAACTTGTCCACTTAAGTCTTCCGGCATGATGATGTTGAAATCGCCCACGGTGGCAATGAGTTTTAGGGAGTTTATCAGGGACGCTTTTTCAAAAATGATATCGTAATTGGGAGGGGTGCTTACTTCCCCGTTTCCCACATAGCTTTCCATGGGAATTTTGGTAAGCCCCTTGGGCCACGAAACAGTGATGCCATCGGGTTTTATTTCCTTGATGGTGAAAGTGCCGATGGCCTGGCCTTCCTTTAAAATTTTTCCGGAAATCAGGCAATATTTTGTGTCCCTGTTGACAATGAGGCCTTCCAGATTCAGGGTGGAAGGATCAGCGCCGCCGTCAGTGGCTACGGGAAGGAAGGGATTTCTTTTTTCATCTTTTTCACCCAGATTTTTAAACACATCCAGGGAAAGATCAGAAAGGGATTCGGATTTTGCATTCTCGTTTTCAGCCCAAATGGCCGGTGAAAAGAGAACAAAGAAGGCCATTAACAAGATGGCCCCCAGTTCATTTTTGTGTTGGTATATTGGTCGCATTGTAGTCCTCAAGTTGATATAAGGTTGCTCTCATTTCCAAACCCATATGGCCTTCAATCATGGGGTCGTTTGTCAGTGTGATGGCATCAACGGCCACCAGCGCAGGAATGTTGTCCATCTGTTCAATGAAGGCCAAAACCTGGGGGAAAAACCCCGAAGTTGTCAGGGTAAAGGGGGCTTTGGTAAAACCGCTTCCTTCGGAAATTTTTGTTGTCGAAAGTGACCCCATGTTAAGTCGGTGTTCACTGTTCATATTTGTGATGTGGCTAAGCAGGGTGGTTGTGTCTTTAATGTCTGGTTTGATTTCTCCCTTAAGAATGAGGAGTTTTGTATTGTCAGTGGAGTTAAGGTTTTGGGCCTGCTTTTTTTGCTGTTGAGTGAGAAGGAGCTTGTTTTGATCCTTGAGTGTTTTTTGTTCTTTTTGCAAGGTTGTCACTTCGGCTTTTATTTTTTTGATTTCCTCTGCCTTGGGGCTGTAAAAAGTACGGTTAAAAATGATCACGATGGCCAATAACAAAACAATGGCGAGAATGGTTTCCCGGGATGAAGCGATAGTTGTTAATGTTGCTGACGTTGCCATAATAAAAATTTCTTAAATTCCACCTGCCAATTACTGGTTTGGTGCCACCATATCACAATCAAGCTGGAACGTGAAACCCATTGCTTCCTTTTTAGAATTGCTGAGCACCGTTTGCTGAATAAAAGGTGATTGCGTTATGTTACTTATAAAAAGCGTTAAATCATCCAGGCTACGTGTTTGGCCGTTGATGATCAGTTTTTTCTGTACGTGCGGCTGCTGTTGGGTGGTGGCTTTTTCTTCCTTTTTCTGTTTTTTACCCGAATTTTGAGAACCGGAAAAACTGGTATTGGCCGTCAAACTTGAAAACCATACGGTACCCGGAAGGCGTTTGGAAACATCACTTATAAGGGCGGACCATTTGGGGGTTTGGGTAAATACTTCGTTGAGAAACGACTGGGACCCGCCCTCTAATTTTGGAGGAGCCGCCTTTAAGAGACGCATACGTTCTTCCTTAAGGCGGGCAATATCCCCTTCAATGATCTTAAGGTCTCTTTGATATTTAGAAATGCGATAAGCCTGAATTCCAAAGACCAAGGCACACACAATGACAATGCTCACACCACTTTTGATGATGCGCGTGTATGTAAACTTGAACGGCTCGCGTTCAATAAGGTTAATGCGTGTGATCATAACGAAACTTGGGCCAGCGACAATGCCTGGGAAAACACGCATGCATCCTTATTCACGGTTTCTTCCTGTCCACTTTCAATTTCAATATTTTTGAAAGCGTTCAAGATGTCCGTTGGTATTGCCAGATTCTTGCTTAAATAGTCACATAGCCCAGGTATTTGCGCGCCCCCCCCCGAAAGAAGAATTCGGTTTATTTTATCAACATGGAACGTGATTGAAAATGTATCAATGGTGTTTTGTATTTCAGCAGCCAGACGTTGGTTAAAGGATGCTTTTTCTTCATCGGTTTTTGGTATTTTAATACCTGAAAGCGGTCTTGAGAAATAAAATCTTGTATGCCCCGTAATAATCATGAGTGATTTGGTGGCCCCAAGGTCCAATGTGGCGACCCATTCGTTGTCGGAAGGATAGATGGGTTCAACAGCAGCGGCCAGGCTGACAACACTGGGTTCAACAAGATCAATTTTAATTCCCGCTTTTTCAAGCTCGCTTAAAACTTTTTTCACCGTTTCTTTTCTGATGGCGTAACCGACCAAATCGACCTGTTTGGCATTATCGCTCTCCGGAGTGACAGAAGAGGATCTTACAATAAATTCTTCAATAGGGCCTTCCACCACATCGCGCATTTTCCATTTTACGGCTTCTTTTAAGTCGGCTTCCGGCATTTTTGGCAGTTCCAATTTCCTTATCTTAAGGCTGGAGTCATCAATGCAGACGCAGGATTGTGCCGAATCGAGTCTGTTTTCAGTGATAAATTTTTTCAAGGGTTCGACAAAACTTTCTTTTGAACCGGAAATGTCGAGGACCCCACAAAAATCAAGATGGGATTTGTCTCCTTCTTTGTAGGAAAGCCTGACCGCCTTGATAAGGTTTGAGCCCAAGTCAAGCCCAAGAAAGGTCTTTTTCTTAAAAGAGAGTTTAGGTTTGAACATGGATTTTAAATCCCTTTTATTGTCCACCCGTGGTGATGGTTGTTACAGGTTGTTGTTCTCCATTTTCCAGGGTTTGGATACGTGTCTCAATCTGGACTTTCAAATTTTGTTCAATATTTTGGTTGAGTGTAAGAAACATTTTGTATTGGTTGGAGGCTTCTTCCTTTTTGCCGGCTTTATCGAGGGTAAGAGCCAAATGAAAATGGGCATCGGCATAGTCCGGTTTTACCTCGATGGCTTTGTTGAATAATTGAACAGCTTCCTCTTCCGCTTGAAGTTCCATCTTAATAGCCCCCAGATTGTTTAAAGCCTGGGCATATTCAGGGTTGATTTCCAAAGCTTTGGTGTAGGCAGCCATGGCCTGTTCTTTTTGCCCCAATTTTTTATAGACAACCCCCAAATTATTGTAGGCCTCGGCATCATTGGGGTTGTTGGTGATGATTTCATCCCATTTGGCCAGGCTTGCGTCATAATTTCCGGCAGCAAACAGGGTAAGGGCTTCTGTTTTTAGGTTGGTAGGAAAAATCTTTGCCGGTTGTCTTGAATTTGTTGCCGATTGTTTTTGCTCGAGCCCGGGTTTTTTGATGGTGAGGGCTGATTTTTTGAAAAAATGATTATAACCAAACCATCCCGTAGCTGCTAATCCAAGAACGATGATTAAAATGGAAAGCCATGTGGTGACCGGCTGTTTTGTTTTGCTGTCAGACACAACGGCTTTGAAAGGAATGGAGGGTGCGCTGCCTTGGTCATTATTAGCCACCGGGGGAATACGGTCCTTCTCGGCTTTTTTTAAGGCATTAAGAATGATGGACATACGACGGTACCTCCTTGGCGGCCTCTCTGACCAGACTTTTGGTAATCACCCGGGTATCACTTGAGTATGCGGCAAGCAGGGCCAGTTCACAAATGGTGTTGATGATGCGCGGGATGCCGTTGGATATTTTCTGGATTTCTTTGACGGCCGAATGTTCGAAGGCGATAAGCGGATTATTTCCTGCTTTTTGAATGCGATGCTGAATATAATTTTCGGTTTCTGTGCCCCCCATGGGGATTAAATGACAGAATACCTGAATGCGCTGGGCTAATTGTCTTAAGGCCCTGTCGGCCAGTTTCTCTTCAAGTTCAGGTTGGCCCACCAGAACAATTTGTAAAAGCTTGTGGGTTTCTGTTTCAAGATTGGACAGCAGGCGCGTCATTTCAAGGGCTTCCATGGAAAGATTTTGGGCTTCATCGATAATGACAACGGCTGATTGTGCGGCCTTGTCGACGTCAAGGACGTAATTATTCAACACATCAAGCTGCTCTTTGACTGAGAGGCCCGAGGTTTCCAACCCAAAATCCTTGTTGATGCTTTTGATCAGTTCAACGGTGGATACAAGAGGGTTTAAAATGAGGCTTGTATGCACTTTTTCCTGGTCCACCCGATTTAAGAGTGCCCGTAAACAGGTTGTTTTTCCCGTGCCCACTTCTCCGGTAAGAAGCATGAAGCCCTTTCTTTCCTGAATGCCGTAGAAAAGGGTTTGCACCACTTCTTCATGCTGGGGCGATGAATATAAAAAGTGGGTGTCTGGTGTTATGTTGAAAGGTTTTTCGATAAGTCCAAAAAAATCTTCGTACATTTTGTCCTCACTTGCGTTAATTTGTGGTTAATATAACTTTTTTTACGCACACTGGCAACTTCTTCAAATTATTTATTTTATTTTGTTGTTAAACAAGAATTCCCCGCTCTTGAAGCGGGGAATTCTTTTCATCGACCGGTTCATTTTTACTTCACTTACGGTTCATCATTGGAATCATGCTGGTCATTGGTTGAATTGCCCGGATCGCAACCCTCACTTCCATTGCCAATCCCCTGATTGCAACGGTGGGCGGATGTATCTCCCCCACCCGTAACAGGGCTGATGGTGATGAGAAGAACCGCATCTTGGAAGTCGGCTGCAGGGCTTCCGGGGTTACGATTCATGTCCACACCGCTTTCAACAAGGACAATCACTTGGTTGTCATTTAATACAACATTTCCCGAAGCATCCAAATAGTCTTGCAAGAAAGACATGACGGGTTTCTGCCCTCCAAAACCTTGGAGTAACGGGGCCCGATCGCCATCAAGAAGAGGTAATACTTGAAGCTGGTTTCTGCAGTTGTAAACAGAGCGGAAGAGGACACGATTATTATTGTTACGGTACTCGGCACGTAGGCGGGGACAAAAATCTTGAGCTGTTGTTGAAAGGG
>Ga0209211_10012601_pt1 | contig 10614 bp, 8 predicted proteins | sample RifGroA2_FD_183992 | JGI IMG/M metagenome (GOLD analysis project Ga0209211, IMG submission 183992) | Groundwater microbial communities from Rifle, Colorado, USA - Groundwater A2 (SPAdes) (version 2) | ecosystem: Environmental > Aquatic > Deep subsurface > Groundwater | place: Rifle, Colorado...
GGGAATAGTAAATCATCGGCTTATCATAAATTGGCAAAAGCTGTTTACACACAGCCCTTGTTATCGGATAAAGTCTTGTGCCGCTTCCACCTGCTAAGATTATACCTTTCATTGTATATACACTCCTATTAGAATCCTAACAAGCCCACTTATGCCTACAAAAACTCTTCGCCGATTTTTCACATTCTACAATCCTTGCCACACTGAATCTATTGCCTGACACTACCACTATATCCTGATTAGAAATATGGCGTTATCTACCATAGATGTCGATTTTTTCAAAATGCTGTTTAAGCATATAATATACTATCAGTTTTGAATAAAGTTTCAAGGAGCATGGCAATAGAAGAAAAGTCCTGCAGGCTATCCTTTCACCCTGCATTATCATCCCTATATACGACTGTATAAGAAGGTTGTTTTTCTGCTTATCAGTTAGCTCCTCGCCATACTCTACGAACACCTTTTCTACTATTTTCCGCCTGTATCTTCCGGCCATTACATAATCGGCACTCCTGTTTCCACCGTAGGCATGGATGAAAGCTGAATAAGCGTTGCTATAAAGCCGCATCTTCTCGAAAACTCCCGAGTTCTCTATCCAGAAGAGCCAGTCCTCGAGGTATTTAATATCTTCGTCGAATGGTCTCTGTATCTTTTCCAGTTTAAAGACTATACTCGATAGAGTAATAGCGTTTCCGGCTGTAAAAATATCAAGATGATTTTTGCTGCTTATATGAACTGGCTTAAGTTTGCCAGCAGGTTTGGAGTTTTTGAAAAATTTTACTGCAAAAGCAATGGCCGTATACTCGAATGAGTTCAATAGATACGGCACCGGATCTAAAGCAAGCTCGTCATCAGAGTCGAGGAATAATATCCACTTTCCACGAGAATTCTTAAGTCCGACGTTTCTTGCGGCCGATACGCCACGGTTGGCTTGCCTTATGATAATTATGTGCAATGGCGAAAGCCTACCTTTTCTCGCCTCTACTATCTCCATGCTTCGGTCAGTAGAACCATCATCAATTATAATTACTTCAGTTACGTCTTTTGACTCCAATGACAGTTTATTTAATGATTCAAGGGTTCTGTTGATTGTTCTTTCGGAATTATAGATAGGAATTATTATACTTAGCAAAGTCATTACCTTATATGTTTTTATGTTCTGACAAAACTAAAACGATAATTATTAAGTAGCTTTATTGGGTTTCTTTAAGGCAGGCTATAATGCTTGCTGCCGCTTTACCATATCCATAAAAAGAACATTTTTTACCGGATGACTTTGATTTCTCTGTCTCCTTTAACGCTTTTTTAATTTTTTCCGGGTTTGTTCCAGTCAGGATATTCATGCCAGCCTCTACGGTTTCAATCCACTCTGTCTCATCTCTTACGGTAATGCAGGGCACGTCATAAAAGAAAGCCTCCTTCTGCACACCACCCGAATCGGTAATTACAACCCTTGCTGACTGCTCTAAAAAGACCATATCCAGATACGGCAGCGGCGGCAAGAGATAAACGCTCTTACATTTATTCAAGCGCCTTTCAATTCCCTCCCGTTTCATTGCAGCCATCGTTCGCGGGTGAACCGGAAAAACAACCGGCAATTCTTCAGCAATACCCAAAAGCCCGTCTGTAATATCCCTTAGTCTTTCGCCATTGTCAGTATTTTCAGCCCTATGGACAGTGGCCAGTGCATAACCCTTTTTAGCCAGCCCCAATGAAGAAAGAATGCCACTTTTCGTTTTCGCAAGCTCCTTAAAAAGGAGCGAAGCATCGTACATTACATCTCCGACATTTGCTACCAAAGGAAAACCTGCGATGGGTACAGAGAAACTCTTGATAAGCTCTCCGTCCATGTATAGATTCTTAAAACCCTCAGCAAAAAGATTTGCTACGGACGTGGCAGTTGGGCAAAAAAGGAGATCGCTGATTCTGTCGGTAATCACCCTGTTTATCTCTTCGGGCATATTCATATTGAATGACCTTAGCCCCGCCTCGACATGGGCTATTCTTAAGCCGAGTTTTTTCGCCGCAAGAGCGCCGGCTAGGGTAGAATTTGTGTCACCATAGACTATAACCCAATCGGGAGATTCTTTTAAAAAAACCCCTTCTATCGCTTCGAGCATCCGTCCGGTCTGGACTCCATGTAGCCCTGAACCTATACCAAGATTGTAATCTGGCTTTGGAATAGCAAGTTCATCAAAGAAGACTTTACTCATATTTTCGTCATAGTGCTGGCCGGTATGTACTAACACCTCTTCAATGGACTCCTCACAACCATCTCTGTTGTTTTGTTTAATTGCCTCAGAGACCGCTTTTGCCTTTATAAACTGGGGACGCGCACCAACTATCGAAACAATCTTCATTTGTTAACCCACACCGAATCCTTATTTTTTTAAAAATTATGCCTTAAAATCTTTAAAAAACAGCAATAGTTACAGTCCTTTATTGACACCTCAAAGTTCTTCTTCTTTTTATCAAAATACCACGTATAAACCCTTATATTCACTTTCATCTTATCTTCTTAAAATCATTGTGCCGAACCTTCTTACAATGCTATAACCCAAGTGCCTCTGCTCAAAAGCCGCAATCCTCCAACCCACGTCTACAGCCAAATAAAAAGGGAACCTGAATAAAAACAATAAAAGTGCTCGAAGAGAATCTTGTAACTGTTCTAATTTAAGACTATCTAAAAGTTTTGAAAACGAGAAACCATAGAGCCCGTGTTTTAGTAAAATTCCAGCCATATCACTATTCACACAATTTCTGTTACTCCCTTTTGCAAAAACTTCCTCTAGTGGATATTTATCTAAAATCTTTTTGTAAAAAAGAAGCTCATATTTTTTCATTTCCTTGAAATGATGGGTAAGATTTGCGGCATGCACCCTATACTTTATAAGTGGTTTAGCTATATGCCCGAATTTAAAATTCCATAGCATTCTGAACCATAAATCCCAGTCGGCACTGTATCTAAATGATTCGTCAAAGCATCCAACCCTATCAATACAACTTCTTTTAAACATAACCGTTGACCCATTGATATAGCAACGGTTTATCATATTAAGAAGCGCCTCTCTTCTATCATCAAAGCTGCGGCAGTAAACTTCTTCTAGGATATTACCTTTGGAATCAATGACATAAAAATCGGTATAGACAAGGTCAATATCGGGGTAAGTGTTAAAAAATTTAATCTGCTCCTCCAACTTTGTGGGCAAAAACACATCATCAGAACTTACCCAAGCAATATATTCTCCACTGGAATTTCTTATGGCTGTATTGAGCGCGCTAGCCCCTCCACTGTTTCCCTGACAAATCATCTTTACTTTACCCGCATACTTTGCCAGGACATGTGGAGTTTCGTCAGTTGAACCATCGTCTACAACCACTATCTCAAAGTTACGGCAAGTCTGCGCAAGAACGCTTTCAATGCATTCCGCGATATACGCCTCTTGGTTATATACGGGAATTACGACACTAACTTTTGACATAGCTTAGATTGAAATATTGTCATTTCCCATTTACAAACATTATAAGTCCCATGAATTATTGGAGATATAAAGTGTCTATTTGAACCCATATCTTTATAATCTCCTCTGCCATGTTCGCCATCTTAAATTTTCATCGCTACTAATATTAAACAATGAACAGTGGATAAAGCTGATTTCAGGGACTTTTTCGCCCCTGCATCTTTATATACTGCCTCATCCACTTTGCCACCTCTCTCAGCCCTACATCCAGAGGCTTTTTAGCTTCCCATCCTAACACTTCCTTGGCCTTTCTGAAGGAAGCCCTTTTTACAGGAATCACTGTATGTTCTGGAGAAATCTTCACTATCTTCGAAGCAGACCTGCATATATTTACAATCTTTTTAGCAAGGATTTCTGTTGGAATTGACTCGCTCCTTCCAATGTTAAAGACTTCATAGTTATCTTTCTGCTTTTTTTCCACAATAATCTTCAAGGCCTCTGTTGCGTCATCTATAAAACACCACGACCTCTCTGTGCCTTTATGTACTATGAGAGGCTTTCCGAGAAGTGCATTGTAGGTAAATCTTATAAGCGCGCTTCTATAGTCTGTAGGTTCCTCGCCTGGACCATAAAGCATAAAAAACCGTGTTGTGGTGGCTTTAAGCCCCTTGTAATGGGCGAAGTATTGAACAACCTCTTCCGCCATCCTCTTTGTCATACTGTATAAGCCAGTAGGTTCCCCAAATGGGGTATCCTCCGTGACAATTGCAGAACCGTGAAGCGCTGCACCATACTCCTCGGAAGAACCAGCGTAGATGAGCCTAGCACGGTGCTTAAGGCTCAAAGCGCAGATATGGAATGTACCTCCTGCATTTGTCGCTATCGCCATGTCCGGGGTTTCCTCTGACTCCTTCCTTGATACCATAGCGGCAAGGTGAAGAACAACCTGCGGTTGGGCTTTTTCAAAGGTTCTTTCGAGGCTGTAATAGTCATTAAGGTCGCCACGATAGTACCTCTCCCTCGTAAACCTTATTCTATCGAATATGTGTATTTCGTGGCCAACTGCCTCAAGCTTTTTTGCGAGGTTACTGCCTATAAAACCCAGCCCTCCAGTTATCAGAATACGCATAAGAAAACCTCCTGTTTTGATTTTTATATTTTTTTCAAAAACCGTCTTAGCCTAGAATCGCCTTAAGCCCATTGTAAAGCTTGTTATGAAGATATATCTGTCTTTGTGTAGAAAGTTCCTCTGTTGTGAAACATGGTTTAAAACTCCCCTCCTTACCAACAAGATAATAATCCTCCCAATTGGAACTCATCCAAGTAATGCCGTACGCTGTGGGGTTTGTAAAAGTATCGCTTCCCGGCAGCGGTGCAAAAGCCGAAAGGAGCCATTTGTCAGGTCTTGTTTCCTCAGCAAATTTAAGTGTCTCCTCAACTGTACTATCATCCTCACCTGGAAAATTCACCACGAAATACGCCTTGGCCTTCATTCCATGGTCCTTCGTAGCCAGTATTGCCCTTTTGTTTGCCTCAACCGTATTTTTTTTGTTCATCAGATTAAGCATTTTCTGACTTCCAGATTCTATACCAAAACTTATCTCCCTGCAGCCAGCCCTTCTCGCCAAATCCAACGTCTCCCCCTCTATAAACCTTGCATCTTGGTTAAGCCTAAAATTGAGTCCGAGCGGAAGCATAATTTTGACAATTTCCTTCAGTCTCTTTGGCTGAATAGCTATGTCGTCATCACCAAATACTATATTCTTGAAACCCAATGCCATTACATCCCTTATCTCTTCAAGCACGCGGCCAAGTGGCAATACCCTGTAGATCCTTCCAGTAACTCTTGAACAAAACTTACAGTCAAAGGGGCATCCCCTGGAACTGTAAATAGGGGTCGTCTTTTCTTCTCCAGGCGTATACTTGTCAAGATGGATTAGATGTCTTGCCGGTTTTGGGATGGCCTCAACAGGCACAAGCCCACCTTCATATATCTTCTTCAAGACACCTCTTTCGACATCATTGAGCAAATCCTTTATTACAAGTTCAGCCTCACCCTTGACAACGGCATCGCATGGAATGTTCTTAAATGTATCCTCAGGAAGAAACGTAGGATGAATACCGCCTACTATGATCTGGCTTCCCTTAGGCCTAAGTATTTTGGCTATCTCACCGACTATTCCTACGTTAGGGGTAACGCAAGTTATACCGAAGAGGTCTGCCTGAAGCATCGAAACCTTTTTTCTCCAGTCTATGCCTCCAGTAAGGTCTGCTATTTCAACCTCCCAACATAGTTTCTCCATGGCAGCAGCAACATAAAGAAGCCCAGATGGAGGATATGCAGAATCGTTTGCAAGATAGGGGCTTGGTGGATATATGAGTATACACTTCATATTTATGTTCTCACTCTAACAAGCTTTCCCTTCAAAAAATCGATCCCTCCGAGGAGCATCTCTTCCCTGAGCGCAAAAAGCAAAACAACGTATAACACAAAACCTCCCAAAACTGTCAAAAGAAGCAACCAGATGTCATAAGAAAACCATTCTGTTATCAAACGCAGTGCCGCAAACATGCCTAATGATGCAATAATGGGCTTTAGTATTGACAACCAAGGAAAGGATAACTTAAAAACTCCCTCAACAACAAGGTGCGATGCAGCATAGTAAAGGAAATAAGCAGCCAAAGTGGCGTACGCTGCACCAACTATACCGAAATATGGAATGAGGAAAAAATTCAACACTACGTTTAGGGCGGACGCGGAAAAGATGAGGTAGGCCAGAAGCTTTGGTCTTTCCTTGAGTTGAAATGGCAGATTCACAATCTGACTGAGACCGAAAAAATATACGCCTACAATGACCCAAGGCAAAACCTCTGAGGCACCTTGAAATGCCTTCCCAGCCACATTAACTATATAGTCAGATAGTGCGGCCATGCCACAAGCAACTGGCGTAAAGATAACACAATAGAGGACTATTACTTTTCTTAAAAGAAAGATAGCCTCCTCTTCGCCGCTATTCTCAAAAGATATGACCAGCGTCGGCACAGCCGCAAGTGTAAGAATCTGAAGTGGCCACTGAATACTGTAGTCCGCAATCATATATCCGACAGAATATACACCAACCGCATCTGGCCCTATGAAAAGTCCAAGCATATACCTGTCAGCAATTGCAAGGAGCGTTGCTCCACCCGCTATCCATATCTGTGGAACACCGAAATTAAAGACTCTTCGTGCAATTACCCTGTCAAAAAAAGGAAACTTAATGTCCCATTGCCTACTGCTTCTCATGATTTCAATTACAAAGAGTGTGCCATAAACAAAAACCATAGAAAGCAATATGCCGGCTGGGCCGTATCCCAACCACAATGCCGCCACGCCCAACAAAAGTATAGCCACCGATCCTAATGAAGCGTAGAGACTGTATATTCCACTCCTTCTCGTTATACAGAATATTTCTAATAGAATGTAAAACGCCGTCTGTGCCCCAAGCACTGCAATACCGATCGCAAGAAGATGCAAAAGCGTTTCTCCAATGTATCCTTTAAACGCAATGAAAGCTAAGGCCGATAAAACCGCCACTATCATAAAAAGTGAAATGGCGATGGTACATATAGTAGAGAGAAACTCTGAAAGCGAGCCTTCGTTTCTGTGCTTCTCGAAATACCTCCAGATAACGTAGCCTATCCAGTTGAAAAAGAAAGCATAGACCGTTGCGACAGCCGTAATGGCAAGCACATAGAGGCCATAATCATCTGGACTAAGAAGGCGCGTATAAAATGCTATAGCAGCGATACTCGTAAAAGCAGTCACTACCTTTGCCTGCGCATAAAAGAGAGCATCCGCTCCTATATCGCTTAAGCTTAGACTATCCACACTATAACCTTGTTTTTCGCTCATCTCAAAAATTCCTTAATCATCTTTACTACATACATCGTCTCATCAAGCGTCTGGAGTGGCTCTATTGGTAGAGATAGCACTTCATTTGCAGCATTCTCAGAGTTTTTAAGTGACGAGACTATATTTGTCACACCATTGAAAACCTTTTGCATATGAAGCGGCACGGGATAATAGACCATCGAACCGATACCTTTATCTTTAAGATGCCTGTGAAGTTCATCACGCCTTTTCGTTCGGATTGTGTATTGATGGTAAACGTGGTAAGCTTTGGGGTTTACCGCAGGCAATTCAAGACCGTTGATGCCACATAGTTCTTTATTGTACAATTCCGCAACTATTCTTCGCCCTTTATTCCACTTATCTATGTGCCTGAATTTCGCAAGGAGTATGGCCGCCTGAAGTGTATCTAATCTGCTATTATGACCAAGCATATCGACATTGTATTTGTCTCTTCCACCATGTTTCCTTAGCATTTCTACTTTCTCAGCAACCCTCAAATCACTTGTTACCACCATACCACCGTCCCCAAAACAACCAAGGTTTTTACTAGGGAAAAAACTAAAACATCCAGCCAGCCCAATGCTCCCGAGCCTTTTTTCTCCCCATCTTCCACCAAATGCCTGTGCAACATCTTCTATTACGATAAGGCTATCCTCCCGCGCTATCTTCATTATAGAGTCCATATCACATGAAAGACCATAGAGATGAACTGGTATTATCGCCTTTGTCTTTTTTGTAATAGCCTTTTTTATAAGTTCCGGGTCTATATTAAAGGTTGTATGGTCAATGTCTACAAAAACCGGCGTTGCGCCGGCAAGGAGAATCGTATCAGCGGTGGCTACAAATGTAAAAGGTGTTGTTATCACCTCGTCTCCATTGCCCACACCAGCAGCCTTAAGCGCAAGAAGAAGCGCATCGGTACCTGATGCTACTGCTATGGCATATTTTCCTCTTATATAACTGGCTATTGCAGTCTCAAGCTCCTTTACCTCTCTACCAAGAATGAAATTCTGCTCAGCAAGAACGTTATCTATCATTGTATCGATTTCTTCTTTGATAGAAAGATATTACCTTTTGAGGTTAAGTATAGGAATGTTCATATCTCACTCTTTCTTTCGACTCTTAAGACGGTGTTGTTTTTCGTGGAATAAGTCTTACCACACTCGCTACAATTTGTTCGCCCTTTTTTGAACTCTAGCTTTACACCACACTCACATACCCATCCAGTAACCTTTGCTGGAACCCCTGTTGCAATCGCAAAATCTGGAATACTCTTTGTAACAACAGCACCCGCTCCAATTAATGCATAACGACCTATAGTGTTACCACATATAATTGTAGAATTGGCACCTATGGTTGCACCTTTTTTAACAAGTGTTAATCTGAATTCATGCTTTCGTTCAACAAATGCGCGCGGGTTGAATACGTTAGTGAATACACACGAGGGGCCACAGAAGACCCCTTCTTCGAGCGTCACACCCTTATACAGCGACACATTATTCTGTATCTTGCATTTATCGCCCACAGTTACATCCGGCCCGATCGTTACATTTTGCCCTACAACACAGTTTCTTCCTATCTTTGATCCCTTGAGTATATGAGAGAAGTGCCATATCTTTGTCCCTTCTCCGATCTCTGCACCGTCATCTACAAATGAGCTTTTATGAATAAAACAATTTTTAATTTGCACCTTTGTTTGCAAATGCTCATTCCTCGCTAAGAAGCTTTCCTCTGCCAATGAAAGAACCCTCAAAACCCTAATGCCTTCCGAGCCATCTGTTTTTGGCCTCTTTTTCAGCATTACACAATCTGCAAAATGTTTCAGCTCCTCTTTAAGGGGCTCTTTTTTTTCTACCGGAATAACTTTGTAGTCCGCCTTATGAGCAATAGGAATCTTTCCCTCTTTCCATTCAATTTTGTGAGAATAAACAAACAACTTATCTTCACTTACGTCATCAAATACTGCCATCGCCTTTGAGCCCACGACTACCAACTTCTGCTCTTTGTAAGGATGGAGCCAACTTACAAAGATATGGCCTTTCACACCATTTTTGAACTCAAGCGTCGTCATAGTCGTATCGTAAATCCCTTTATTCAGATAGTCGCCGCCAAAGGCTGATACGCTTATCGGATCTTCCTCAAGTAGCATAAGAATAACTGATATGTCGTGTGGCGCAAAACTCCAGAGGATGTTTTCTTCGGTACGCAACTTCCCAATATTCAATCTATTGGAATAGATATATTGTATCTTTCCCAGATCCCCTGAAGATATGATATCTTTCAGTTTTATTACCGCAGGATGGTACTGTAAAATGTGACCAATCATAAGAATCCTATTCTGTTTTTCAGCAAGCTCAACAAGCTCTTTGCCCTCATCAACCTTCAACGCAATAGGCTTTTCAAGAAAGACATCTTTACCCGAAATAAGCGTCTTTTTGGCAAGCTCATAATGAGTTGAAGCTGGAGTTGCAATCGCTATGGCTCTGACCTCTGGATTCTGTAACATAGCTTCAAAAGAGATTGTGTAATTAACATCCGGAAATTTCGTTTTGAATTCTGCAACAACTGCTGCATTAGTATCATAAGCTGTATGCAGGATTCCCAATTCATGCATATTCCGAAAGATATTTTTCCCCCAATAACCAAGCCCTATAAGCCCGACGAACTTATTATGTCGTGTCATCTTATTCTCCATGCTTGTCATATAATCTTATGCTTTTACGATATTTTTACTATTTAACCTACCGGTAGCATTTCGTGTATCAACTACAAGTTGGCTGTTCTCCACTATCCATTGATAATCATAAGATGAATGTTCCGTTGCTATAAGAACGCAGTCATACCCTCTTATTTTATTCTTAGAAAGTTTAACAGATTTCATGTTTAGACTGTGTTTTCTCATTTCTGGAATTTTTGCTATATATGGGTCATTATAATCTACCGTAGCCCCTTTTTTAAGAAGGAGTTCAATCAGGTGCACAGATGGAGATTCTCTCATATCATCAACATCCTTCTTATAAGCTACTCCAAGGACAAGCACCTTAGCGCAGTTAAGGCTCTTCCCTCTCTCATTTAATGCATCCATAATCTTTTGAACGACATAATATGGCATACTTGTATTTATTTCTCCAGCGAGCTCAATAAATCTCGTTGAAAAATCATATTCCCGCGCCTTCCAAGTAAGATAAAAAGGATCCACGGGTATGCAATGACCCCCAAGTCCTGGACCTGGATAGAAGGCCTCGAAACCAAATGGTT
>Ga0209211_10012602_pt1 | contig 10614 bp, 11 predicted proteins | sample RifGroA2_FD_183992 | JGI IMG/M metagenome (GOLD analysis project Ga0209211, IMG submission 183992) | Groundwater microbial communities from Rifle, Colorado, USA - Groundwater A2 (SPAdes) (version 2) | ecosystem: Environmental > Aquatic > Deep subsurface > Groundwater | place: Rifle, Colorado...
CTGGCGCTCCATGCCGCGGGATTTCTGGGCAAGTTCTACGCCGAAGACATCGAGAACGCCGATCGCAAGCCACAACAATCGCTGGAGGCAATCGGTGCGGGCAAGCTCAAGACGCTGTGGTATGGCGTGCTGCCGCAAGTCATGCCGCAGTACGTGGCCTACAACCTCTACATCCTTGACCGCAATGTGCGCATGGCGACAGTGATCGGGCTGGTTGGCGCAGGCGGCATCGGCCAGGAGCTGAAAGGCCGTTTCGACATGTTTCATTTCGGTCATGTCGGCACCATCCTCGTGGTGATTTTTATCACCGTGCTATTGCTGGATCAGTTCTCGGCGCGTACCCGGAAGAAACTGCTATGAGCACGCCACTGGATTTTCCACCACGCAGCCGCTGGGGCGCGCTGCTGGCGCAGCTCCCGGCCGACCAGGTGCGTACTGCCGCAGCCGCGCTTGAGCTTGAGGTCGTGGACATCACCCTGCCGCAATCCGGGCTGGGGCTGATGCAACTGAATGACAGCGCCCTCAACGACGGTTTTTACCTGGGTGAAATTCCCGTCGCCCGTGCCCATGTCCGGGTGAAGAGTGCCGACGGACAAGAGGGTGAAGGCGGCGCGGTGCTGCTGGATGATCGCGCCCGGCTGGCGCGCGCCATTGCCGTGCTCGATGCCGTGCTCGCCGCACGGCTGCCCGGCTGGGAGGCCGCAGCCACGCTGGTGGAGCAAGGCATGGCCGCGCATGAACAACTCGCGCAAGCGCGCCGTGCGCTGCTTGCCCGCACCCATGTTGATTTCAGCCTCTTGGGGCAAGAAGAAGAGGAGGACGAATGAACGCTACCGATATGGCTTTTTTGACCGTGTGGCAAGCACGCGCCCAGCAGCGCCTGTTCCGCCGCCTGCTGGACGCTGTTGCTTACCCTGGTCATCTGTTTGACGCTCCGGGCAGCGGCACGACTGCACGCCTCGCGATTTTGGCCACGCTACTGGATGCCGAGGTGAATCTGGCCGACCCGCACGGGCTTATCGCGCCAGAAGACGGATTGCGGTTGATGGCCACCGCCGCCGCACCCGAACAGGCACGCTTTGTCGTCGCCGATGCCGCGCGCGCGCCGGATTTCACGCCCGCGCTCGGCAGCCTGGAATCCCCCGAGTTTGGCGCTACGCTGGTACTGGAAGTCCAACAACTGGGTGCAGGCACGGCCTTGTTGCTCACCGGGCCGGGTATCGCATCGCAAACTCGACTAGCCGTGCAGGGCTTGAACCCGGCCTGGATAGCGCAACGGGCGGACTGGGTGTCGGCCTATCCCTTGGGCGTGGATATCATTCTGTGCGATGCCACGCATTTTGCGGCGTTGCCGCGCACCACTCACATTGTCTGGGAAGGTCACTAATGGGCTATGTCGCGATCAAGGGCGGAAAAGCCGCAATCGAGGGTGCTGCTGCCGCAACGGACTATCTGCGTGCCTGCGGCAGCAAGCAAGGCGTGCCGCTCGCGCTGGATGCCATCGAAGGACAGTTGCGCCTGCTGGTCTCGCGGGTGGTGTCCGAGGGGGGGCTGTATCACCCAAAACTGGCGGCGCTGGCCATCAAGCAGTTCCAGGGCGATACCCTGGAGGCGGCGTTTGCATTACGGGCTTACCGTTCGACCAAGCCGCGCCTGTTGGAGACGCCACCGCAAAATACCGCGCAAATGCGCGTCATCCGCCGCATTTCTTCCGCCTTCAAGGACATTCCCGGCGGCCAGATGCTGGGGCCGACTTACGACTACGCCCTGCGCCTGTTAAACCTGAGGCTGGCGGATGAAAACCCGCAAGCTTTCCGCGCCATTGCCCGCCGTTTCCTGGCCGATGCGCCCGAAAATGAGCTGCCGGACAGTTTTCCAAAAGTGCTGGACGCGCTGCGCGCCGAAGGTCTGCTGCCCCTGCTTAAATCTGTCGCTGGCGCGCCGTTCGACATCACGCGCCAGCCGCTCGTCTTCCCCGTGCCGCGTTCTGCGGCGCTCGCCACCATGGCGCGGGCGGAGACCGGCTCGCTGCTGGCCATCGCCTACTCCAACATGCGCGGCTACGGCGACGTACACCCGACTATCGCCGAACTGCGGGTCGGCTATGTGCCCGTCATGTTGCCGCACCCGGTGACTGGTGAGCCCATGGAAGCGGGCGAAGTGCTGATGACCGAGTGCGAAGTGGTCGCCATGTTCGAGGGCGATGACCACGGCGGCAAGCCCACCTTCACCTTGGGCTATGGCGCCTGTTTCGGCCACAACGAGGTCAAGGCCATCAGCATGGCGATTCTTGACCGGGCTCTGCAAAAAGGCATGAAGGACGGTGCGGCTAACCCTTCGGAAGACCCGGAGTTCGTGCTGTTACACGTGGACGGCGTGGACTCGATGGGCTTCGCCTCGCACTACAAAATGCCGCATTACGTCACGTTTCAGTCCGACATGGATCGCCTGCGCACCACGCAAGCCAAGGCGCAGCAAAAGGACACAGCATGAACAGCACCTATGAATTGCCCCTGGATGAGGCCGGCTACGCCTTCGGTTTCATGGACGAATACGCCAAGAAAGAAGTACGCCGAGCTATCCTCAAGGCGATCTGCATCCCCGGCTACCAAACCCCTTACGCCTCGCGTGAAATGCCGATGGGGCGCGGCTTCGGTACCGGCGGGCTGCAACTGACACTGTCGCTGGTAGGCAGCAACGACACCCTGAAGGTCATCGACCAAGGTTCAGACGATTCGGTCAATGCCGTGAATCTGCGCCAGTTTGTGCAGATGACTTGCCCAGGGGTGGACGTCACCGAAAAGACCGAAGAGGCGACACTGATTCAATCGCGCCACCGCATCCCGGAAAAACCGCTCACAGAAGCGCAGATACTCGTACTGCAAGTTCCCTACCCGGATGCATTGGTGGTGGTGGAAGCTTCCGAAGCACGACGCAAAACCATGCACGGCGAGGCGGATTATTCGCGCCTGTTGGTGAAACTCTACGAAGACATCGTCAAATTCGACGAAATCACCATCTCGCATCGTTACCCGACGCGCATCCACGGTCATTACATCATCGACCCCTCGCCGATTCCGCGCTGGGATGTGCCCAAGCTGCACCAATCGAAGGCCTTGATCCTGCTGGGCGCCGGGCGTGAGAAAAAAATCTACGCCGTGCCGCCTTACACCCACGCCGAGCCGCTGGCGTTTGAGGATGTGGTGTTTAGTGTGGAAGATTTCCGTGATGCGTCGGGGAACCGCCGCATCTGTTCGCGCTGCGGGGCAAGCGATAGCTTTCTCGATGAGTTCAGCGACGAAGCGGGCGAAAAAATCTATCAGTGCTCCGACTCGGCTTACTGCGACGAACAACTGGCCTTGCTCCCCTCTCCCGCAAGCGGGAGAGGGGCCGAGGTGGCTGCATGAGCCGCAAGATTCTGGAAGTTAACAACCTCACCAAGATTCATGGCCGTGGCTGTCCGCTGTGCCTGGAATCCACCGGCCCCGAGGCCGACACCAATATCTGCCCGCATTGCGGCAGCGTGGTAGCGGCGCATGGCGTGAGTTTCGATCTCTATCAGGGGGAGATTCTGGGCATCATCGGCGAGTCGGGCAGCGGCAAATCCACCGTGGTCAAGACGCTGTATTTCGACGATGCGCCGAGCGCGGGCGAGGCAGTCTTCTTCGATGAGGACGCGCAATATGACCTCTACAGCCTCAACGCCGCACAGCAGCGCAGCCTGCGCAACAAACGCTTCGGCATGGTTTATCAAAACCCGCACCTGGGGCTGAATTTCAACGTATCGGCGGGCGGCAATATTGCCGAGCGGCTGTTGATGAGCGATGTCGCCCATTACGGCGCCATCCGCGAACGGGCGCGCAGCCTGCTGGTGCGTACCGAGGTGTTGGAAAACCGCATGGACGAGAACCCTAAAAAGTTCTCCGGCGGTATGCAGCAGCGGGTGCAGATTGCCAAGGCGCTCGCCACCCGGCCTCCGCTGCTCTACCTGGATGAAGTCACCACCGGGCTGGATTTGTCCGTACAAGCCGCCATCCTCGACCTCATACTGGAGATTCAGCACGAACTGGGCACGGCGATGATCGTGGTGACCCACGACTTGGGCGTGGTGCGGCTCCTGGCCGGACGCACCCTGGTCATGAAATATGGCCGCGTCATTGAGACGGGGCTGACCGATCAGATTCTCGAAGACCCTCAGCACGCCTATACCCAGCGGCTGGTGGCCTCGGCCTTGTAAGGATCAAGCAATGGACAACATCATTCTGAGCGTTGAAGGCTACGCCAAACAGTTTTATCTATACAGCCGCCAGCGGCTCATTCCCTCCGCCGCCCAGGTCAATCTAACCGTGCGTGCCGGGCAACTGACCGCATTGATAGGGCCGACCGGCGCGGGGAAATCATCGGTATTGAAGGGTATCTACCGCACCTATCTGCCCAGCGCCGGACGCATGATTTACAGCGATGCGCAGGGGCACAATGTTGATCTGGCTCTGGCGGGGGAACATCGCATCCTCGAACTGCGTCAACGCGAGATCGGCTTCGTCACCCAGTTTCTCCATTGTCTGCCGCGCCAACCGGCGCTGGACGTGGTGGCTGAACCTCTATTGGCACGCGGCGTGACGCGGGAGGCGGCACGTAAGCAAGCTGCCGAACTGCTCGAACGCCTGGCCGTGCCGCAACGCCTGTGGGGTGTGCCACCCGCCACTTTCTCCGGCGGCGAAAAACAGCGCGTCAATCTGGCGCGCGGCCTCATCGCCCGACCGCGTCTGCTGCTGCTGGACGAACCCACGGCCAGCCTGGATACCGCTACGACCGAACACGTCATTACGCTCATTCAGGAAATGAAACAAGACGGCATCGGCATGCTCGCCATCTTCCACCACCCCGCGCTGGTTGATCGGCTGGCGGATGCGGTGGTGGAGCTCTCGCCACCCGCTATGACTGACGAACCAATCGAGAACATCGCATGAAAAACCGCTTTTATCTGACCGGCGCGCAAGTCGTGCTGCCCAACGAGACCCTGAATGATGCCGCCGTGCTGATCGAAGACGGTTGCATCGCTGCCATTGACCCCGCCGGCAGTCATGGTGCTGCCGAAATCCGGCTTTCCGACCACATCCTGATGCCGGGCATGATCGACCTGCACTGCGACGCGTTGGAAAAAGAAGCCGAACCGCGCCCAGGCGTGCATTTCCCCTTCGATTTCGCCTGCGCTCAGGCCGACAAGCGCAACGCCGCTGCGGGCATTACCACGGTGTTTCATGCCTTGTCGTTTGCCAACGCCGAGCTGGGAGTGCGTAACAATGCCACTGCAGCTGAACTGGCGCGCGCGGTACATGTCTGGCAGGCACACGCGCTCATCGACAATCGTGTCCATGCACGCTACGAAGTCACCGACATCACCGCGCCGCCGGTGTTGCATGAGTTGATCGCCAAGGGCGGAGTGCATCTGCTGTCCTTTATGGATCACACCCCCGGTCAAGGGCAGTTCAAGGACGTTGATGCTTATCGCAACTACCTGAGCCGCACCTACAAGAAAGATACAACTGAAATCGAGGCACTGCTGGCCGATAAACTTGCGCAAGGTGAAGGTGCGTTCGAGCGTATGGCGGCCTTGAGTTTAGCCGCCCGTGCTGCAGGTGTGCCGCTCGCCAGCCATGATGACGACCGGCCCGAGAAGATTGCTATCGTGAAGGGGCTAAAGGTGGCCGTGTCCGAATTTCCCATCAATCTGGCAACGGCACAGGCGGCGCGTGCAGCCGGACTGGCGACACTGTTCGGTGCTCCTAACATCCTGCGCGGGAAATCTCAATCCGGCTCTATGCGCGCACTGGATGCAGTGATTGAGGGCGTTGCCGATTGCCTGTGCGGCGATTATTCCCCGGCCGCTTTGTTGCCGGCAGTCATGCGCTTGCCGACGCTGGCTGGCATCGAATTGCATGAGGCGGTCGCGCTGGTGACCTGCAACCCGGCACGCGCCGTCGGGCTGAATGACCGCGGTGAAATCGCTCCCGGGAAGCGCGCCGACCTGCTGGCGGTGCGCCATCTGGGTGGCCTGCCGCAGGCGGCGCGCGTGTGGTCGAACGGCATTGCGGTGTTGTCGCTCGCATTCGATCACGGGGCCTGAGATGAGCGGCGTTCTGCTATACGTGATTGGCGCATCGGGCAGCGGTAAAGACAGCTTGATGTGTCATGCCCGCGAGGCGCTTGCGCAAGATTCAAATGTGGTATTCGCCCATCGCTATATCACGCGTCCGCATGATGCTGGTGGGGAAAATCATGTGGCGCTCAGTGAGGATGAGTTCGACGCCAGGCTGGTACGAAATCTGTTTCCTTTGCATTGGCGCAGTCACGGCATGCACTACGGTATCGGTTGTGAACTGAACGCTTGGCTGGCAAGAGACCTCACGGTGGTTCTCAATGGATCACGCGCCTATCTGCAGGATGCCTCCAGACATTATCCCGAGTTGGTGCCTGTCTTGATCGAGGTCTCACCGGATGTCTTGCGTAGTCGCCTGCATGCGCGTGGACGTGAGAACACAGAGGATATCGAAGCTCGCCTGCTGCGTGCTAAAGCGTTCGAACGGTTGCACCATGCCAAGTTGCAGCGTTTCAACAACGACGCGCCGCTCGATCAAACGGGCCCGGCCTTCGCAGCGCTGATACGTGCCCTGACAGGGGTAACGGCATGAGGCTGACTTTTCTCGGGACCGGTGCGGCAGGCGGCGTGCCGCTTTGGGGATGCGGGTGCGCGGTGTGTTCCCGTGCGCGTATCGATGTCAGCGTGGTGCGCCGTCCCAACTGTGCCGTAATCGAAGCAGGAGAAGTGCGCTTGTTGTTGGATGCTGGCGTGATGAATGTGGCGGAACAATTTCCGATGGGCGCGCTGTCGGCAATTCTTGTCACACATTTCCATGTCGATCATGTGCAAGGCCTTTTCCATTTGCGCTGGGGAGAAGGTGAACTGGATGTCTACGCGCCGCATGATGCGGAAGGCTGTGCCGATCTGTACAAATATCCGGGACCGTTGAAATTCAAGCACCTTTCAAAATTTGATGCGTTCTGGGTGGGGGATGTGCGCATCACACCCGTGCCCTTGGTGCATTCGAAGCCGACGCTTGGCTATTGCATCGAACATGACGGGGCACGATTGGCATACCTGTCGGATTGCCGGGAACTGCCGCCCGCGACCGCAACATTTTTGCAGGAATGGAAACCGCACACCATCTGTCTGGACTGCGCTTATCCGCCCGGCACAGAGGGGATGCGCAACCATTTTGATCTGCCTGAAGCAATCGCCTTGAGCCAAAACCATCCCGATAGCGACATCGTGCTCATGCATATCGGCCATCGGCTCGATGAATGGTTGCTGGCGCACCCAGATGCGCTTCCGGAAGGCGTAACGATGGCGCACGACGGCGAAACGCTGATCTGTATTGGAAAGCCATGACGCCGTTGCTGGCCATCGGTCTTTCTGTGCTGTTGCATGCATCCTGGAATCTGCTGACTCGCCGTACACCAGTCGAAGCGAATTTTCTATGGTGGATCGTTGGGCTATATGTGCTGGCATTCGCGCCGTTCACCCTGCCGGATTTCATTCGTGCCGCAGAACAAACGCCCGTACTGTATTTCTGTGCGGCCATCAGCGGCACGGCCAACGGAATATATTTTATAGCTTTGCGCAGCGCCTATCACCTGGCGCCTGCCAGTACGGTGTACCCGATGGTGCGCAGCTCGCCATTGTTTATCGCCATCATCGAAACGTTGTTCTTCGGGCACAGCTTCCCTTTGCTGTCGTGGGGCGCCATCGTCGTGGCTGCATCCGGGCTATGGCTGATTGCCACCAGTTCACATGACGGCGTGACGCGATTGAGCCGGGCGTGGCCATATGCAATGTTCGCCGCATTGATGACGGTCGTGTATAGCCTGAGCGACAAGGTGGCCGCATCCAACATGGAAGGCCTCAATAGTGCGCTGGGCTATGTCTGCGTGAATTACGCAATCGGCTGGTTGTTTTTATGCGGTGAGCAAAAGCGGCGAACTCGGCGCTGGGTGCCGGCTGTCATCCCTGCATGGCTATCACTGATCATCGGGACGTTCGGCGTGGGTACGGCATATGCGTTGATCATCTATGCGATGCGATGGTTGCCGGCCGCTTATGCAGTGACGCTGACCAATGCCGGTATCGTGCTGACTGTGCTGCTTGGAGTAGTGTGGCTGAAAGAGCATGCTGGGTGGCGGCAGCGAATCGCCGGATCGGGTTTAATCGTGATTGGCCTGATAGTTATTGGCGTAAGTAGCTAGGCTCGTTAATTTTGTGTCGCGTTAATTTTGTTGATGACTTGATGCAATGCATGTACTTATTTCACTTGCATAGCATCTGAGTGTTCTCTTTGGGGCTTCGTATTTTGATGTTTGAACGACTGCATCGGGTCGTTATAGTGTGAGTTGGCCAACAGCAGCTTCATGGCAATGCGATTTTTTAATCCCAGCGGCAGCTTTGTGGCGTGCAGTTCGCGGTGGAACTATACATGGCGACCCCAATGCCAGTTCGCGCAGTAGATTTATGTCGCCATGTATAGCTCATACCCATTCCTGATTCTAACTCGGCTGATCCGGCCAACTTCCCGCATCGCCTTCTCCTCCTCGACAAAGATTTGCTGCTTCATTCCGCCTCTTCTGTTGGTCAACCCAAACCATCGGCGATAGAGAATATACGCGCCAAATAAATCTTGGCTCAATACCAGCATATATCCACGCTGGTCGGTTTTAAAGTCGATGCGCATTACCCGCACCCAGTCTCGCACCCTCCACCTCGCGCCACAAATTTTCATCCGATGTGTCTGTGTAAATGCTTGTTGTTTGAAGGCTGGCGTGCCCAAGCAGTCTTTGAATGACGTTCACCGGAACGCCGGACAGCGCCAAATAGCTGCCGCAGGTGTGTCTCACCCAATGAACGGTGGCGCGTTCAAATGCTTTCGCCTCGACGTGCCTGCTGTTATCTTTAAGCGATTGCGCGATGTCGTTAAAAAATGACCTGATCGATTTCGCCAAGGCGCTCGTTGTCAATGGCCTGTTTGAGGTCTCGCTGGCAATAAGTGGGGTTTCCGCTGGATTGGACATGATGTCCGAGTTCAATCCGCGATAGGCCAGATACTCTTGCAGCAACAAGATCACTGCACCGGGCAATGGCACCGTTCGCCACTTTCCGCCTTTGCCGTACACCTTGAGCATCCAGCGCACGCCCAGGCCATCGGATAGCGGCATGGTGTACATCCGGCCAATGGTTGCATCGACCAGTTCAGATAGCCGCAGCCCCGTGGCATGTGAGAATGGCAATGCAAAACGCAGTCTGGCCGTGCAGGGTGTAACCGGCAGTTCAAGCAAGTGATCCATCATGTAACCCCACTGGCCGACAGAGAGCGCCCGCGTGAACTCTACATCCGGGTCAGATTCAGTGCGATGGGCGGCAAGAGGCTTCGCAACCGCACTCCACGGATTGAACGAGCAATACTGTACGCGAATCAGCCACTCGAAGAGATTGCCGATGATGGTCAGCGCGTGCCTGACGCTGCTGGCCGATAGCGCGCCATCAAACGGCTTCCAGGCCTGCTTGTGTCGCTCAACTTTTTTCGCGCCAACCCATTCGGATTGCGCGACGCGGAAAGGCCAGTTGCCGGGTTCGGTTCTGCCTATCATGGACAGCCAGTCTCGGTAGGATGCGCAATCCTCAACAGTCAAGTCAGACATGGCTTTGCCTCGCTCCAGAATCGCCCACAGCAGAATTCTTTCGGCTTCTTTTTGATAGGCGCGCTGGGTATTGGGGTTGGCGGATTTTGTGGCGAGCCAGGCAAACACGGCTCGATAATCGTCTGCTGCGTCAATGCGCGGGACACCGGGATACCGGTTGGAGCCGGAGCGGCCATCCAGGTTAGACGGGACAATGAAAGACTCCAGTGGGACAACATCGGTTTGCTGTTTTCGTGTTTGCGCAATCAAGCCTGGAGGCAAGCTCCGCGAAGGCGCGAGAGATTGCAGCGGCAACGCACCGAGAGAAGACTCGTAACCCCGTAACCACGCAACAATCCGTGCCGCACCCTTAACCCCCAACTGCGGCACGCCAACCCACCAGCGATAACCGCGCTCGGCAATCCTGTCGATCAGGCATCCTATTGTCGGCATCCCCGCCAGATTCAGACGATTGGAGATCGTCGTATCAAACCATGCCGCAACCCAATCATCGCGCACCGGTTCAGCGCTAATCAAAAGCTCAATCCACTTTAGCGCCGCCACCTGCTTGTCGATCAGCCGTTGTCTTTTCTTGTGCCTGTTATCGACCGCTTGCGGGTACGCATCCAGATAAGACTGAATGAGTTCTTTTTCCAGAAAGAACCCGTCAGGATCAAACTCTGCGCGGTACTCATCAAGAGACGGGATGGGTGCGCTCTCGATTGTGCCGGAGCTTGCCGCGACACGCATTCTCAGAAGATGAGCATCACGACGCATGCCGCGCCTCAATGCCGCCTGACGCAACGTATCCTGAATCCAGACCAGTGTTGTTTTTGCGCGGCGCAAGTCCATACCGGTCTCAAGATACCGGTCGGACATTTCGCC
>Ga0209211_10012603_pt1 | contig 10613 bp, 8 predicted proteins | sample RifGroA2_FD_183992 | JGI IMG/M metagenome (GOLD analysis project Ga0209211, IMG submission 183992) | Groundwater microbial communities from Rifle, Colorado, USA - Groundwater A2 (SPAdes) (version 2) | ecosystem: Environmental > Aquatic > Deep subsurface > Groundwater | place: Rifle, Colorado...
TATTTTGAAAACGCCTATCTCCCCCGTATGCGTCACGTGCGGGCCGCCGCAGAATTCCTTGCTCCACGCGGTTTCCAAATCTTTTCCTATAAAATAAACATTCACCGGGTCGGGATATTTTTCTTTTCCGCCAGAGGCGGATCCGCCTTGGGCGGAGAAAAAATGCAACGCGCCGGTTTTCTCCGCTTCGGCTTTCGACAAAACGACTTTTTGCATCGGCAGGTCTTCTTTTATTTTGGCATTAACTTTTTCTTCCACCGCCTTTATTTCTTCCTGCTTAAGCTTTCGCGAAAAAGCGAAGTCAAAACGAGTCCGCTCAACGGTTATATCGGACCCGGCCTGCTTCACTTCCGGGCCCAGAACTTCGCGCAAGGCCTGCTGGAGCATATGAGTCGCCGTATGCAGGCGCGTCACTTTTTTCAGTTCTTCCTCGTTGGCCGCTTTCAGTTCGCCGGTGTTCAGGATAAGCCCATGCCCGCCGAATTTCTTTTCCTGTCCGGCGCGTGAAATTTCCTGGTGGGCTTTAAATTCTTCCTCAAAGCCCTTATCGTCGAATTGAATTCCTCTCTCCTCGCAAAAATCCTTCATAACTTCACGAGGGAAGCCATACGATTGGTAAATATTGAAAGCGTCCTTAGCAGAAAGTTTTCCGCCGATTTTTTCAGGACTGTGTAAGCGATGTAATTCTCGAAATCCAGAATTTAAAGTTTTCATGAATTTTTCGAGCTCATCGTTGAAAACTTGATGTATCACATTTTCGTTAACCAAAAGGTTTTTATAATCATTAAAAGCATTGCCGTAAAAATTGGCGATATTTTTCAGTGCTTCGCTGATTTGGCTCACAGTTACATGAGAGCCACCGCCTTCGTCTTCATGTGCTAATTTTTGTGATTGAACGATCGCGCGCCTCATAAGGCGACGCAAAATGTATCCTGCGCCTTTGTTGGAGGGCAAAACACCATCGGCAATCAAAAAGGCTGAGGCCCTAATGTGGTCGGAAAAAACACGACCAGGTTTTCCTTGGGGATTGAATTTAAGTGCTTCCTTGAACAAATCCGTCTCAAAAATCGTTTTCGTTCCCTGCTTGACCATTGCCAAACGCTCCAACCCCATACCTGTATCAACGCCGGGAATTTTCAACGGCTCAAGTTTTTTGCCAGTCGCGCCTGAATTAAGTTCTTCGCGCGAACCCGGATATAAATACTGATTGAAAACAATGTTCCAAACTTCTATGTCTTGCCCTGCGCCGTTCTTGCAGTAAATCTCCGTTGTCGGCCCGCAGGGACCGGAAGACCCCGTCGGACCCCAGAATACATCATCCATTCCCTGCTCTATTATTTTAAGATTTGGGTCAAGCGATTTCCAAATATCGCGCGATTCCGTATCTTTTGGTACGCCGATATCTTCCTTGCCCTCGAAAATAGTAACGTACGAAATTTCGAGTCCCATTTCTTTTGTAATAAAATCGTAAGCGTAAGTAATTGCATCTTTTTTGAAATATCCTCCGAACGAAAAATTCCCGAGCATTTCAAAAAATGTGAGATGTCGTTCGTCTCCTACTTCGTCAATATCGGAAGTACGAAAAGATTTTTGGCACGACGCGGCGCCGATTTTTCCCGGATAATCTTTCGTAAAATCAAGCTCGCCAGTAAAATACTTCTTGAATTGTTGCATACCGGCAGTCGTCAAAAGCACCGATGGGTCGTCGGGAATCAAAGACGAGGAAGGCACGATTGCGTGTCCTCTTTCTTTTCCGCCCAAGGCGGATCCGCCTCTGGCGGAAAAAAACTCCAAAAACTTTCTACGTATTTCTTCTGATGACATCGCAATTAAGAAATTATTTTTTTACATATTCTCCAAAAACCTCCACAAGCTCTTTTAGATGGGGGTATCTATCTTGTTCCGGACCCCAATGAATATTTTTTCTTTCGGCGTCTCCTATTTTTTCTCCAAAAAGTTTTTCTATTATACTGACGGGAGAACTTCTAAAAGACCTTATCATTTTATAATCGTTGAAATCTATTTGCATAGCCGAATTATCGTCTAAAAATTTTATGAGGCTCGGTGTAATTTTTTGAGCCCACCGGCCTTCAATTTTTATTATATCTAACGTTTTCGGCTCTGGTGTTTTTTCCTCAGGTCCTTCCTCGAATCTATTAGTCATATTAGTACTTTATTCCCAACATCTGGATACATCTAGACCAAATTCTCGAAACCCTCCAGCGCCTTCGTTTTGCCGTGTTCCCGTATCTTCTCGAGCGCCTTGGCTTCAATCTGCCTGATGCGTTCCCTGGTCACGCCGAAAACTTTGCCGACTTCTTCCAATGTGTGGGTCACTCCGTCTTCAAGGCCGAAACGCATTTTCAAAATCTCTCGCTCGCGCTCGGTCAAGTCCACTATTATTTCCCCTATCAAATCCTTGATTAACGCTTGAGCCGCTCCCTGGACTGGAGTCACGTTTTTCTCATCCGGAATAAAATCGGAAAGCGTTGAATCTTCTTCGTCGCCTACCGGCTGTTCAATTGAAAGAACTTCCTGGGAAATTTTTTGTATCTGCCTGACTTTGTCCACGTCCAATCCCATTTCGGCCGCGACTTCTTCCGCCATCGGGTCGCGTCCGAGCTCCTGTATCAGCTGGCGCCGCATCTGGGCGTATTTTGAAATAGTTTCCACCATATGAACCGGTATTCTTATTGTTCTTGACTGGTCGGCCAGCGCGCGAGTGATGGCCTGACGAATCCACCAGGTGGCATAAGTGGAAAATTTAAATCCTTTCTGATAATCGAATTTTTCCACGGCGCGCGACAGGCCTATATTCCCTTCCTGTATCAAATCGAGAAGAGTAAGGTTCGGCGTGCGGTTGGCGTAGCGTTTGGCGATTGAAACCACGAGCCGGAGGTTTGACTTCATCAGTTTCTGTCTGGCTTCTTCGTCTCCTTTCAATATTTTTTTGGCGAGTTCTTTCTCCTCGTCTTTCGTAAGAAGAGGCGTCCTGCCGATTTCTTTCAAATAAACCTGAACGGCATCCGGAGTTCCTCTTTCGAATTCAAGCGCCTTTTCCAATTCGGCGCTGCCTATATCTCCTTTGGAAAGGTCTATCAGTCCGCCCGTTTCTATTATTTTTACGTTATCTTTTTCGAGACGCTCATAAATATCCTCCAGCAATTTGACATCGTTCTCTATTTTGGGAAAGTAATAAAGTATTTCGTTGTCCGTGACAAAACCCCTCGGACGGCCGCGTTCCACAAGTTCGGCAAGAAGCGCCTCGCTAAGCTTCGCGTTCTTCTTACCGGCGGTTTTCTTGGCTTTTTTGACCTTCAGGGCTTTTTTGGCCTTTTTTACTTTCTTAATCTTCTTTTGCTTCTTGGCTTTCTTAACTTTTTTTGCCTTTTTTGTCCTCTTGGCTTTTTTGCCTTTCTTGGAAACCTTTTTAGCGCGGCGAACCTTGCGGAGCTTTTTAGCTTTTTTCGGTTTTCTTTTAAGTTTTTTTCTTTTGGATTTTTTCATTGGGTATTAATTTTCTTTTTTTGAAATGCTTTTCCAATTGGCCTTTTTTAACCCGTCTTGATATGCGTCAATAGCCGCAATTCGAGCCAATAAAATATCTCTGGCTTTACCGTTTTCAGGAAGCCACATAATACCGTAATGAGTCCACTCTTTAAATTGTTGTCTTAATCTAATCCTAAGCCCCTCGTCCGCAGGTATAGAAAAATTTCCTCCCTCCTGCCAAACCTTATCAAATACATACGAGGGTACAAATCCTTCACCATTATTTTCTTTCTGTTGTGGAACTTTCTCGTTCATAATAAATGAATCTCAGCTAGATAATGATTTGCTAATATGCCATATATACTAAAATAAAATAAGCCTTATTGCAACACAACGTGAGGCTGTTCGGAAAGTCATTCCGAGCTTTGCGAGGAATCTCAATTTTACTGTCGATAGAGATGCTTCGCCATCGCTCGGCATGACGAGATACTCAAATTTTGCAATGTTTTCGAACAGAGATTTTAGGAAGTTTTTTAGGAAGTTGAACTTCCTTAGGAAGTTCAACTTCCAATACATTGAGAATCTACAAACTCGGCAGATTGTTCAGCTCTTCCGCTGTTTCGTCAAGAAGTTTTTGATTATTTGACTGCTGTGCTTGGGCGATAATTGAAGTCAGCTCGCGCCTTCGTTCTTTCAAGTACTCTTTGTAGAGTTCCAGTTTTAATTCTTCGAATTCCTCCGTACCGGCTTCTCTTTGCTGGAAAATTATAATATTGAGAAGCTCGTCTATTACAGGGTCGCTTGAACGGCGTTCCCCGCTTTTGAGAACGGAAAAAATTTCGCGATAATTCCACGGGAGATGCGGAAAGAATTTTTCCGCGCCGTCAAAATCTCCTTTCTGTAAAACCCACGCAAGGCAGCGCTGGGCCAGCATTTCTCTCCTTGAAAACTTTTTGCTTTCAACGGCCTGCTCGCTTGGCGCTTCGGCCCCGAATGTTTTTTTCGGCGCCGCTCTTTCCATTTCTTCGGAAAGAGTAAGTTCGCTAACACCTGTTTTTTTGGAAAGCTCTTTCAGCCAGAAAGATTTCAGAACGGGACTTGCTATATTCCTCAATTTCTCCAAAACGGCTTTCAAATTCCTGAAGTTGTCGCGGTCGCTGACATTGAGCCTGCCTGTGGTGAGCTTTGTCGAACCGCCCTCTGGAAGATATTTCTCAAAATAAAACTCCATTGCCGGTTTGGCGTTTTCAATCGTTTTGAAAAAGTATTCTTTGTCGGAAAGCACCGCGTCGGCCGGGTCTTTGTAGTCATGGAATACTGCTACTTTGATTCCGAAATCCGCGGCTTCCGCCAAATCTATAGCTCGCTCTCCCGCTTCCCTGCCTGCATCATCGTTATCAAAACTTATAACAATCTGGTCCGTAAGGCGGCGCAAGACGTGAAGATGGTCTCCGGTCAAAGCCGTTCCTGAACTGGCCACGGCGTTTTTGGCTCCGGCCTGCCAACTGAGCAAAAAGTCCATCTGTCCCTCAACGAGAAACGCGTTCTTGGCGTCGCGGATGAAATTCTTGCTCTTCCAGAATCCGTAAAGCAATTTTGACTTTGCGAATATAGGTGTCTCGGGGCTATTTACATATTTACCGGATTTGCCATCGTCAAATTGCGGCAAAATGCGTCCAGTGAAGCCGACTGTCTTGCCGAAATGGTTGTGTATAGGAAACATTACGCGTCCGCGGAAACGGTCAAACGACAAACCGCGCTCCGTTCTGAAAGAAAGTCCGGCCCTTAAAATATCGTCCGCGTGAAAACCGGATTTGAGCAGATTCAAAATCAGCGCTTCTGAACCGGTAGGCGCGAAACCTATTTCAAATTCGTCAACTGTTTCTTTTGTAAGTCCCCGTTTCGAGATATATTCTCTCGCGATTTGTGAAGTTTCGAGCTCTCTCTTATAAAATTCTTTCGCTTTTTCATTTATATCGTAAAGAAGCCCGAGGTGTTTGTATTCCGCCGGACTTACGCGCTTCAATTCCACGCCGGCTTTTTCGGCGAGAATCTTCAGCGCTTCGCCGAATTCCACATTTTCGTATCGCATCACGAATCCAAAAATATCTCCGCCGATGTTACAGCCGAAACAATGCCAGCCCTGCCGTTCCGGAGAAACCATGAAAGAAGGTGTTTTCTCCCGATGGAACGGGCAAAGGGCTTTAAAATTTTTGCCGGCCGGATTGAGCTGGATGTATCCTTTCAAAAATTCAACTACATCAAGCTTTTCTTTAATTATGTCTACGGGAGTATTGGCCATTACATTGATAGATAAAATTGTAGATTAAAGAAGTAGGGCGGGCAAGTATTGGTAATTTTGTATAAATAACGAGATTCACGTGTGCAAAAAAATATAATATAGCATCAACCGAATTCACTAAACTATCTAACGATCGTTAGATAGTTTAGTAATTAACAACCGCTTGACTAATTGTCTGTAGCTTAAAAAGCTATAGACAAAAAAGGAATGATGTATCGAAATAATTTATCAAAGTAATTGGGCGGGAAAGTATCGTTGTTTTCATTAAAAATCATAGGTGTGTAAAGTGTATAAAAAGAAAGCAGGCCCTGGACGTGAAAACGCCAAGGCCTGTGATTGATAGGTTGAGCCCGCAGTACTCAACCTGGATTGAAATGTTTTACGCGATTGCGGCGCGAGACCTGCATTGATTCTGTCTCCCGACGAGGGCTCAATGCATAAAGCCGAAAAGAACATCACTCGCGACTTGGATCATCCTCAGTCGCGAGCCCTGCACCAGCAACTTCGGCGACCTTTTCGCCGTCGAAGGTGAGCCCTTTGCCGTTGGACAGTGGCAGAACGCTTCCTTTCGGGAGCCACACCACCATCCGTTCGGCATTGAGACCGCCACCGCGCGATGAGACATACTTGTCCCACAACACGCGAGCGTTGCCGACCGCACGAGTTTCGTCCGCACCTACAGCACCGCCATCCCATCCGTGCCGCCCGTGACTCATCGCCCCGGTACGGCTCGTGTAGAACGCGGCTGACATCGCACTTTCTCCGGTATGCACCGGATCGAGCCGCGGATTTCCAGCTTTGGTCTGGCCCAACTTGATGTCAAGCCAGTATGCCGTCGCCGGAATGTTTACTCGGTGCTGACGGAGAAGAGCGATCGCGTCGAGAAACTCGACGAGATGCCCTTCGCCCTGCATCGGACGCCAAACGGGGATGTCAAACGACGCCCGCCCGGATCCCGCACCCACTTGGAAGTAGAAGCGCGGGTAATTCTTCTCCGGGTGACGCCCGTACGACGAGATGACCTCGTCGGTGATGAGCACCGCCCCGGATCTGTGACTCTTGACCAAGAAGTACGCTTTCGCGACTTCCGGCCCAAGCCATTTCTTTTCCGGCAGATGGAACCATCCGCCGTTGCCCGGTATTGTCGGCAATGACATTCCACGCTTTTCAGCGGGGGCCATTTCCGAGTAGTGCGACTCGGTGCGACCGTCCGAGTGGACGAGCCACATGCCGGAATCAGTTACACATACTTCGCCCGCATTGCACGGGCAACGGCGCAACGCTTCGGCGCGAATGGCCGAAAGTGCGTTGAGGGGAAGCATCTGCTCTGCCGCGAGTTTAACCACGGCGTTGAGCGACATCCGCTCCGGTTCTCCATCTTCGAGCGGGCGAGTCGGGTTTTGTTTGGAGTAGTTGCCAACCCCGAACCATTCCCACGCCCACTTCGAAGACGACATTGCTTCGCGTACACCGGAGGTGTACATCTCCGGCTCGACCGCCGCAAGCGCCTCCTCATACGTGGCACATACTGCAATCACTGCGGCGAACTTCTCGACACGCACCGCCAGTACGCGAGCGTTGAGATGCCCGCTGACCTTCTGAAACAACTCGCCATTATACTGCGGGTTGTTCTGGTGCTTCCGTGGGAGCACGCGGCGTTGAATTTCAGACAACCCCATCCACCAATTGGTGTATTGGGTCTTCCATCCTTCGAACGCCGCAAGGTCAGCTTCCGGGTCGCTTGACTCGGGGACCGCCGGTGCAACGAGCGCACCGGTCGAGACGGCTTTCACCGCTTCGCCTTCAGCTCGAACCATCGCACTGGCCGCTCCGGAAGCAATCGCCTCCTGCGTTTCCGATAAGCGGGTATTACATGTCCCCGCGTTACCGGTCGTAAGCGCCGTTGCCGACGCAAACACTTCACGCAGGGGCGCGGCCGCCCTTTCGGGAAGTCGTGCGATTGCGTTCAGTGCCGGTTCGCGAACTCCGTTTTGCCGGCGAGCGCGCCCGTAAGGCGCACCAAGCTCGCCGTCAACGACTGCGAGTGCTTCTTTCTCGCCGAGCGCTTTCACAAGCGCCACAGCAAGGGCGAGATCACCCGCGTCGAAACTTTCCGACGTCCGCACCGGAGCGGAAGTATTTCCCGCATCCGGTTCAGAAATGACTTCCGGTGTTGCCACCGGCACTACGCGACCTGTGAGGGCCGCGAGTTGGTCTGCCAAAGTACCAGTTGACATTCTACTTCTCCTTTCGTGCTCGTGGAAGTTGGCTGTTGCCGATTCCGGTGAGCGTGAAACACCGACAGTTATAGCCGCCGGCTTCGCTAGCTCGTTGCTTAATCATGAAGAGCGCGCAGAGCGCAAAATTTTTCCGCCCTCCGCGCTCTTCACAATCAAAAGCCAGCAAAAAACATATTCAATTTTTGTTTTATCAAACAACTTTCCTATTCTGAGTTTGCCAACGCAATGTTGGTAAACTCAGATAAGGGGGAGATGTGTCAAAAACGCCTCTCCCGATAAAACTTGAGGCTCTGCTTCCTCTAGGCTCTCCATTTTTTATAAAACGGGGACAAAACTTTTTACCCATGCTTTTGCGCTGGTGGATTTTCCAGCAACTCCGAACGTCATTCAGAGATTTTTTGTTGACCGATGATTAGTCGATTAAGTCGCCGATGTTGTACGACGGGTTGTGGCTGATTGCCACAACATACTTGGCGAGCTTCGGATCGAAGCAAGCCACTGCGCCGTACAGATGGCAGACCGCGTGAGCGATCACCATCGCAACCGGCAACGATGCCGGGCCATTGACCCGGAGCACGTCGCCACCAACCAGTTCACTTGCCGTAACCATTTCAGCGAGGCGTGTTTCCACGTCGCGCACGATTTGGTCGTTTTGGGCCGGCGAACCAAACCCGATTTTCAGCGTACCCTCGACGAGGGCGATGTTGTAAGTAGCCATTTGTTGCCTCCATGTTGGTGAAAGTTTGGTGAATTTTTCGCCGGAGAAACCTCTTTCCTTTCTGTCTTCTTCCTCCTGCAACTGTCTATCTGTTAGGGTGTTAGTCCAAGGCCCACCACCCTTTGTGCCAGGTCTTTGATGCCAAGATGCCATGAGGTTTCTCCTTTAGATCGCAAGCAGGTGCTCGGCGAGCGCCTTGATCGTGGGACGACTTGCGACCGGTTCGCCTCTTTCGAGGTGATGCACCGATCCACGAAGAATTCCGTCGTGGCTCGCGCCATCAACCTTGTCCTCCGTCCCGTGGTAATCCGAGTGAATCTCGGCGACCACGACAAGCCCAATTTTTTTTGCAAACTCGCGCCACTCGGTAAACTTCGCAGTATCACCTGCGAGAATTACCATGTGAGTGGCACCCGAGCAAATCGCTTCGTTCTCAACGGAGGTGATTCCTCCGATGTCGACGAGCGTCAGCTCGAGCGAGCACTTCTCGACCGAAGTCTTGATGCGCTCGACAAACTCCGGCGTGAACTTGGCTTTGTAGGCCGCCTTGCACGCCGCCGCCAGCTCGGGGTCGCTGTTCACAGTTTCCTGGAACCACGAACCCTCGCCATCGGGACACGCCGTGATCACATACGGATACGGCGCGCCGGGGATTGCGCGGAGGGCTTGTTTCAACCCCTCACGCATACAACTTTTACCGGACCGAGGCGGGCCGGCCAAAACAATCTTTTTCATGGATTGTCCGTCCTTTCTCGCCATCGGCCGGCGAATTGCCAGAAGTCACAGCATGCAACCTCTCATGAATTGACTAAAGAATAGTCTTCTCGTGAGAGATTGCATGCTAAGCATGAGTTTTATCAAAGAGCTGTTTTTACAGCCGAGAAAAGGACTTAATCCCACCTCAGTTGTGCCGTTACATGCTAGCATATTTTATACAAAAAGTCAAGGGCAAAGCCAACCCCTCAAAAACCCTTGATTTTCAAGGGTTATTCGGCGGTTTCAGTTTCATTTGCGCCAATTCTCTTTCTTTGTTATTATCTAAGTTAATATGACATATAAATCCACGGCAATAATTCAAAAAGACGGCAAGTGGTTTGTCGCGCGCTCATTGGAACTCGGCGTTACGACTCAAGGAAAAACTGTCGATGAAGCGAAGAAAAATCTTGAAGAAGCAGTGGCTTTGTATTTGGAAGATATTCCTTCCAGAAAAAAATCGCTTGGGAAAGATATTCCGTTTGTTACCTCGATAGAAATTCCAGCTCGTGCCTAATCGTGCCTAGAATATTTTCAGGAAAAGAAGTTATAAAAGTGCTTTGTCGAGAGTTTGGGTTTTCTGTTATTTCTCAAAAAGGGAGTCATGTTAAATTGAGAAAACAGGAAAGCGGCAAAACCGTAACTACTATCGTTCCGCTCCATAAGGAACTTGCTCACGGAACATTCTTGGGAGTGCTTGAGCTTGCCGAAGTGGACGAAAACGTGTTTAGAAAAATGGCATAGGCATAGATGAAATGAGTTAAAAAAACTGAAAAACCCCATAACCTCAATTTTCCAGTAGCACTATTTTCTATACTATTATCGTGCATTTAACGTCTGTAGCTTAAAAAGCTACGGGCAGAAACGGCATGTTTGGTAACCCCAATTTTATTTGGCCGTGCTATAATAAACAAATGTCCGAGATATTAAAAGTAGAAAATCTTACCGTCACTCTGGACGGCGTAAACATAATCGAAAATCTGAATTTCGAACTTCAGAGGGGTGAGAACCTCGCCATCATCGGGCCGAACGGTTCCGGCAAAACTGTTCTTTTAAAAACCCTTCTCGGATTCTTCCCGTACAAAGGCGAAATAAAATGGACTGGAGATGC
>Ga0209211_10012608_pt1 | contig 10611 bp, 8 predicted proteins | sample RifGroA2_FD_183992 | JGI IMG/M metagenome (GOLD analysis project Ga0209211, IMG submission 183992) | Groundwater microbial communities from Rifle, Colorado, USA - Groundwater A2 (SPAdes) (version 2) | ecosystem: Environmental > Aquatic > Deep subsurface > Groundwater | place: Rifle, Colorado...
TAAAAGAGGAATTTCCAGTTATAAGACTAATCATAATTGTCTTAGTTTTAGTGATTGCGATAAACATCTCTCTTAGTTTTGTCAAAAAGAACTTGCTTAAAAGAGCAAAGTCTAAGGTTCAGATATCAAACATCAAGATATTTACAAGGATATTGGGCATTTTGTCATCCATATTGATAATTGTCTTTGCATTCTTCTCTTATATGGGCTCATGGACAAGTTTAGGTATTGTAGCCGGTTTATTGACTGCAGCATTAGGTTTTGCATTGCAGAGACCCATAACTGGAATAGCCGCATGGTTAATGATTGTAATAAAAAGACCATTTAACATAGGAGACAGAGTAATGATAGGCGATATTAGAGGGGAGGTATATGATATATCTTTAACCCATCTCTATATTGATGAAATAGGCGGAACAATAGAAAGCGACGACTTCTCAGGAAGAAATGTAATGATTCCAAATTATCTTCTTTTTGAAAACAATATAATCAACTATACACTGATTGACGATTATGTTCTTGGAGAGATTATTCTTAGCATCACATATGAGAGCAGTCTAGACAAGGCTATCAAAATAGCCGAGGAATCAACAGAAAAGTTTTTAAAAGAGCATATAAAAGAAGCGAAAAGAGATGTTAAAATAAGAGTGGCTATGGATCAAAGCAGCATTAATTTAAAGATAAGATTTTTCGCGCCAATAAAGATTATGCAAAGGACTAAAAGTGATATCACCACTGAAATTTTAAAAAAAATAACTAAAGAAAAAGATGTTGAGATTGCTTATCCTCATACAGAAATAATATTTAAGGATAAAAAACTTTTCAAAAGAAATTGACGTAAATCCTGAAAAGAAAAATTTAAAAACCTCCCTAATTGAAGAAGCATATGAGAAACCCTCTTGTTTTGGTTGTTACACCAGTTTTTTGTTCTAAAGAGAATAAGAGGTTGTCTATGCTTTTGCAAAATATATATTGGGTTGGACAGCAAAGTCTAAGAGATTATCTCCATGTCATTGTAGATGATGGGAGCACTGATGAGACCCCGAATCTTCTTGATAGGTTTGCCAGCATTCACGACAATCTTCTCGTGTATCATAAAAGGAATGGGGGTTCAAGCGAGGCCATTAATTTCGGTGTTGAGCAAAGTTTAAAGAAAGTAAATCCAAGATTTGTTACAATAATTCATTCTGATGATCTGCTTCTCCCAAATAGTTTGGAATCAAGAGCAGAAGCCTTAAGTCTAAATGGCGCGCAATTTGTTTATTCTGATATGTTAATAGTTGATGAATTAAAAAGACATACCCCTCTTCGTTTTAGAGCACCTCATTTTTCCAGTGCAGCAAATCTTTATCAAGGGTTGCTAAATCAAAAAGGTATTCCTTATCCTACCTTGATGTGGAAGAGAGATTTTTTTTTAGATGATGTGGGCGGGTTTGATTCGCAAATTAGATCTGCTGAAGACTGGGATATTGCTTTGCGAAGTGCAAAAAGAATTGATGAAAAAGGAGAAACATACAAAGATATTCATGATATTTCAGTTGTTTCAAGAATGCATGCTCACAATTTAAGACCGAAAAATATAAGGGAAGGAGTGAGGTGGCGATGTTACAAACTAATATTTAAAAAACACGTTCAGGGAGCAGATTATTATTTCAGATTAACAAAAGCAGGCATTGGAATGCTAAGGGGAATTTTGCCTGAATTTATCAAAAAACCACTAAGACCAATAAGGGAAAAAATTTTCACAACATATAAAGAATATAATATTCAAAATGAAATGCCATTTTTCGAATCTCTTAATGAAATAGATTATAGAACAGCACTCAAAGTTTAATTTTACCCACCATATTAATTTTTTGGTTTTCTTTTACGAAAAAAGAAAGGATTGACAGCAACTAGAAATTAAAGAGGTTTATAAGACGGAATTTTGTGATGGCGCGCGGATTATATTTTTACAGGTTGACAATAAATCTTAAGTTGTTTTATGATTTGTTCATACTCTCGTATTCTTTCTGGCATAGCATCATAGTCTTTTGGTCTAAATAATTCACAATCGTACATAAATCTCGCTCTTGGGAGGTGAGTTCCTTCTAGCCAAAGCTGATTAGGGTTTTGGAATAAAGTAAAATGGAAAGTTTTAAATTTATTCAGAAAAGTTTTGGATTTTATCGGTTTTTCATTTGCATTAATGATTACTCCATCAGGAATTCCTAACATATTGTAGAAAGAAACCTTATCTGGGTTTTCTTGTTGTAATTGCCTCAAATTTTGGCCTGCCAAAAGATGCATTCTTTGAAAATAGAAATCTATACGTGCTCCTTTTTTTAACCATGTACGAACCATCTCAGTCCAATCAGCACATGGGAATTTTCTATTAAAAAGATATAAATCATATTCAAGCATACTTACAAGGGTTTCTTGATTGACTGAAACTTCATTTTGCATACTCGGTTTCTCGTCAAAACCTGTTATTTCTAATTTTCCCAGTAAGCTCATATAAACTTAAGAAATAGTGAGAGTTTAAATAAATATATGCTAGTTTAGAATATATTTCGGTGTGCCTTTGGACAGGAGAGGTAACAAATGTAATGCAAATTGAGCATAATAGATTCTATGTGAAAATCACTAAAATGTTTTTGAACAATAATTCTAAAATATTATTTATTCTCCGCATCCACTTCTAGTTGTTTGTTTGCACGACGTGCAATAAATTGAGCAATTTCCAATACGTTTTGCAGCTCCTCCGCAATGCGGGCAAGTTAAACCTTCATCGCTAAATTCATTCAATGCTTTTTGCTCTTCATCTTTCATTGTTGGTTCAAAAGATTTTATTTCAAAATCTATTTTTTTATCAGGTCCAGAAAAACTATTAAGCATGAATTGCGCAACATAATCCACGATTGATGAAGCTGTTCTAATGATTGGTTTATTAGCATCAAGCTCTCCTGGTCTCGTGTTTCTAACAAATCCCGATGGCTCAAACTTCTGATGCCTGAACTTTCCAAAAAGATCATTTACCGATGCCCCATATTGCAGATTCAACGAAACTGATGTTGCCCAGGCATCCATTAATCCCCTTATTGTAGAGCCCTGCTTATGCATGGTTATGAATATCTCTCCAGGTTTTCCATCATCATAAAGCCCAACAGTAATATACCCTTCGTGCCCAGCAATATCAAATTTATGAGTTACTGACTTATGCGTCTGAGGCAATTTCTTTCTCTCGGCTCTTTCAGCTATTGCTATGACTTTCTTCTTGACCATTTCTCCTTCAGTCCTTTGAGTATTCAATGGCTGGCTTCTCTTGCTATTCTCGCGGTATATTGCAACTGCTTTCAATCCTTGTTCCCAAGCAAACACATAAGCATCAGCAATTTCAGAAATTGCCGAATGTTCAGGCATGTTTATTGTTTTGCTTATTGCCCCAGACAAAAAGGGCTGTACAGCCGCCATCATTTTAATATGCCCCTTGTAATGTATAGATCTTTTTCCTTTCGCAGGTTTAAACGCGCAATCAAAAACAGATATATGCTCCTCTTTAATGAACGGTGCACCTTCAATCATATCATTTTTATCAATATATTCGATAACATCTTTTATCTGTAATTCAGTATATCCCAAGTCTTTCAAGGCAAGTGGTACAGACCTATTTACAATTTTTAACATTCCTCCACCAGAGAGAACTTTATATTTCACAAGCGCTATGTCTGGCTCTATTCCGGTTGTATCACAATCCATCATAAATGCAATCGTTCCAGTAGGAGCAAGAACAGTTGTCTGAGCATTTCGATACCCATATTTTTTTCCTATTTCAATTGCATCTGTCCAGCAGTCCCACGCATCATTAACTAAGTTCTTCAAACTAGAAGGCATTTTAACAACATCTATCTTTTTGATATGCTCTCTATGCATGTTCATTACTTCTAGCATAGATTCTCTATTTTTTTCAAATTCTGGAAAAGACCCGACAAGGGCCGCCAATTCAGCGCTGATTTTATAAGACTCTCCTGAAAGTACCGCCGTTATCGCCGCTGCAACTGCTCTTCCTTCATCAGAATCATAAGGCAGCCCATAACTCATCAATAATGCTCCTAAATTTGCATACCCTAATCCTAATGGCCTATAATTATGCGAGTTTCTTGTTATTTTTTCAGTTGGATAACTGCTTCCATCAACAGCCAATTCCATTGCAATAATCATCGTTCTAACTGTTTTTTTAAATTTATCAACGTCAAATCCTCCTTCGCTTGTTCTGAATTTCATTAAATTAATCGATGCAAGATTACAGGCAGAATCGTCTAAAAAAATATACTCGCTGCACGGATTAGAAGCGTTTATTCTTCCAGAGTTCTTGCAAGTGTGATATTTGTTAATAATTGTATCAAATTGCAATCCAGGGTCTCCACAAACCCACGTACCTTCTGCAATTTTATTCAGAATTTCTCTTGCTTTGAATGTTTCACAAACACCCTTTGTTTTAACAAATTTAGTTTGCCATTCTCCATCGCTTTTAGCAGTTTCCATAAATTCATTTGGAACTCTAACAGACATATTGCAATTTTGGAAAGCCACACTTCCGTATGCTTCTCCATTCATGCCCCCCCCATATCCTTGCTCAATTAATGCCCAAGCCTTCCTCTCCTCATTTTGTTTTGCGCTAATAAAATCCATTATATCTGGATGGTCAATATTAAGAATCTCCATCTTAGCTGCTCTCCTTGTCTTTCCACCAGACTTTATTATATTCGCATAGGCATCATATCCTTTCATGAAAGAAACGGGACCAGAAGCTCTTCCTCCACCGGTAATTTTTTCTTTTGAGCTTCTTAAAGCAGACCTGTTTGTTCCCGTGCCAGAGCCTGCTTTGAAGAGGATTGCTTCAGAAATTTGCAATGCCAAAATAGATTCCATGTCGTCCTCAACGCTCTGTATGAAACAAGCTGAACACTGGGGTCTATCATCGCTTTTTAGAACAGGAACAATATTGTTCGTCTCCCATTTAAATGCAGATACCCCTCCAGCCTCTTTGTTATATTCCCAAATTCCCGCATTGAACCACACTGGGGAGTTAAATATTGCCAATTGACCCATACAGATTGCGGCTATTTCATCTTTCAATATCTCGCTTTGTTCTTGATTGAAATAGTTCTGCTTCAATGCCTGCCTGCCAAAAAACCTAGACACCCTCCCAATTATTTTTTCAATCGAGTTTTCTCTTTCCCTTTTTGCTTGATCCCCCCAAAAATATCTGCTCGCAACAATTTTTAATGCCAGCGAACTCCAAAAATCAGGTCTGCTAACATCTGGTTGTACAAAAATAATTTTTCCAGCATCGTCTGTAACTTTAACTTCTTCAAATATCCAGTTAATTTGATTTCCATAAATATCATATTGAAATGGATTTCTTCCATGTTTGGTGAAAAACCTTTCTAACTGCATCTTTCCCAAAGCTAATTCTTGTAATCTCTCAGGTGTCATTTTGCCCCCAGCCCTCGTATTTCTTTTTTGAAATCATTTATATCCCTAAAATCTCGGTAAACAGAGGCAAATCTTATATACGCAACCTTGTCGGCCTTTTTTAATTCTCTAGAAACCAATTCTCCAATAACTGATGTTTTAATCTCTTTTCCCATTTTTCTTATTTTATCCTCAATATTGGCAACCATATTATCTATAACCTCTTGGTTGACTTCTCTCTTCTCACATGCCTTTATTATGCCTCTCTTGACTTTTTCTCTGTCAAATTCCTCTCTCCGGCCATCTTTCTTAATCACTCTGATGTTTATTTCCTCCAATGACTCACGAGTGTTAAACCTTTTGCTGCATTTTAGGCACTCTCTCCTTCGCTTTGTTATTCCTTCGGCATCTCTTTTGTCAATAACCTTTGTTTCATTGTGCAGGCAATATGGGCATATCATAATTTCACCACAACAGGTTGTGTTTCTATGCAATATCAAACACAACTAGTTGTACTTTATCAGTTGCTCAACTAAAAACACTATTTAAAGATTTCTATACTCTACTTTTATCCCTCGACAAATATTGAATTTTTTTCGTCCTCTTTTTCAAGTGATAAAATTATATTTTTAAGCTTTTTAGTCCATTAAAAAGCAAAGGAAGTTTTTATAAACCAGCAATAATTAATTAGAATATGGCTGCAGTAGATACATCATCATTGGCTGCAATTTTTGGGATAGCTTTGCCACTCTTAATTTTATTAATTATTTGGTCTTTAATATGGAAGGGATTTGCTTTATGGAAATCTGCAAGATTAAACCAGCCAATATGGTTTGTAGTGCTTTTAGTGGTAAACACGTTTGGCATTTTAGAAATTCTTTATATCTTTGTATTATCAAAAATGTCCGCTCCCAGGAAAAAGAAAAGGAAATAAAATAAGATAAACGCGTTTTTATTTAGGTTTTAGCATAAAACCAAGAAACCCCCCAGCATTAATATTTGCTTTCTTAATTTATACGTGTTTGCCCATCGCGCATACCCAAACCATCCTTGCACTATTGCAATTAATTGTTCATCGCTTATAATGTCCTGATTATATGACTGAAAATATCTGTAAAATCTTCTTAAAAAATGTTTTTGGTTTCTCTTCCTTAACAATTTATGGTGATAAAATATCCTATAGCCCAAGAAAGTTATTCCTTTTTGTAATGGAATAATGTCCGATTTTTCAGAATGTGGCTCAAGCTTTATCTCTTTTAAGAATTCTATAATTCTCTTCTTGAAATATTCAAGCCTTTTTTTACTTCTATGCAGTATTACAAAGTCATCAACGTATCTTATGTAATATTTTGCTTTTAATTCGTGTTTAACAAAATAATCTAACCCATTTAGGTAAACATTTGCAAAGAATTGTGAAGTATAATTTCCAAGAGGCATGCCTTTGCCTTTAATTGGAGAGTTAAAATTATTCAATACTTTTCTAATCAACCAAATAAGCTTTCCATCACCGATCTTTCTTTTTATTATATTGATGAGAATTTCATGGTCAACATTATCAAAATAATGTGAAATATCTGCTTTGAAAACATATCCCTGAACTTGATTTCTGTTTTGCGCATTTTTTATAAGCTGCCCATTCTGAGAAACTTTTCTCTGGAATTCATCAAAACGAGCAATTGCTCTATGTGAGCCTTTGTTTTTTCTGCTTGCAAAAGAATCATAAATGAATATGCTTTCATAAATAGGTTCTAAAACACCAACAATTAAATGATGAACAATTCTATCTTTGAATGCAGAAGCATGAATTGTTCTTGTTTTTGGATCTCTTACAACAAATCTCTTAAGAGGTTTTGGCTGATAAGACATTTCTATCAATTCTCTTTGCAATTGCTCTAAATTCTCCTGGGTGTTCTTGTCAAATTCAATTACTGATTGCTTTTTTGATTTGCCTTTTCTTGCTTTTTCATATGCCAAGATAATATTGTCTATATTGCATAATTTTGCGTACAGGTTTTTGTATGTTTTCATGATAATTATGCCTCAAAGGACAGGATATTCCGAGCGAGGAATTCGCATTAGTCGGATTCCTATCGCAGTTCAGGTTAGCCCTGTCCGAATTCGCGTTGAACCTCACGACAGATGTAGCACAATTATCAAGTATCACTGCAACTTTAGGTTTCACTTAAAACTTCCCCAAGGTTTATCATTGTTACTAGCTATTGATGCTGTATTTTATGGCTCATTGAGTAGTTTTTTCCTCTCAATGCTCAAAATATTTATTTTTTTGAGTATGAAGCACTATAATTATGCGTGTATCCTGTTGAGTTCTGTCTGGGATATGAATTCCTTTTTAATTAAGGAACGAATATGACAGACCTCTGAGGCATCCTTCTTGCATAAATGGAACTTTTATGAATTATCGTGTTTCAATATTCTATTATATGTTACTACTATTAAATAACATTAATAGGAAGGTTTAAATAGTAGTGTTTTTATCAAAAAAGTAGGATAAAAACCACAAAACATACAATGACAGACGATTTACATTATAGTGAACTGAAATTGGGCGAAAAAGCACTGGAGTTTTATAGAGCGACAAACAGGAAAGAATATGATTTTATAGAGAAAACCTTTGGGTCTGAAGCAAGAAGAGCGGCCCAAACAGGCATTGAAGCAGCAAGGCGATGGAATGCCGAGAATCTTCCTACTTATCTAAACAGAAAAGAAGTTTATAGAACAAGAGATGGGACTACTTTGACTACGACCGATTTAGTTATTGCACAAGTGCTCGGTGGAGTTAACGGATTTCTAATGTCTGATGCAGGTTCTGGAAAGTCACAATTAATTGCAGATATATCCAACGCATATTTTAATGGAGATTTAAGAACTGGAGGGAATTCAGTTGTTCAAACTGCAAATAATGATTTTAGAATAGCTGCAATAATGGAGCAAAGAAACTCAGAAAGACCTACGGAGATTGAATTAACAGGATTACATAAAGCCTGTTTTATGGGTATTGATGAGTTGACAAGAGCACATCCAATTGTCGCTAATGAATTTTCAGATTTAGGTAATGGCGTTTATCACAGAGGAAACTTTAATGTAAGGCTTGGAAAAAATGGTTATTTCTTGGTTGTTGCTACAGGTAATGATCCCAGAAAGAAAGAAAATCGAGGAACTATGGAATGGGATGGGTCAATGTTAAACCGATTCCCCCTTGCCTTGGATTTAGGATCCGATAGATTCGGCATTGGTGGAACAATTGATGATGCTTTGAAGACCAAAATAAAACCTTCTACAACAAGTGTTCTTTATTGTAAGCCTCGTGATTTATCTGATAAGATTATAGAATCATATAAACAGATATGCGAATCAAGCTCCGATCTTGGATCTGAAGCCGAGGCTGTTTTTTATTTCTTATCCATGGGTGCTAGTGTTTGCCCTGGTAAGAATGGGGATAGAACTAAATCTATGAGAAAAAAGACTCTTTTGCCTCAATGGCCAAAAGTTTGTGTAGACTGTACTAAAGCAAAAGATACAGCAGGAAATTCTTCGTTATGTAGTTTAGTAAATTCTGAAAATGGGAGAACCATTGCAAATGCCAGAAGGTATGCTTCTGCTTTAGATTATCTACTTAAGCTGAAAGCTAAGAATGAGGGAAGAGATATAGATTATTCATTTAGAGATATTGCGTTTCTTTCTTTTGAGCTTTGCGGAGGATTGCAGGAAGGAATATTGAACCCCGGAGTTCTTGCAGGTGCATATTATAATTCAAATGAACGAATGATAAGCGAGGTAATTGGTTTATTAAAAGATGAATTTAAACGCCATGGAGATTATCTGATTGCTGAGATTGAGGGAGCTAGGAATTTGCCTGCAGGTTATACAATTCTAAGAAATAAATCAAGCGGCGCATTAACTTTGACTCAAAGGCTGCAAGGCGGAACAAAATTAAGAAAAGAATTCGAAGTTGTTGAACCTCAATATACATCAGCTCCTAACTCGATTCCATGGGATTTTGCCTCAAAAGTAATAGCTCAAGAAAATGAAGAGTGTTCTGAGAGGAAAGACTAAAATGAATCTTGAGAGAAATATAATGGGAAGCGGAAAATCTGGAATTAGAATATTGCCTTTAAGTGAAGTGGTCATGAGCGCAGATGAATTAAGAGATGAAGAAGAAAGGACTAGGGAAGCTCAAAGAATTGCGGATGAAAAAGCTAAAAAGAGAGCAGACGCCAAAAGAGATATACCAAGCGATGGAAAACCAAATAGTGCTGTATCTCAAATAGGAGACCTAGTAATTCCCATGAATATTTCTGATTCGGAGAATTATATCTTTCTTGAAGGAAGAAATCATGGAAGTTATTCATATGATGATTGCTTTGTCGCTATGCATAGACTTGGATTAAACTCGCAAGTTGAAAAACTTGGACAAGAATTAAAATTAGATCTAAAAAATACTGCCAAAGAGCAAGATGGAACTCCTTATATTGGAAATATAAACTGGTTTAATGCACTTTCTTTAGCTTACCATCTTGGAGGAGAGGTTATGACGCCAAGGCAAGGAATAGATTTTAAAGAGCTAATTGAAAAAGGAATTAATGAAAAGAATGCAATTATTTATAATGGGAAAAAAGAACCTATAAAGGATATAAGAGTATTAGAAAGGGTTTATGATGAAATGTTTGGGGCTAGAGCGCCTTGGAGAAGTGAGTGGCTTGACGCGGATTTTAAATTGAAGAAAGTGAAAAAAAAAGATGTCTTGCATTTGTTATATAGTCATGAAGTTAAAAATGGAATATTAGTGCCTCGTGGTTCTGAAATTTTAGAAGATTGCATAATGAATCAGGATTGCTATGCAGATACAACCAGCTTTAACAGACAGGGTTTTCCAACAAGAAATAAATCAGATTCAGGATTCTTTTTTTATTATCCGAGGAGCGATAATAATTCTGTAGCGAGGTTCTACGCGGATTCGGACAGGGCTGTCCTGGTCTGCGATGGGAATCCGACTTACGCGGATTCCTCGCTTGGGGTAAGGTTTGTCGCAAAAAATTTTGGAGGTAAAAAATGAAGCAAAAAATATCTATAACAATTGAAGAAGATTCTATTAAGCAAATAGACGAAATACTCAAAGAAGGCATGTTTAGAAAT
>Ga0209211_10012609_pt1 | contig 10611 bp, 11 predicted proteins | sample RifGroA2_FD_183992 | JGI IMG/M metagenome (GOLD analysis project Ga0209211, IMG submission 183992) | Groundwater microbial communities from Rifle, Colorado, USA - Groundwater A2 (SPAdes) (version 2) | ecosystem: Environmental > Aquatic > Deep subsurface > Groundwater | place: Rifle, Colorado...
CGAACGCCTGTTACGTCCGCCAGTGTGCCAGGCGTATGGAGACTGCGTGTCACGCGGACGATGAGGCAGAAATAGAGCACGCTGCCTGAAGAAAGCCGGGACGAAGTGGGCGAAAGGAGGGCCGAGAATCCTTTGCTATCGTGGGAAGTTATCGAGACAACCCCAACAGTAAAGGCCCCGGCCCATGAATCGCATTGTAGCGAGCGTCACCACCCTTGAGCAGCACATCGAGGCGGTCAAGCAGACGCCCGAGATGTACCGACCGCTGTGCTGCCCGCACTGTGGCATCAAGATCGTCTGGCAACACGGCTGCTACTACCGGAAGGCAGACCGACGAGCGTCGGGCGAGTGTTCGCTCAACCCGGTTCTGATTCTGCGTTACTGCTGCTCGGCATGCCGCCGTACCTGTTCGCGCCTGCCGCTGTGCATCGCCCCGCGTCGCTGGCACAACTGGTCGGTGCAGCAAAGCGTTCTGGAACAGTTGCTGAACGGTTTCTCGCTGCGCCATTGCGCTCGCTGCAGCGTCGCCGATCGGCGCACGATCGGTCGCTGGTGGCACTGGCTTGGCGATTGCGGCCAAACCTTCGAGTTTCACCTGCGCTCGCGCGTACCCGAACTCGGACGCGCCGCCGGACGCGGCGACTTCTGGCGTCAGGTGTTCAAATCCATGGGCTTGGCCGCAGCGATGGCGCTGCTCGATCAGGAGATGATCGTCCCGTGATGTCCTGACGTCAGACGAGCGGCGGACAGCGGGCCCCCGCCCGGGCGGGGCCTCCACACAGTTTGCCCCTGTCATCAAATCGATGCTTCGGGTTTCATCCGACTCCCTTTACTTGCGAGGAGTCCTCATGAACGAAATCGACCCGAAAGCCTTGTTTCGCCTGTCGGTCCTGGGTCCGCTCATCAGCCGCGAACGGCTGGAGCGTGGCGAACTGCAACAGATCATCCGGGAACTGGCTGGGCGCGAATACGCCATCCCCGGCACGCGCCGGCGTCATCTGGGCGAGAAGACGATTCAGGCGTGGTACTACGCCTGGCGCACCCAAGGCATCGACGGACTGACGCCGAAACCGCGCATTGACCGGGGGCAGTCGAAGCTTTCCGCCGCCGCCCAGGCCGCCATTCTCGCCGCCAAACGCGACAATCCCCGGCGCTCGATCCGCCAGATCCGGCAATTGCTCGAAGCCGCCGGCACGGTCGCCCGCGGCAGCCTGTCGCGTTCGACCATCCACCGCCTGCTGCAACAGCACGACCTGTCGCGGATCAGCGGCTCGGCCAGCCTACCCGAGGAGAAGCGCAGTTTCGTCGCCGCCACTGCCGGGGCGATCTGGTATGGCGATGTGATGCATGGCCCGCGGGTGCCGATCTCTGGCCGGCTGGCGAAGACCTATCTTGTTTCCCTGTTCGACGACGCCTCGCGGCTGGTCACCCACAGCGCCTTCTGTCCGGGCGAGACGGCGCTCGACATCGAAGGCGTGCTCAAGCAGGCGCTCCTCAAACGTGGCGTGCCGATCCGGCTGGTGGTCGATAACGGCGCCGCCTACCGCGCCCAAACCCTGCAGGGGATCTGCGCTCGCCTGGGCATTCACCTGATCCATTGCCGGCCCTACGCACCCGAGGGCAAGGGCAAGCTGGAACGCTGGCACCGCACCTGCCGCGACCAGTTTCTCACTGAGCTCGACGAACGGCTCATCACCGGTCTGGACGATCTCAACGCCCGCCTGTGGGCCTGGCTGGAGCAGGTCTATCACCGCGCCCCGCATGCCGGTCTGGCCGGGATGACGCCGCTGGCGCGCTATCAGCAGGATCTGGCGCAGATCCGCCCCCTGGGGCCGCGCGCGGCGCAGCTCGATGCGCTGTTCCTGCATCGGGTCCACCGTCTGGTCAGGAAGGACGCCACGGTGTCGTATCTGGGCACGCGCTTCGAGGTGCCGTTCGAGCTGTCCGGCAAGACGGTGCGCCTGGTCGTCGATCCGCATGCCGAGGTGGTGGTCGGCGTCGAGAACGAGAAAAACGAATCGATTGGCCAGGCGACGCCGCTCGATGCCCTGGCCAATCTGGATCGCCGGCGCCGCAAGAGCGATCCCGCTGACCCGGCGGCGCCTGGCGCCCTATCGTCAGGCAAAAGCGACGGCCCGAATCTGGTCGAACTGGCCTACCAGCAGTATCACCGTCCAGCGGGAGAATGACATGTACCTGCAACATTTCGGTTTGCGCCAGCCGCCGCTGGGCAAGGAATCGACGGAACTATGGGATGACGGCGCACTGGCCCAGTTGGGCGAACGCTTCCAGTGGTTGCTGCAATCGCCCGGCGTCGGCCTCCTGACCGGCGAGGCCGGGGTCGGCAAGACGGCCGCCTTGCGCTGTCTGGCCGGCAAACTCAATCCGCATCGCTACCAGGTGATCTATCACGCCGAGACCGACTTCGGCCGGCTCGATCTCTATCGCTGCCTGGCCGAATCTCTGGGCCTCAAACCCAGCTATCGCCGGGCGGCGTTGTGGCGCGACATCAAGACGCATATCCACAATCTTGCCGACGGCAAGCAGTTGCTGCCGGTGTGGATTCTCGACGAGGCGCAGAATCTGCCGCCCGAGTTCTTTCGCGACTTCCCGGCCTTCCTCAACTTCGCCTTCGATTCGCGCGATCTGATCAGCGTCTGGCTGGTCGGCCATCCGGCGCTGGCCCATACACTGGAGCGCGCGCCCTATGCCGCGCTGGCCGGGCGCATCCAGGCCCGCGTCCAGCTCAAACCGGTGCAGGAGCGCGAGCGCTTTGCCGAACTGATCCAGCATGGCCTCAAGCACGCCGGCTGTACGCATACGCTGCTCGCCGATTCGGGGATGGAGATACTACGTCAGGCCAGCAAGGGTTTGCCGCGACATGCCGGGCGCATCCTGCGCACGGCGATGCGACTGGCGGTGCCGCGGGCGCTCAATCATCTGCCGGACGATCTGTTGCAGGTGGCCATCGAGGAGTTGCGATGAGACGCTGCCCCCTTGACCCCGTCTTCCCCGACGACATCTCCGACGAAACCGCGTCGGCGCTCAGCGAATTCCTACACCAACTCGCCTTGGCTTGCGACAACCGCTACTTCGTCCAGCTACGTCGCTACCACCGCCGGCAGATGAATCTCTACGATCCCGACGCCCCCTGGCGGACGCCTCCGGCCGAGATTCCGTAACGGCTTCGTCCCGCGCTGCGTTAGGTTCGCGTTACGCCGCGTCCAGCGTGGGACACCCTGGCTGTTTCAACCTCGAATGGCTTGGGTCAGATGGTCGGAAACAGGGCGGGACGTAACAATCGAGGCCGATCCCTTCCGCGTCAATATCGTCCTGCCCGATGAATTTGTCATGCCGGCGGGCGGCCTCAATGCGCGCCTGGAGATCGAATATCTCGGCCAGCAGGCGCGCCATCAGGAAGCGCTGATGCAGGATTACAAGATCTATGCGGCGCTCGCCTACGCCCGTGTCAACCATCTCAATCGGACCACGATCGATACGCCGAACGCGCGGCTCGGCATCATCGCCTCGGGCAAGTCCTACCTCGATGTGCTGGAGGCACTTGAGGAACTGGGCATCGACGAGCAACATGCGCAGCAGATCGGCATCCGCCTGTTCAAGGTGGCGATGCCCTGGCCGCTGGAGCCCGACGGAGTGCGCGAGTTTGCCACCGGACTGGAGGAAATTCTGGTCGTCGAGGAAAAGCGCCAGATCGTCGAATACCAGTTGAAGGAACAGCTCTACAACTGGCGCGAGGATGTGCGCCCGCGCGTGATCGGTAAGTTCGACGAGAAGAGCGAATGGGTCCATCCGCGCGGTGACTGGCTGCTGACCAGCAAGGCGGAATTTTCCGTGGCGCAGATCGCCCGCGTCATTGCCTCCCGGATTGCCCGCTTCCATCGCAGCGAACTGATTGCCGCACGGCTCGACTTTCTCGAAGCCAAGGATGCCGTCCTGAAACGGGCCGTCGGCACACCGGTCCGCCCGGCCTATTTCTGCTCGGGCTGTCCGCACAATACCTCGACCCGGGTGCCGGAAGGCAGCCTGGCGCTGGCGGGCATCGGTTGTCATGTCATGGCCGCCGCCATCTTTCCCGAGAGCAACAAGACCATCACCCATATGGGCGGCGAAGGCGCGACCTGGATCGGCCAGGCGCCTTTCTCCGACTTGAAGCATGTGTTTGCCAATCTCGGCGACGGCACCTACTACCATTCTGGCTATCTCGCCATCCGCGCCGCGCTTGCCGCGAAATCCAACATCACTTACAAGATACTGTTCAATGACGCCGTGGCCATGACCGGTGGGCAGCCCGTCGACGGGCCGACGTCGGTACCGATGATCGCCAGCCAGATGGCGGCCGAAGGCGTCAAACGCATCGCCGTGGTCGCCGAAGATCCGACCCGCTACGACTCGCGGGAGGGGCTGCCCAAGGTCGTCACGGTGCACCCGCGCAGCGAGCTTGATGCCGTGCAGCGTGAGCTGCGCGAGTTCAAAGGCGTCTCGGTCATCATCTACGATCAGGTCTGCGCCGCCGAAAAACGCCGCCGCCGCAAGACCGGCGCCTACCCCGACTTGCCGCGCCGTCTGTTCATCAACGACGCAGTCTGCGAAGGCTGCGGCGATTGCGGCGTGCAATCCAACTGTACTTCACTGGTGCCGCTGGAGACGGAGTTCGGCCGCAAGCGGATCATCGACCAGTCGTCCTGCAACAAGGACTATTCCTGCGTCAAGGGCTTTTGCCCCAGCTTTGTCACGGTTATCGGCGGCAGCTTGCGCAAGGCCAAAGCGGACGGTGTGGCTGGCGGTTCCAGCGATGCCGACAGGTTGTTTGCCACGCTGCCCGATCCGGTCCCGCCGGCGCTCGACAAGCCCTACAACATTCTTATCACCGGCATTGGCGGCACAGGTGTCATCACCGTCGGTGCCCTGCTCGGCATGGCAGCCCACCTCGAAGGCAAGGGGGTGTCCGTGCTCGACATGACCGGCATGTCTCAGAAGAACGGCTCGGTCACCTCCCATGTCCGGCTCGCGGCCCGGCCCGAGGCGATTCGCGCCCAGCGCATTGCCACCGGCGAGGCCAACCTGGTGCTTGGCTGCGACATGCTGACCGCCGGTGGGCAGGACGCGATCTCGAAAATGCGGCCCGGCCGCACCCACGCCGTCATCAACACCTACGAGCAGCCTGTCGGACCGTTTGCCAAGGATCCCGACTGGACCTTTCCCAGCGCGGAAGTACGCAGCCTGATCGAGGAATCGGCGGGTCAGCCGGTGGATTTCATCAATGCCAGCCGCATCGCGACCGCGTTGATGGGCGACTCCATCGCGACCAACCTGTTCATGCTCGGTTACGCTTGGCAGCGCGGCCGCATTCCGCTCGCGGAAAACGCCATCCTGAAGGCCATCGAACTCAATGGCGTGGCCATTAAGGCGAATCGTCAGGCTTTTCTCTGGGGGCGCCGCGCGGCGGCCGATATCGACGCAGTGACGCGCATTGCCCTGCCGCCCAAGCCGGTCGTGGTGTCGTTGCCGCAGAGCCTGGATACGCTGCTGGCCAGACGTACGCAATATCTCGCGGCTTACCAGAACCAGGCCTATGCCGATGAATATGCCATCTTCGTGAATCAGGTGCGCGCCGTCGAGGCCGGTTTGGGAAAAGGTTCAGGGTTGCGTCTGACGCAGGCCGTGGCACGCAACCTGTCCAGGCTGATGGCCATCAAGGACGAGTACGAGGTGGCCCGACTGTATGCCGGCGAAGACTTCAAACGCATGTTGGCCGACACCTTCGAAGGTGACTACCGCTTGCGCTTCAATCTGGCGCCACCCCTGTTTTCCAGGAAAGACGCACAGGGTCATCCGATCAAGTCGGAGTATGGCGCCTGGACCCTGCGCGCTTTTGTGCTGCTGAGCCGCTTGCGCCGACTGCGCGGCACTGTCTTTGATATCTTCGGTCGCAGCGCCGAACGCCGCCTGGAGCGCCGCCTGATTCAGGAATATCGGGAAACGATAGCCAGCCTGCTACCCCGGTTGACCAAGGACAACCTCCCGCTTGCCATCGAAATCGCATCACTGCCAGCGCGGATCCGCGGCTATGGCCATGTCAAGCTGGCCAGCATCGAAGCCGCGCGCGATGCCGGCCAAGATTTGCTGAGGGAATTCGCACGGGAGAGCAGTGGCGTTCTGGCAGCGTAGTCGTTCAATCCCATGTCCCCGATATGTGAACAAGGAGTGCCGATGCACCACAATTCCCATCAGTCAGGCGACGCGGCCACAGGGCTGGTCACCCAACTGACCGAACGAGAAAGCGATATCCTGCTCATGGCCGCGCTCGGCTACAGCGATACACTTGTTGCCCGGCTAATGAAGGTCAGCGTCCGCACGGTCGAGGGTCATCGGCGTGAGCTATGCCGCAAACTTGGCATAGGCACCGTCGACGGACTCGAGGCCTTGATTGCGGGTAGCCTGCAGCACCGAGCCGAGTCCGGCGCTGTCGGCACTGAAGGTTCCGCTGGGTTTGTTCGGTGTGCTCGGTAACCATGACTTCTGGATCGGTCCTGAAGCCTTAAACACTCTCACTTTGGCCTATACATTGGCTCTGGGCGTGCATTGGCTGCGCAACCGGAATGTCCGCGTGGAACGGCAGGGGACGTTCATCCGGTTGCTCGGCATCGACGACTACTGGGAGGACTCTTCGTCGCTCGATGCAGCCTGCAAGGGGCTCGACGCGCACGCGCCCCGCATCCTGCTCAGCCACAATCCGGACAACAACGAGGAGATCGAGCTGAGCAAGATCTACATTGACTGGGTGATATCCGGCCATACGCATGGCTGTCAGGTAGCGCTGCCGCTGCTGGGACAACCGGCAATGCCGTCCAGATTCGGTGAGAAATACCGGGTGGGATTGGTGCGCGACGGCGAGCGGCAAACCTTCATTAGTCGCGGCGTGGGGCATCTGGTGGCGCCGATCCGGTTCAACTGCCTGCCGGAAGTGGCTCTGATTACCCTCGTGTAGCGGGTGTTCAGCGTGCTTGGTTGCGCCCTTTGCCGCGCAGGAGCCTGACCAGCAGATACAGCACACCGATGATCATGGCGATTCCGACCAGCGAGACGGCCAGTTCGGGGCCGCCCACGCCGACGGCGAGGGCGTCATCGGGCGCTGCGGGCGGAGGTGGTTCGGCGCCGCCCGGTCGTGCCGCATTTCCGTCGAGCTGTTTCAGTGCCGCTGCCGTCTCGAGCGCTTTCTGGTTGGCCGCCTCCCACGCCTGGCGGGCTGACTCCCTGGCGCCGGATTCGCCTGCCGCGGGCGGAACTGGGCGCGGCGTTGCGGACGGGTCTTCCGTCTTGAGTCGGGCCAGGGTCACCCGCGCCAGTCCTGCGTAGCGCCCTTGTGGGTAGTGCCTGAGATACTCTTCGAAGACGCCGGCATTGCGGTTGTCCTTGATGCCATTCCACAACTCCTGCTCGATTTCATCGGCGCTTTGCACTCGTACCGGACGGGGCGCCACCACTGCCGTGGAGGGCGTCCCGACATTCACGGTCGCCGGGGCGAAGAAGTAGAAGTTGCCGCGTGCCTCGTTGTAGATGGCCGGACGCTGGTCGTGACTGACCGTGCGCGCCAGCGTTTCCACGGATTCCTGGACATCGCGCACCAGGTCCTCGATGCGCATACCGGGGCGCTTCATGCGGGAGACGAACTCGCGGGTGAACACGCCATTGGGGTGAGGATCGTCGTCGCTGAGACGATCCAGGGCCTGCTGGCCCTTGCTTGCCGAATACACCACCATCTGCCCCTTGGGTGGTTCGATCGCGCTCAAGCCACGGGTCGCGCCGATGCTGCGGCCCTTCGACTTGAGCGGGTTGTCGCGACAGGCATCCACCAACACCAGCGCGAAGGATGCCCTGGCTTCGCTAAGCTTGTCGGTCAGGTCGTTCAGTCCGTAGGCGGTTTTCTCGACTTCGCTTTCGCTGTTGGCCTCGATGTCCACCGGCAGCAGGTAGCTTCCCGTCTTGATCTGGACACCGTGTCCGGCAAAGAACACCACGACCTGGTCGCCACCGGTGATGCTGTTGGCCAGTGTTTCCACGGCCTTGACCATGCCTCGGTAGTCGAGGTCGCGGTGGAGCAGGACTTCAAACCCGGCCGCCTTCAGTTCGCGGGCCATCGCGGTCGCGTCGTTGCCGGCCTTTTCGAGTTTGCTGACATTTCGGTAGGCGTCGTTGCCAATCACCAGGGCAATGCGCTTGCCCGGGTTCGCCGGGGAGACGGCCAGCGAACGTCCAGCGGCCGGCGCCGACACGGCTGCGTGCGCATGGGCCAGCGCTGCGCAGGCGAGCGCCAGCGCGATCAGGCGTAACAGAAGGGCTGTCATGACGATAGAAAGGCGGGACGGCGCACTGGGCCATCATAGGCGAGCTGCCTCGGCCGCACAAGAAATCAGGCGCTCTTGTGCGCTTCGATGCTCGCTTGGGAAGCAATGCGGGTATATTCGACAGCCGGGATGTTCTGGGCAAAGACCTTTGATCTGGAAGCGGAACGCGGCGGTGACGGGCGAAGCACAGCGTACCTTGGCGTGGCTGGCCGGCGTGCTGATGCTGTGCGGCGCGATGATTCCCTCGCCGGTGGGGCGGGCCGGGGTTAGCGGACTGGGAGCCGTCGTTGCGCTGGCGCCGCTGACCTTCGGATCGGGCAAATTGAAACTGGTGGGTCTGGCGGTCTTGCTGGTGGCGCTGTGGCTAGTCGTCGACGCCTATCCCGCCGCAAGGGAAGAGATGAATCGCCATGCGGCGCATGCAAGAAAATCCTAGCCGGCCGGACCGACGTCAGAGCCAAGCGAAAGCCGCAGCGGGCATTGTCTGGCGCTTCTGGCCGCATTGCGTCTTGATGTTCTTCTCCTGGAACGTCTTCGCGCTCGAACCGGGGAGTTCGTCGCCGGACAAGCCAGCAACGGGCGCGCTTATGTCGTATGCGGCCAAGTCTGGTGCCTATCGTGTCGGTATTCCTGAGGGATGGGAAGCGACCTGGAGCCCGGCACCCAACGGCACGGATGCCTCGGAACTGCAACTGGCGGCACCGGATCAGGCGTGGCCGAACCACGTGGTGATAAGCATCTTGCATTACGCGAGCGTCCACCGGACGTTGCAGCGCTATCTGTTCGACATCGAGAATCCGACGATCGGCGGCCGGGAGGATGTTCGTAGTCCGGTCTCCGAAGCGCGCGTGGCCGGACTTGAGGCCAAGTCACTGGACGTGGCGACCTATCGCTATCCGCTGCTTGGTACGGATGGCGAGAAAGTCGCGGCGTTACGGCGTCATGTGGTGGTGCCGGCGGGTACCGGGTTCTTCGTCTTTCGCTTTGATGCTCCCAAACAGCTGGCGGCGGCCTATCGCGCGACGTTCGAACGTGTCGTTGCCTCGTTCGTGCCGCAGGTGCCCGCCGCGACATCAACGCCAGACCCGATCCCAGATGACGAATACGAAGTCCTGACCGCCTTCTTCAAGTCACCGCCGCCGAAGGGGTCCGATGTCCCCGAGTACTTTGACGCCACGGTGGCCGGCCGCTACCTGGTCGGTCGCACGCTGGCCCCACGCCAGGCGCGAACGGCGACTTGGCCAAGCACGGCGCTGGGCGAGCTCGGTGCGGAACTGATCGAGGACTACTGGGAGAAGAACCGCAAGGAATGGCTGTTGACCGACCGGATCTTGGTGCCGCATCTCCGGGTAGTTTCGTCGGAGGAGGTGAACGCCCAGTTGTCTGCCGGGCTGAAGGGTAGTGGCGGCAGCGACAGGAGGCTGCACGGTGGGGGGATCGTCTATGTGTCGCGGATAGGCTTCAATCGCGCCAAAGATGCGGCTCTGTTCGGTGTCGCGGTCAATTACCCGAGAGCCATGGGCGCGCGCTACCTGGTGCTGATGCAGAAGCAGGACGGGGCATGGCGCCTCGTCCGGGCCGCCATGGAGAGCTTGATCATCCAGTAGCTTGGTGGTTGAGCTATTTGGTGGGCCGTCTGGTGAGCAAAAACAAAAAGCGCCCCGAAAGGCGCTTGTCTACCAGGTTCTTGGCCAGGGCAATCGCATGAATCTTATACAAGACCGAACAGATGGGCGCGGTAGGCATCGGAAGTGGCGGCGATGAGTCGTCGAACCTTGATGCCGCCTTTGCGCGGGACGGGATCAAGGCGGATGAGATTCATGGTGATGTGTTTGAGGACGGCGAGGTTGTGAGCGGCATGGCCGGTGCGCGCGCGCATCTGGTCGTCGGCGAAGACCACGTCCATGCACCAATGGAGGCTGTTCTCGACCGCCCAATGCTGACGGATGGCACTGCCGATGCGTTTGGCGTCGGCGGGCAAGCTGCTGATGTAATAGCGCTGCTCGATCGAAGTCTTGCCCCGGATCGTCCGTTCGGCTTCGATGATGACGAAGGACTTGAGATCGGGCCATTGTTCCGGCTTGTACAGGCAATCAAATCGCTCGTGCGCATTTCGCGGAACGTGACCGCTGATTTCGCGTCATCGTGACCGATGGCGGGATGCTGCATGGATTTTGATAAATGTTACCTCAATCGGTCACGCTCGCCGTGAAACGGCGGTCACGCTTTGGCGAAACGTCGGTCA
>Ga0209211_10012610_pt1 | contig 10610 bp, 2 predicted proteins | sample RifGroA2_FD_183992 | JGI IMG/M metagenome (GOLD analysis project Ga0209211, IMG submission 183992) | Groundwater microbial communities from Rifle, Colorado, USA - Groundwater A2 (SPAdes) (version 2) | ecosystem: Environmental > Aquatic > Deep subsurface > Groundwater | place: Rifle, Colorado...
GCGTGTCCGGCCAGACGATGACCAATCTGGCTCCGCCCAGCGTTACCGGCAGTATGCCCTTTCCGGGCAGTTTCAACCTTCCGACCAATATCACCAAATTTTTCATTACTTTCAGCCAGGCGATGAATGCCAGCACGCTTACCGCCTCTAACATCAGCCTATTCAGCAACGCCGCCGGCGTTAAAACGCCGATCTCCATTTCCGGCGCCACTTTTTCTTACGACGCCACCACAACCACTCTCACCATCAACGGTTTTACAGCTTTGGCGAATAACACCCAATACGAGATAGTCATTGACGGCAACGACGGCGGAGGCGATACGACCGGGGTCAAAAGTTCCAACGGCGTTCTTTTGCCGATGCCCCAATGGATGATTCCCTTTGGCGCGGGTACGGCGGACGCGACGGGCCCTGTCGTTATCGCCGCTTTGCCGGTAGCTGCCGGCGCGACCAATGTGCCGCTCAATAATGTTTCCTTTATTTTAACTTTTAACGACCACATTGACTTGTCCACCGCTACTTCCGGCGCGGCAACGCTGGGCATAGACAGCGGCGCCACTGTGCCCTCCACTTTTTCTTACGACCCGGGTTCCAAAGAAGGGACTTTGCTTTCCACCAACCTTTTGCCAGCCGGCCAAAATATGACTTTGACCGTTAAAGGGGCCAGCCTTAAAAATGTCTCCGGCACGGCTATGGGCAGTAATTATACTCTTGGATTTTCCACGGAAAGCAGTAATTCCGATGTTACCGCCCCGTCAATCGTGGCTGTCAGCGCCGATGATTTCGCCATCGCCGTTTCGTTCAATGAAGCGGTCAATTCCACCGACACCGTTGATTTGACTAAATACTCTATTTTGGCCAACAGCCAGACGATGACTTTAAGCGCCATGGCCGGCCATAGCATTACCTACAACGCCGCCAGAAACACCGCCAAAATTCAAGGCGTGAGAATGCCGGCCGGTTCTTCGTTTTCGGTAACGGCTTCCAACATCAGGGACATTTCCGGCGTTAATATGACCACTTCCACGATGTCCGGCACGATTATGTCGTTTGCTGTATCTGGCGGAATGCTTGAGCCGGGTATGGGTGGCGGCAGTTTTGGCGCCCCGCCTCCTTCCACGACTTTCAGCGGCGTAGGCGGAGTGAGCGGATTTATGCCTCCGGCCAACATTATGGTGATGAACAGTATGACCAGCGCCAGCTCCACCTACGGTTTTGAGATTCCTCTTTCCAGCCAAATTCCACTAGGCGGTCAGATTGTCATCACTTTCCCGTCCACTTCCGATTTCGGTCTTTGCTGTGTCGCCACTTCTTCCGCCACAATGAAGATGCTGAACGATATGAATAAGGACATCAACGGCCCCGGAACGGGAGCGATCGGCATCAAAACCATCGCCCAAAACGCTCAATCCAAAACCATAACCCTGACTCTGGATACCGCCACTAAGAGCGAGAGCGGCGACACTCACGACTTTTTGAGATTCGGCTTGACCGATATTAAAAATCCGTCCGTCGCCAAGGGCGCCGACACCAGCGGCTACTCTTTGGATATAAAAACCAAGAGCGCCGACGGAGCCACCGTTATTGAGTCCGGCTTCAGCGTCAATCCGGTCTACATCGGCGGAGGCAGTTTGGGCGGAACGGCCACAACCACCGTCCAAGGCAAGATTGTCAGCGCTTACGACGGAACGACCGGCTTGGGTGGAGTTACGGTGATGCTTCAATCTCCAGTGCTTGGACCTATGCCAAGATCGGTCACTACTAACAGCGGAGGAAATTATTCTTTTACAGACTTGCCGACCAATAATGATTACTTTATCTTCACAGAGTCGTTTATTGATTTTCCTAATGCAACTGATGCCACCACGACCGATTACTTCGGCTTCGGCGAGCCCTCTCCAATGAGAGCCACTTCCACCAGTATTATAAACAGAAACATCAGCCTGACTTCGACTGTCGGCGGGGTTTCCTTCGCCGTCAATTTGACGGCCGCCGCCGCCGTCTTTGCTTCCGGCGAGCAAATAGATATTTTTGCCGGAGGGCCGGGACAATTTACGGTCAAGACAAACACCCCCGGAACCGGCGTCTTGACCGCTTCCACCGTTGCTACTCTTAATCTTCCCAAACAAAACGGATTTTGGACTATCGGCATCGGGCCGGCTATGCCCAAAGACGGAATGATGATGGGGCCGCCGCCGGCTCCGGCTTGGACAATGCCCAAACCGCTACAGCTTAATATGACCGGCTGTCCGGACAGTTGCGCTCTTACCGACAGCGGTTTGCCTAAAACAAGTCACACCTTCACCATTTCCGCCGCCAGCAAAACAATCCCCGGCGTGGTCAAAGACGCCAGCGGAACGACGATAGCCAACGCCATGGTTTTCGCTTTCTCGCCGTCGCAAGGGAATGGCACCCAAGGACAAAGCGACACCAGCGGAAAATTTTCCCTTAATGTCGGCGAGGGTTCCTATAATGTCGGCGCTTTCTTCCCCGGTATGGGCCAGAGCCGAGAGCTTTCGGTGGAAGTTACTTCGGCCGCCTCTAATTATGTTTTTGTGGACGGTTCCAAAACTTCATCCACCGGTCAGACCGGCGCCAACCCGTTCGTTTTGACCATCAAGAAACCTTCTTATACCATTACCGGCAAGGTTAGCGACGGCTCCAACAATATCGCCAACGCCCCCGTTTTCGCTTACCGAACGGACGGGCCGGGCAACGCCAACGCTATGACCGACAGTTCCGGCAATTACACTTTGTATGTGGATAACGGCGCCTGGCAAGTCGGCGCTCACGTGCCCGGTTACGGCCGAATGGACAACCAGTCGGTGACAGTCGCCGGCGCCAATCAGAGCGGCGTCAATTTCGCCCCGTCCGGCTCCACGACTTATTGGAGCGTGGCGGGGACCGTTTTTGAAAGCGCCAACGCCACGATAGATTCGGGCGAAGGTATCGCCAATGTGATAGTTTCCGCCCGGTCATCCAGCGACGGCCGATTTTATGACACCAAGACCGGTTCCGACGGAACATACACTTTGCGCGTGCCGCAACTGGCCACTTCCACCGGCCAATATATTTTGGATATTTTCAAACCCGGCTACGGCAAAATCGCTCCGATTAACGAAAACCTAACGGCTATTCCCAAATTCGGCATAGTCGCCACGACCACTTGGAATGTCCGCGTCAACGCCAGAAAAACCGTAACCGTCAACTTCAAAGACGGTTCCGGCAACTTCATCACCATCCCCGAGGCGTTTATAGACTTGTTTGACATAGCCAAGAACTCCGGCAACCATACCGAGCTTCGCAACGGCACTTCCACTTCTTTGCAAGTTCCCAATATGTCTTCCACCACTATTCGCGTGTTCATCCCGTCCGTTCCGTCCAGCGGCATTTCTTACGACACCGACAATGGCGCCAACACCACTTTCTACGATGCGGGCAAAACGATTCTTAATGTTGACGGAACAGGCGGAGACGGCAATGAAACGATAAAAGTCGTTGTCAGCTCCACCTTAAGGACTATTTCCGGAATTGTTTACCACACTTCCGCCTCATCTGGCAATGAATTGAGAGACGTCTGGATTGATGTCGCCAACACTTCCAACGGTATGCATTACGGCGTGTCGGCCACTTCCACTAACGGCTACAGTCTCCAGTTAGCCGAAGGCACTTACAAAATTATCGCCGCCAAACCGGGCTACATTATGACTCCGCAAACCGTAGTCGTGTCCGCCAACGCCACCTTGAATTTAATTATGGTTTCCGCCGCTTACACAATATCGGGCAGTGTAACGGCTGGCGGTTCGGCGGCGCCTTACGCTTTCGTCCGGGGTGAAAAGGTTACCGGCGGTTCGGCCGTAACTCAAGCCGACGCCAGCGGCGCTTACACCTTGAGCGTGGACTCCGGTTCTTGGAGAGTCTACGCCGCTTCCGACAAGTATTCCGAAGCCGGTTATGCCAGCAATCCGGTCAGCGTTTCGGGAAATGTGTCAAGCGTGAATATCGCTTTGACCAGCGCCGCCAGCATTCAGGACGTTTTGATGACCTCCAATACCTTCAAAGACACGGCCTCCGGTTCGTTTGAAGACACGACCGTCAAAACAAAAGTAACCATTGACTCCGGCGGGCTGGGCCAATCCGGTAGCGACTCTTACATTACCGCCAAAGAAACGGTCAATTATCCCAATACTCCTCTCGTTAATGTTATCGCCAACAAGGCCAAAGACATCAGCGCTTATTCCGGCGACAGCCAGGTGAAAAATTTGTCCTCCGGCAAAACAGCCACTATTGAGCTTACTTACACCGTCGCTGAATTGGCCGTTTCCGGCATAGACACGCCGGCCGAAGTGGCGCAATTGAGCGTTTCCACCGTCAACGACCAGAAGGAATGGGAATCGCTCAACACTTCCGCCACTTACTATGATTCCAGCGGCAACGCTATGTCGGCTGGCGATGTTACTTCCACTTTGAGCAATGTGGCCCAAGTGGTGTTTGCCACCACCGAAGCGACTCACTTCTCGCCTTACGCTTTGACGCAAGCCAGCGACCCGACGGCTCCGGCAACGCCTGCCGGCTTGGCCATTTCCACTCCGTCTTCCGCCACCGCCTTGACTCTTTCTTGGACGGCCAACAGCGAAAGCGACTTGTCCGGCTACTATGTCTATAGAGACACTTCCAGCGGCGGCAGTTTCCCGCTCATTGCCACCGTCAGTACGAATTCATACACCAATACCGGATTAAGCGCGGCCACGACTTATTACTACAAAGTTGGCGCTTATGATACCAGTTCTTTTGAATCAACAGCCACCGAAGCGGTTTCCGCTAAAACAATGGCCGCCGACAGCGGCGGAATTATGAGCGGAGGCGGCGGCGGCGGCGGTTCCGCTCCCACGCCCGTCTACACCGTCATCCCGGGCACGGCTTCATCCGCTTCCAGCCAAGGCGCGACCGTAACTCAAACGACAACCGGCCAATCAACCACCAAAACCATCTCCACTCCTTCCGGTATAACCATCACTATCACCAAATCCTTGAAAGTCGGTTCCCAAAACAGCGAAGTCAGACAGCTTCAAGAATTGTTGGCCAAGGACACGGGAATCTATCCCGAAGGCAAAGTTACCGGTTACTTTGGCGCTTTAACCAGGAAAGCCGTTCAGAACTTTCAGAAAAAATACGGCATCGTTTCAAGCGGAAACGAGAACACCACCGGTTACGGTTTGGTTGGTCCGAAAACATTGGCTAAAATCAAGGAAGTTTTTGGAACCCGTTCGGAAACCTCAGGGCAGGCAACGGTAGCCGGTTCAGGACAATCTGTTTCTATTGACACCACCGCCACCAAAGCCCAGCAAATCCAGCAAATTCAAACCTTGATTAACCAGCTTTTGGAGCAAGTCAAAGCTCTACAGGCGCAGAAACAGTAATTTACTAAGGGCCGACCTTCGTAAAACGAAGGCCGGCCCTTCAAAAAGTTATCTCCCACACCTGTTTTTGCATAGCTTATTGTTTCGCCAAAAGATGGTAAAATGGAACGCTATGCTCGTTAAAACAAAGAACGCCATTATGAGAGAATTTTGAAAAAGCAGAACAATGCAAAAAAAGGTGTGAGAGTTATCCACAGGCGCGATTTGTTGTTACTTATAACATCGGGAGTATAATAAAAGTTACCAAGTGAAAACTTGGCAGTCGATTTAATTATTAGGAAATTTTTAGTATTAAAAGATAATTTATTAGTTTAAATAATTTATGAAAAGTAATAATTTTTTTCGCATCGCTTTGTCGGTGTTCGTGTCGTTCGTGTTTGTCTTTGCGGTAACTTACGCGGCGACGACAATCAGCACCAACATCAGCACGGGCGGGACATTGAGTGTAACCGACACCAGCACTTTGACGGGGGCGGTAACGTTGGGGACGGATTTAACCGTCACTTCCGGAACCAGAGTAGGCGCGGATGCGTCGGGCGGACATATTACCGCTTTGGCCAATGACAGTTTGTTCGTTGAGGGCGAGTCGGAATTTGACGGCATATCCTGGTTTGACGGTTCTTTGAGAGCATCAACCACATTAATGGCCACTGGAGCGGCTACTTTGTATTCCACTTTGGATGTTTCCGGCAAAACCACTTTGGCCAACGCTTCCAGCACTATGCTGACGGTTTCCGGCAATACTTACCTAGCCACGACAACTTTGTCCAGTGGCGGTTCTTTAACTCTTGGCACTTTAGCTGCGGATCCTTCCAGCGCTACTAATGGCCAAATGTATTACAGCACCGGTAGCGGGGCGATAAGAGTTTATCAAGGCGGTTCATGGACGACTCTTGGCGCCGCCAACGGCTGGACGGACGGAGGAGCCACTGTTTATCCGACCGCTATGGCCGACCAATTCTTGATCGGCACCACTTCGGTTTCCGGACTTTCCCAATTAACGGTTGAAGCCACTTCTACCGTCGGAATTCCTTTAACATTGAGAGGATACAACGGCCAGACAGCTGATTTGTTCCGAATTCACAGTGTGGGCGGAACGGAGCTTTTTGCCATAGACGCTTCGGGTAATGCTTCCACGACGCACATTACCACAACCGGCAACTTATGGGTAAATGGATATGCCACCACTACGGCTACCAACGGTAACTTCGCTACCTTAGGAACATTAACCGCTGTCGGTTTAACTACCTTAGGCAATGCTTCTACATCGCAAATTACCACAACCGGCAACTTATGGGTAAATGGATATGCCACCACTACGGCTACCAACGGTAACTTCGCTACCTTAGGAACATTAACCGCTGTCGGTTTAACTACCTTAGGCAATGCTTCTACCACTAATACTTCAGTTGGCGCAGGCGCAACCGGAGAATTATGGGTCGGCGGAAACGCAACTACCACAGCCGCCGGTAATATTTCAACCAAGGGTTCGTTAACTTTGGCTAATAGCAGTACGGCTATCAACGGTATCGTGTTTGGATACTGCAATATTGCCAACTCCGCTGCCGTAACCGCTTCCACGACCGCTTATTTCAACTGCACCGGCGCTACAGGAGTAACGACCGATCATAGGGTTTTCGTGCAAGCGACAAGTTCTTTGCATGCAGATTTGTTTGTTCAAGCAGCTTCATCAACAGCCGCTGGAACTATAAACATTCAAGTGGCTAACCTTGGTTATCTCGGAGCTAGCGCCACAATAGGAGATATTAGCTTGAATTTCTTCGGCATCAGATAATTTAGCAATTAGCAAAGGTAAATTTAAAATTATGAAAACTTATTTAACAGCCTTGCTATCCTTTCTAATTGCTCCCGTTTTGGCTTTTGGCGCGTTGGATGTAACCTTGTCCGAATCGTCCGTCGTAAGCGTGGGAGGTTACAGTCTGGTTGTCAGCGGCAGCGCAAACTTTGATTCAATATTGGTTGATAGTTCCAGTTTTTCCATCCAATTGTCTCCGGGCGCGAGCATCACGGTCACTTCCTCCGATAGAAAAGCGTTCACCACTTCTCCCACCACTTACACCACTTCGCAAACTTGCAGCTCCTCTCAATCATTAGTTACTTTGGCTATGGTCTCCGGGCCGGTAACCACGGTAACGGTAACCCCAAGTTCTTCCAACTGCACCCTTTCTGAAGGTGGGATTATTGGTGGCGGTGGCGGAGGCGGTGGAGGTGGCGGCGGAGGCGGCGCCCCCACGCCCGTCTACACCGTCATACCGGGGACAAGTTCATCCGCTTCCAGCCAAGACGCGACGGTAATCCAGACAACAACCGGCCAAACAACCACCAAAACCATTTCCACTCCGTCAGGAATCACCATTACTATAACCAAAACCTTGAAACTCGGTTCGGAAAACAAGGAAGTCAGACAGCTTCAAGAATTGTTGGCCAAAGACACGGGAATCTATCCCGAAGGTAAAGTTACCGGTTACTTCGGCGCTTTAACCAAAAAAGCCGTCCAGAATTTCCAGAAGAAATACGGCATCGCTTCAAGCGGAAATGAGAACACCACCGGTTACGGTTTAGTGGGTCCGAAAACATTGGCTAAAATCAAAGAAGTGTTTGGAACCCGTTCGGAAACTTCAGGGCAGGCAACGACGGCCGCTTCCAAAGCCCAGCAAATCCAGCAAATTCAAACTCTGATTAACCAACTTTTGGAGCAAATCAAAGCTTTGCAGGCGCAGAAAACGACGCAGTAAAAACTTTCCAAGGACTACCCTTAAGAAATTCCCAAGGGTAGTCCTTGCTGGTGGAATGGCTATCCACATTTGACAAGCTTTAAGTTATGGATATAATAGGCGCTATACTATAAATACGGAAAATACGGAAAGTTTGGTCATAAAGTCCTTAAAAGATAAAGGATTTTATCGTTTGTATGTTTAAATTTTCTAATTAATTTTTTTCGCCGGGGATCCCTATTGCAAAATAAGGGTTTTTTAATTTTTTATTAAATAATCAAATTAATAATGAGCAAAAAATCTTTCGCCAAACTTAACGACCCGGTATTGCCTTTGCCGAACTTGGTAAAAATACACACGGATTCTTACCAATGGTTTATAACGGAAGGATTGACGGAATTGTTTCAGGAATTTTCTCCCATCCACGATTATTCCCAGAAAAAATTCACTCTTGAGTTTACCGGATTTTCTTTGGACGAGCCGAAGCATAACGAGTTCTCCGCTCGAGCCAAAAATCTGACTTTGGACGCCCAGCTGAAAGTAAAGTTGAAACTTACCAACAAAGAAATCAGCCAGGTCAAAGAGCAGGAAATATTTTTCGCCGACTTTCCGTCTATGACCAGCCGGGGGACATTTATCATCAACGGCGTGGAAAGGGTGGTGGTGCCTCAATTGGCCAGGTCTTTCGGCGTGCAGTTCAACGCCAATTTGATAAAAGGCAAAAAATATTTCAGCTCAAAAATAATTCCTTCCCGGGGCATCTGGATTGAAATTGAGACGGAACCGGACGGCGTTATTTACGCCAGAATTGACAACAAAAGAAAAATTCCCGTTTCTTCGCTTTTCAGGATATTCGGCTTGAAGAGCAACGCCGACATAGAAAAAACTTTTTCCAAAGCGGACGCCGGGCCGGTTTCGTTCATCAAAAAAACTCTGGAAAAAGATTCCGCCAAAACAATGGAAGAATCTTACATAGAGCTTTACAGAAGATTGAGACCGGGCGAACCGATGGATATGCTCGGGTTTGAAAACAGCAAAACTTACATTGACGGAATTTTTGACAAAGAAAGATACGACCTTTCCGTGATAGGAAGATACAAACTGAACAACAGATTGGGCAAGCCGACGGACAATGTAAAAAAAGAGCCGAGGGTCATCACCTTGGAAGACCTTGTCGGCATTGTTTCCAAAATCATAGAGCTGAACAATAATCCTTTGGCCCAGCCGGACGACATTGACCATCTCGGCAACCGGAGAATAAGGTGCGTGGGTGAGCTTTTGCAGCAAAAGTTGAGGGCGAATATGGCCAAAATGAAAAGGAACATTCAAGACAGGATGTCCACGGCCGACCCGGCCACTTTGGCGCCGGCGCAGATTGTCAACAACAGGACTTTTATGTCGGCGGTCAGAGATTTTTTCCTTACCAACCAGCTTTCCCAGTTTATGACTCAGAAAAACACGCTGGACGAGATGGAGCATTTGAGAAGAGTTACGGCTTTGGGACAAGGAGGCTTAACCCGGGAAAGGGCCGGTTTTGAAGTCAGAGATGTCCACTCATCCCACTACGGAAGAATTTGCCCGATTCAAACTCCGGAAGGCGCCAATATCGGTCTGGTTGTGCATTTGGCCGTTTACGCCAGGCTCAACGAGTTCGGTATTTTGGAAACTCCTTACCGGAAAGTCGTAAACGGAAAAGTTACTAACGAAGTTGTTTACCTTAACGCGCTGGACGAGTCCAATTACAATATCGCTCACAGCGAGGCGAAGTATGACCAAAAAACGGGAGAAATATTGGAAGAAGAAGTGGAAGCCCGAGTTATGTCCCAGCCCGGCCTGGTGGCGAAAAATGATGTTCATTTTATGGATATGACCCCCAATCAGGCTTACAGCGTGGCCACTAGTATGATTCCATTTCTTGACCATGATGACGCCACCAGGGCTTTGATGGGTTCCAATATGCAAAAACAGGGCGTGCCCTGCGTCTTGCCGGAAGCGCCGCTGGTCGGAACCGGCATGGAAGAACGGGCCGCTAGAGATGTCGGCCGGATGGCGCTTTGCGAAAACGACGGAACGGTAGAATATGTTGACGCTTCCAAAATAATAATCAAAGAAGGGGGGAAGAAAAAAAGAGAATATAATTTGGCCACTTTCCTGCGGTCCAACGCTTTAACGGCCACGCATCACCGGCCAATTGTCAATGTCGGCGATAAGGTTAAAAAAGGCGATGTTTTGGCGGATAATTATTCCAGCGACGGGGGCAGAATGGCTTTAGGGCAGAATGTTTTGGTCGCTTTCTTGTCTTGGAAAGGAGCCAACTTTGAGGATGCTATCATCCTTTCGGAAAGAATGGTCAAAGAAGACAAATTCACTTCCGTTCATTTGGAAGAATTTTCCATAAACATCAGAGACACCAAGCTCGGGCCGGAAATCACCACTTACGACATACCCAATGTCG
>Ga0209211_10012611_pt1 | contig 10610 bp, 6 predicted proteins | sample RifGroA2_FD_183992 | JGI IMG/M metagenome (GOLD analysis project Ga0209211, IMG submission 183992) | Groundwater microbial communities from Rifle, Colorado, USA - Groundwater A2 (SPAdes) (version 2) | ecosystem: Environmental > Aquatic > Deep subsurface > Groundwater | place: Rifle, Colorado...
TCTTCAATAATTTTTCCTTTTTCAATCACAATAATTCTGTCCATTTCTCGAATAGTTGAAAGTCGATGCGCAATAACTATTGTTGTTTTTCCTTTTATAAGATTCCGAAAAGCATCTTGAATTAAAAATTCAGAATGAGAATCAAGCGAAGAAGTTGCTTCATCCAGAATAAGAATTGGAGCATTTTTAAGAATAGCTCGAGCGATAGCAACCCGTTGACGTTCCCCTCCTGAGAGTTTCACTCCTCTTTCTCCAACATAAGTTTTATAACCATTCGGCAAGCTATCGATAAATTCATCGCAGTGCGCAAGGTGAGCGGCAGTTAAAACTTCTTCGTCCGTTGCGTCACGTTTGCCATAACGGATATTTTCCATTAAAGTTCGATGAAACAAAACTGGGTCTTGCGGCACAAAAGAAATTTTTCCCCGAAGATTTTTTTGAGAAATATCAGAAATGTCAATTCCATCAATCATAACTCTTCCGGAATTAATATTAAATAATCTCATAAGCAAACGGACAAAAGTAGTTTTTCCAGCTCCCGAAGAACCAACAATAGCAATTTTTTGCCCAGCAGGAATTGTTAAAGAAAAATTATCTAATACTTTAGAATTATTATTCTCATAAATATATCCAACATTTTCAAAAACAACTTCCCCTTTTATTTTGTCTGCTATCTGGATTGGTTCATCTTTAATTTCATATGGAGTAGAGAGAATAACAGCCATTTCTTCAGCGTCAGCAAAACTTTCATAATAGGCCCGCACAATAGCGCCAAAACTCCACAAATTTTCAAACAAACGAATCAAATAACTTTGCAGTAAAACAATAACCGGTAACGTTATCAATCCGAGCTTCCAATCTCCAATCACAACCCAAAAAATTATGAATTCAACAGAAACTGCATAAAAACCCTCAATCGCGCTAAGTCCTTCCCATAAATACCAATTAAAGAAAGTCCTTCCCATAAATACCAATTAAAGATAGTTTTCTTCTTTTGTTCTTGAATAATTTCCCCGACCCGTTCTTTTTCATATTCGTGACCAGTAAATAATTGAATCGACGAATGATTCCCAATTGAATCTGATAAAGCGCCCGTAGTTTTTGAATCAGCTTCTGAGGCAATAACATCATATTTTAATTTATAACGAATATAGATAAAAGCTGTTAATAAAAATATTACACAAAAAATTCCTAAAATATAAGAATATTTCGGAAATAAACTATAAATCGCAACAACTGTTCCTACCCCACGAATAAGCAGTGGCAAACCATCAGTTATGACTCTATCGGTGATTTTTTCAAAAGCTCTAGCATATTTATTTATTCTTTGAGTTAATGAACCAGCAAAATTATTTGCAAAAAATGAATGGGAGTGACCAATTAAATAAGAAAAAGCTTGTTTCCGAAGGCCAGCGATAGTTTCCGCTTCAAAATATGCCAGAGAAAATCCGGAAGTTCTACGGATTGCCCAACGAAGAAAGTTCAACAATAAAATAAAAATAATTATAGACTTAGCTAATGAGACAATAGTAAAATCACTAGCATCTAAAACATTCCAGAGTTTTAAGTATTGAAACGGGATAAAAACATCCAGAGCTGAGCTGATTATCGTAAGGACAATCACAGTAAAAAAAGACACCTTGGATTGTCTAATTATTTGCCAAAAATATTTAAGCACCAAGCCTCGGTGCAAATTTGAATAATCCTTTTCCATATTTTACATCCTAGCAGAAAAAGTCCTTATTTCAAAGCCCAAAAAGTTTAATTGAATACTATCATAATAGACACGGCCGTTGTTATTATGACAGTAATAAATAATTACCCAAAAAGATTTCAAAGACCTTCTTGAGATGGAGCAATAACCTTCGCACGCCAGAATTTAGTTTTCAAAACTTTTGTAATATTTTGTAATTCTTCATTTTGTAAAAGATATAGCACAAAAATAGCGGTTAAGATACCCAGAATACCAGAAATAAATCCCTGCAAGAACACTCCCCAAAAAGTAGTCGTGCCAAGAATCGGCGAGAGAATATTTAAACTAAGATAAGCGACTAATCCTAAGAAAAAAGAAGCCCCTAAACTTTGGAAAAAAGTTTTCGTAATAAAAGACTCTCCTTCCATAAAATCTCTCCTGATAAAAAACCAATGTAAAATAAAATTTAAAATTGTACCGGTAGAATAAGCAAGTGGCAACATCAGAACTTCTGTCCCTGGAATATCTGTCACCTTCAAGATTGACTCTATAAAATAGCGGAAAAAGAGAACGTTCTCAAAAAGATGGATAAAGAAGTAAGATAAAATTATAATTAAAACAGAGCAAATCAAATTAACTGTCAGTGGACGCTTGGTGTTACCTTTAGCATAATAAGATCTAGACAAAAGAGCAATCATTCCTTGGGCAATTACCGAAACAGAAAAAATTGCCAGCGAAGCGGCCACTAGACGAGTATTATCCCAAGAAAAAGAACCTGAACCAAGTATCACCCGAACAATCTGCGCGCGAAGCACTATAAAAAGAAAAGTGACTGGTAAAGACCAAAAAATTATAGCTCGAGCAGCCAATCGAAGATGATTTTTAAATTCATCAATTTTTCCAAGAGATATAAATCTAGCTAAAGTTGGAAAAGCGGCGACCGCATAAGAAATACCAATAATATTAAGGGGAACGGATTGAAGATTGAAAGCAAAATTAAATACTGAAATAGATCCACTTTTTAAAAATGAGGCCAGAGCAATAATATAAACGAGGGCCAGGTTGTTAAAAGCAAGCCCGAGGGTTCTAGGAAGTGAAACCAAGACTGTATTTTTTATATCCGAGAAATTAATAGCCAAAGAAAATCTTGGTATAAATCCGAGAGCGCTTGACGCATATGCCTGAATTCCCAAATGCATTAAAGCTCCGAAAGCAACTCCTATCGCCAGTCCATAAATTCCCCAAATTGGATATAAAAATATAACCCCAATAATAATTCCTAAATTGTAAAGAATTGGACTTAAAGAATAAACAAAAAACTTCCGAAAAACCTGAGTAATAGTTCCGAAAATATTTGAGAGGCCCAGCAAAATAGGCGACAATAACATTAAGCGTGAAAGCATAACTACTTTTGCTTGCATTAGAGGGGTAAAACCTGGAGCAATGATCGGCGCTAAATATGGCATTAAGAAAAAAGCAACAAAGGAAACTAATACCATTGCCGTAAAAAAAACGGTAAAAACATTATTTAGATATTTTTGCGCTTCTGCTGTCACTCCTATGTCATCTCCCTCCACCGATTGATGAACAGACATTTTTGTTGTAATAAATGGAATAAGTACAGTCACAGAAGCAAGAGATGCTATTAAAATAAAAATAAGATCTGGTACACGAAAAGCCGCATAATAGGAATCCAGCAATGCTCCTGGTCCAATAAAATGCGCAATAGAACGATCACGAAACAATCCTAAAACCTGTGAAAAGAAAGCAAAAAAACCCAAAAGGAGCGCTGCTTGATTTATGTTTCCATATTCTTTACCAAAAACCTTTAGGATTCTATCCATCCCGTACGAAATTTTTCTAAATTAATAAATCGACTTATCTATATATGAAACTCTGCCAGCAAGATTTTGTACGGGATCCATTTTCTATGGCTTTTTGGGAGTAGAAGTTGAAGTGGGAGTAATAGTAGGAGAAACTGGAGGAATATTTGAGTTTTTCATAGAATCAACATATTTTATTAAATCTGCATTTGTGGGAGAAAAAGAAAGGGCTTTTTGCGCAAAAGAGAGCGCCTCCGCATTGTCACCTTCACTCTTCGCTATCTGAGAAAGAATTATATATGCATCAACATAATCTGGCTTAAGAACCAATGCGGCATTAGCATAATCTTTTGCTTCTTTAATTTTTTGACCAGCAATTGAAACATTCGCCAGACTGAGCTTCAATCCTGGATTTAGTGGATTTAAAGCTAAAGCCATTGTGTATGCTTCAATTGCTTTATTATAAGCATCTTTAACTCCAAACGAAGTCAGTTTCTGATACACAAAACCAAGCATCTGAAAATTTAAATAATTTTCTGGGTTATATTTAATCGCTGATTCTGCACCACCTATCGCTTGATCTAAACTCGACTGCAAAAGAGCTTTCTCCTCATCAGATAACTTGGTTGCATCTTTGGCAATCAAAGAATCTAATTTCACAAGATAGATCTGCGCATAAGTGCGTAAATATAAATCATTTTGATAAAGAGACAAGGCTTTATTAATGGAAATTTCAGCCTCTGGAATAGTTGCTGCGGTTAATGCTCCTCTAAAATATGAAATGGATACGAAACGTTCTACATACTTAAATGAAATAGCTGCAGTAATAATTAACATGAAAACAATCAATAGTATTGAGAAGAAACTTTTTCGATGATCATTTGAATACGACAGCAAAATTTCTCCTTTTGGATGATTAACTGAAGAAAGTCCGATAAACACTCCAGCAAAAGCAAGGGCTAGAAAAAATATTACTGTTCCCCCAGAATAGAAAAAGGAGGAAACAAATAAATAGAGAGCCAAGACAAAAAATGCCATCGTCTCCCAATTTACACCATTTTTGATACTAGAAAAAATCGATTTTATGCCACCCATCATAAATAGGACAAAAAAGACAAGTAAGGCAAGAATCCCAAAATACCCAGTAGCAGAAGCAAAAGTAGGTAACAATCCTGAGCCAGAATTAAAAGAAACGTCCCAAAAAGGAGTTGCGTTAATAACCATGGGTTTATACATTGCCCAAGTTTCTCCAAATTTATTTGGACCTACTCCAAATATAGGATTCTTTTTAAGAACTGATTCCGTAACACCCATTGTGGTTGAAAAAGTAGGACTAATCTCAGTGTTTTGTACTCCCAGACGGTTTGGTAAAATTCCTCCAATAAAATCTCCGGACATGAAAAATAAGAGTGTTATCATAATAATCGCAAAAGAAAATGCTGGAAAATGAATTTTTTCTCGTCCAGCACCTTCGATATTTTCCGTACTTTCGGCAGCTTTTCTCTTGAAATTAAGAGAAATTTTGTAAACAAAAATAATCAGAGACGAAACCCCGAGAAGCTCCCAAACCAATGGAAAATTTACAATTGCAATCATTATTATAGAAAGTATAGTTAATATTTGAAGAATTAATTTTTCCTTTTTTGTAGTTAAAAAAAACTCAACCACCAGAAGCGACAGGAGAGCTGAAAACCCAGAAAAAATCCCAAGCGCATTCCAAGATCCTAAAATATTATCAGTTTTTGAAGCCAGAATTCCTAATGATAAAATTTCCGGCAGAAGCAGATGAGCAATTTGAAAAATTAAAACAACTGCTCCAGACAAGATTGCTCCAAATAAAACTATCTTCGCTTTTTTGGGATCTCGTAAAATGATGGAAGACATCAACATCAAAAGAAAACCAGAAAGAATAAACCAGAAAGTGCCAACGTCAAACATCGTGCCAAAAAAAGATACTGGAGAAGTTTTTGAGAAAAAAGCAGACAAGAAAAAAGCTAAGACAACCCCCATCCCTCCTAACAAAGAAACAGATCTGGGAAGACTTATTTTCCCATCAAAAAATCGGGCCAAACCCCAACAGATGATACAAACAGCAAGCCCTACTACCAAAAGTAATCCTTTCGAAGTTTCAATCGGAATATTGGTGAAAGGTAGAAAAAAAAGTGGTAATAATACTATGACTAAAAATAGCGCCCAGAACGAAAACCTTTCAAATATATTTGTATTCATTGATGCTTATTATACTATATGTTAATAAAAATACGCAAGAGTTAAACTAAACAACTATGTTGATAAGTCTATTTTTCACATAAATTATTTTTTTAATATCCCTCTTTTCAATATATTTTAATACAATGGGGTCGGCAAGAACTTTATTTCTTACATTTTCTTCTTTCTCATCCACTTGTATCATAATTTCACTTCTTACTTTACCATTTACTTGCACTGCAATTTTTACTTCTTCATCTTTAATTAAATTTTCATTCCATTTGGGCCAATCAGAAAAATTTATATTTTTTGTAAAGACAGTTTTTGTTCTCAAATTTTCCCAAAGTTCCTCTGCAACGTGTGGCGCAAACGGTGAAAGAATTTGTAAAAATTTCTTAAAATCTTCCAAGGAAACATGTTCTGCCTTTTCCATTTCTGTTGCGAGAATCATCATCGAAGAAATAGCAGTGTTGAAATGCATTTCTTCGATATCTTCCGAAACTTTTTTTATAGTTTTATGCAGAAGTTTTGGAATAGAAGAATTCTGAACGGTGTGAGTCCCAACCGGTACTCCGGGAAGGGTCAAGCCGGAGGAATTTTTCTGTTCCAAAACTTTCCCCCCTATTCTCCAAACTTTTTCAATAAATCTTCTAGGTCCAATTAGACCATCCGTGCTCCACAAAACTGATTGATCAAATGGACCCATAAACATTTCGTAAATCCGAAGCGTATCAGCCCCGTATATTTTCACGATGTCATCTGGATTGATTACATTACCAAGAGATTTTGACATTTTGACTCCCCCCTCGCCTAAAATCATCCCGTGCGAAGTGCGTTTATTATATGGTTCGCTTGTAGGCACAAGTTTTAAATCAAAGAGAAATTTATGCCAAAAGCGCGAATATAAGAGATGGAGTGTGGTATGCTCGTTTCCGCCGTTGTACCAATCCACCCCTCCCTGACCCTCCCCAAAGGGGAGGGTTTCAAATTCATTCCCCTTCCTTTGGAGGGGGTTAGGGGGAGGTGTAAGCCAGTATTTCAAATTTTTCTTCGAGGCAAATTCTTTATTATTTTTTGGGTCAGCATAGCGAAGATAATACCAACTTGAACCCGCCCAGTTGGGCATCGTGTCTGTTTCCCTCTTTGCCTTTCTCTTACATAGTGGACACCGAGTGTCCACAAAACTTTTAATATTCGCAAGCAGGGAATCCCCACTATCTGTCGGCTGATAATTTTTAACTTTCGGAAGTTCTATCGGTAAATCTTTTTCAGGCACAGGCACAATTCCACAATCCGTACAATGCACTACCGGTATCGGCTCGCCCCAATATCGCTGACGAGAAAAAATCCAATCACGAAGTTTGAAAGTGGTAATTTTTTTACCAAAATCTTCAAAACCAGCTTTCTCGTAATTTTCAACAATTGGCAAATTATATTTCTTCGCAAATTCAAAATCCCGCTCATCGTGCGCAGGCACACCCATTATTGCTCCTGTGCCGTAATCAGCGGATACATAATTAACTGCAAACACTGGTATCATTTCTCCGTTCGCAGGATTCTTGACTTTAAGCCCAGTATCAATTCCAACCTTCTCTTTATTCTCCCGGTCGGTATCTACTTTTATGTCAAAATCTCTACCCGTTATTTTTTTGGCTACTTCAGGAGCCAAGGCAATAAACGTTGCCCCAAAGATTGTGTCGGGTCTCGTTGTGAAAACTTTCACAGTTTCTAAATCAACCCCTCCTAAATCCTCCCCAAAGGGAAGGACTTTCGATTCGTTTAAACTATTTAATTTATTTACAATTCTCTCAATAACACTGTCTATATTTTTTAAAACTTCCTCATTTCTGAATCTAATAATTTCATATCCAAGCGTTTGTAAAATATCAGTTCTTTCTTCATCTTTTTCTTTTTGTAAATCGTGAATATCACCATCGACTTCTATAATTAAATTTTTTGAAAGGCAAACAAAATCAACAATAAATTTATCTATGATGTGTTGTTGACGAAAATGAAATTCACCCCCTCCAAACCTCCCCCCAAGGGAGAGGCCTTTAATTTCCTCCTTCCCTTTGGGAAGGTTGGGATGGGTCATGTTCCCTTTTAAATACTGCCATAATTTTTTTTCAGCTTCTGTTGGATTTTCTCGCATTTCAACAGCTTTTTCTTGAAGTGTTCTCCATGTTTTTGAATCAGTAGTTTGATACCCGAATCCCCCTTCCCTTTGGGAAGGGGTCAGGGGATGGGTATGTATTTTGAATTCAATCTCTACTCCTTCACTTCTCCCGATCCAATTTCTTTGCCCAAGTTTTATTTGCGGAAGGTAATCTACGGTATCCAAATCTTTATCAAGCCGGTCGGCATATTTTGTAATTGCCAGCATCCACTGTTCTTTTTCTCTTTGTTCAACTGCCGTTCCACAACGCTCACATTTTCCATCCACCACTTCTTCATTCGCCAAAACAATTTTATCTTTCGGACACCAATTAACCGCCATTTTCTTTTTATACGCCAAACCTTTTTTGAAAAATTGCAAAAAAATCCATTGGGTCCATTTATAATATTTTGGGTTAGTGGTATTAATTTCTCGTGACCAATCAAAAGAAAAACCAAGAGCTTTAAGTTGTCTACGAAATGTATTAGTATTATCTTTAGTAACTTTTATGGGATGAATACCTGTTTTGATAGCATAGTTTTCTGTTGGCAAACCAAAGGCATCCCAACCTATTGGAAATAATACATTATATCCTTCCATTCTGCGTTTACGAGAAATGATATCCATCGCAGTATTGGAACGTATGTGTCCCACATGCATCCCAGCGCCGGAAGGATAAGGAAATTCGATCAGACTATAAAATTTTGGTTTTTTAGAATAGTTTTGAGCCTGAAAAACTTTCTTTTTATCCCAAATATTTTGCCATTTCTTCTCTATTTTTAAGTGATTATACTCTGCCATTTTGACATTTATACTCCCGGCATAGGTGCTGATTTATAATATGTATTTGGATTTATTGTTTCTTGAAAACAGTAATGTCCAGCTGGATGAGTCCAAGCACGATAAGATGAATACATATAAGAAGTTTTTGCATCATTATCGCTTGAAGCTTTATTGAATTCAGCACAAAGATTATAAGTTGTATCAGTAGTCTTTTCGTACTCATATGGTTTTTGATTTTGAGAATCAATATTTTGACCGACATAATAATTTCCATTCGATAAGTCTTGAATAGTTTTTGGCATAACACCCTTAGTAGAATAGTAATTCCTAACTTGGCTGTCTATATTCTGTAAAGCACTTACTTTTTGTTCCTTACTTTTTGTTCATCATATTTAATAAGTCTCTGTGTTCGAGGTGAACCGAGCACCGAAAAGCCCCACACAATCGAACCGATTACAATTATTCCGGCCATAACCCTCCAAATTATTCTGGATCTTTTGGTTAATTTATTTCGAAGATCAGAAATATAATAAATAAATATACTAGAAGCGACAATCATCAAGACCAGAACTTTTAAAAGAAAACCGGTGGTTAATTCCTGCCCGTCAATAAAATAATAAAGAACCATAATCAAATCTATAGCAATAGTCAGACCGGCAAGAAATAATGTTATATAAGTGAGCCATCGATGGATACCGGAATTCTGTTTTTCTGGATTTATTCTATATTCTTTTTCTAAAAGCCACATTAAGAGCAAAAAAATCGGACAGAAAATTATAAGGGTTGCAACCGGCCAACTAATCGATTGGCTACCAAAATAATTATATCCATCTGTAATTTTTGGATAAGCGGTATTGATGGCGGTAAAAAGCAAATTCAAAAGACTGACCACTCCCGTATATAACGCGACAATCGCCCCTAAATTTATAAAAAAATCCTTCACGCCACTATTATTAGTTTGTGTTTCCATCTTTCTATTATACGCTCCAAACTGCCGTATTAGCAAGTGGGATGATGCGATTATTTGATTTTTCTAACACACAAAGTTCGCCAGCCTCAACATTTCCATCAAAATCCCTCATCATTTCCTCAAGCGCGTATCCCAGAGAAAGCGAAGAGGAATCCACAGCGTACGAAGTCAAAATTACAAAAAGAGGTTGATCGTTCAAAACTTTTCGCACAGCGGATAAAAGTTTTGGTAGCATTTCCTCTATCTTCCAAACTTCCCCCTTCGGTCCCCTGCCAAACTTCGGAGGATCCATAATTATTGCATCATATTTGTTTCCTCTCTTTGCTTCACGTTCGAGAAATTTTATAGCGTCATCTTCTATAACCCGCATTCCTTCAAGCTCCGACAATTTTTCATTTTCTTTTGCCCAAGCAAGAGTTTGCTTCGAAGCATCTAAATGTGTCACTTCGGCGCCAGCGCGAAGCGCAAAAAGACTCGCCACACCAGTGTAACCAAATAAATTCAAAAATTTAATTGGTCGCCCTGCCTGTTTAATTTTTTCTTCTATGAAATCCCAGTGACTCGCCTGCTCCGGGAAAAACCCTAAATGCCTAAAAGGCGTTGGAGAAGCGAAAAATTTAATACCCTTGTATTGCATCTCCCATTTAGTGTCAAAGATCGCCTTTGACATTTTCCAACCAGCTTTCGCTCCCACTTTTGAACTCCAAAATTTACCCTCCGCTTTTTCCCACTTTTGTTGAACACTCGGTGTTGAACATTTCAGCCAAACAGCCTCTTCATACGGACGCACAAAAGTGTAAGGACCAAATCTCTCCAGCTTTTCCCCCTCACCTGTATCCAAGAGTTCGTAATCTTTCCAACTATTTGAAGTAAAAATTTTAATGTTATTTTCTTTCATATCAAAAATTCTATCACATCTCCATCTTTGACAATATACTCTTTGCCTTCAGTTCGAACCCAGCCTTTCTCCCGCGCTTT
>Ga0209211_10012612_pt1 | contig 10609 bp, 12 predicted proteins | sample RifGroA2_FD_183992 | JGI IMG/M metagenome (GOLD analysis project Ga0209211, IMG submission 183992) | Groundwater microbial communities from Rifle, Colorado, USA - Groundwater A2 (SPAdes) (version 2) | ecosystem: Environmental > Aquatic > Deep subsurface > Groundwater | place: Rifle, Colorado...
TAAATCGTTTGTTTGAGAAAGGGGAGTTTGGTCGGTTCAAATGAAGCAAGAACAATTTCCGGCTTTATCCATTCCGTTTTTCGCAATCCTAAATATTCGCCGTAAGATGAATACGCGTTTTTAAGATCTTTTGTATATTTCAACGGATTCCGATGAATATATCTGGAAAGATGGAGAAGATACGGCTCTTCAGTGACATTGATAGCTTTATAAAGACTTTGAAAAACCGGTCCAACCCGTTTATGAGTTTTATTAAAGAAAAGGCTATAACGAATGGAAAGTGATTGCATGAATTGATCAATAGCTCGTTGAACTGGTTGATGAATAAGAAGATGAAAATGATTCGGCATAAGACAGTAGGCCAGAAGTTCAATTTTGCCATAATAGTTTTTTCGTTTATGAGTTATACCGTGCAAGGTCCGACCTTGCACGGTAAATGTATGAGGAAGGGGTTTAACTTTATCAGGAGGTAAAAGGAGTTGTTTGAGAGAGGAAAGAAATACTCGGTAATGGTCATCATCAAGGAAGATAGTTTGTTTATCTATTCCACGATTATAAATGTGATAATAACCACCTTCTACATATAGTTTGACGATATTTTTTGCAGGCATACAGGTAGTATACCGTGCAAGGTCCGACCTTGCAAGGTGTATATAGTAATTTGTAAGCTCCCGAGTCATTGAATTATTTGATATGATGGGAAGCATGACAAAGATAGTTTCTTACGACAAAACAGTATTCCCTAGCGGGACGCGACTTATTCTTGTACCTATGGAAAGCGTCGAGAGTGTCGCTACCTGCGTCATGGTGGAAGCAGGAAGCCGGCATGAAACGCCCAAAATAAACGGCGTGTCCCATTTTTTGGAACACATGGTGTTTAAGGGAACAAAAAAATTCCCGACCACCGAGGACGTTAACTTCATCGAGCGGATGGGAGGATTGCAGAACGCCTATACGGACGTTGATATCACCAATTTCCACAATAAAGTGATGGCATCAGATTGGAGAGAGGCGCTGGAATTAAATAAAGAATTTGCTCTGTACCCAAGACTCGAAGAGCAATATGTTGAAAAGGAGCGGAACGTGATTTTGGAGGAAATGAAACGCTACAATGACGATTTACCCATAAAAGTCAGCGAGGAATTTCAAAAACTTCTGTATCAAGGAACTCCTCTGGGCATGCGGGTCATCGGAGAGGAGGCGTCACTGAGAGCCGCCACCAGTAAAACGCTTCGGGTGTATCACAGCTCACACTATGTTCCCAAGCGGATAGTCATTGTGCTGGCAGGAAAAATAAACAATGAAGCAATGAAGCAATGCAACACTGTTGCAAAGGAATGGTTTGGTACGTCAGCAGGATTAGGATTGAATAAAAAACAAAATCGCGTTACGGAATCAGTAAAAGACACGCAAAGCAACCCTGCTCTTTCCGTTGTCACAAAAAAAGATGCCCAACAGGCGCATATCACGCTCGGTATCAGGACATTTAGCCGAGGGGATGAGGATCGGTTTAGCTGGAGCGTATTCAACCTCCTTTTCGGCGTATCCTTTACCAGCCGGCTTTTCAAAGAAGTTCGGGAAAAACGCGGGCTTTGTTACGCGATCCGTAGCGGATCGGACAATTGGGATGATGTGGGGTGCTGGTCGATTTATGCCGGAGTGGCCACGGAAAAAGTACAAGAAGCAGTTACTGCAATTCTTGGGGAGCTTACAAAAGCAGTTGATAAAGGAGTGACGGATGAGGAGGTTGCAGTTGCCAAAAAACGGCTCCTCACGATGCTTTCTTTTAAAACAGAAGATCCGGAATTCATGGCGGAATTTTACGGCCAGCAGGAACTCCGGCATCTCCCAATCCTCACGATTTCGGATTATTTCAAAAAAATTGAGGCAATAACAAAAGGTGACATTGACAAACTCGTCAAAAAATATATCGTTGAAAAGACATTAAATTTAGCAGTAGTATGGAACAAAGGGCATGATGATTCATTAGTGCAACTGCTTAGAATATAAAAAAATCAATCCGTCAGCTGACGGACAAAAATCAAAAAAACATATCAAATATCAAAAAGAAAAAACGTTTTCCCATATTTGATTTTTTGTTTGTATCTTTGATCTTTGATCTTTGATTTTTGATTTTTAATCTTTGATTTTGTTCGGAAAGGAGCACTTTATGGTAGAAAAAACCGTTGTTCTCATCAAACCCGACGGCATGGAGAAGCATATCGTCGGAGAGATTATAACCCGTTTTGAAAAAGTCGGTCTTTCGGTTATCGGTCTTAAAATGGTCCAATTAACCCAGTCCATTTTGGACGTGTGGTACAGCCACCACAAAGACAAGCCGTTTTTTCCGGATGTCTGCAGACACATGATGCTTACTCCCGTGGTAGCCATAATCCTTTCAGGGGAAGGAGCCATACAAAAAGTGTTTGACATCTGCGGTCCGACGGATCCGGCTGATGCAACTCCGGGCACCATCCGGAAAGATTTTGGGGAAAGCAAACCGAAAAATGTGGTCCACCGTTCGGATTCGGTAGAGGCGGCGGAAAAAGAGATTGGATTGTTATTTACCAAGGATGAACTGTTTATCTAATTATTTCGAGGCTAAGCCTTGAAATTTTTTGAAGCGTTGAGATGCTATTTATAGATATAAGCTTTCTTCTTTGTCTTCATTTTGGATTTGATGGAGCAATGTTGCATAGGCGATTTGATTATTCACAAACTCTTCATATTTTTTCGAATCAATTCCAAAATGAGAAAGGATTATTTCTTTTCTACAAAATGTTTCCTCTCGTTCCCCAATGTATTCAAGATACGATGACCACGGATATAAAGTGAGGTCTTTGACAATATTTCCTATACGTGGATTGAGATGAATATAGCGTGAGACATGAAGGAGTTGTTCATCAGAATCTATTTCCTTTGCTTTGAACGTATATTCGAACAATCGACCAGTTCTATCATTATTTTTGTTGAAATACATTGTATAACTGGTATTGAGATGGTGCATAAATTCCGTAATGCCATTTTCTTCGATTTGCCGGAGGAGGAAATGATAATGGTTCGGCATGAGGCAATAGCATAAAATATCTATTTTATATTTCAAGGCTAAGCCTTGATTTTTTAAAGATTGTTCTGTCGCGCTTCCCGTATCTAGGAGTGTACGGATGCTATGCAGGAAGCGGGTATAGTGACCATATCGAAGAAAAATTTTCCGTTTATCAACTCCACGGTTAAAAATGTGATAATACCCATTTGAAACAAATTGAAGTGGGCGCATCTATAAAGATTGTATCAAGGCGCTGGAAAATTTCAAGGCTTAGCCTTGAGTATTACTTGACTATCTCCAATTTTCTCAAAATCGGAAGGAGCACTTCGAAGGGGAGGCCGATGACGTTGGTATAGGAGCCGTCGATTTTCCTGATAAAATCCCATGGAGCCTCGTTGATGGAGTAGCCGGCAGCAAATCGGGAAAAGTCATAGCGGTTGACGTAGGCCTCCAGTTCCGCAGGCATCATCTTTTTCATCGTCACTTTGGTTTTTGTGAGGCTTTCCCATGTTTTTTTCACCGTGCCGTTATTGAAAAATACGATTGTTACGGCTGTGGCAAAGACATGGGTTTTTCCCATGAGGCTTTTGAGCTGAATCTTGGTTTCTTCCTTATCGTGCGTTCTGCCAAACGCCGTGATACCCAATACCGCCATGGAATCAGCTGCGATGATGAGCACCCGGCCCTCGGCAGGCAGATTGTAGAGTCTGGGATTTTTGACGACTTCCTGAGCTTTGGCCTGGGCACGGGCTTTGATGGTTTTATACGGATCCTTGCCCATAATAGCTTCTTCATCCACGTGGGTAATAAGGGTGCGGAATATGATGCCGAGTTTATCCAGGAGCGTTTTCCGTCCGATGGACTGCGAGGCTAAAATGACCTGGATGGGACGTTCCTCAGGAGGGATATTCTGCGGCCGGAAGGATAAGTTCATGTGCCTATTATACTGCAAATTTGAGGCGATTGCCATGGGGAAATGTTCGGTCAATCCTGCAGCCGGTATCAAGAAAACTTGTTTTATGGTATACTTCTTGTCAGCATATTGTATCTTTTTCTTCTGCCCGTTTATTTCTTTTAAAAAGATCGTTTATAAATTGGAGGTGAATCGTTTTATGGGAAAAAGAGAAGATGAAATTGGACGAGCAGTACATGCAATATATTTGGTTCAAAACTTGGAAACTCAACCTTTATTGGGAACATTTGGAGATAACGTTAAGAGAATTCTAGAAGGAGAGCAGAATATCAGTATAGAAGGTACTCACTATGGAATAACCATAGAGGGACTTCGGTTAGCTGGTGTGGCTGAGGAACAAACGAGAGACTTTTTACTTCTTGCTCTTGATAAGATTGCACCACAGGCAGGAGAACCAGAAGACGTGTTTTCTAAAACTGAGTAATCCATCCGGATACTTCCAAGAGCAACTTTTGCTTGTTGATTTTTTTTGGGTTTCCCCCAGAGGAATTCCTGCCCGCAATCGCTGGCGCGATAGCGTCTGCAGGCGGGGAACCCCCATTTTATCCTTCCGCCTTCGTTTTCTTTGCGTCCCCGATAGGAATCGAACCTATATCGGAGGTTTAGGAAACCTCTGCTCTATCCGTTGAGCTACGGGGACAATGTATGATTGTATTCTACCATCTCTTTCCGTACAATATGAAGGAAACACAGGATGTAGTTTCCGGCAAAGCAGGATCCGGCTCTGCAGGACAGTTGGCAGTCCGCCAACAATCGGGGTATAGCGCAGTTGGCCCCGTATCAGAAATCGGGATGTAGTTCAGTTGGTAGAACGTTCGGTTCGGGACCGAAAGGTCGAGAGTTCGAGTCTCTCCATCCCGACAAGCGATTTCGATACGGGGTAAATAGCGCGCCCCGCCAAGGCGGGGAGGTCGCCAGCCTGCCCCGTTGACGCAGATCACCATCTATTTTATTAAGCTCCTCGAAAATCAAGCATATGCTGCTGTTTAGAGGAGGGTGGGAAAAAATAGTATTACACAAAATAACGCATATGCTTTATTTTGTGTAATGGGAGGGGATACGGATTGTCACAATGAGAGAAAATAAAATAACGGGAAAATAATTTTTTTGTGGAATATGTTATGAATGATTTGTCGATTGTAATCGGAGCTAAGTAACCCTGTCTGCCCGCTTCGCGTGCCGCCGGCAAAGCCTTTGGCGACGCACGGCCGGAGTCGAATCGAGGCGAGCCGCGGCAGGCAGGGATTTCTCACCTACTTCGTAGCTTCGAAATGACTGTCTACTGGAAAATGCTGAATAGTTACAATTCATGATACGATGTTGAATATTCCATATCCATTGGTGTATACTATGTGTTGAATTGACGCTTTCTCATTGAACTTCCTTCTCCTGACCTGCCCCTTGAGAGGAATCGCAAACGTATGCAACGGAAATTTGAACAGGAACAGGGTGAGGCCGGTGTACCAGAATGTCCCCGTTTTCAAGAGGAACTTCATACCTATTTACGGTATGGACAGAAAGATTATACCTATAGAAGCGGCCTCCCGCATGTTTCAGAGGAACACGTGCGGGATCTGGCGTTGGGTGCCGGACATACTCTTCTTGCTCTTGGAGGTTTAGGATCAGGAGGATGGACCGACCTTCGACAGGATAAGAGATGCCCTAATGATCCAATAGCCCGATTCCCTCTGATTTTCCATATACCGATGTTTGGATTAAGGAAAGATGTTTGGTATGACGGCGTTAGAGCGGTCCGACGCATTGTCGAACACCAGCCACCCGACCTGCCGGAGGGCCAGGATCCTCTCCGGAATGGTGTCCTTGAAAAAATACGACAATTTGCCCTATTGAAAGAACAGCTAAGACAAGCCGGGAAGAGAGGGTTCTCTTTTGGGACATGGTCTTTTGATTGGGTGGATACATCGATGAGTTTTTTTCTGAATCCTTTTGATCAGGAAAAACATTCTAGTGGCCGGTTTTCTCTTATAGAGCTGGAACAGTGGTTGAACGATGATCAGAGTTGTCCGGTACTGAAGGAAAATCAGGAAGCGCTTCGAGCAGTGGCAATAACATTTGATGCAGTAAAAGATTATCCAAGAATGTACAGAGACGACCTTGGACTAGCGGCAGCCCGTCTTCAGGCTGATCCGGGCGATCATACGAATAGGCGTTTGCTTACCATCGGCCTTATGGGATGCCCATTCCCAGATTTAGTAGAGGAATTCAGCGCCTCCTTGAAATAATGTTCTTTCCCGGAAAGCCTACCTGATATTCACCGCATACAGGTTGCCGATTGCTTGGGCGCTGGGGTTGAGGTTGGTTAATATCACCAGGCGTCCGGCGTTGCTCCATGGTGCCACAAATCCGTCCCAAAACGGCCCTGCATAGACGGTTTTTCTGTTGGTTCCGTCGCAATCCATGACCTCCACTTTGTCTTTACTGGTGATGACCAGATGCCGGGATGTGGGGAGCCACTGAATTGCAGAATTTGAAATTTGAAATTTAAAATTTGAAATTGGCTGGAGTAATGTTTCAGGTTGAATAGATGGAGTGGGTAATGGTTGTGTGATGAGATCTTTTGTCATTCCCACAAAATAATTCCTGTCTTCTTTCACATCATACACATACAGATTTCCGGGTTTGATTTCGCGCACCTCTTCTGTCGGGTTTGTGCCGATGAGGGGCGGGTTTTTGATAACGGGGATCGTTGTACTGTGACTTGCTTCATAGAGAATTTTAGTCTCATCAGGAGAAAACGACAGGATACTCATACTGGATGTGGCGATATTCATCACCTCGTCTTTCAGGGACAGAAGTTTTTCTTTTTCTTTTGCAGCCCGCATCTCATCCCAGTCTTTCTGGAGGATCGTTATGTCAAACTGAGGTTTCGGAATATCGTTCAGTTTATCGCTTTCCAGAAGATATGCTTCATTTGTATTAGTTGTTAAAAGGAGCTGTTTGCTGTCCGGCGACCAGAAAAGAAGCGCTTGGTCGGTGTCGAGCTGTTCGCGTTTGACAATCTGCCGGGCGTCTCTATTCAAGCCCAGCGGTTTGTCCAGCAGGTCTAATACCCAGACACCGGCCCGACTGACCATCTGTGCGCCGTTTGTTGCTTCCGGCACTTCAGGAACAACATAGGCCAGTTTTGTGCCGTCAGGGGAGAGGACTGGATTCGTCACTCCGCTTGTCGTGAGGGCAAACAGCGACGGATTACTGGAAAAAAGCATCGCGTCGACTCGGGTCAGGACTTCTCCCTGGACGCGGATCCGTTTTTCCCATGGCTGGTAGCCGTTTTTCACGACCGTTACCGTGTACCAGCCGGGAGCAATATTGAGGTTGGTGTTGGTTGCGCTTTTTGGTTTTCCGTCAATAAAAAGCTGGGCGCCTGTTGGGTCGGATGTGGCTGCCACTAGCCCCGTGGTTCCGAAGGATTTATTGGTGAAATCCAGGCGATATCCCCGTCCATAGGCTATAACGGTAAGAGAAGCTCCGATAATGACTAAAACCGTAGCGATGGAGAAAACGGTGCTGGTAATATTTTTTATCGCCATACCCATATTATACGACGAGGTGTGATAAAATGGAACAATATCAAAGATAAAAAATAAAAAATGAAATTTACATATTAAAAATCAAATATGGAAAAACCGTTTTTTGTCTTTTTTCGATTTAATATGTAAATTTGATATTTGATATTTGATATTTAATTTTTGATTTTTAACCCATGTTTACCAAACGTATCGGTATTGATCTTGGAACAGCTAATAGTCTCGTGTGGCTTGACCGCCGAGACTTGCCGTTCTCCCGCCATCGGCGGGATCACGGAGCGTCTTATGGCGGACTGCGCCATAAACTGTTTTATATATGTTTGGATTAACGAAGCGTATCGGTATTGATCTTGGTACTGCCAACTCGTTGGTGTGGCTTGCCGGGACGGGGGTTGTCCTCAACGAGCCGACTGTAGTTGCCGTGACTGTCGATGATAACCGCGTGGTGGCGGTAGGCAATGAAGCCAAAGACATGCTGGGGAGAACTCCGGGGAATATTACCGCGACCCGTCCCATGCGGGACGGGGTCATTGCCGATTACCGGATTACCGAGGCCATGCTTTCGTATTTTATTGACCGGGCCGTGGGGAAAAACCGCTTCTTTAAACCAGAAGTGATGATCTGCGTCCCGACCGGGGTCACCCAGGTAGAACGCCGGGCCGTGATGGATGCCACGCTTTCGGCCGGAGCCAAAGTCGTCTATATTATTGAAGAACCTCTGGCGTCTTCGATTGGCGCAAAGATTCCCATTGCACAGGCATCCGGCAATATGATTGTGGATGTCGGGGGCGGATCCACGGAAGCGGCGGTCATTTCTCTGGGCGGGGTTGTCGTTCACCGGAGCGCGCGGGTGGCGGGCAACAAAATTGAAGAGGCGATTGCTCAATATATAAAGCGCCAATACAATCTGATTATCGGCGAGCGGATGGCAGAAACGATTAAAATCACGATCGGAGATGCGTTGGGAGATGAGAAACTGGACGATAGAGCATTGAAGGTAGGGGTTGAAGATAGAGGATCGAAAATAGAAGAAAAAAATCTACCCTCAAGTTTCCAACCTCAACCACCATTTTCTACAATCGATCATTTCCCATCTAGTTCCATGGAAGTGCGCGGGAGGGATGCGATTTCGGGGCTCCCCCGCATGATCACCCTTACCCGAAAAGAGGTGACAGGTGCAATTGCTCCGGTTTTACAGCAGATCATTACTGCAGTAAAGCAGGTATTGGAAAATACTCCGCCTGAGCTTGCCGCGGATATTATCGATAAAGGGATTGTCATGGCCGGAGGAACGTCCTTACTGACTAACTTCGATAAACTGATGACGAAAGAAACCGGCGTTGTCTGCCATGTTGCGGAAGAACCGCTTCTGTGCGTGGTCCGGGGGACGGGGGTCGCGATAGAGAACATAGAACTGTATAAACGAAGCGTTAGTAGAAAATAAAATGATAAAATCCGACCAATCCGACCAATAATACCAATAAATGACTGAATGATAGAATGCGAGAATATATCAACATGTATTACATTGAATAATTCATTGGTCTGATTGGTACATTGGTCTGATTATGCCATTATCAAAACAATCCCTCCTCGGTGTCTCCATTACCACGTCTTCCCGTGAGGAGATTCTTTCGTGGATAGTAAAAAAATTCTCCATTCTCCATTCTCCATTCTCCATTCTCCAGATAGTCACTCCCAATCCAGAACAGATTGTGCTGGCGCAACAAAATGAAAAATTTCGGGAAATTCTCAACAGCGCTGATATAGCACTCCCTGACGGGGCAGGACTCGTATGGGCATTGAACAAGGCCCGGCCTTGTGTTGCGCCTGCGGCGAAGGCCGGGCCTTGGATTGAACGCATTTCCGGCATTGATTTCATGATCGAACTTTGTAAGGTAGCGGCAGATAAAAATTCTCGGGTGCTTTTATACGGAGGGAGAGGAGGAGCGGCAGGGAAAGCGCTCGCCAGTTTGCGGAAGCAATATCCAGATCTCAAAGGTTTTGCAGAAGATGGACCATCTTTTCAAATTTCAAATTTCAAATTTCAAATTTCAAATAAATATCAAATTCAAAAATATAAAAAAGATTCAACAAGTTATTTCTCAAACGGAAGCGCCGAAATAAAACACCTTGTTCAGATGATACGAAGCAGAAACATTCGGATTGTCTTTATCGGATTGGGTGCCCCGAAACAGGAGTATTTGATAGATGCCCTTACCTATACCGTGCAAGGTCCGACCTTGCACGGTATATATAGTAATTTGGTGGTGATGGCGGTGGGAGGAGTGTTTGATGTGCTTGCGGGAAAAATTGCGCGGGCGCCAAAACTTGTTCAACAGTTTGGATTTGAATGGCTCTGGCGGCTTTTCAAGGAACCGTGGCGGTGGAGGAGACAGCTATCGCTTCTTCAGTTTATCCTTCTTATTTTAAGGAAGAAAAAATAAGTTCACACACTTTCAAATAATACAGCGTTGTCTTCTTATTGTGTGTCTTTATATCCGGTAACCGCCATATAGGCACAACGGAGTGACTCCATACGAAGCCAATCTTCTTGAATTTGCGCCTCATCCAATTCCACATCTAATATTTCTGCATCTCTTGAAAGATCATCGGTTCTGACCGGTCGGGCGAACCATCCAGATTCTGATTCTCCGTCCGGAACCATGAGTACCGTAACCTTTCCACCCAGTCGTTTTTCAGCGTCTTGAAGATGTCGTTCCGCTTGTTTTCCTTCTTTCGGTTTTAATCCCAGGAAACCCGATTTAGGCCTCAGAGGAATAACATTTCCTTGAATAGTGTTCCACCACGGGGCGTCTGCTTGTTCTCCGTCGATAACCCAGCCCCGCGGTACGCCTTTTTTATTTCCACGATCCATAAAAGTTGGTCGAACGTTATCCAAATATCGGAGTACATTCCTCCATGCTTCTTGATTAGCCATAAATAGTATTCCTTTCTTTTTAAAGCACATTACTTAAATCCCCGCCCGTCAGGGCGAGGGATGGAGTAATCCCTGTATCTTTTTTTCGGTAGGGTACAATA
>Ga0209211_10012616_pt1 | contig 10608 bp, 5 predicted proteins | sample RifGroA2_FD_183992 | JGI IMG/M metagenome (GOLD analysis project Ga0209211, IMG submission 183992) | Groundwater microbial communities from Rifle, Colorado, USA - Groundwater A2 (SPAdes) (version 2) | ecosystem: Environmental > Aquatic > Deep subsurface > Groundwater | place: Rifle, Colorado...
ACGATTATCGAGGATAATCATGGAGAAATTGAACTCCTTGGAGATTGTTTCAGAGATGCAGAACGAGAAACCGCCGTTAATGTTGCTTTAATCCGTTTGCATAAAAAAGCGGAAAAGAAGAAACTTGATTTCGATTTTAAGGCAGTGAATTCGGATGCCAACAAATTCAATCTTGATGAAACGATCCTTAATGATCAGATAGCCACTAATGATGTTATCGGTAATATGATAATTCAGTATAAGAATCTCAAAGATTATTTCATCAAACATTTAGAAGCTGAGGAAGGGCTTCATTTTTATTCCAATGGTTTATTTGATCAATACCATGATATTAAAGATTTGAAAACGGTGGATGAGAGCTGCTATCATAAAAGCAAAAAAGAACGCTTCAATTCTTTTTGTGATCAAACGAAATTCGAGATATGGAAACATGTAATCGGTAAACTTGGGATTGAAAAGTTAATGACGCATCAAGTTAGACAGAATTTTGCTGAATATATCAAACAGCAAGGAGCGATGGATTTCACCCGGGAAAATGTTTTTGCAATGATTAAAACTTTAATAATTAATAAAACCACGATCCTAGAAAATGCGGTCGTAGATGTTTTTAATATCTTTACTAAATACCACAAAGATAATCGATGCCATGTTGAGGGATGGAAAACAAATGACACTTGGAAGGTTAACCGCCGAATCATTCTCCCCTGGTATGTTAGCAAAGGTTGGGATCATAATTATCATGAAAATTTTCGCAATGATAGCGAGTATTCCGACATCGATAAAGTAATGTGTTATTTAACCGGCATTGATTTTGACTATGTTTTAGGATTAGGAGGATCAATTAAAGACACGATCAGAAAAACAAAAATCGGAGATTCTTCAGAACATGAATCTTATTTTTTCAATATGCGCTGCTATAAAAAAGGAACGCTTCATTTAGAATTTAAGGATCAAGCGCTTTGGCATGAATTCAATATGCGAGCATGTGCAGAGAAAAAATGGCTACCGGAAGCAGAAGAAAAAGCATGGAGAGAAAAGAAGAAAGAAGCCAGCAGACCGGCACAGCCAGCCACTCTATTTTTTGGAACTTAATTTTATTCACAATAAAACACCGGCGGTTTAGGCCGCCGGAAAGGATATCAATAATATGGAAACTGTATCAGTATTAAAAGTTTGCGGGAATCCTCAATGTTCTGAAGTTGCACATAATTGTGCTATAAAAGAAACTCATTGCAGAAATTGTTCCTTTGGATTAAAAAAAATTAATTCTAAAACATATTTAAGGAATTTTAAGTTTAATTATTTTCAAAGAGATTATTCTAAACCTGATGGTCCTTTACTTACCTTAAATCAAATGAATGAACAAATAAGAATTCATAATGATTAATCATCTTTTTTACAAACCTTTTACATTTTCGAGGGAAGCCACCGAGGGAAGTCCAACATTTTATCAAATTCCAGAAAAGAAAAAAGCCTTATAAGTTGTTATCTTATAAGGCTTTAATTTTGTCGGGGCGGTGTGATTCGAACACACGACCTCCTGCTCCCAAAGCAGGCGCGATGAACCGGGCTACGCTACGCCCCGAGTTATTTCAAGAAATAAAGAACTTGACATAGAAATGACTAAATCAATAATTGTAAAACTTAAAATGAATTAGGAATTTCATATATTAGGATTGTAAATATAACTGGAAAGCTCCTAATTAGCAATTGATTCTAATAAATTTTCTATGCGTTTTTATCTCCTGATACTAAAAAATATACTTTTTTCTAAAAAAGACAGGAAGTTTCTAAATATTTTTATCTCCATTGCCGTCGGAGGCATTGCTCTCGGAGTTGCAACACTTATAATTGCCCTTTCCGTCTTAAATGGGTACGACAAATTGGTTACGAAAAGACTCTTACAATTAGATGCCCACATCCAAATAACAGGTTTCGGAAATAAACCGCTAGCTGATCCACCCAAAATTGAAGGTCAAATACAATCTTTAGTTAAAAATGAGCTGGTATCCATTCAACCATTCGTTACAAAAGTGGGAATTCTGGGTAAAAGTAGAATAAAAGAAGGTATTACTCTTCACGGAATACAACAAAATTATTTTAAATCGAGTAATGGATTTCAATTAATAAAAGGTAATCTCTTTCAAAGCAATTCAAAAGAAGTGATTTTAGGGAAATCTCTCGCAAATAAACTTCTTACAGGGGTTGGAGACACACTAAAATTCTTTGCAATGTCAAGCGAGTCTGATTTTTTTACTAACTCGACTCCGATTGTTGAGAAAGTAGTTGTCTGTGGAATATTTGAAAGTGGAATGTCTAGATTTGATGATTCTTTTGCACTGATTGATTTGAGTTCTCTCCAAAATATTTTTTCTATGCAAGAATCTGTCTCAGGTTTTGAAATAAAATTATCTTCACTTAGGGAGGTCGATAGTCTTGCAAATTTACTTCAGGAAAATCTCCGATATCCTGCCTATGTAAAAACTATTTTCAATAATTATAAAGCGATCTTTACATGGATCGAACTTCAAAAAAAACCAATCCCGATTATTCTGGCTTTAATTATTCTTGTTGCGGTCTTCAATATTATCAGCACCTTGTTAATGATGGTAATTGACAAATCTGAGTTTATCGGAACATTGCGAATTCTTGGAGCCAGACAAATTCAGATTGTGATGGTTTTTTTGGCGCAGGGAATGATCATCGGAATTGCAGGTATTTTTCTCGGAAATGTCTTAGCGCTATTTCTAATGAAATTACAAACTACTTTTAATATTATTACCCTTCCTTCAACAGTTTACTTTGTATCCGAAGTTCCTCTATTCTTTCAAAGTTGGATTTCGCTTTTAGTCTCTTCTTTAACTTTTATGGTTACTCTTTTAGTTTCGATTCTCCCCAGTTTTATAGCTTCAAAAATTCAGCCGGTAACAACATTACGGTTTTCATGATGAAGTTTGAACATTTTATTGCTAAACGTTATCTCTTTGCGAAACACAAAATTAATTTTATAACCATAATTTCGTACTTATCTATTACCGGAATTGCTATTGGCGTTGCGGCATTAATAGTGGTTCTTTCTGTGTTTAACGGATTCAGCAATCTTATTACTTCGTATCTCATTTCTTTCGATCCTCACATACGAGTTGAAGCGATGGACGAGATATCTCAAAAACAATTACCGGCGTTCCTAGCTTCAATTAAAACTGAAAAACCGTTCTATATAACACCTTTCGTAAAAGGAAAAGTTCTGGTTGTAAATGGAAATCTTAACCAGATCGTTGAGTTAAAAGGAGTTGATTTTACACGTAAAAATGTTGCTGACATATTTGATGGGAAATTATTACTCGGAAGTACTCTCACTCACGAAATCACTGAAACACCGGATATTATGATAGGTGCGTTTTTAGCTGATAGGATGCAATCCACTATTGGCGATACTCTCTCCCTTGTCTCCCCTTCTTCAGTTGAAAAAGCAGTAGCAAGTTTTTCAATTCCAAAAGTTCACAAAGCTGTAATAAAAGGAATATTTCTTTCAAACAATAATGAGTATGATGCCTCGCTGATGTTCTGCCAAATTTCCGAAGCACAAAAGGTATTTAACTATAAAAATATTTTTCAAGGGTTAGAAATAAAACTTACAAATGAAAATGAATCATTTCAGTTCAAAGAAAAACTTGAAGTGAAATTATCTGATAAATATTCGGTCACCACATGGTATGATTTTCATAAGGACCTCTACTCTGTTATGAATATCGAACGATGGGTGGCTTATGCGCTGTTGCTTATGATCATCGCTGTTGCTGTGTTCAATATCCTAGGTTCACTTAGCATGTCGGTAATCGAAAAAAAACGAGATATCGGGATTTTAAAAGTAAAGGGAGCCACAGAAACTTCTATTAAAAAGATTTTTCTGCTGCAAGGTTTTTATATCGGTATCATTGGAACTCTTGCGGGTTTTGGGCTGGGTTTGTTCGTATATTATTTACAAACTGAATACAAACTTTATCCGTTGAATCCTTTAGAGTATAAAATTGACGCGATTCCGATGAAACTGCAATTGATGGATTTCCTAACAGTCGGAGGAGCTTCAATACTTCTATCAACTTTTGCAGCTTTAATCCCGGCAAAAAAAGCTTCTCAAGTTAATCCTGTTGATGCAATAAAATGGGAATAAGAAAATTACCGTTGACAAATGACTAATAACTACTGACAAAATTATGTACATCATCGAAACAAAAAACATATACAAATCATATCCGACCGGTTTAAATAATAAGTTGGAAATCTTAAAAGATATTTCTCTTGATATTCCAAGAAAAAAAATATCCGTTATCATCGGTGCATCGGGAGCCGGGAAGAGTACTTTACTTCATATCCTTGGAGGGTTGGACAAACCAAACGAAGGAAAAATTTTAATTGAAGGCAATGATGTAGCTTCTTTTTCAGACAAAAAATTATCGTCCTTCAGAAACAATCACATTGGTTTTGTTTTTCAGTTTCATCACCTTCTACCCGAATTTTCTGCAATGGAAAATGTAATTGTTCCTCAACTTATTGGTAAAGTAGCCTACAATAAAGCTGTTCTAAAGTCAAAGGAATTACTTGAAATAGTCGGTTTAACAGATCGGGCTGAACATAAACCGGCGCAACTTTCCGGCGGTGAACAACAGCGTGTAGCCGTTGCCAGAGCATTGGCAAATGATCCTAAATTAATTTTAGCTGATGAACCCACGGGAAACCTCGATACGATCAACAGCGAACTTCTCCATGATTTATTTGTTCAACTACGCGATAAGTTTGATAAGACCTTAATCATCGTTACTCACAACAAAGATTTAATGGCTCTCGCGGATGTTATTTTTGAGATGAAAGATGGAAAGTTGAAGACATAGAACTTACCTGTTGTGATTCAAAACTGTCTAAAGCTTCTTTAATAGACGTGTACGTTCTATAAATTTTAAGAATTCCATTAAATAACATTTGATTTGAAAGTGAATTTCCCGACTTTACAACTAATCTAATGTCGCCCCCATTGGCTTTTACTTTTCTGAGAGCCGCAACCAAAACTCCAGCGAAGGATGAATCAATAAATTCAAGTGAAGTCAGATCAACCACAATTCTCTTTGAGCCTTCATCAATTATATCAAAAATGTAACGGTAAAATATTTGAGACTCACCTATAACGGCGCGGCTGAAGTTAATCACTACCAAAGTAATACCACGGTAGATGTGTTTCTGAAAATCGAAACGTATATCAAGGTCTTTGATAAATTGATTCAGCGCCCTTTCCTGTAGGCAGCGAACAAATGAGCTGGTGTCTGCAATCTCTCTAGCCATCAATTAATTCCCGAACAATAATTAGTATAAATTTATTTGTAAATTCGATGTGTAATAATAGGTAACTGTAGTTTTTCGCAATATGTATTTCATCACTCTTGTGAACTCAGTCACAATTGATAAAGGTTGAAAAAGAGAAAAGGCTTTTTGCACGGAAAAATAAATATAGAGTAACTTATTAGAGATTGGACGAATTACACGCAGCGCATAATTTTTATAATTATTATTTGCATTTATAGTTCATCAGACATAATTTGCAGTCAGTTATTCTTCGTTTTCGAAGAATAGTTCTCTTGAAATGGAAAAAATATTCTCACTATAAAGCGAGTATAGTATGAAAATAAATAGTTTTACTTCTAAAAGAACATTGATTTTCTTTTTCTTCTTCTGGATTTCTTTTCCCGTTTTCCTGTTTCCACAGACTTTTGTTGTTCAACCTCCACAAGGGTACATCACAGGAAATACAACTCCAAAAGTCAAAATATTTTTTAAACCTTCCGACAGTGTTATAGTTGCATGGAACAAATCTTTTCCTGCGTCCAAAGTAAAATTTAAAATTGGCAGTACTACCGGGAATTATAATCTAACTTCATTAAGTGCCGCGGGAAAAAGATTAGGATTCATTCCTAAAAGTAATCCGCCAAATTTATCAGTAGGAAGATACCGCGCACTAATAACAAATTCAGCAAAAAATACTTTAAGTGAAATTAAAACAGATTATTCGGCAAATCCTACCACAATAGACTTTTCAAACGAAATTGAATTTATCATAGAATCACCAAACGCTTCTTATGCTGAAGCGCCAAGAGGAAAGATTAAAAACTCAACTCCAACGTTCCAATGGAATTCAATTCCAGGCGTACGCGCTTATTGGCTGATTGTTTCCAGTACTCCTTTCTCAGTTGTTACCAAACCGAATGGTGACGTATCCGTTGAAGGAGCAAATGTTCTTTGGAATTATTTAACTACCGGAACTTCTGTTCAATATGGCAGTATTGATCCGAATTCTCCCTTTACAATACAAGCTCCTCCCTTGATTCCTGGAAATGAATATCACTACACAATTTTAAATGTGTATGACGAATATGACATTACCTATTCGAGCGGAGTATTTGGCGGAGTGGTATCTTTTACTTATGAAGCAACAGCGTCAATTCAACCGCCAACGCTGGTTGCACCGGTTGATAATGCAACATTCTATGCTGATAAAAATATTAATCTGCAATGGAACTCTGTCCCGAATGCAAATGGTTACACGGTTTTTCTCTTCCAAAGAGTTTCGTCATTCGCCGGGAATGAACAGCAGATAGATATTCCAATATGGTATTCTTCTACTACGAACACTTCTATTCAACTCCCGGCAAGAACAATGTTAACAAAGGGAAAATATATTTGGTTTGTTGTTCCGCGAGATAATTCCGGTTCCGGCAATAAGAGTGCGATTAATATTTTTAACTACATCATTGATTTAGGGAAATTTAGAGTACAAGCTAAATCTTCTGTTGACTCATCAAATATCATCGGGTTTAAAGTTTACGCAAATTCATTAAGTGGTGGCGTTACGCCGCCAAATCCGTTTATTGTTACAAACTCAATTAGCTATTCAGATAGTTTAGTTTTAGGAACATACGAATTTAGAGGAGAAAAATCCGGTTTTTATGATTCAACTTACATAGCCACTATCAATAAAACTTCTACCAGTGATTTTACTATTTTCATGAGACCTTATCCCGCAAAACTTTCCGGGAGAGTTGTTGATGATAAAGGAGTACTTTTAAACAGTGCGCTCGTAAGATTACGAAATCTGCTTAATGGTGATGTACAAACCGTAACCACAATTGTTGATGGTTCATTCAACGTTTCACTCCCAAAAGGAACTTATTCCTTACAAGCAAGTAAAGCTGGTTATCTTGCATCATCTCCGACAACAATTACTTTGGATGTTGATCAAATGATTTTACCATCTTCCATCGTAATTAAAACTGATAATGCCTCAATCACCGGAAAAATTATAAATGACGAATCAAACCCGGTTCAGTTAGTAAATATTTCAGCAAAACAAGGAAACGTGACGCAGCAAACTTCCTCGGATAATGCGGGAAATTACTTTTTAAATCTCTCATCAGGAGAATGGACTTTAGAAGTTAAAAAAGACGGATTTATTAGTCCTTCACCCAAAATTTATAGTCTGAACACCGGCGATAATTTACAGAACCAAAATTTTACGCTTATACCAAGAGCCAATCAAGTTGTGGGAAATGTTTATAAAGTAACTAAAACTACGACCGGTGAAACCGGAACCTCTCCATTCGCAAATGTAGTGGTTACTGCAACCCCGACAAGTGGTTCAACGATAACGGCAGTGACGAATTCCGCTGGGCAATATACTTTTAGTTTGAAAACGGGTTCATGGATTATAACAACAGCAAGTAACGGTTACACTTCAACTAATAATGTTCAACTTAATTTGGGTGTCGCAGAAACCATCTCGGGAATAAATTTAAATCTTATTCCAAATCCTTCCACAATTTCCGGTACGGCTACTGACTTAAACGGCAGCGGATTAGCAAATGTAACAATTTTGAGTTCAAGTGGAACATCTACTGTCTCACTTTCAAATGGAACATATCAGTTAAGTGTTCCTGCTTCCACAATAACAATAACAGCACAAAAGACGAGTTATTCGAGTTCAAATTCAATTACCCTATCTTTATCGCCAGGACAAAATTTATCCGGTATCGATTTTCAATTAGCTGAAAATGCTGGAGTTATCTCCGGCAAAGTTACTTCGCTTCAAGAACCAATCCCCAATGCTTTAGTTAAAGCAGTCATGGGAAATCAGACATTAACTGCAACCACCGATGAGTTCGGAAAATATATTTTTAATATTCAGCCTGGAACATGGAGTATCGCCGTTTCAAAAAATGGATTCCTCACATCGGATACAAAAAACATTTCAGTCGGTTCCGGGCAGCAAAGTATCAACAATGATTTTAATCTTACTAAAAATGAAGCCAGAATTGAAGGTGAAATTAGAACCACTAATTCTCCTCTTCAAGACGCACAAATTATTATTTCAGAAGTGAATGATCCGACGAAAAAGATAAATACGGTTTCGAATAACAATGGATTCTATTCTGCGTCAGTCGAAGCCGGTAAAGCATATAAAATAAGCGTTAAATTAGTTGGATACGGCTCTAAAGATCAGCAAACCGAAGTATTAAATGCTTCTGTTACGTCAACAAATAATTTTACTCTTTCACCAAATCCTTCTTCTGTTAGCGGGAATGTATTGAGTAACTTGCAAACTCCATTAGCTGAAGCTGAAATAATTATTTATAATTCAACAACAGGCGCGCCTATTGATACAATCGTTTCCGATAATAATGGAAACTATTACATCGGTTTACCGCCGGGGAATGACAAACTTGTTGCCGGGTTAAAAGGTTTTTTAAGTGACAGTATAAACGTTTCTTTATCCCTCGGGCAAAATCTTACAGATGTAAATTTCACATTGGATGAAAATTATGCTTTAATTAGAGGAGTAGTTAAAGATAATGCAAATGCTTTACTCGCCGATGCCACAGTGAATCTTACGGGAACTAACAGTGGTGCGACGGTTTTATCCAATCAAGATGGAAGTTTTATCCTCCCAAGATTGATTGGTGGAAGTTACAATCTTAAATTCTCAAAAAAGAATTACGGAGACTCACTGCTAACTTCTTTTTCAATTTCAGATGGAGAAACAAAAAGTATCAATGTTACTCTGTCACCTCTCGCCGGGAAAATTATTGGGAGTGTTAAAAACAATTTGGGTCAAGCGATTGCGCAGGCGACAGTTTATGCTGTAAATGCAAACGGTCAATCGTTCATAACAACATCAAACAGTGATGGATCATTTGAGTTTCCTGCTGTAGCTTTAGGGCAATACACGGTACGTGCAGATAAAACTCAATACACAAGTCCAACTACCAAGGAAGTAAGTATTACTTCTCTTAATTCAACCGGAACCGTAAATTTTACCGAATTGATATTTAATAACGGAAGTCTTTCTGGTAAAATTCTGGACGATATGAGCGGTTTACCAATTTCGAATGTTAGTTTAGGTTTAGAAGGTAGTTCGGGAAGCGGAAGCGCGATTACAAACACTTCAGGAGAATATGCAATTAGCGCGCTTGCGCCGGGTTCTTATATAATTAAAACAAATAAACCAGGATATACTTTAAGGGATACGACGATCAATATTTCCGGTGCCGCAAGTCTAAATCTGTTTATGATAAAAAATAAAAGTAAGATTGTTGGGAGCGTGAAAAATCAGAAGGGAGAAGTTCTTTCTTTTCAAGCCCCGGTAGTTGCAATTTCGAATAATGGAAACGTTTATTCCACAATAACAAATTCTTCCGGTGTATATAGTTTTAATGAAGTTGAGAGTAACGCGAGTTTCACTATCTATACTGATATTTTCAAACAAGGATTTATTAATGACTCAACGTCGATAACAATCCCTTTAAATGCAACTCAAGTTGATGCAGGCATAATTACAGTTATTAGGAACTCTTCAGTTATAAAAGGCAGCAGCGGAATTGGAAGTGCAAACATACAATTAAGCAGCGTTGCTAAATCCTACTCTGTACTTGCTTCACCCGACGGCAGTTTTGAAATAGGTTATTTACCCGAAGCCTCATATACAATAAAACCTGAAAGAACGGGATATACTTTTGCTCCACCAACTCAAAATGTTGCGTTGGGTTTTAAAGATACGGTACAAATAACTTTTACCGCTTCAGCTAATGTTGGAAATATTAAAGTTGTTGCAAAGGACCCTTCTTCCGTTGTTCTTGAACAGGTAAATATTTCCGTTGTAAGCAGTGACACAACCGTTATCGAAAGCGGAGTAACTTCATCAACCGGAGAATTTACCTTCACCGGATTACCGGCGGGTAAAACTTATTTGATCAGAGCAAGTAAAACCGATTTCACAGCTTCACCTGTGGAAATCTCTGAAGCATTAACCCTTAACGAAAATGCAGTTGTTAATTTTACGTTAACTAAAAATACTTCAAAAGTTACCGGAAAAACATTACAGCTAATTTCCTCCGTTACCTCTGCACTTGGTTCAGTAAATGTAAAATTAATTTATCCGGCAACAGGACAATCATTTTCAACGACATCAGATGCAAGTGGAAACTACACTTTCAATAATGTTTCTGCCGGTTCAGCGAAAGTTATGGGAATTAAAGCCGGATATATTTCCGATACGCTCTCTTTTCC
>Ga0209211_10012618_pt1 | contig 10605 bp, 11 predicted proteins | sample RifGroA2_FD_183992 | JGI IMG/M metagenome (GOLD analysis project Ga0209211, IMG submission 183992) | Groundwater microbial communities from Rifle, Colorado, USA - Groundwater A2 (SPAdes) (version 2) | ecosystem: Environmental > Aquatic > Deep subsurface > Groundwater | place: Rifle, Colorado...
CTCCGCGATGATCAGCGCGACGCTGTCGGCAACGGACTCGACCGGCGCCGTGCAGGTGATGTCGCCGACGGTGCGGAAGCGCACGCTCAGCGTCTCGACACGGTCGCCTTCCCGCGCCGGGGTCAGCGCCGTCACCGGCTGCAGCAGGTCGCCACTGGGGCCACTGAGGCGTACCACCGGCCGTCGGTGGGCGAAATAGATCGACGGCAGTTCGAGCTTCTCACGCGCTATGTACTGCCAGACATCCAGCTCCGTCCAGTTCGAGATCGGAAAGACGCGGATGTTCTCGCCCTTGTGGGCGCGGGCGTTGTAGATATCCCAGAGCTCGGGGCGCTGGCTCTTCGGATCCCACTGGCCGAACGGATCGCGAAAGGAGAAGATGCGCTCCTTGGCGCGCGCCTTCTCCTCGTCGCGGCGGGCGCCGCCGACGCACGCATCGAACTCGTGTTCCTCGATGGCTTCGAGCAGCGTCACCGACTGGTGCCGGTTGCGCGACTCGTCCTTCGATCGCAGCACCACCGTGCCGCGCGCCAGCGAATCTTCCACCTCCCGTACGATCAGGCGTTCGCCGAGTTCCGCGGCGCGGCGGTCGCGGAAGGCGATCACCTCTGGATAGTTGTGGCCGGTGTCGATATGCAGCAGCGGAAAGGGGAAGCGGCCGGGGCGGAAGGCCTTTTCCGCCAGCCGCAACAGGCAGATCGAGTCCTTGCCGCCCGAGAACAGCAGCGCCGGATTGGCGCACTGGCCCGCCACTTCGCGCAGGATGTGGATGGCCTCGGCTTCGAGCCAGTCGAGGTGGGCGAGTGTGGGGCGGGTCAGCGGCACTGTCGGCATGCTTTGCTCCTCAGACCCGATTCACATGGAGTTCGCCATCGGCACTCTGTCTGCGGCCGTCGCCTTGCGCCGCCGTGACGTCGGCTGCACCGACCTCAGCCCGCGACGAAGCGCCGCCGACTGCGGGACTGTGATGCAATCCGCATTCCTTCGTGTCGGCGCTCTCCCACCACCAGCGGCCGGCGCGGACATGCTCGCCGGCGCCGATGGCGCGGGTGCAGGGTGCGCAGCCGATGCTCGGGTAGCCTTGATCGTGCAGCTTGTTGTACGGCACGCCGTTGGCGTGGATGTAGGCCCAGACTTCGCGCTCCGTCCAGTCCGACAGCGGGTTGAATTTTTCCAGGCCGTTGGCGGCGTCGAACTCGCGCAACGGCAGGCCGGAGCGGGTGGCGGCCTGTTCGGCGCGCAGCCCGGTGATCCAGGCCCGCTTGCCGGCCAGCGCGCGTTGCAGGGGTTCGACCTTGCGCGCATGGCAGCAGGCCTTGCGCAACTCCACGGACTCGTAGAAGGCGTTGATGCCGTGCTCGCGCGCGTAAGCCTCGACGAGCTCATGGCGCGGATAGTAGACATTCGGCGTCAGGCCGTAGTGGCGGCGCAGCCGGCCCATCAAGTCGTAGGTCTCGGCCGGCAGGCGGCCGGTGTCGAGAGAAAATATCTCGATGTCGAGCGTCTCGCGCACGATCAGGTCGGTCAGCACCATGTCCTCGGCGCCGAGGCTGTTGGCGAATGTCGCCGGTGCAAACTCGGCGGCGATTTCGGCCAGCAGGCGCCGGGCCGCGACGGTCTTTGCCGCGACGCTGTTGATCAGCGCCGGGTCTTCCTGAAATTCACCCATGGCGCTTCCCCTAGGCGACGGCGCCGCGCCGCCGGAACAGCGGCAGGGGCTGATTGGCGGCGGCCTGGTAGGACTCGCTGAAGTCGTCGAGGCCGGCGACGGCGCGTTCCGGTGCGTCGACGACATAGGAATCGAAGCCGACGCGCTGCAGGTAGTGGATCTGGTCGTGGCCGACGGCGCCGAAAGCGCGCAGTTCGCCGCGGTAGCCGTAGCGGCTGCGCAGCAGCGTGGCGATGGAATAACCGCGGCCGTCGCTGGCGAGCGGGAAATGGACGGCGACGACGCTGAAGTCGTCGAGCTCGGCGGCGATGTCGGCCGGGTCGTCCCGGGGGCCGAGCCAGATGCCGAGCGCATGGCCGTGCTCCCATTCGCGGTGGATCAGGTCGGACTTGCGCGCCCGCCACACAGCCAGCGGCACGAGCACAGGGCCGAAGGGCAGCCTGACGGTCTCCGCCGTTTCGTTGGCGGCCAGCGTCAGGGTCTTCCAGTCGTCGGCGACGATTTCACGGTTCTTGATGATCTTAGCCATTTGCAGCCTCTCTTTCGATGGTTGGGGTGTTTCCGTAGGCGGCGGCCTGGAAGCTCTCCGGGCCGACGCGTTGCAGCGTGTCGATGAAGCGTTCGCGGGGGCGTCGACACAAGCGGTAGTTGTCGACGAGGCGTTCGATGACGCCCGGCACGTCGGCGGCGGCGACGGCGGGGCCGATCACCTTGCCGAGCGCGGCCTCGAGTCCCGTGGCGCCGCCCAGGGTGATCTGGTAGAACTCTGCGCCGTGCTTGTCGACGCCGAGCACGCCGATGCTGCCGACATGGTGGTGGCCGCAGGCGTTCATGCAGCCCGAAATGTTGAGCCTGAGCGCGCCGATGTCCTGCTGCACGGCAATCCCGGCGAAGCGCTGCTGGATCGCCTGCGCCAGCGGTATCGAGCGGGCCAGAGCGAGCGAGCAGTAGTCGCCGCCGGGGCAGGCGACGATGTCGTTGATCAGACCCGCGCCCGGCGTCGCCAGGCCGGCGTTGCGCGCGAGCTGCCAGAGATTGAAGAGATCGCGTTTCATCACGTCCGGCAGCAACAGGTTCTGCGTCTGCGTCGTGCGTATCTCGGCGAAGCCGAAGCGTTCGGCGAGGTCGGCGGCGGCTTCCATCTGTTCCGAGGTGGCGTCGCCGGGCGCCCGCCCGGGCGCCTTGAGCGACAAGGTCACGGCGACATAGCCGGGAACGCGATGCTCATGGACATTGTGCGCAACCCAGGCTGCGAATTGGCGGTCGTGGCGCCTGGCGAATTCGAAACCCGCGTCGAGTTTGGGCAGCGTCTCGTATTCCGGGGCCTCGAAATGAGCTGCGACGCGGCTCGCCTCGGCCTCGGTCAGCGTCGCCGGGCCGTCCTTGAGCTGTGCCCATTCGGCCTCGACCTGGCGCGCGAATTCCTCGACGCCCAGCGCCTCGACCAGGATCTTGATGCGCGCCTTGTGCAGTTTGTCGCGACGGCCGTGCAGGTTGAAGATGCGCAGGATGGCCTCGGTGTAGGTCAGCAGGTGGCGCCAGGGCAGGAAGTCGCGCAGCGCCTTGGCCAGGATCGGCGTGCGGCCGAGGCCGCCGCCGACGAGTACGCGGAAGCCGAGTTCGCCGGCCGCGGAGCGCACCAGTTGCAGGCCGAGATCGTGGATGCGCAGGTTCGCTGCATCGTCGGGGCCGCCGCTGAAAGCCACCTTGAACTTGCGCGGCAGGTAGGCGAATTCCGGATGCAGCGTCGACCACTGGCGCAGGATTTCCGCCCAGGGGCGCGGATCGGCGACTTCCTGCGGCGACACGCCGGCGAGCGGATCGGTGGTGACGTTGCGGATGCAGGCGCCCGAGGTCTGGATCGCGTGCATATCGACCTTGGCCAGTTCGGCCAGGATGTCCGGCGCCTGGTCGAGGCGCACCCAGTTGAGCTGGAGGTTGTGGCGCGTGCTGAAGTGGCCGACGCCGCGGTCGTAGCTGCGCGTGATACGCGCCAGCGTGCGCAGCTGCTTGCTCGACAGTTGGCCGTAGGGAACGGCGATGCGCAGCATCGGGCCGTGGCGCTCGATATAAAGCCCGTTTTGCAGGCGCAGCGGGCGGAAGGCGTCGGCGGAAAGTTCGCCGGCGAGATGGCGGCGCACCTGGTCGCGGAACTGGACGACGCGTTCACGCACGAGGCGGCGGTCGATTTCGTTGTAGCGGTACATGGTCATGCCTCCTTAGACGGCGATCAGTTTCGAGCCGGCCAGCACGAGCATGGCGGCGAGCGTCGGGCGCAGCACGCGTTCGGGGATACGGTGGGCGAAATGACTGCCGACGAAAATGCCGGGCAGCGAACCGGCGAGCAGCGTGGCGAGCAGCGTCCAGTCGACGCTGCCCAGCCACCAGTGGCCCAGCCCCGCGACCAGGGTCAGCGGCACGGCATGGGCGAGGTCGGCGCCGACGATGCGTATCGCCGCCAGGCCCGGGTAGAGCAAGAACAGGGCGGTGACGCCGAGGGCACCGGCGCCGACGGAGGACAGCGAGACCAGCGTGCCGATGACGGCGCCGCTCAGCACCGTCAGCCGGGCGCGGCGTGCGGCGGGCAGCGCATCGATGCTGTGCGACTGCGACCAGGCCTGCAGGCGGCGGCGGAAAATCAGCGCGGCGGCGGTCAGCAGCAGGGCAACGCCGAGCGCGGCGGTGATGAGCTTCGCGGCGCCGCCCAATCCACCATTGGCGCCCGGCGCGAAATGCGACACCAGAAACAGCGTCAATGCCGTGGCGGGCAGGCTGCCGCTGGCGAGCAGGCGGACGATGCGCCAATCGACATGGCCGCGCCGCGCATGCACGAATGTGCCGCCGGATTTGGTGATGGCGGCGTAGAGCAGGTCGGTGCCGACGGCGGTGGCCGGGGCGATGCCGAACAGCAGCACCAGCAGCGGCGTCATCAGCGCGCCGCCGCCGACGCCGGTGATCCCGACGATGGCACCGACTGCGAAACCGGAGATGACCTGAGCGAGATCCATGATGCGTCCGTTGAGTTGTTGCGGTGCATCGTAACGAGTCGCTATAAGCCTGGAAAATACTTTATAGTCACATCCAAAGAACTATTGGGTATAAGGCAAATGAACCTCCAGCAACTGCGCTACGTGCATGAAGTCGCCAACCGCGGCCTCAAGGTCTCCGAAGCGGCTGCCGCCCTCCACACCTCGCAGCCGGGCGTAAGCAAGCAGATCCGGCTGCTCGAGGAAGAACTCGGCGTCGACATCTTCATCCGCCACGGCAAGCGGCTCACCGGCATCACCGATCCCGGCCGCCAGATACTCGCCATCGCCGCGCGCACCCTGCGCGAACTCGCCAACCTCAGGCAGGTCGGCGACGAGTTCAGCAACGAAATGACGGGCAGCCTCGCCATCGCCACCACGCACACCCAGGCGCGCTATGCCCTGCCGCAAGCGGTGAAGGCCTTCATGGCGCGCTATCCCAAGGTGCGCCTCGAACTGCACCAGGGCAGTCCGACGCAGATTTGCGAATGGGTGATCGCCGGCCAGTCCGACATCGCCATCGCCACCGAGGCCATCGACCAGTATCCGGACGAACTCCTGATGCTGCCCTGCTACCAGTGGAACCGCTGCGTCATCGCGCCGCCGCGGCATCCGATCCTGAAGGAACAAATCCTGACGCTGGACGCCATCGCCCGCTATCCGCTCGTCACCTACGACTTCGCCTTCGCCGGCCGCAGCAAGATCAACCAGGCCTTCGCCCGGCGCGACCTCAAGCCCAACGTCGTGCTCACCGCCATCGATGCCGACATCATCAAGACCTACGTCGCGCTCGGCCTCGGCATCGGCCTGATGGCGGCGATGGCCTTCGATCCGGCGCGCGACAAAAACCTGCGCGCACTCGATGCCGCCCACCTGTTCGAGTCATCGACGACGCGCATCGGCCTGCGCAAGGATGCCTGGCTGCGCGGCTACGCCTACGTCTTCATCGAGCTGTTCGCGCCGCACCTGACGCAGAAGGTGATCGAGGCGGCGCTAAGGGGGGACGGAGAGGATCCCGGCTTGTAGCCGTGTGCCGCCGCGCCGGCGCCCGTGGTGTCGTGCGCCGGCTTATCCGGCGTACGCCCGCTTCAGTTCATCGATGTCGAGCTTCTTCATGCGCAGCATCGCCGTCATGACTCTTCCGGATTTTTCGGCATCGGGGTCAAGCATCATCTCGATCAGGGCGCGCGGCACCACCTGCCAGGACACGCCGTATCGGTCCTTGAGCCAGCCGCATTGCTGCGCCTGTGCGTCTCCGCCCGTGGACAGCTTGTCCCAGTAATAGTCGACTTCTTCCTGCGTTCCGCAATCGACCTGGAACGAGATGGCCTCGTTGAACTTGAATAGCGGACCGCCGTTGAGCGCGGTGAACGCCTGGCCGTCGAGTTCGAAGGCCACGGTCATGACCGTTCCCGCCCGTCGGCCGTGGACCTCGTACCCGGCCTCGCCATAGCGGGAAATGCCCACGATCTTCGAATTCCTGAAGATGGCGGTATAGAAAGCGACGGCCTCCTCGGCCTGTTCGTCGAACCACAGGCAGGGGGTGATCTTCTGGACGTTTGGCATGGTGTCCTCCTTGGCGAAGATCGGGGGTGCGCTACGCAGCGCATATATGCGGCAAGCAGCGGGCGCGAAAGTTCCGTCCGGCCAGGGGCGGGATGCCGACGGCTAAACCGCCTGCACGCCGGCGAAATTCACAAGCCTCTTACGACTCGTGATTCCAGCGATAACTGACCTTCAAGTGGTTGAACCGCTGCCAGCCGATATGGCTATCGTATTGGAGCCTGCCGAGCACGATGCCGGGCGCGACGTTGATGCGCTTGGCGAACTCGCGAACCTTGCGCTCGCCGATTGGGGTTTGCGCCAGCAGCGCCCTGTAATCGGCGGGAGGAATCAGCGCGTCGCGGGCGAAGGCGTCGGCTTCCTCTTCTTCCTGCGGATTTAGCCCGTCCTCGCCCAGTATGTCGAGAAAGGTCATGCGCTTGCCGTGCTTCAAGAGGTGTCCCGCCTCGTGAAAGAAGGAGAACCAGAGCTTGTCGTCGGTCTTGCCGCGCAGGCTCAGCATGATGAGCGCCTTGTTCGTGCCTAGCCATTTCGTCGCGCCGCTGACCGGGCAGCCTTTCGGCGCAGGGGCCAGCACCACGGCCACACCCGCACGGGCGCATAGCTCGGTGAGCTTGGGAATGAACACCTTCGGATCGTGTTCGGCCGTCAGCACCCGTATCTCCTGCAGGGAGGCGGCGAAGGCCTCGCGGCCGTAATCGCCCAGCCGCATGTCCTCCGCCGTGCGCTCGCCGCGGCGCAACCATGCGGAAATCGCCGCCGGCGTGCGGATCAGCTTCTCGGACGCCCGGTAGGCGGCGACGGGCTGCTCGTATTGCTCGCGCCATGCTGCCACCTCGGCCACGCCGAAGTAGCGCAGGCACTCGAAGACCTGCTGGGCCTTGTCCTTCACCTTGCGGACCCAGCCGAACTTCACCATGTCGGACAGGGGTAGTTCCTTCAGCCAATCGACATGCCGAGCCAGCGACTTGACCGCTTGCTGCCGTGCCAGATGCTCCCGGTATTGGGCTTCGAGATTCAGCCAGAAGCGGGCGGTGCTGCCCAGCACCCGTTCCAGTTTGAGCGCCGTTTCCTCGGTAATCGGTGCCTTGCCCTTCAACAGCAGGTTGACGTGCTTGGTGGTAAAGCCGGTGCGCGTCGCCAGGTCGGCCTGCGTCCAGCCGCGTTCTTCCAGCAGATCGCCGATCGATTCGCCGGGTACCGCCACCCAATCCGGCGCAAAGTCCGCCAGCGTCTCGTAGGTGCGCAACACAGCATCAGTCATGGTAATCCTCCGCCCCGATAATCGTTATCTCCGCAACCTGCGACCAGTCGATCGAGCTGTCCGCCTTGAAGGGCGGCGGCTGGCGGGTCGGCTTGAAGAGCAGTCGCGTCCCCTTGTGCAAATCCATGGCGAACTGGCCGGCCCGGTCGTATTCCAGCGGGTGCGGCCGGCCAATCGCCAGCTCGGTGACCACGCTGGCGGCGTGAAGTTCGGACAGGCGCCGCTGCAACTTTTTCGCCGACTCCGCCCCCAGCTTCTTGACGGCCACCTTGGACTGCTTGCACAAAGTCTCGACGTCCTCGTCTGCGTAGGAGACTTTCACGCGATTAGTTTACCATAATGGTAAATAGTTCCCGAAGCCATGTGATGCCGGTGGCAAGCCGATTCAGTGGTGCAGTATCTTCGCCAGGAACTGCTGCGCCCGCTCGGAGCGCGGCGTGCCGAAGAACTCTTCCTTGGGCGCGTCCTCGACGATGCGGCCCTGGTCCATGAAGACGACGCGATGGGCGACCTTGCGCGCGAAGCCCATCTCGTGGGTGACGACCATCATGGTCATGCCCTCCCGCGCCAGTTCGACCATGACGTCGAGCACCTCGTTGATCATCTCGGGGTCGAGCGCCGAGGTCGGCTCGTCGAACAGCATGCAGATCGGGTCCATGGCCAGCGCGCGGGCGATGGCGACGCGCTGCTGCTGGCCGCCGGAGAGTTCGCCCGGATGTTTGCCGGCGTGCGCCTTGAGGCCGACGCGGTCGAGGAGTTTCATGCCCTTGGCGACGGCTTCCTCGTGCGAGCGGCCCAGCACCTTCTCCTGCGCGATGCAGAGGTTGTCGGTGATGCTCATGTGCGGAAACAGCTCGAAATGCTGGAACACCATGCCGACATGGGCGCGCAGCTTGGGCAGGTCGGTCTTCGGGTCGCCGACGGCTATGCCGTCGACGACGATCTCGCCCTGCTGGAACGGTTCCAGGCCGTTCACGCACTTAATCAGCGTCGACTTGCCCGAGCCCGAAGGGCCGCAGACGACGATGACCTCGCCGTGGCCGACTTCGGTCGAACAGTCGCTCAGCACCTGGAAGCTGCCGTAATGTTTGCTCACGTTGCGGATCGAGATCATGTGGCGACCTTCTTGCGGAGTTGTCTGACCAGCAGCGAAGCCGCGTAGCAGATGACGAAATAGACGGCGCCGGCGAACAGCAGCAGTTCGACCAGCCGCCCGTCGCGGTCGCCGACCTTGTAGGCGGCGCCGAAGAAGTCGGCCAGTGCGCTGACATAAACGAGCGAGGTGTCCTGGAACAGGATGATGGCCTGCGTCAGCAGCAGCGGCACCATGTTGCGGAAGGCCTGCGGCAGCACGACGTGGCGCATGGCCTGGCCGTAGCTCATGCCGAGCGCCAGGGCGGCGGCCACCTGGCCCTGGGGCACGCTCTGGATGCCGGCGCGGATGATCTCGGCATAGTAGGCCGACTCGAACAGCGCGAAGCCGAGCATCGCCGAGGCCAGGCGCGCGTCGCTGCCGGGCGGCAGGCCGAGCACGCCGGCAAGCAAACGCGGCACGATGAGGAAGAACCACAGCAGCACCATCACCAGCGGGATCGAGCGGAACAGGTTCACGTAGCCGGCGGCGAACCAGGACAGCGGCTTCACCGGCGACAGCCGCATCAGCGCCAGCAGCGTGCCCCAGACGATGCCGACGACAATGGCGGTCGCCGTGATCTCCAGGCTGACTTTCATGCCGTCCCAGAGGAAGGGCAGGGCGCCGGGGATCGAGGACCAGTCGAAGTCGTAACTCATGGGCCGGCCGGCTACTTGCTGCCGATGTAACCCGGCACGCGCGCCTTGCGCTCGACCTGGCGCATCGCGGCCATGACGACGACGTTGATCGCCATGTAGAGCACGGTCACGGCGATGAAGGACTCGTAGGGCTGGGCCGTGTAGTCGACGAGCTGGCGGCCCTGCGCGGCGAGTTCGAGCAGGCCGATGGTCGAGGCGACGGCCGAGTTCTTGAAGACGTTGAGGAACTCCGAGGTCAGCGGCGGCACGATCAGGCGCAGCGCCATCGGCACCATGACGTAGCGGTAGGTCTGGGCCAGCGTCAGGCCGAGCGCCAAGCCGGCGTTCTTCTGCCCCGGCGGCAAGGAGTCGATGCCGGCGCGCACCTGTTCGCAGACGCGCGCGCTGGTGAAGAAGCCGAGGCAGACGCAGGCGGCGATGAACTGCTGCGCGAAGGGGTTCATCTGCTTGTAGGCGTCGCCCCAGGACTGCGGCAGCAGTTCGGGCAGCACGAAGTACCAGCAGAAGAGTTGCACCAGCAGCGGCACGTTGCGGAAGAGTTCGACATAGGCCGCCGCCAGCCCCGCCCACAGGCGCGACGGCACGGTGCGCAGCACGCCCGTCAGCGCCCCCAGCAGCAGCGCCATGAGCCAAGCCGCGAGCGATAGCGCGACGGTGGTTTCCAGCCCCGCCAGCATCCAGTCGAGGTAAGTCGTGCCGCCGGCGGCGGCCGGCTGCAGGAAGACCTCCCAGTGCCAGGCGTAGGCCACGGTGGCGCCGCGAGCTTAGTCGAAGGCCTTGTCGTTCGGATTCTTGTACAGCGCCTTCATGTCGTCCGAGAGCGGAAAGTTGAGGTTCAGGCCTTTCGGCGGCACCGGGCTCATGAACCACTTGGCATAGAGCTTGTCGGCCTCGCCGCCGCTCATGACGCGGGCGATCGCGCCGTCGACGACCTTCTTGAAGGCCGCGTCGTCCTTCGGCAGCATGCAGCCGTAGGCCTCGCGCGACTGCGGCGTGCCGACCACCGCCCAGTCGCCCGGCTTCTTCGCCTTGGCGAGTTCGCCGTAGAGCAGCGCGTCGTCCATCATGAAGGCGACGGCGCGGCCGGTCTCCAGGGTGAGGAAGGATTCGCCGTGATCCTTGGCCGAGATGATGTTCATGCCGAGCTTCTTCTCCTCGTTCATCTTGCGCAGCAGGCGCTCGGAGGTGGTGCCGGCGGTGGTGACGACGTTCCTGCCGGCGAGGTCGGCGAAGTCCTTGATCCCCGAACTCGTCTTCGTCATCAGGCGCGTGCCGATGATGAAAATGGTGGT
>Ga0209211_10012619_pt1 | contig 10605 bp, 7 predicted proteins | sample RifGroA2_FD_183992 | JGI IMG/M metagenome (GOLD analysis project Ga0209211, IMG submission 183992) | Groundwater microbial communities from Rifle, Colorado, USA - Groundwater A2 (SPAdes) (version 2) | ecosystem: Environmental > Aquatic > Deep subsurface > Groundwater | place: Rifle, Colorado...
TCTTCTCCTGAACCAGTACATCCGGGCCCGGACATTGGCCCGCAGATCCTTGCCGCGGCAGGAGGCGCTGGCCCTGCGTCGGACCTCCCGCACGATGCCACGCATGGTGTGCCCGCATACGGACAGGGCGCTGACGGCCATCCCAGGACTATGCCTGCTGGGCCTCGTCATATCCGGGCTACGGCTTTGGTCGCAGGCGCGCCGCGGGAAAGCCAGAGTCCGGGCATAAATAAATTTCCCCGCTGACCGACCTCCGCGCCGTGGAAGCTGGCCCGCTTCCATACTTGGCTGCTTTGTTGCAAGACAAACACTCGATAACCAGCTACATCACAGAGGAACTATGTCAGGCCCAGCTTCTGTTCATCGTAAAACATCCACCGGCCACGCATTTATGAAGGCAGAGAAGAATTCATGCTCTGGACCAGGTCCCTGCCCAATACAGACCCTTCCCCCATTCCAGCGCATGCCGCAGGAACAGCGGCGGCGGTTACAGCAGTTAATGACAACCAATATTTATCAGCGAGGGAACATCCTTTTTTATACGGGGAATCGGCCTCCGGGGCTTTATTTAATTTGCAGCGGCCGTGTGAAGCTGGTTAAGGAAGATCCATCTGGACACAGTCAGATCGTGCGCATTGTCAAGGCCCCCGACCTTTTGGGAGGTAGGGCCTTTTTTGCCGAGAGACCCTACGCATGCAGCGGGCATGTGATGGAAAAATCTGAAATCTGTTTTCTGGAGAAAGATCGTTTTTGGGAATTCTTTGGCCCGGACCCTGAGAGACTTCGCCTTTTTATCCAAAACTTCGCAGAAAAGCTGGGAGACGCTGAAGAACACATGCACTGCCTCACGGCCTGCACTGTTAAAGCACGAATCGCCAGATATTTATTGGCAACCTGCCAGAATCTATCCAACGCCTCAGCACGAAAAAATGAATTTTTCTTGCAGGAGACACGTATAGAGCTTGCACAGATTATTGGAACAACGCCTGAAGGCATCAGTCGGGCGCTGGCCGAGTTTTGTTCGGCGGGCTGGATCGCCGTCAAGGACCGGCACGTATGCATTAACGATGAACAGCATCTCCATGAGGCCTCATGCCTACACAATCTCCGAGATTGAATCATCGGTTCTTGCTTGATAATAATCAAGCGTGCGTCTGGCTATTATCATTGCGACGATGTGACGTATTAACGTACTTTCTAATTACGGGTGCGGTTGGTCAGGCGTCGAATCATTTTCTAAAAACTGTTACATCATCAAATACATGACAAGGAAGGAGAATACACCAATGAAAAAAGCAAAGCTTCTGGCCGGGACGCTGATGATCCTGGTGTCAGCGGGGGTGGAGGCACACGCCATTACCGCATGGGCTCGCAAGTATGGGATGAGCTGTACGGTCTGCCATACGGCGGGCTATAAGCTCACCGGACCCGGGCAGAAGTTCCTACGTGCTGGCCACAAGATGCCCGGCCCCGTCGACATGAAGGATGCCAAGATGACCGACTATCTGGCTTTCACGGGCAAGTTGCGCTCTACGGCGAAATCTTCAAAGGTAGTGGAGCAGGACAAGGCGGACGTCATCAAGTCAGGAAATGGCTTCCAGGCCCATGCCTTTAGCATCTACACTGGAGGTCCGCTGGACAAGGGCTTCTCTTACTTCGGGGAGATGTATCTATCGGAAAACGAGGCTGTCAGCGAAACTCCGTCGAAACTCTCCGACGAACAGAACTCGCTTCAGGGGAACTGGGCGCGCAGCAAGCTGGCGGAGATGTACCTGCAGTATCATCACTACTTCAACGATGACGCCTTCGTGAGCGCCCGCATGGGACGGATCATGTCCTCCCTGATCCATCTCCACGGCGGCGGGGCCAGGCTGGAATACAGCCGGCCGCTCCCGTTCACGTCCACCGTAGGGGATAACCCGTACCGGACCTATAACAGGCAGTATGGCTGGGCCTTGGGTTCCGGATACAAGGACTTCTTCTTAGAACTGGGCCTCGTCAACGGCACGGGCAAGAATGAGAACGCGGTCGAGCTGGATACGGAGCAGCATAAGGACGTCTTCGCGACCCTCGATTATAGCTTGGGCTCCAACGGCAGCATGATAGGCGCCTATTTCTATAAGGGCTATTATCCGCTGCACTGGCTGGCCAAAGCCGCGGGCGGAGACCGGTTCTACCAATACGGCCTGCTCGGGAACTACACGTTCAAGCCCGGCCCGGTGGGCGGCGCGCTTGTCGGCTCCTTAATGTGGGGAAATGACCGCTTCACCCCGACGGCACAAACCCAAGAGATGAATCATCGCTCGCTGACCTACTATGTGGAGGCTCAAGCCCACTTCAAGGACGGAGACATCGCTCCGTATGCGAAATGGGAGTATTTCGACAAGGACACTTCCCTGGCCGACAACGAAAAGTTCGGGCCGGCCGTCGGAGTGCATTACAAGCCTTTCGATCACGGGCGCTTCGTCCTGGAATATTCCCGCTACCTGGCCCGGGGAAACACGGTTCCCGCGACTCCCAATACCGGGAAGAAGAAGGATACCATCAGCCAGGATCTGACACTGGAACTTCAGTTCATGTTCTGAGTGTGACGCTGACTCGTCGGGGCGGGCAAGGGCCAGCCCCGACGCTCGGTTTTGCTGGCGCGGTGCAAATAAGCGTGGCGAGGTCCCAGGAGCTCTTCGTCTACCTCCTTACATTTGTAGCCCGATCCCGACAGGGAGAAGTCCGTGAAGTCCGCGGAGCCAGCATCTTTTCTTCATCCAAAGCGGCACAAAGCTTGTCTGCTTGAAGGTATACTACGGCGATGAAACCCTTCCCTTCGCTCCTTTCCTTCGCGCTCTTGACGACCGCAGCCGGGTGCGCGTCCACCTCCATGGAGCGCGCCGTCAAGGGCGGGCGGACTCGCGCGGTGCTGGCCCTGCTCGATCAAGGCGACGAGCTCAACGGTGTCCTTCCGGTAAGCGGGCCTGATTTTCGCGTTGGTGCTTTGATAGGGTCTTCTCCAAACTGAGTGGGTAAAACCAGCGTGAGAAACGGCGTGCTCTCGACGGAGAACAGGCTATTCTGATGGTCGAGAAATCTGGCACGATTGGCGGATGCAAAAACAGCGGCATCTGCGGGACGCCTATCGCTTCCCTGGCTTTCGTCCCGTCCCGACCGTGGTTGGCGTCTTCGGAGATCCGCGAGCGCGGGTCATCCGCCTCCAGCGGCGGGGAAAAAAACGGCGTGCGGAGCCTGCGGCCGGGTTTATCGGTGCTGGTACGACAGGAAGACCCGCCGTGTGCGCGATCTTCCATGCGGGGAGATGCGGATCTACCTGGAAGTGGAGATTCGGCGCGTCGACTGCAAGAGCTGCGGCAAGGTGAAGCAGGAGAAGCTGGCCTGGCTGGCGGACAACCCGTTCGTCACCAAGCGCTTCGCCTTCTTCGTGGGACGTCGCTGCCGGACGATGACGGTCAAGGACGTGGCCGAAGAGACGCGGCTGGACTGGAAGACGATCAAGGACCTCGACTGCGAGTACATGCGCGAGCAGCTGCGCCGAGCGGGCAAGCCGGCGCCGAAGGTGATCGGCGTCGACGAGATCTCGATCCGCAAGGGGCACACCTACCGGATCGTGGTCAGCGACCTAGAGAAGCGACGGCCGATCTGGTTTGGGGGCAAAGACCGCTCGGAAGCGAGCATGGACGAGTTCTACAAGCTGCTGGGCCCGACGAGGAGCAAGCGAATACGACTGGCGGTGATGGACATGTGGAAGCCGTTTCGTGCCTCCACACTCAAGGCCGAGAACGCGCCGCAAGCGGCCATCCTGTTCGACAAGTTTCACGTCCTGCGTCACCTGGGCGTCGCCTTGGACAAGGTTCGCAAGACCGAGTATTACCGGCTGACAGGCAAGGACCGGCGCTTCATCAAGGGCCAGAAATACACGCTGCTGTCGCACCGGGAGAACCTGACGACGGACGGGCGACGGAGCCTGAAGCTGTTGCTCAAGGCAAACAGGCGGCTGAGCACGGCTTACATCCTCAAGGAGGAGTTCGGGCAGCTGTGGGACTACGAGCGGGAAGGCTGGGCTCGGCGCTTCTTCGAGAACTGGCGGGAGTCTCTCAAGTGGCAACGCCTCGAGCCTTACGAGAAATTCGCCGCGATGATCGACCGGCATTGGGACGGCATCGCCGCCTACTGCAAGCCGGAGAACAAGGTCGCCTTGGGATTCGTCGAGGGACTGAACAACAATATCCGCGTCATCCAGCGGCGCAGCTACGGCCTACGCGACGAGGAGTACTTGCGTCTGAAAGTCCTCACCTGCATGCTCGACGCAATCTGAAATCAGGCGAAAATCACCCACTCGGTTTGGAGAAGACCCTTTTTTCATTGGGGCTTATTGGCTGCGCATTTCCCATCATGATGGCCGGAGTTGTCTTCGAGTCTCTTCAGCGTGGCCCCGCAGGAGCGGCACTTGTATTCCCGAGGAGACTCCTCGGCCTTGATGAGCTCCTCGATCGTCCGAGGGGTAAAGCCCCACACGTCTACGCCGACGTTGATGATCCAGCCGATGCGCCGCCACTTCTCATGGATGTGTCCGCAGAGAAGTTTTCGGGGAGTGTTGATCGGATGGTGCTGGAGAAGCCAGCCCTCCCATTCGAGCTTTTCATGTACCTCGCTGAACCCACCTTCGAGCATTTGCCGGCGGCTTCGGTCGTGGTTGCCGCGGATTAGAATTTTCTTCGCGCCATTGAGCTGCCGAAGGAAATTTGGCCATTCCGAAGGCTTTCCCATGGCGAAATCGCCCAGGTGATAGACTGTATCCTCGGCTCCTACCACCGCGTTCCAACGCGCGATCATCTCACGGTTCATCTTTTCGAGCGAGCCAAAAGGACGCGCGCAGTATTTGATTACATTGGCGTGGTTGAAGTGCGTGTCGCTGGTAAAGAAGGTTTTCGCCATTTTGCATGCCCAAAAAAGAAACCCGCCCAGGTTGCGCATCAGCCCGTTGGGCCGAGAGGCGTGGCGGGTGTGTTGAAGACATTATAATTGATTTCCGGGGAGTGCCTCTGTGAGATCGCGACACTTTGTCGCGGCCACCGAGTAGCCAGCTGCTAGGCTTGGTTAGTCAGCAGGGCCGGACATAGAGTCGGAGGAAGCTCGGTTTTGCCGATCCTGGCAAGGTGCCCATCGGTGCCGAGGCGCACTACTTCGAGCGCGGAGAACTCATCCGACAACGGGAACTCCGCCCAAGGGTTCATGTAGAGAGTGAGCCGCGACTGCGGCATACACCAGGGTCTGAGGCGCGAAACAATCAAGACGGCGCTCACCCGCGTGTATCTGGGTCCACTGTGCTGACGCCAGAGTCCGTTCAACTGCCTGATCGCCTGGGACTCGCGGCGGCCGTTGGTGTAGGTGCGGAACTGAACAGCCTCTTGTCCGTAAAGCGCTTCCAGCGCGCACTCATCATCCATGAACCCGTCCAGCACGTTGACGGCGATGATGTAGGGCGTGTTCATCTTCCCGTATCGTCTGGCCTTGGCGGACAGTATCTTGCGAAGCCGCTGTCCGGTGTTATTCCAGAAGACGCCGCCGAACTCCATCCCGATCGCACGCCCGGGCTTGCCTCGGGCGGTGCCCTTGGGCCAAGCGGTGAACTCCAGGATGCAGCCGGCTTGCTCCCACTTCGTCGTCGGGCAGTTCCTATGGCCACCCTCGCCGCTGGTCTCGGCTTTGACCTTGTCGTAGTCAAGGCTCTTGAGCCAGGCAACGAGATATTTCTTGATCGGCGCGATCGCGATGGCCTTCTGAAGATTGCCCTCGATCTCGACGTGCAGGAAGAAGTCCGGCGACTCGATCTCATCTATAGCGTCCAGGATCGGGGCCAGCAGTCGTTCCCGCAGACTGGTCTCCTGGGGCGTGGTCAGGGTCCGCGCCTCGATGAAGAGGCTTTTCCCGTTGGCTTCGATCTGAAAATCCACGCGGCGAGTGTTCGGGGCCCCGGCCGATGGATGTAGTGCCACCTCGTAACCGGACTTGCGGAGAACGGCGTGGAGGAATAGCTCGAAAAACGCGCCGGAATGGGCTTCGTTCGGGGATCGGAAGCGGGCTCGCACGTCAGCCTTGGCGGACTCTGGGAAGTCGGCGAACAGGGCCTCGACGGCATCCCGAGTTGCGGCGAAATCAGGACGCGCGCTCCTGTTCAGGAAATTGAAGGTTGTCTCGGAGCGGCGGGCGTGGCCGGTGAAGGTGCGTTCCACGTCGTCGAAGAGTTTCATGCAGCGGTGGTCTTGCGCTTTTTCGACTCTGCCAAAACCTCAAGAAGTCCGTCGCGCCGCAGCTTGTTCGACCTCCAGAAGGTGCGTGGCGAAGGACGGATTCGTGGGGATGGCGGCGGCAGCGCTTGCCCGTCGCCGCCACTTTTGTATGATGAGCCCATGAACTCCCGAGCGGCCGTCCCGACCCCCGTCAACGAGCCCGTCCTGTCCTACGCGCCCGGCAGCCCCGAGCGCGTCAAGTTCTTCAAGCGCCTCGCCGAGCTCAAGGCCAAGAAGACCGAGGTCCCTCTTTTCATCGGCGGAACGGAGATCCGCACCGCCCGCAAGCGCGAGATACGATCCCCCTACGACCACGGCCAGGTCATCGGCAAGGTCAACGAGGGGGGCGTGCCGGAGATCAAGAAAGCCGTCGCCGCCGCCATGAAGGCCCGCAAGGAGTGGTCGCGCATGCCTTTCCAGGCCCGCGCCGCCGTCTTCCTGAAGGCCGCGGATCTCTTGGCCGGCGACTACCGCTGGACGCTGAACGCGGCGACCATGCTCGGACAATCGAAGAACCTCCACCAGGCCGAGATCGACTCGGCCTGCGAGCTCATCGACTTCTACCGATTCAACCCGCATTTCGCGCAGGAGATCTACGCCCGGCAGCCCGACAGCTCGCGCGGCTGCTGGAACCGACTGCAGTTCCGGCCGCTGGAGGGCTTCGTCTACGCCGTGACCCCCTTCAACTTCACGGCCATCGCGGGCAACCTGCCCACCGCGCCGGTCCTCATGGGCAACACCGTGGTCTGGAAGCCGTCCGGGACCGCCATGCTCAGCGCCTACTGGATCATGAAGCTCTTCGAGGAGGCGGGCCTGCCGCCCGGCGTCATCAATCTGGTCGCCGGACCCTCCGGCGCCATCTCGGACATCCTCCTTCCGCATCCCGACATGGCGGGCGTCCACTTCACCGGCAGCACGCCGGTCTTTCACTCCATGTGGAACGCCGTGGCCAAGAACATGCCGGTCTACCGCTCCTACCCGCGCCTCGTGGGCGAGACGGGCGGCAAGGACTTCGTCATGGTTCACTCCTCGGCCGATCCGGACGCCGTCGCGGCCGCCCTCGTGCGCGGCGCCTTCGAGTATCAGGGCCAGAAGTGCTCCGCGGCCTCTCGCGCCTACATCCCGGCCGACCTGTGGCCGAGGATCCGCAAGTCCATGAAGGACATGCTGGCTTCGATCGAAGTCGGATCCCCCGAGGATCCCGGCTGCTTCGTCAACGCGGTCATAGACCGCAAGGCCTTCGACAAGATCAAGGCCTACATCGTCAACGCTAAAAAGGATAAGTCCAACAAGCTCGTCTTCGGCGGGACCTGCGACGACTCCCAGGGCTACTTCATCCACCCGACGGTCATCGAGAGTTCCGATCCCAAGAGCGTGACCATGCGCGAGGAGATCTTCGGGCCGGTGCTGACCATCCACGTCTACGCGGAGAAGAAGTGGAAGGAGACGCTGCAGCTTTGCGACGCCACCTCGGCCTACGCGCTGACGGGGGCGGTGTTCGCGCGCGAGCGCAAGGCCATCCTGGAGGCGGAACTGGCGCTGGAGAACGCCGCGGGCAACTTCTACATCAACGACAAGCCCACCGGCGCCGTGGTCGGCCAGCAGCCCTTCGGCGGCGGCCGCGCCTCCGGCACCAACGACAAGGCCGGGTCTTTCCTGAACCTGATACGCTGGACCTCCGCGCGGACTATAAAGGAAACCTTCGACCCTCCCAAGGACTACCGCTACCCATGGCTCGGCCGCGAGCCGAAGGCCGAGTCATGACGAGGTCCGGCGCCGCGTCCGCCCGCAAGAACAAGACGACCCGCGCCGCCGCCATGGCCGCCGCCATGACCCTGGTCGCGACGCCGCATCTGCGCGGCGACGAGGGCATGTGGACGCTCGACAACCTCCCGGTCAAGCTGCTGCAGGACAGATACGGCTTCGTACCCACGCCGCAATGGCTGGACCATCTGCGCCTGGCCTCCGTGCGCTTCAACGACGGAGGCTCGGGCTCTTTCGTCTCCAAGGACGGGCTGGTCCTGACGAACCACCACGTCGCCCTGGGCCAGCTCCAGAAGATGTCCGCGGAGGGCAAGGACTACGTGAAGGAAGGCTTCTTCGCGCGCTCCCGCCAAGAGGAGATCGCCTGTCCGGATCTGGAGCTCAACGTTCTCGTTTCTCTTGAGGACGTCACGGCCAAGATCGCGAAGGCCGTAGACCCCGAGGCCGCGCAGAAGGATCAAAACGAGCAGCGCAAGGCGGAGATCTCCCGCATCACCAAGGCCTCGACCGAGCAGACGGGACTGAGATCGGACGTGGTGGAGCTCTATCAAGGCGGGGAATACTGGCTGTACCGCTACAAGAAGTACACGGATATCCGCCTGGTCATGGCCCCCGAGATCCAGGCCGCCTTCTACGGAGGCGACCCGGACAACTTCACCTACCCGCGCTATGCGCTGGACTTCGCCTTCTTCCGCGTCTATGAGGGGGAAAAACCTCTCATGATCGATCATTTTCTGAAGTGGTCGGCGGACGGCGCGGCCGAAGGGGATATGGTCTTCGTGAGCGGTCACCCCGGCCATACCGATCGCCTCAAGACCGCGGCTCAACTCGAATATGAGAGGGACTTCGGTCTGCCGCTCTACCTTGAAATCGCCAAAAAGAAGCGCCGGGACTACTATGACTACGCCCGGAAGGGCCCCGAGCAGGAACGCCGCTCCAAGGACCGCATCTTCGGCGTCGAGAACGCCATCAAGGCCGTGTCCGGCGAGTATGAGGGACTGCTCGACCCGGCCTTGCTCAAGGCGCTCAAGGCCGCCGAGGATTCTCTGCGCGAGGCCGCGGCCGGCGCCAAGGCCGACCCGATCCTGAAGGCCGCGCGCTCCTCCTGGGACAAGATCGCGAAGGCGCAGAAGGCGTTGGGCGAGCGCCGCCTCCAGACCGCCTACCGCCGCTTCGACGCGACGAAGGTCGCGGGCCTGGCCAACACCATCGTCCGTTACGCGGCCGAGGCGGCCAAGCCCAACGACAAGCGCTATGAGGAGTTCCGCGAGTCGAACCTGGAATCCCTGCGCTTGCGCCTGTTCTCGCCCGCCCCGATCTATCCCGACATGGAAGAACATCTCCTCGCCAGGACGCTGGAGGACGCGCTTGACAAGCTCGGGCCCAAGGACGAATTCGTGACGGCCGCCTTGGGCGGAGGCTCGCCCGCCCAGGTCGCCCACCGGCTCATCGCGGGCACGAAGCTGTTCGACCCGGCGGAGCGCAAAAAACTGGTCGAGGGGGGAGAGAAGGCGGCGGCGGCTTCGACGGACGCGCTGATCGTCTGGGCGAGAGGCCTCGACTACGTCTACCGCGCTCAACGCAAATGGTATGAGGATGAAATCGAGAGCGTCTTCATCGCCGAAGGCAACCGCGTGGCCAAGGCGCGCTTCGCCGCCTACGGCAAGACCACCTATCCCGACGCGACTTTCACCTTGCGCTTGTCCTACGGCCGCGTGGCGGGCTACGAGTTGGGCACGACCTTCGTGGCCCCCTTCACCACCTTCCACGGCCTCTTCGATCGCGCCGTCGGCACGGGCGAGAAGCCGCCCTTCGACCTGGCCCCGCGCGTGAAGGCGGCCAAATCCAAGTTGGCGCTGGACACGAAGCTGAACTTCGTGACGACCAACGACATCATCGGCGGCAACTCCGGCTCGCCGGTGATCGACCGGAAGGGGGAGTTCGTCGGGCTCATCTTCGACGGCAACATCCAGTCCCTGGTGGGCCGCTACGCCTATGAGGACTCGCGCAACCGCGCGGTGGCGGTGCACTCCTCGGCGATCCTGGAGGCGGCGCGCAAGATCTACGGCATGAACGCCCTCGCGCTCGAACTGACGGGTCCTTCCCAGCCTTAGCGCCGGCCGGATTTGTCATCGCCCATGAAAGCGCGCGGCGACAGGGTGGCCGGCACGCTGCCTCGCTCCTGGTACGCCCGGGATACGGTCGCGGTCGCCCGCGAGCTCCTGGGCAAGATTCTCGTCGTGCGCTCCCGCCCCGCGTTTTCGTTGGAGGATCCCCGCTCCCTGACGACCGCGGCGCGCATCGTGGAGACCGAGGCCTATCATGGCGACGATCCGGCCTCCCACTCCGCGCGCGGGCCGACGCCCCGCTGCCGGGTGATGTTCGGGGAGGCGGGGACGGCCTACGTCTATTTCGTCTATGGCATGCACGAACTGCTCAACTTCGTGACCGAGCGCCCCGGCTACCCGGGGGCGGTGCTCGTCCGGGCCGTCGCGCCGCTCGAAGGGGAGTCATTGATGCGCCGGCGGCGCGGGGGCTTGCC
>Ga0209211_10012624_pt1 | contig 10602 bp, 7 predicted proteins | sample RifGroA2_FD_183992 | JGI IMG/M metagenome (GOLD analysis project Ga0209211, IMG submission 183992) | Groundwater microbial communities from Rifle, Colorado, USA - Groundwater A2 (SPAdes) (version 2) | ecosystem: Environmental > Aquatic > Deep subsurface > Groundwater | place: Rifle, Colorado...
GCGCAGCATCGCCACAATGATGGCGATTGCGGCCAATGTCACCAGTCCGACCCAGGCGACCAGTTTCCACAGCGGCGCCATTACCTCGTCGTAATCGAGTTTGGCGACCAGGTGCCAGTCGGTGCTGGCGATCGGTCGATAGGCAGTAAGCACGTCGATGCCGCGATGGTCCTTGCCGCGGATCGTCCCCGCCCGGTTCGACAGGATGGCGATTGCCGCAGGCAGGGTGGGATCGGCCAGCGGTCGCCTCAACTTCAGCGCGCTGTCCTTGACGTGACGCAACTGGTTCAGGTACACCACCGAGTCTCCGTCGCCCCGTACCAACAGCGATTCTCCGCTAGGGCTACCCGAGGGCCAGGCCAGGATCATGGGAAAGAACGAGTTGTCGGGCTCGGAATGCATCACCAGCGCGGCCACCGGTTGGCGCCTGCCGGCCACCGTGCGATGCAAGGGCACGACGAAGTTGAGCGACGCCAGGCCATCGGTCGCTTCCAGGTAGATGTCGCTGTGCGCTATTTCTTCGCTGGCAAAAGTCCGCGCCAGCAGCGCTTTGGTCTGCGCGGAAATGTCGTGTCCGCCGCCGATCGCGAGCAGGATTTCTCCCCGCGGATCGAGCAGGTAGATGGCCGAATAGCCATAGCCATTCTGGAAAATTTCGAGCCTTTGCCGGATCAGCAATTCCTTGTTGGAGTCCGCACGGTGCTTGATGTCCGCAATGCGCTCGATCATTTCGGCGTCGGCGGCCAGGACCCGGCCGTCGTTGCGCCGTTCGCTGAGCCAGGACTCCACCAGTTGCGCTTTGAGCCGGGCGGTGATTTCGAGGCTGGTATAGGCATCCTGCTCGATCTTCGGGCCATACAGTTTGACCATGGCCGCTATCAGCAGCGGTACCAGCAATACCAGTGCCGCAATCAGCGGTGCGATCTTGCGCGACCTGGCGCGGGGATATTCTTCCTCTCCGCATTGGGTCGCGTCAAACCACGCAATCGGCGTTCCGCCAGCGCCGACTATGGTCTTTGTCCTATCCATTCAAGGCTGTTGCCTGAACCGCCACATAGGCTTCGAAACGGTCGAGCGGCAAGGGTTTGCTGTAGAGATAGCCTTGGTAGGCATGACATCCGGAACTGGCCAGGAAGTCGCGCTGCGCCTCCGTTTCGACCCCTTCCGCAATCACGCCGAGGCCCAGGCTCCGGGCCAGCGCCACGACGGTTCTGGCAATCGCGGCGTCGTTGGGGTCGACCAGCACGTCGCGGACAAAGGACTGATCGATCTTCAACTGATCCAGCGGCAGCCGCTTCAAGTAGGACAGCGATGAATAGCCGGTACCGAAGTCGTCCAGCGCGAAGCCGACGCCGCGCGCCCTGAGCGCGAACATTTTTTCGATGACCTCCTCGACGTCGTGCACCAGCAGGCTTTCGGTCAGTTCAAGCTTCAGTCGTTGCGGGTTGGCGCCGGTGGCCTTGAGTATGGCCAGCACCTTCTGCACGAAGTCGGCCTGGCGGATCTGGTGGGCGCTGACGTTCACCGCCAGGGTCAGATGCGCGCGTTCGGGTTGGGCCGCCCATCGCGCCAACTGGCGGCAGGCGGTTTCCAGGACCCATTGGCCGAGGCCCAGGATCAGCCCGGTTTCCTCGGCCAGGGGAATGAATTCGGCCGGCGACACCAGGCCGCGCTGGGGATGCCGCCAGCGCACCAGGACTTCCGCTCCGGTCAGGCGGTTGGGTTCCACCTGGGCCTGGTAGTGGAGCACGAACTGCTGCTCGCGCAGCGCCACGCGCAGGTCGTTCTCCAGCGCGGCGCGTTTCATGACCACCAGTTCCATGTCCGGATCGAAGAAGCGCAGGGCGTTGCGCCCCGCTTCCTTTGACTTGTACATGGCCAGGTCGGCCTGTTTCAGCAGCACCTCGACCTCGCTCTGGTGGCCGTTGAACAGGGTGACGCCGATGCTCGGCGTAATACGGTAGGCGACCTCCTTGAGCTGATAGGTATGGTTGAGCGCGGCGATCACCTTCTCGCCCACGGCCTCGGCCTGGGTTGCGGCCTCGCGCACGCTCGGGCTCAGGCTCGCCAGCATCACCACGAATTCGTCGCCGCCCAGTCGCGCCACGGTGTCTCCGGCGCGAACGCAGGTGGTCAGGCGCTGCGCCACCTGTTGCAGCAGGAGGTCGCCAAAGTCATGGCCGAGCGTGTCGTTGAGCGTCTTGAAATTGTCCAGGTCGATGAACAGCAGCGCGCCATGAGTTCCGCTACGGGAACTCGCGGTCATGGTCTGGCGCAGGCGATCGACCAGGAGGATGCGGTTGGGCAGGCCGGTCAACTGGTCGTAGAAAGCCAGTTCCTGGATCTTCTCCTCGGCCTTCTTGCGTTCCGTGATGTCGTATTGCGCGCCGACGTAATGGGTCACGATGCCGCGCTCATCCTTGACCGCCGAGATGGTCAGCCATTTTGGATACACCTCGCCGTCCTTGCGCCGGTCGAGGACTTCGCCCTGCCAGCTTCCCGTGCGCTGAATGGACTCCCACATGGCGCGATAGAAATCGGCGTCGTGGCGACCGGATTGCAGCAGGCGCGGCGTTTGCCCCATCGCCTCCTCGGCGCTGTAGCCGGTGAGTTCGGTGAAGGCCCGATTGACCCGCAGGATCACGCTGTTGGCATCGGTGACCATCATGGCTTCCTGCGATTCGAAGGCGGTGGCGGCGATGCGCAGATCCGTTTCGGTTTCGCGGCGCGCGGTGATGTCCTGTACCGTGCCCAGCGAGCGCAAGGGCTTGCCCTCGGCGTCGAACTCGGACAGGCCTTTCTCGTGCACCCACTTGACGCGGCCGTCCTTCATGCGCAGTCGATGGGTGATCTCGTAGGGCTGACGGCTCGTGAGCGAATCGGAGTAGGCCCGGTTCACCGCGTCGCGGTCATCGGGATGAATCACGTCGAGAAAGGCCTGGTACGTGGCGTCGAACTGCTGTCGATCGATTTCGAACAGACGGAACACTTCATCCGACCAGATCAGTTCGCCGCTGATCAGGTCGAGCGTCCAACTGCCGACCTGGGCGATGCGCTGGGCTTCGTTCAAGCGGTCCGCGCTGGTCTTCAGCGCCTGGGCGTTACTTTCGGTCAGGCGTTCGAAGGCGCGCTGTCGCCGCTGGTGGAAGATCAGGCCCAGGATGGCCGCCAGCGCCACCACGCCGAACAAACCCGCCGCCAATGCGCTGGCCCGGCGCCAGGCGGCAAAAATGGCGTCCAAATCGCGTGAAACCGCCACCACCAGGGGCTTGTCCATGAACAAATCCGCGGGCTGGATGGTGCGCTGGGCGATCATCCGCTGCTCGCCGGTGGAGACCACCCGGTCGGAGAATACGTTGACGGTGCGGCCGCTTTCGAGATGGCGGGTGAATAGACTGCCCGGTGTGGCGAGATTGGTGCCGACCAGTTCCTCGCGTGCGGGCGCCATCATGAAGAGCTTGCCGTCGCCGTGCGCCAGGGCGGACCAGGTGTCGGACGTGTACAGGATGGAGTCGAGCTGGGCCTTGGCAAAATTCGGATCGAGCGAGGCATAGATGGCCCCGGCGAATTCTCCGGTCGCCCCGCGGATCGATCGCGCCAGGCCCATCGCATAGGTATTCAGCAGGGATTGGATGGGTGCAACGAGGTAGAGCGTTTGCGGAACATTGTTGCGGGCCGCCAACTGGAACCATTCGCGATGCGAAAGATTGTTTCCGACCAGCGACTCGATATTGGAGGCCGTTATCCTGCCGCTGGCGTCGATCACCAGCAGGACCCGAATGCCTGGCAGCGTATCGCCAAGGACTTGCAGTCGGCGTCGGGCCTGCGCTGCCCCGTCGGCTTGCATCTGCCAACGTCCAAGGTCTTCGCGCAGGCGTTCCATGGCCCGGTTGGCGGACTGCAACTGCGGCACCAGGTTTTTTTCGATCACCGCCGCCTGGCTCGCCAGGCGGTCGCGTTCCTGTGCTTCGATCCCGGCGTAATCCTGATACTGCGAATAGCCGATGTAGCCGCCGAAGGCCAGCAGGGCTGCGAGCAGGAACAGCCACTCGGTGAGGAAGCGGCCGTGGCGGAGCGGGGTGTGGACTACGCTCATCGACCGTTCGGAATGAAGCAGAAACGTCCGTCGCCCTGCGACGGGGAGCGGGGGGACGCGTCAAGGTGGACAACGACAGCGGGGATTTCTTGCATGCTTCGCTCCATGTTCCGGCTACCGCGCTGCACGTCACAACGCGGCTTCGGATTTCATAAGCGAGGCAGTTTTTTAGGCCCCGGCTGAAAGTGGCCGGGATTCGAATGCCCGGTGGGTGTGTTTCAGCAGTTCGGCATCGTAGCACGCAGACTATTTCTTGCAAGATCAAACATTTGATGCCGGGTATCAAAGATTTTCCGGCCGGACGGGAGGCATCAACAAGGTCTTCTACGACTTGAGCACCGTGTCGCCGTCGATCATCAGCCTGGCGACATCCTCCAGCTTGCGGCGCTGGCTGCGGGCCTGCCCGCGAAGTCGGTCGAAGGCGGCGGGCTGGTCGAGTCCCTCGGCGCGCATCAGCATGCCGACCGCCGTGGCGATGGTGCGATTGCTCGCCAGCGCGCCCTGCAGGCCGCTGATGTCCTTCGAGCGGGCCAGCGCGGTACGGATCATGGGCACGATCGATGCCACCTGCAGTGGCTTGATCAGGTAGCCGAGGGCGCCGATCTCCACCGCGCGCTGGACCATGGCCTCGTCGCCGTAGGCGGAGAAGAACAGGAAGGGCACGGTCGTTTCGTCGCGCAGGCGCTGCGCCAGGTCGAGGCCGTCGAGACCCGGCATGCGAATGTCGAGCAGCGCCAGGCCGGGCTTCTCGCTGCGGCACAGCGCCAGCGCCTGCAAGCCGTCACGCGCCTCGACGACGTCGAAGCCGGCCTCGCGCAAACCTTCCGCGAGCGTGAACAGCACGACCCGCTCGTCGTCGGCGACAAGAATCTTGGTCATGGTCGTTGCGGTCCTCGCTGCCGCGCTGCGGTGACGACCGGCGCGGTCAGCGTCAGGCGTGTCAGCATGAAACCCTCGGTATCCAGTTCATAGACCAGGTGCGCTCCTTGATTCGGGAGCAGCGAGAGTACCAGACGCAAGCCGGTGCCGAGGCCCCGGCCGGTGGCGATGTCGAATTCGGGCGCTGTCGCGAAGGCATTGCGGATCAGCAACTGCGCGCTGCTGCCGTCGGCGCTGAGCGACACGGTGGGCGCGGCGCTGGCGGGCGGGGAATGCTTCACGGCATTGAGGATCAGTTCGTTGAACACCAGCGCCACCGATACCGCCTCGCTGTTCTCGACGCGGACCGGGCGAAAGCTGGTCTGCTCATGCTCGATGTGAAACTGCACTTGGCGCTGCGACAGGTCGGACACGGTCTTGCAGATGCTGCGGACGTTGTCGCACAGGCGAATCGATTCGTCGGGATCGGCGCTCTGCAGGCCATGCACCATCGCGATGGCATGGACCTGGCTGATCGCCGTTTCCAGTTGCGGATTCAATTCGACGAATTGGCCCAGTTCGCGTTGCAGCAGTCCGGCGACGCTTTGCAGATTGTTCTTGATGCGGTGGTGAACTTCGCGCACCAGGGTGTCGCGTTGCAGCCGGGCATCCGCCAGGCGCTGCTGTTCCGCCCGCCTGCGTTCGGTAATGTCGCGGAATACGGAAAGCACAGCCGGCTGGCGGTCGAAGACGATGCGCGTGCCGGTCGACTCCATCGTCATGGTCTGTCCGTCGAGCGTCACGTGATTTCGTTCGCGCGGCGGCAAATAGGATTCTTCGCCGCTGACGAGGGCGGCGACGCGCATTTCGGTGACGGGCCAGTCTTCCGGCGCGATCAGTTCGTGCCAGTTGTGCCCGAGCAGCGCCGTGGTGGATTCGGCGCGAAACAGCCGCGCCGCACCTTCATTGGCGAAGATGATGAGATCGTTGCGGTGCACGACAATCGCATCGCGCGAGAACTCGAAGACACTGCGGTAACGTCCTTCGCTCTCGCGCAGGCTGGCTTCCCTCTGCGCCAGAACTTCCAGCAGTCGATTGAAGCCGCCGATGAGTTGCGCGATCTCGCTCTGTCCGCTGGTGGGCAAGGGGTGCAGGGGCTCATCGGCATCGCCCATGGCCGCCAGTTTGTCCACGGTGGACAGCATTGGCGACAGTGCGCGGCGCAGCATCCACCAGGTCAGGACAGCCACCAGCACGGTCAGCAGGGTCGTGGCGAGCAGCATGCGCTGCTGCATCGTGCCGATCGGTGCAAAGGCTTCCGCAGTGGGCAGCGCCACCGCCACGTACCATCCCGCCACAGGGATGCCTTTGGCCGAGCCCAGCACTTCGATGCCGAGCGGATTGACGGTAACCCCCGATCCCTCGTAGCCCTGGATGAAGCGGTCGATCAGGGAGTTGCTGCCGGGCGCGGGGAGGGACGCCATGATCAGGCGCCTGTCGGTGGCGCTGACGACCTGCCGTTGTTGCTTGGCGACCAGCATGTAGCCGCCGGTCTTGCCGTAGCGGCCTTGTGCAATCTTGTCCAGAAAATTGGGCTTGGTCAGGTTGATTACTCCGCTCACGGCGCCGATGACCTTGCCCTGGGCATCGCGAATCGGCGCCGACATGCCGAAAACCGGCACCCCTATTTTCCTGCCCATGACGGGCTGGCCCACCGAGGATTTTCCCTCCTTGAGCGCCGCGGCTACGGTGGAAAACTCCAGGTAGTTGATGCCCACCCTTCCCGTGGTCCGCGGTACGTCGGCGATCGCCACGCCGTCAGGCCCGAGGGCGACGATGCCGCCATTGAACATGCCCGCAAGCACCGGGCGCTGCTCGATGGTGGCCTGCAAGGCCGCCGCGTCCCGCAGCAGGGCCGGCGTAATGGTTTCGGCAACCGTCTCCAGTGCTTTCAAGCGGTCGTCCAGTTCGTGGGCGATCTCCTCTGCCAGCATGGAAACTATCGAGAATTGCTGGTCGCCCAGCACGCGCTGCATGTCGTCGCGCAGCGTGTCGATGGCATACAGCGACATCGACCAGATGCCGGCCAGGAAAATCGCCAGACTGAGGAGGGTCACCCGGGTCTTGAGCGAGCCCCATTGCGACGCGGCGTTCAGTTTCGTCCAGCCCGTCACGAACCCTCGTCCTGTTGTGTGACGACCGGCGCGGTCAGGCTCAGGCGTGTCAGCACGAAGCCCCTGGTATCCGTTTCATGGGCCAGGTGCGCCCCCGCCCTCGGCAACAGCGAGCGTACCAGGCGCAAGCCGGTGCCGATGTCGAATTCGGGCGTTGTCGCGAAGGCATTGCGGATCAGCAACTGCGCGCTGCTGCCGTCGGCGCTGAGCGACACGGTGGGTGCAGCGCTGTCGGGCGGGGAATGCTTCACGGCATTGCTCAAACGTGAAAACATAATTATGCCCGCTCGCGCTTGATCCGCCGTGACGCCGCCCTTGCTGGTAGGCTGCCGATCGGGCGCGGCGTGCAGACGGGGACAGGCGGACGGATGGCGAACATGGCGACAAGGCGAAAAGCGGGACTGCTGGGCTGGCTGGCGAGCCGCTTGGCGTTCGGGCCGCGCCTGCCTTTGGAGGTGCAGCGAGGCAGGGACCTGCTTGCTGCCATCGACGCCGGAGGGGTACCGCTCAATCCGGCGCGAGTCAATCAGATCGCCCGCGATCTCGGGCTGGAGGTTTCCAGAGGCGCGGCGATGGAGGACACCATCGAGCGCATCCGCGCCGCGGTGGCACGCGGACTGGAGGCGTCCGCTGCGGCAGAACGCAGGCGCTGAGGATTCGTCGGCATCGAAATCGAGTTACCAGGGAGCATGAAATGAAGCGCAACGTAGTCACCACCACCCCGTTCGACGATCAGAAGCCGGGAACCTCTGGCCTGCGCAAGAAGGTCGCCGTGTTCCAGGCCGCCAACTATCTCGAAAACTTTGTCCAGGCGGTGTTTGACACGATTTTCGACACCGCGGCCGCGCCTCCCGGCAGCACCCTGGTATTGGGCGGTGACGGGCGCTATTTCAATCGCGAAGCGATCCAGGTGATACTCAGGATGGCCGCCGCCAATGGCTTCGGCAAGGTGCTGGTGGGGCAGGGCGGCATCCTGTCGACTCCGGCCGCCTCCTGCGTGATCCGCAAATACGGCTGTTATGGCGGCATCATTCTTTCCGCCAGCCACAACCCCGGTGGTCCCGAAGGCGATTTCGGCATCAAGTACAACACCGGCAACGGCGGGCCGGCCCCGGAAAAGATCACCGCTGCGATATACGCGCGCAGCCGGGCGCTGGCGAGCTACCGGATCGTGGAGGCGCCCGCTGTCGCGCTCGACAGCATCGGCTCCCAGAGCCTGGGCGAGATGTGCGTGGAAGTGATCGATCCGGTCGCCGACTATGCCGAACTGATGGAGTCTCTGTTCGATTTCGATGTCATTCGGAACCTGATCGGCAGCGGCTTCCGGCTTTGCTTCGATGCCATGCACGCGGTGACCGGCCCCTATGCCAGGGAAATCCTGGAACGGCGGTTGGGTGCGGCTCCCGGTACCGTGATCAACGGCGTGCCCTTGCCGGATTTCGGCCAGGGTCATCCGGACCCCAACCTGACCTATGCCCATCAGCTGGTGGCGATCATGTACGGCGCCGACGCCGCCTCGACCCCGGATTTCGGTGCCGCTTCGGACGGCGACGGCGACCGCAACATGATCCTCGGCCGCGGTTTTTTCGTCACCCCGTCCGACAGTCTCGCCGTCATCGCCGCCAATGCCGCGCTGGTCCCCGGTTATGCCTCCGGTCTGGCCGGGATAGCGCGCTCGATGCCGACCAGCGCGGCGGCCGACCGCGTTGCCGAGAAGCTCGGCGTGCCTTGCTACGAAACGCCGACCGGCTGGAAATTCTTCGGCAATTTGATGGATGCGGGAAAGGTCACGCTGTGCGGCGAGGAGAGCTTCGGCACCGGCTCCAGCCACGTGCGCGAAAAGGACGGCCTGTGGGCGGTGCTGTTCTGGCTCAACATCCTGGCCAAACGCCGGCTTTCGGTGGAACAGATCGTTTCTCGCCACTGGGCCGAGTTCGGCCGCAACATCTATTCGCGCCACGATTACGAGGCGCTGCCCGCCGACGTCGCGGCCGGGGTCATGGCGCAGGTGCGGGGGCGATTCGCCGAGCTGCCCGGTTGCCGTCTGGGCGACTACCGGGTCAAATTCTGCGACGACTTCAGCTATGTCGATCCGATAGACGGCAGCCTGAGTACCGGTCAGGGGCTGCGCGTCGGATTCGAGGACGGTTCGCGCATCGTCTTTCGCATTTCCGGCACCGGCACCGAAGGCGCGACGTTGCGGATCTACCTCGAAGCCTTCGAACCCGATCCCGCCCGGCACCAGGTGGATGCGCAACAGGCCCTGGCCGGGCTGATCGAAATCGCGCAAGATCTGGCGCAATTGAAGCAGCGCACCGGGCGCGAGCAGCCCACCGTGATCACCTGAGAGACGTCGTATACTTTGCGGCTGTTCGACGTCCCGCCGGCTGCGGCGGCGCTAACCTTTCGGGAGTATTCGATGCGTACCAGACTCGTTGCCGGCAACTCGACGCGGTGCTGGCCGGCTCGGGAGTGGCGGCGCTGGGCAGGGCCGTGGTGGCCTACGAGCCGGTATGGGCCATCGGCACCGGAAAAACGGCCAGTCCGCAGCAGGCGCAGGAGGTTCACGCCCTGATCCGCAAACGGGTGGCCACCGAGGATGGGGCGATCGCCGGCGGCTTGCGGATCCTCTACGGCGGCAGCGTCAAGGCGGGCAACGCCGCGGAATTGTTCGCCATGCCGGATATCGATGGCGGACTGATCGGCGGCGCTTCCCTGGTGGCGGCGGACTTCATCGCCATCTGCGCGGCGGCCGCGTAGCGCCGCACAGGCCGGCAGGTCGGGCGGGCGAGGCAGGCATGAAGCGACTTCTTTTTGCGCTGCTGATATACGGTTCGGCGGCTTGGGGCCAGACCCTGGAGATCATCGCTCTCAAGCACCGCAGTGCCGAGCAGCTGCTGCCGCAATTAGCGCCATTCGTCGAGCCGGGCGGCGCGCTCAGTGGTGTCGATCGCCAACTGTTTCTGCGCGCATCCGGTCGCAACCAGGCCGAGATCAGGAAGCTGGTCGCCGTCCTCGATACGCCGTTGCGGCGGCTGATGATCAGCGTGCGGCAGGACGGGACGAATGCGGAAGATGCCCGCGGCGCGGACGTGTCCGGCCGCGTCACGGTAGGCGGCGACGCCCCTGGGGTAAGCGGCCGGGCGCGCCTCTATCAATCGGACAGCCGCAGCCGGCGCGACACCCTGCAACAGGTGCAGACCATCGACGGCGGACGCGCGGCGATCATGGTCGGTCAATCCTTCCTGCTGCCGCTGCGCCAGGTGGTGATGACGCCGGCCGGCGTCGTGGTCTCCGAGAGCTTCGTGCAGCGCGATCTGGGCACCGGCTTTGTCGCCGTAGCGCGCCTCAGCGGCGAGCGCGTGACGCTCGAAATCAGTCCGCGCGACGACACGCCGGGCTCGCTGCCGGGTTCGGTGAATGTGCAGCGCTTGCTGACCACGGTCAGCGGCCGGCTCGGCGAGTGGCTGGAAC
>Ga0209211_10012625_pt1 | contig 10602 bp, 13 predicted proteins | sample RifGroA2_FD_183992 | JGI IMG/M metagenome (GOLD analysis project Ga0209211, IMG submission 183992) | Groundwater microbial communities from Rifle, Colorado, USA - Groundwater A2 (SPAdes) (version 2) | ecosystem: Environmental > Aquatic > Deep subsurface > Groundwater | place: Rifle, Colorado...
TCAAGAACCAGCCACTAAAGTGGCTGGCGTGACAAAGGCTGGTTCTTGAGCATGCTCAAGAATTGAGTTTTCTGTATCTCACCACTAAAGTAACGAGTTTTAGAAAACTCAATTCTTGACATATAAACAAGCATGAACTTTAAAATCGAAGATGTCTTGAAAGAGCTAAACAAGTACAATGTTTATAAATATCTAATTCCAAAATAATCTATGGGTAAAATATCAACAGGATGGCAGATAACGAAGCAAAGCTTGCACGTTATAAAACATGATAAAGAGATTGTTCTTTTCCCAATATTATCTTTTATTATTACCCTGGGCCTTGGGGCGCTATTTTTCTTTTTGTTCTTGCTTCCTTCTCTCTTCGCTCCTGAATTATATGAAGGTTCAAGTATATTCAACGTAACTTTCTTTACCTTAAGCTTTGTCTTCTTAATAGTTGTATATTTTGTCAATATTTATTTTGAGGCAGCAATCATTAGTTCTGCAATGATAAGATTCTCAGGAAAAAACCCTACTTTTGGAGAAGGCTTAGCAGGGCCATCAAAGAGAGTTCATGCATTATTCATCTGGGCAATAATAAACGCCGTTATCGCTGTTATTCTAAATATTTTGCAAAACTTAGGAAGAAGGGGTGGCAGGGGTACCCAGATTGGTGTGGATATGGCAAGATCCTTATTCGGAATGGCCTGGAATCTATTAACTTTCTTCGTTATTCCATTAATTGTGCTAGAGAAAGAATCTCCTTTTGCATCTATATCAAGATCAAAAGACTTATTCAAGAAAACATGGGGGGAGAATATTACTGCCCAATTGAGCGCAGGAGGAATAATATTTATTTTCGCTATTCCTGCTATTGCGCTAATTATTCTTGGAGCACTAGCGGGGGGAGTGATTGCCAGTATTGGGATAAGCATTGGAATATTATGGCTCGCTATATTAATGGTCTTAGCAACAAGCGTTAATGGAATAATAAAAGCTGCACTTTACCATTATGCTACAACAAGCAAGATGCCGCAGGTTTACTCTCCTGAAGTTTCTCAGGCCATGACGTTGAGTAATTGAAAAAGTTTTAATATTCTAATTGTAAAAAAATAATATGGAACACCTGATGAGATTAAATTCTGACCCGTTTGAAAGGATAAAGTTAGGTATTAAAAAAACCGAAGTAAGAGTAAATGATGAAAAGAGAATGAGGGTAAAGGTGGAGGATGAAATTATTTTTAGCAAACGCCCAGAAGAGAAAGAAAAAATTAAGGTGAGAGTGATTAGTAAGAAAGAGGTTAAAGAATATCCTGGCATGAATAAATTATATGGCAAAGAAGAGATAGATAAATATGGATTTGTTATCTTTGATATTGAACTTTTAGACTGACTTCTCTTAATCCAGCTTCACTGATTTTCCCGACTTTTTTATCCAATCAATCAAAACATTTAAATACATACATGTATTACAAGTAATACATGACGGACACAATCATCTCGGTAAGAATTGATAAAAAAGTTCACGAGCGTATGAAAGAGCTTGATTACATTAACTGGAGTGCTGTCATAAGAAGAACTGTAGAGCAGCATCTTGAAGAATTGCGCAAAGAAAAAAAATTCGATAAAGAAAGAGCGAGACAAGCTTCTCAAGATATTGATAAAATAAGAAAATCAGGAATATTTGATGGGGGCAAATCGAGTGTCGAGATTATTAGGGAATGGAGAGACAAAAGAAAGTTCTAGATGCTTCAGTTGTTATGAAATGGTTTACCAATGAAGACAACACAGAAAAAGCAATAAAATTACGCGAGCAACATATAAATCAGGAAATAGAGATAATAATGCCTGAATTTGCCATTTTAGAAATAATTAACGGTCTAAGATATAAAAAGAAAGTTGAAAGCGAGTTAAAAGAAACAGCAAAAAATCTAGCAAAAATTCAACTTACCACAGTATCCTTAACAACAGACCAACTACAAAAAACAATCAAGATAGCATTAGATAATGACCTTAGTATCTATGATTCGTTATATGCTGCAGTAGCTCAGCTTAATGGATGCATATTAATAACTGCAGATAAGGATTTAGCTAAATTGCAAAACTCTTTAGCTCTTGATAAGATATAGTTGCTTTCTTCTGCAACACTCACTTTATCTTTTTTATTTCATCTATAACGTGAGATCAAAATATTTCCCCATTGCTTTTTGGTCTCCCGAACACGTCAAGAATTTCTCAGAAAATTCTTGAGCGCCATCAAGAACACAAGGTCCTTGAGGTAGCAAGAGACAATCTTGGGGATTTCTAAGGTCTCTTGCTATATTTTGCTGGAAGCGTATTTGCCAAGGAGTCTAAGAATCTTAAGGCTAAGATATATTGTAACTTAACTTTGCCACTTAGCAAAGTTAGTCATTATAGCTATTTTCAAAGAAGTGAATTCATTGAAAATAGGTTTTTACTAAATTTTTGAGAGAGATTTTTTCTGAATTCACTTCAGAAAAAATACAATCTGTGCGAAGCACCATTGAGTGCGCAAGTTGGCGAACTCAAGTTGTAAGGCAATAGCTCACAATATAGGGCTGGAGCATGAGAGATTTTCAACTAAACCATTTAAACTCATATATATTTAAAAATAATCCTATCTCGCTGGTTTAATGGCAGGGTTAGAATTAAATCTTCAGAGAGTCATGATTTTTGGAGCGCATCCCGATGATGAGATAATAGGTCCTGGTGGGATTATCCATAAGTTTGCTTCTCAGGGAGTTGAAACTTATGCCGTCATTTTCACAGATGGGGGGACAACTGCAAACAGTATAGGGGAAATGCCTCACATGATCCAAATAAGAAAGGATGAGATGAAAGAAAGTGGTGAAATACTTGGGATAAAAAAAAGAGAGCTCTTGCAGATACCTTGCCAGCATATTTTTCAGGCGCACCATGGCGGCGAAATGGTATATGACCTTGAATCAGATAATCATAAGCTAACACTTCATCAAAAATTAATAAAGCTAATTCGGGCTTACAAACCAGATCTTATATTCACGCACTCTCTGGATAATCATCGGGACCATTGCGCTATAGCAGAAGCAACTCCTCACGCAGTTTTCCAGTCTGCAGAAGATCTTCTCGGACACCTGGGAAAGCCCTGGAGTACTCCTCTTTTGCTTTATTATAGCGTTGAGCAGGAACTTATGGGAGACTTCTCTCCAAATATCATCCTGCAGATTGAGGAAGAGAATCTTGAAGCTAAATTAAGAGCCATGAAAACTCAGGTATCGCAAACACGCACAGATGGCTATCTAGAGCACCATATAGGGATGATTAAATCCAGAGCCTCTCTCTGGGGTGCAAAGTACTTCGGGCATAATGCCTATGCAGAACCTTTCCATCTAAGACCCTCATATCCTTGCAGGATAGCAATTTGATAACGAATGTGGGCAATTACTTTTTTATGGTTGTCCCGCGAATTCTTTGCGGAATTCTCAATGATCATTGCTCCTGGCAAAGATAAAGAAAGAATATTAAAAGATAGAGCGGAATTGCCTCGATTATTTCCATATCAACGGGCAATGAATTTCTCAAGAATTCCATCTGGATTAGAAGTCCCATCATGGTATGCTGAAGGGAAAGATTTCAGAGATGCAATGAAAGACCCTACCTCCCAGCTAGTATTCAGAAATGCCGCCATAGTATTTAATAATCTTGGTGTTGTAACACTTGATAATTAAATTAATCAAGTTTCATTAATCTTCCTGATTTTTTTACCCATGCGAACATCCTATAGAAATAAACCAGGACAAGTGAAAGGAAGAGTATGTTTAATAGAGTAGCCCAGAATAAATCCTGGAGAGGAATTGCCCCGTTTTGGATTACAGAACGCATGCCTTCGAAAACATGAGTGGAGGGCAAGATATATGCTACTTGCTGGACTCCATTTGGAAGAACGCTTACAGGATAAAATACTGCACTGAAAGGCTGAATAAGGAATATTAAACCGAAGGAAAGCACTTGAGCTGAAGTGCCATATCTTAATATTATTGCTGTTGTGAATAAACCAATAATCCAACCGAACAGAAGAAGATTTGCCATAAATGGAATTAGTGAGATGCCGAAAGTGAATATATTGAATGCATAGAATATGAAAGCTAATCCTGCCATTATTATTGCTACTAGTCCGATTCTAATAATTCCTAGAATAACTGTTGAGGCTAAGAATTCTTTTATCTTTAACGGCGTTACAAAAAGATTGAGAAGATTCCTCTCCAGACTTCTTCAAGAAAAGCAATGGAGACAACCCTTTGCGATTGGCTTAATAAGTCCCAGAAAATTATTGCTCCAAGCAAGAAAGTTACTACATTGAATTCTGCAATTTGCAATTTTTCCAGATAGAGGCTGAGAAATCCCCAGAGAAGAAGCTCCATCACTGGCCAGTAAACTAAATCCATTATTCTTGGAAAGCTTCTTCGATAAAGGTAAAGATGCCTCATCAATAATGCCTGTATCCTATGCCAGCGCATTTTGATACTCCTTTATGGCATTTAATAGAGAAGGTAGAATTTTAGTTCCAGAATCTTCGTTAATATGCCCTTGACTATGCTCTATAATCAAACGAGCATTTAATTTTTGTCTTATTTCTTCTGCTTTAGCTAAAGGCACATAGGGATCATTGTCTGAATTTATGGCAATAAAAAAGGAACTATGACTTGATACTTTACTCAAATCACATGGTGGAACAAAGAAGTTCTCAATTTCTTTAAAGCCTAAACTAGAGATAAACCCAGAAACAAAGAAACAACCCCCTACTTTTTTATTAATGGGCAATTGTTCAAGATATCGGCAAATAGCCATGCATCCTAAACTATGGCCAATAAATATATCCTCTTTGTCAGGATTCCCAATTTCTTTAGATAAGACATTCAGCCATTCATTCAACTTTGGATTTTGCCCTCCAGGCAGTTGTGGCGCGATAACTTTGATGCTCTCCTTTTCAAGTTCTTCTTTCAACCAAGGCTTCCATGCATCATCTGGAACTCCATCCCATCCGTGAATAATAAATGCTCTCTTAATACTCATCTTTATTTCTTGCCCCCTTCTTTATCTGGGCCGTTATCTTTGCCTCTTGCGATTGTCAAAAACACTTCGTTAAGATCCTTATGGCCATATTTTTTCACTAGTTGCTCTGGAGTTGCGTCATCTGTTATCACTCCCTTATTTATGAAAATCACTCGATCGCATAACTCTTCTATTTCATCCATGTTATGGGAAGTGTAGAGGATGCTGACGTTCTTTTCTTTTTGGATTTTTAGAAGCATTTTTCTTACCCTATCTGAAATATCTGGATCTAATGACGCAGTGGGCTCGTCAAGTAAGAGAAGCTCCGGATTATTCAGAAAAGCTTTTGTCAAATTTAGCCTAGTTAACTGGCCTGTTGATAAAGTAGAAGTCATCTTAGGGAGAAGTTCGCGAATATTGAAGAAATCAGCCAGCTCATTTATCTTTGATTTTACGTCTTTTACTCCATAGAGCCTTGCAAATGTAGCTAGATTTTCCCATACTTTGAGGTTATTGGGCAGGGCCACATAAGGTGAAGAGAAATTCATCTTGCTTAGCACTTCTTCTCTATCTTTATGCAAGTCCAGGCCGAAAACCTTTATCTCTCCCGAAGTAGGGGTTATTAAGTCAAGAAGCATTTGTATAGTAGTTGTTTTTCCTGCTCCATTTGGGCCTAACAATCCGGTAATTTGACCCTTATAGATATTAAAAGAAATTCCATTTACAGCTGTCACTGGGCCGAATTTTTTTGTCAACTTCTTAACACTGATTATTGATTTAAGGTTGTTATTGGATTTAGGCATAAAAAATCACTCTAGCATGATTATGAAACTAATATAATTTATAAAAGTAATGAAAGATTATTGCTTAATTAGAATACTCGATAACTAACTGACATATATAATATGTGAAACAGGGTTTATATATTTTTTGGGTAGTGTTATTACTATACAGTAACATTTATATAAAGAAGAGAGTTTGTAAATTTGAGGCAAAGTGGGGAATAAAAAAACCAGATATTCAATAAAGATATTCTCTAAAGATATGTGGAAATTCCTAGAAGGAAATAGAATGGGGTATGTTTTCTTTGTGTTTCTAAGAGCATTATCAGAAACAGCGCCTTTTGCTATAGCTTACTTTCTGGGTTTGACAATTGACTTTTTCACTAAATATGAGAGAGGACAGTCTTTAAGCAGATTTTACTTATACGTGCTAATTATAGGGTTACTGGGCAGTGTGCAGGTATGGACAAGAATGTATGCTAAACTAAAATGTAGCACTATTGGAGCAAAGACAAGGCAGAAAGTGCGTGAACTTTCTATCTCCAAGCTCATGGATTTAGAACTGGAGTGGCATGAAAAGGAAGATAGTGGATCCAAAATACAGAAGATAAGCCAAGGTAGTGGCCATATTTACAAATTTTTCTCAGATTATACAAACAACAGGTCGATATCGGTTCTCATAGGCATTTTTGGGAGTTTGGGAATATTCTTATTCCTGGGGTGGAAATACTCTTTGTTTAGCCTTATATATGCAGGAATCTTCTTAAGCACAGAATATTATTTCAGCAGGAAGATAAGCATCCTGACTGATAACTTGAATAAAATCTCCGAGAAAGTGAGCGGCAAGATTCATGAATCTACTTCCAACGTTTTGTCTGTGAAAGCCTTGGGGTTGCGTGGAATTTTTGAAGAATCAACAAGAAATCATGAGAATAAGTATTTTAAGATGTGGTACTCTGCCAAGAAAACTGGAAATACAAAAGAAATAATGATAAAAACTTTTGCAGCCATCGGATATGCTCTTTTCATTCTTATAGTGGGGATGGATTTTGTTAAGGGAGCCATCACACTTGGCTCAATACTTGTTTTTGCAGCGTATTTTGACAGGTTAAGGTCTTCACTAAACAATGTAAGTGAGATGATCAATCAATTTATCGCGATAAAATCCTCTGTTGGAAGATTAATGACTATTCTTGGGAGAGATATTTTTGACAGAGAGTCCACAAATTTAAAAGAAATTCCAAATAACTGGCGGAGAATAGAATTTAGGAATGTTAGTTTTGCTTATAAGAAAAAACTTGTCCTTAGGAATTTTAATTTAGTCATTAAAAGAGGAGAGAAAATAGGATTAGTTGGAAGGTCTGGATGTGGAAAATCAACAATAGCTAAGGCTTTACTTGGACTTTATGAAATGAAGAAAGGATGCCTCTATATTGATGGCAAGGACATAAGAGAATTCAAGCACAGCTCTATTACGGGAGCAATAACAGCCGTACTACAGGATTCTGAGATGTTTGACATGAGTCTTGCAGAAAACATAGCTATATCCTCGCTAAAGCAGAGCAAGACTCAACTAGACCGGGCAATAAGAGTGTCTTCGCTTGGGCAAGTAATAAGGAAACTGCCAAAGAAAATAAATACCTTGCTGGGAGAAAAAGGATATAAGGTAAGTGGGGGCGAGAGGCAGAGAATAGGGATTGCAAGAGCAGTATATAAGGACAGCCCGGTCCTGATTTTAGATGAAGCTACTTCCCATTTAGACAGCAAGACAGAACAATATATCCAAGAACAGCTTGAAAAGGAACTTAGCGGAAAAACATTGCTCATTATTGCGCATAGGCTTTCAACTCTAAAGAACGTTGATAGGATTATTGTCATGCAGGATGGGAAGATAATAGAGCAGGGAAAATTCAGCGATCTAGTAAAAGCAAGGCAAAAATTCTATGAATTATACAAGATACAGAATAGAATTTAGATTAATCCTTGTCAATAATTTCTTCGGCTTTTTCAGCGTTTTCTAAAATATCGCCTTCTTTGAATAAGATTTCCTTTAGAACTGCACGCCATTTTGGCATTTTTCTTGTTAGATATTCCAAGTCTATTGCAAAATGCTCAAACTCTTCTTCCTGGGCATGTTTCATCAGAGCCTTAACTTCTGGATCCTTAGTAACGTGCATTCTTTGCTGATACCAGTTAATTGCATCTGCTTCCTCTACTAAAGAGGCAAACATTCTTGCCATGTCTCTTATCTCATCGCTTAATTCTTCAACTGGCTCGTGATACTGATCTATTCCTGCCATAATAGTAAAAAGTCAAAAGAGTATATAAAAGTTATGTAAAATTTATTGTATGTGAACAACTCTTATTTGAGAATCAGGATTTTCCTGGCAGTTATCCTTCCTCAAACCATAATAATTGAAAACTTTGAATATCTCAGAGTAGTCATTCATCCTCATCGAAATGGGGCTGAAAGGATGAAGGAGCTTTAGGAGGGCAGAGCGGGTTCTTTCTTCTTTTTTTGGATCTGCCAACAATGGAAGCGCACTTCTGCAGATTTGAATTAGATGTTCAGTATCATTAGTGAGCCGTTTACTTTCTGACGAAAAACAAAAATCATCTATTAATTCAACATGCTTCTGCTTAACAAAATATCCGATGGTTGTTGCCAGGCAATTTCTCAGCTGCCCTCCTGCAAAATAAACCTTTCTCCAGGGGTGAGACAAAACTGCTCCAAATGTTCTGCTCCCAGATTCTGAGAATGCAAAATCAACATTGCCCTGGGATCCTTGGAGCTCATCCCCTATAACTCTTCCACAATCTGGGAAAGTTGGGAGGACATATACTTTCTTGGCCCTCATAATCTGGGCATTGATATAAGGCACAAATGTATTAGACTGATTCTCAACTGCCCCGTATTGCCTATGGCTTTCTGTGTCGCAGGGAACAGTTAAGATAACAGGCATATCCCTGTTAATCGCAAAATCAATGGCGGTTTCTGTCTTTAGCTCCTCCTGAAGATACGTGACCCCGCCCATACTTAGCAATGCTCCCTTTGCCAATTGAATTCTTAATAATTCCAATTCTCTGCTATTTTTATACTTCTGAACCCCTCCCTTATTTAATAAATGAATAATACGATTTATGTAGTAGTCTACCGATAAGAGGTCCTTAGGCAGAAGCCCAACTCTCACCCATCCTGGATGAGAAATAACCATTAACTCTCCTTTTTGATAATCTTCTGGGGTCATGGAATTGGGAAGCGGGGCTGCCAGATTCCTTATTTTGTATTCTGAACCTCTTAATGTAAGCTGCTCTAAGTCTGATTGTCTTGGAATATTAAGCAATTTCATCTTTCAATTCTCCCGATATAACAATTTCTGCCATCTGAAATAATATGAAAATCTAATTCCTGCGCACTATCTTGCGCGATCGACCTATCTACAAGCTCACTATATTCTTCTGAACTGAATAAAGAGCCCTCATTTATCACAACTGAAATTTCGGGCTTAAAAAAATTAGAAGAGGGTTCATGATTTTCAGATAGATTTAAACCAAATCTCGTAAGAGATTGAGTTTCGATAAATTGGGCCTTTCTTCTTCTGGTCATTATCTCAGAGAATACTTTATTAGCGTGCATATCGAAAGAGGCCTCCTCATTTTCCGGTAGGATAAATCCTCCACTAAATATTGGATAAACAAGCGTTGCCCTGCATGTAATTCCATCTGGAGGAGTTGATCCTCTTACAATCAATGCTTTTATCCAATCTTTATTTGTAGAATCAGTAAGGCGGAAAGAAACAGGAGAAAAATCTCTAGTTCTATGGTATTGAAGAAAATAGTTATTTCCATTAAAAGTCTGAAATTCCATTAATGGGCAGTGATTAGGGTCAAATCTATCAAGCCTTCTTATAGCATTGTAGGTTTCAATTAACCCTTTAAAATTCCTTAAATCCTCTGGAAGAGGATTTGGGGTTTCCAGGACAGGAAGTTCATCTTCAATGAGAGTATATTGAGCCACTCTCTTATCCCAATCAAAAGAAGTAATGTGATACCTGCCCTGAATCGAAGAATCAGCTACTACTTTCCTATTTGCTCCTGGAATTCTTTCCCAAAAAGAAAATGAAATTTGATTTCTAAATGTGGCTTCATCCATTCCAAGCAACCTGCAGTGTCTTTTTATATAAGTGAAACTAAGCCTTTCTTCTGCATCAAATAAAACTAATGACTTAATTTCATCCTCTGTCCTTACCTCTGGGAGATCTTCAAGTAAAAGGCTTTCAATCAGCCCCGAAGATCCATCATAATCCTGAGGGTGTTCGCTCCTGGCAAGAATTGGAAGTCTGCTGTTTCTTGCCTCGCTTAAAGAATTATATCTTCTTGGAACTAAGAATCCGTTTGCGGCTACATAATCGCCTACTGTTCTTTTAGGCTGTTTGTTCAATCTTGCCCTGTCTCCTAAGTACCAATCTTTCATCATAATATTCAGAAACAGTCTGAGGCTGATCACCTTTCATACATCAAGAATTGCATGTTATAAACTCTTTGTTTTCGTGACGAGATACAAAACATGCAATTCTTGAGTGTGCTCAAGAACCATACTCTTAGCATGCCCTACACTTTAGTGTATGTTCTTGACATAGTAAAATTTGAGGGTTTAAACTGAACTTTACAAGTTATAGCCTTCGATAATTCTAATTTATATTCGATAAATCTCCCTATTTTTGTGTTTATATGTAGTACCCCTATTAATAAAAGGATTATTATCAAATTTATATTTGATAAAAAT